>Ga0134128_10001433_pt1 | contig 30697 bp, 14 predicted proteins | sample KB31754_FD_96462 | JGI IMG/M metagenome (GOLD analysis project Ga0134128, IMG submission 96462) | Terrestrial soil microbial communities with excess Nitrogen fertilizer from Kellogg Biological Station, Michigan, USA - KB3-175-4 | ecosystem: Environmental > Terrestrial > Soil > Unclassified ... | reverse complement strand
CTCCTGCGTCTATAGCATTTTCAAGAAGTTCCTTCACCGCAGACGATGGGCGCTGGATCACCTCACCCGCAGCGATCTGGTTGGCTATATGGTCTGATAATAATTGAATTACGTCTGGCACTCAGAGTATTTGCATGCAAAGGTACGATTTAACGAAAGTACTTTGACGGGGTATTAGCAGCAAGCTTTCATTTTGATGGCGATAAATGAAATATTGTATCAACAAAACATTTTATTTGTAAATCCACAATGTTATAAACACCAATTCTTTTTACAGCTTTCACTCATTCCTGTTATTTTTGTTTTATGGCTGTTCGCAAATACAGTATTATACTACCAGTAATATTTCTCATGCTTTTCCGGTTCTCCTTTGCCATAGCCCAGGACAGAGTACGGAATAATAATCAGAACACACCAGCTAAAAGTCATTGGGTGGATAGTGTGTACAATGCGTTGAATGAGGATGAGCGTATTGGGCAGTTATTTATGGTGGCTGCTTATTCAGGTGGCAGAAATTACAATGAAGAGGCAATAACTAATTTGATCAACGCTCACCAGATCGGCGGGCTTATATTTATGCAAGGTGGCCCTGTAAGGCAGGCAATGCAGACCAATAAGTACCAAAGCATAGCTCAAGTGCCTTTGTTGATCGCAATGGATGCTGAATGGGGATTGGGTATGCGCCTGGATAGTGTAAAAGATCTGCCCAAGCAAATGGCGCTTGGAGCGACAAGGGATACATCTTTCGCGTATAAACTGGGTATGGTAGTAGCCTATCAATGCAAGCGATTGGCTGTCAATATCGATTTTGCTCCTGTTGTAGACGTAAATAACAATCCTCTCAACCCCGTTATAAATATGCGCTCATTTGGCGAAGACAAGACACGTGTGGCGCAAATGGGTATAGCCTATATGCATGGCCTCCAGAATAATGGTGTCATGGCATGTGCCAAACATTTCCCCGGGCATGGAGATACAAATGTAGACTCACATAAAGACCTTCCTGAGATAGATAAATCAATGGCGCAATTGGATACTTTAGAATTATACCCTTTCAAGAGAATGATACATGCCGGTATAAAAAGTGTTATGGTCGCCCATCTGGATATTCCTGCGCTGGAAAGTGAGCCGCATGTACCCACCACTCTTTCCAAAAATACTGTTACCGGTCTTTTAAAAGATAAGCTTGGATTTACAGGATTGATATTTACTGATGCGCTCGATATGAAGGGAGTAACAAAATATTTTCCTGCCGGTGAGGCTGATATGCGCGCATTTATTGCCGGCAATGATGTGCTGCTTTTTTCGCAGGATGTGCCTTTAGCTATATCCAAAATAAAAAGTATAGTAGATAGTGGTATTGTTTCACAAGCTGATCTGGAGCAAAGAGTAAAGAAAATATTAGCTGCAAAGTATGATGCCGGTTTAGCTCACTGGCACCCCGTTGATACTACGAATATCACTAACGATCTAAATCAATATACTTCCACTTACAATATACAGTTGGCGAAGGGCGCAATTACCTTGGTAAGGGATGACAATGGCGTGATCAATAAGCTGACCCGCAACATGCGCATTGAATATATAGGGGTTAATGCGAGTGAAACTACTCCATTGTTTGAGGATCTGCGGAATACACTTGGGCTGGTACATGCCGATTGGCTACCTAAAGGCTCATCTGTGGAAAAAGCAATACGTCTTTTAGATACCATACCATCTTATGATGCAGCAGTGATTGCTATACATAATACCAGCATTTATCCCACAAGGAATTATGGACTTGATTCACAGCAGTTGTCATTTTTAGGGCAGGTACAAACAAGGAAGAATGTGATCATTGCGCTGATGGGGAACGCTTACATCATGCAATACTTTTGCAATGCGAAGTCGGTAATGGTAGCTTATGAAGATGATACGATCAATGAGAATATAGTGTCGAGAATGCTGATGAAGCAATTAAAACCAAAAGGAAAACTGCCGGTGACCCCTACTTGTGTTACTTTGCCTGCATTGGTTGTAAACAAACCGCAGGTAGCACCGCCGTCATTAGGGGAACTGAAAAAAGTAATCAGCCCGGTGCAAGCCGGAGTGGTAGATATGGAAGCTTTATTTAAGCTCGATCTGTTTTTGCAGCGTTGCATTGTTGATGGCGCTTTCCCTGGTTGTCGCGTAGTAGCGGCAAAGGATGGTAATGTATTTTATGATAAATCATTTGGTTATTTCGACTATTATAAAAAGAAGGCGGTCGATTCAAATACATTGTACGATGTAGCATCGGTAACTAAAGTACTTGCTACTACTCTTGCAGTAATGCATCTTTATGAGACAGGAAAATTAGACCTTGATCAAACAATAGGTCATTATCTCCCATGGACAAAGAAAACTGATAAACGTTCTTTGAAGATCAGGGATGTATTATTACACCAGGCTGGGCTGAAGGCATGGATACCTTTTTACAAAGAAACAGTTGATAATAAGGGTAACTTGCGCAGCGATCTATACCGGCAGTCTTCCACAGGTAATTATAGTGTACAGGTGGCTAAAAATCTATATCTGCGCAATGATTATGTAGATACGATATGGAAAGAAATATTAGCGAGCCCATTAGAGAACAAAGGCCGTTATGTATATAGCGATCTTGATTATTATTTCCTCGCCGAGATCGTAGAGCGTATCACAGGCGAACGACTTGATAAATATGTGGATGAGCAATTTTATAAGCCGATGGGATTAAAAAATATTACTTACCTGCCCTTGAATAAATTTCCTGATTCAGTTATTGCTCCTACAGAAGATGATATATTCTTCCGTCATCAGCAGATCCATGGTTATGTCCATGATCCGGGTGCTGCTATGTTTGGTGGCGTGGCCGGTCATGCGGGTATATTTGCTACCGGCGATGACGTCGCTGCTATTTTTGAAATGCTTATGAACAAGGGCACTTATAAAGGAAAACAGTATTTTAAAAATACCACGATAGACTATTTTACTGCTTACAATAGTCGTTTAAGCCGTCGCGGATTAGGCTTCGATAAACCTACAGCTGATCCAGATGATGGAGGGCCCGCAGGAGACCGTTGTACGGGTTATGCATTTGGTCACCAGGGCTTCACAGGTACATGTGTATGGGCTGATCCTGCAACAGGTATTGTATTTGTTTTCTTGTCTAACCGTGTTTGCCCTTCAGCGGATAATAATAAGATCAATCATCTCTCTGTGCGTACTGTAACACAGGATTATATTTATGAGGCTCTCGGATTCCCGGTGAATCACGACAGACCTGAAGTTTATAAACAGCAAATAGGAAATATAAAATAGCATTTCATAGGATTTAAAGGTTATTTAACTTTTTTTAACCTGTCTCACCTTTTGCACGGAACATTATTTTTCTAATTTTCCTCCCGATAAGTAATAAGCAGTTATTTATTACGTTATTTAAAATCCCATTGCACCCCTTATGAAGTACCTATCAATTAGCACCCTGTTGTTCTTTCTGTTTTTTTCGGACGTATGCAGCGCCCAGCGATTTACTATAAAAGGTTCGGTATTTGACACCCTTACTCAATCCGCCCTTCCCCACGCATCTATTACGCTTATAAGATCATCAGATTCTATAATGGAAACATTTACCCGCAACCGGGATGATGGACATTTTGAACTGCATACCGATAGTGCAGGAAAATATATTATGCTTGTACGTTTTCCCGGTTTTGCTGATTACTTTGATATAATTAATCTGAAAGATAAGCGCGTAGTTGATCTTGGAGTGATACCATTGATATCCCGCAGCCATTTGCTGAAGGAATTTGTATTAACCCAACAGGTAGCAGCAATAAAAATAAAAGGAGATACTACCGAATATATTGCTGATAGCTTTAAGGTAAAAGATAATGCAACCGTTGAGGATTTGCTCAAAAGATTACCCGGTTTAGAAGTAGATAAAGATGGAAAGGTCACTGCCCAGGGCGAAGAGGTGAAAAAAATATTGGTGGATGGCGAGGAATTCTTTTCAGATGATCCCGCGGTGGTAACAAAAAGTTTCCAGGCAAAGGTGGTAGATAAGGTGCAAGTGTTTGATAAAAAAAGCGACCAGGCAGAATTTACAGGGATAGATGATGGACAAAAGACAAAGACTATCAACCTGCAATTAAAGGATAATGTAAAAAAAGGTTATTTCGGCAAGGTAGATGCAGGTGGTGGAACCGATGGCTATTTCCAGGACCAGGCGATGGCCAATTCATTTAAAGGTAAAAGACAATTGTCAGTATTCGGCATTATGTCAAATACAGGACAGGTCGGGCTTGGCTGGGCCGACAGGGATAAATTCACCGGCAGTGATGACAACACTGAAATAACTGACGACGGCATGGTGTATACTTATAATAGTGGGAATGAGGATAATTCTACAGACTGGAATGGTTCCTACAATGGCCAGGGAATACCAACTGTATGGACAGGAGGAGTGCATTATGCAGACAAATGGGATGCAGACAAAGACCATATAACAGGCAACTACCGCTATGCAAGACAAAATGTGGAAATGGAAGGCAATACAATTACACAATATATACTGCCCGATTCGCAATATTTTACCAAAGAACATACAAATCAGTTCAGCACGACGGATAGGCATTCCATAAGCGCGATGTATGAGCATAAGATAGATAGTACATCTTCTATTAAAATTACCTCCGATGCCGGATATAAAGACGTACAAACTTCTACCTTATATAATACCGAATCACTTAGCGCCAACAATGACGTGATCAATAGCAGTAATCGTAAGATCACTAATGATATAAAAAGTAATTACCTTAACACCGATCTTATATATCGTAAAAAATTTGCGAAAAAAGGGAGATCGCTTTCTGTTGATTTTAAAGAGAATTATAAAGACTCAAAAAACGATGGCTTCTTAAATTCTACAAATACTTTCGCAGATACAAATTATAGTGTTGACCAACGTAAGATAGCTAATACAAACACATTAGCATTCGCCTCTAAGATCACTTATACAGAACCCGTTTCGAAGGTGGCTTACCTGGAATTAAATTATGGATTGAATCTAAATAATAGCTCTTCTTTAAATAGCTCATACGATAAGCCTGTCGGATCAGATAGTTATAGTTATCTGGATAGCTTGTACAGCAGCGATTATTCATATAAGATAACAACTAACAAAGGAGGAGCTAACCTTCGTTTCGTATATAAGAAGATAAATTTCTCCTTTGGCTCCGATGTATCAAACACAACATACAACCAGGGAGATTTATATAGAGACACATCATATCGTTATAATTATTTTAACCTTTTTCCAAAGGCTGCTTTCCAATATAAAGTGAATAAACAAAGTAACTTGTCTATTAATTATTTTGGTTACACAAATCAACCTACTATTCAGCAAATACAACCCTTACAACAAAATACCGACCCCCTGAATATTGCGATAGGTAATCCTAATCTGAAAGAGGAGTTTCATAATAACATTAATGCACAGTTCCATAACTTTAAACCTTTGACAGGGCAGTGGATATGGGCTAGTGCCAATTTTTCCGCAGTTAATAATGCTATCGGCCAGGCAACTAATACAGATGAGTTGGGGAGACGAACTTATCAATACATAAATGTAAATGGAAACTATAATGGAGGGGCGTATCTCGATTATGGATTTAAGATAAGTAAATGGGATATGAGCATAAGCTCAAACCTTAATAGCCAGGTCGATCACATTAACGATTATGTGAATGGTGCAAAAAATGTCAGCAATAATAATCTTTATACATTCGGTATCAATTTCGATAAATATAAACAGGATAAATACCAGTTATCGTTACGAACAGGCGTGACATACAATGATAATCATGCTACCATCAGCACCTACGCAACCAGCTACTGGACAAGTAATGAAGAGCTTAGTGGCTCTGTTCAATTACCATTACATTTCGAAATAGGAACTACGCTTAACTGGTTTATACGCCAACGCACAGTAGTATTCGATCAGAATAACGATGTTTTGCTCTGGAAAGCGTATGTAAGCAAGAAATTCTTAAAAAGCAAGCAATTGGAATTGAAGGTATTCGTAAATGATATACTGAATCAGAATATTGGCTTTACACGCTTTGCACAGAATAATTACATTACTGAAAATACATACAATACCATCAGCCGATATGGAATGGTGAGCCTCATATGGAATTTTTCTAAAACCGGTGGCGCTCCGGCACCTGCTGCTAAATAACTATTATTATGAAAAAGATATTTCCTGTATTATACCTTATACTATTGTCTGCGCAAACGGTAAATGCACAATTTACCACACAGGGGAAAATAGAATACGAACGTAAAATAAACGTGTATCACCAGCTTGATGATTGGGGTGATGATGATAATAGTAGCTGGGTAGAAACTATAAAATCACAAGTTGCTAAATTTAGGGTCAATTATTTTGATCTCTATTTTGATACCAGCAAGTCAATATACAAACCGGGAAGAGCTTCGGATAACGGGAATTCTACATGGGGTACAAATGCAGTGAGTGATAATGTGGTAGAAAGTGATTTTGTAAATGATAAGGTAACAGCGGCAAAGGAAATATATGAACAGAAATTCCTGGTAAAAGATAGCCTTAGAAAATTAAAATGGAGAATAACAGATGAGATAAGAACAATAGCGGATTATAAATGCCACAAAGCTGTAAGTAAAATATGTGATTCTGTATATGTTGTAGCTTTTTATACTGATGATATTATGGTAAGTGGCGGCCCGGAAATGTTTGGCGGATTACCTGGTATGATACTCGAACTTGCAATACCGCGCTTATATACTACATGGGTAGCTACAAAAGTAGAAATAACACCACCAAAACCTGAAGACTTTGCCATGGAAGAAAAGGGGAAAGAAAAAGAAATGACCCAGGCGGAAATGACTAAAAATTTGATAGACCACCTGAAAGACTGGGGTAAATATGGCAATAAAGTAGTGTGGTGGGGAACGTTATAAATAAAGCCGGTAACAATTACCGGCTTTATTTATGAAAATAATATTAACCTATCGCCTGTTTTAAATCTTCGATCAGATCATCTTTATCCTCAATTCCCACACTCAGCCTGATCAAAGAATCGCTTAATCCATTTTTTATGCGCTCTTCGCGTGGAATAGATGCATGTGTCATTGTAGCCGGATGACCGATAAGAGATTCTACGCCACCAAGAGATTCAGCAAGTGAAAATATTTTTGTTTTCTTAAGCACTTCAACAGCAGCATCAATATTGTCGTTTTTCAATGTAAACGAAATCATTCCGCCAAAGCCGCGCATTTGTTTTTTTGCAACACTATGATTAGGATGGTCTTCAAAGCCTACCCAGTTTACTTTGCCCACTTTAGCATTTGAGCGCAGATAATGTGCTATCGCTTCACCATTTTCGCAATGCCGTTGCATACGTACATGCAATGTTTTAATACCACGCAGTACCAGCCAGCAGTCGTGCGGACCGGGAACGGCGCCACAGCTATTTTGTACAAAGCGCAAACGTTCTTCCAGGCTGGCATCATTCATTATTAATGCGCCATGCACTACATCAGAATGCCCCCCCAGGTATTTGGTAGCGGAATGCAGTGTTATATCCGCACCCCAATCGAGAGGATTTTGTAAATAAGGAGAAGCAAAAGTATTGTCGCACACCAGTATCAGGTTGTGCTTTTTAGATATTGCTGCACATCCTTCTATATCTATTATATTCAGTAGTGGATTGGTAGGAGTTTCTATCCATACCATTTTCGTTTTATCATTTATGAACTTGCTGATATTTTCAGGGTTGCTCATATTGATAAAATGAAACTTGATACCATAATTGGCAAATACTTTTGTAAATATTCTGTAAGTACCGCCATATAGATCGTTAGAAACGATCACTTCGTCCCCCGGCAATAATAGTCTTGCTACTGCATCAGTAGCAGCCATGCCGCTACCAAAGCATAGTCCGTACTTGCCGTTCTCAATATTCGCAAGAGCATTTTGCAGTACGGTGCGCGTAGGATTCTGTGTGCGGGCATATTCATATCCCTTATGATCACCGGGTGCAGCCTGCACGTATGTAGATGTTTGGTAAATAGGTGTCATGATAGCGCCTGTAGATGGATCTGGTACTACTCCGGCATGTATCAATCTTGTATCTAGTTTCTGTTTTCCCATGAAAGAATATTTATAACGGTGCAAAGGTATTAGTAAAAACTTATCTTAAAATGCTTTGCCGCTTTTATAAAACAATTTTAAGAATGGCATAATTAACTAATTTTAGGTATGGAAAAATCGCACGTACGCCCTTCAGATGAAATGAGTCAGCAGGAAAGGGAATACGAGAATAGCATACGACCGCAAACTATTGAGGAGTTTTCGGGACAACCACAACTAATAGAAAATCTTCGCATATTTATTAAAGCAGCAAATATGCGGGGCGAAGCATTAGACCATGTCCTGTTCCATGGCCCTCCAGGATTGGGCAAAACCACATTATCGCGCATAGTTGCCAATGAATTAGGTGTAAATATTAAAGAAACAAGTGGCCCTGTAATAGAAAAGCCCGGTGACCTCGCAGGCCTTCTTACAAGCCTTGAGCCACGCGATGTATTATTTATTGATGAAATACATAGGCTTAGTACGGTAGTAGAAGAATATATGTACGCGGCAATGGAGGATTTTAAAATAGATATCATGATAGATACCGGTCCTGCGGCCAGGTCTATCCAGATAAATTTAAATCCTTTTACCCTTGTTGGTGCTACTACACGTTCAGGCTTACTCACAGCTCCATTATTATCCCGTTTCGGTATCAAGTCCCGTCTTGAATATTATACCGCAGATATATTACAGCGCATTATCATGCGGGCAGCAGGACTGTTGAACGTCCGAATTACTTCAGATGCTGCAATGGAAATTGCCCGGCGCAGCCGCGGCACACCACGTATCGCAAATGGTTTGCTTCGCCGCATGAGGGACTTCGCACAGGTGCTTGGTAATGGTGTTATTGATTTGGCCATTGTGGAGCATGGGCTTAAAGCCCTGAATGTAGACGAGAGTGGCCTTGACGATATGGATAACAAGATACTCACCACACTGATTGATAAATTTAAAGGAGGGCCAACAGGCCTTAATAATATTGCAACTGCGGTAGGAGAAGAAGCTGGTACCATAGAGGAAGTATACGAACCTTTCTTAATACAGGAAGGTTATCTGATCCGCACACCAAGAGGGCGTGAAGCTACAGATAAAGCGTATTATCACCTTGGGCGCAAGCGTAGTTCATTGGGAGATACATTATTTTAATTGTTTTATATCAAAGTGGTTACGTGCTGCTCTTATTTCTTTAATTCTAATTATTTTTGGCGATTATAACAGAGGTACAGCATAGATGCCAGATAAAAAAATTGTTTTAGTAGGTCCGGCATACCCCTATCGTGGCGGACAAGCGCTTGTGGAGGCGTATCTATTTCATATGCTCACCACCTTGGGTTATGATTGCAATACTGTTTCTTACAAATTATTATATCCATCTGTATTTTTCCCGGGTACTACTCAATATGATAAATCACCAATGGTTCCTTTTGAACACAAGGACAAAATAAAATTTATTATAAACTCCATTAATCCATTTACATGGCTTAAAGCCGCAAGAGAAATAAAAAGACTAAAACCCGATGGAGTAATATTTGTATGGTGGATGCCATTTTTCGGACCTTGTCTTAGCACTATCGCGCGCCTGGTAAAAAAACATACAAAGGTTTTTTTCCTGGTAGAAAATTATGTGTCGCATGAAAAGCGTTGGTTCGACCATGCCTCTACAAAACAAACTTTAAAAATAGCTGATGCTTTTATCAGTGAATCAAAATATATCACCGACCAGGTGTCTGCCGCTTTCGACAAACCTATTTATCAGGCTACATTGCCTATATTTGATTATTACGACTTAAAGCGTTACACAAAAGAAACCGCAAGGGATTTTTTGAATATAAAGACAAAACAAGTCGTCCTCTTTTTCGGGCTTATACGTCCCTATAAAGGATTGGATAAATTAATAGTAGCATTCAAAGAGTTATTAAAAACAGACCCTGATACTACGTTACTTATTGCAGGAGAATGCTATGAGGATGAAAAAAAATATACAGACCTGATAACTGAACAAGGCATAGCAGACAAAACTATTTTTATTAATAAATTCATTCCTAACGAAGATGTAGAGCCATATTTTAAAGCCGCAAATTTGATATGTCTTCCTTATCAGTCTGGTACACAGAGTGCTATATTAATGTTGGCATATGCTTTTAAATTGCCTGTGGTAGTAACCAATGTTGGTGGTCTTGCTGAATTGATGGAAGATGGAAAAACAGGAAAAGTGATAAAGGATAATAGTAAAGAGAATTTAATTGCAGGTATCAGTGAAGTGCTGCATAATAAGGATGTAATTAATTACGCTGAGAATATTCAGAATCTTGTTCATGAGATGGGATACAGCAATATGGGGTCTTTTATAGACAAAGTTTTAAACAGTTAATAAAGCAACGATGTCAAAAATTGCCATTATAAAAATTGGAGCAACTGGCGATGTAGTAAGAACATCAGTATTATTACACCTCTACAAAAACGATGAAATAACATGGATAACAGCAAAGCATAATATTGCAGTACTGCCATTTAAGCAACCTAATTTAGTCAAGGTAGTTGCAATAGAAGAGATAGCTGCTTCAGGAATAATGGATGAAAAATTTGACTTTATTATTTCGCTTGATGATGATATAAAATGTGCTTCATTAGCTTCCGCATTAAAATCAAATCATCTTTTTGGTGCCTATACTCAGGATAATAAAGTGGTCTATACGCCATCAGCAAATGAATGGTTTGATATGGGGCTTTCTTCACGCTTTGGAAAAGAAAAGGCCGATCAGATAAAATGGGAAAATAAAACCTCTTACCAGGAGATCCTGTTCAGGATGTTAGGCCACACTTTCAATGGTGAAGAATATATTATCCGTGAAGATGTATTTTCATCAGGCCCAATGAATGTGATAGGCATCGAAGCAAGGGCGGGTGCCCGTTGGCCTACAAAAATGTGGAATCAATACGACAAGCTTGCCGAGCTATTGCGTAATGATGGCTATGAAGTTGTCTTCTTCAAAGACCGCGAGCAGATAAAGGACTATATGCAGGATATAGGCAATACCTCATTAATAATCAGTGGCGATACCTTGGGTATGCATATTGGATTAGCGTTGAAAATACCTGTAGTGGCTATTTTCACTTGCACAAGTGCCGTAGAGATATTTGGCTATGGCCGGATGGAGAAGATCGTTTCCCCTTATTTAGAAAAAGCATTTTACAAAACAGATTATATACCTGAAGCAGTAGAAAGCATTACGCTTGAAGAAGTATATGGAGCAGTGAAAAAGCTAAAGCAGCCTATTTTTCAATAACAATTTATAGTTTGCTTTTATAAAGCACTTCAAAATCCTGTTTTGCCTTTTCATAGTCTTCAGGGATGCCAATATCTATGAAATAAGCATTGCTTTTGTATCCGTAAAAGGCTTTTTCATTCACGAAAACTTCGAGATAATCTTTTTCGAATGAAAATTTTTCGGGGAGATTCTTTGCAAGGAATGCTTTTTTATTAATGACGTAGATCCCTCCGTTTATTAATCCCACATCATTGTATTTTTTTTCGCTGAAAGAAGTAATACAATTATTTGCATCAATATTTACTGCACCATATCTATCAAATTGGCGAATTTCCTTTAAAGCAAGTGTAGTGGCGGCTCCACATTTTTCATGAAAAGTTAATTGCTCTTGTAGTGGCACCTGGAATAAAGTATCTCCGTTCAGTACAATTACATTATCATCTTTCACCTTTTGCATAGCCAGTTGTATGCCGCCTCCTGTGCCCAATGGCTCATACTCTATTACATTATCTATTGCAAATGATAGTTGCTGGGTCATTAGCCAGTCAAGGATTATTTGATGTTCATATCCTAATGATAAAATAGCCCGCTCAATATTTTCTGATTGTAAATAGTGGAAGAGATAATCGAGAAATGGTATGCCATTTACCGGCGCCATACACTTTGGATAGTTGCCAATGGTGCTTTTAAGCCGTGTGCCCAATCCTCCTGCTAATACAATAGCTTCCATTTAGTACATATTATACGCTCCATGTAAAAAGACCGTGCTCGGTAAACTGGTAAGCCCGGAAATCACCGCCAAATTTTTCTAAGGCATGCTGCACGCTAAAACGTTTGTTACCGGGGCAATAAAACATCATAAAACCTCCACCCCCAGCACCTGTTATTTTTCCTCCGGTTGCTCCTGCCTTCAAGGCCGTTTCATATATCTCATCCATAAGATTGTTCGAGATGCCGGCAGCCATTTGTTTTTTATGGCGAAACCCAAAATCAAGTATAGGCCCTATCTCGTCTATTTTTCCTTTTAGCAATGCTTCCTTCATCATTCTTGCCTGTTCTTTTAGTTGGTGCATTGCTTCGATGGATTCCTGGTTATTGTCTGTTACATTTTTGCTTTGTGTTTCTATAATGGAAGAAGATAAGCGGCTTGTGGCAGTAAAATACAGTAGCAGGTTATTTTCCAGTTCATACAGGTATTTGTGCTTGATACGCAGTGGGTTTACTATTACAGTATCTTCTTTATAAAACTCCATAAAATTGACACCGCCAAACGTTGCGGCATATTGGTCTTGTTTTCCTCCCGCCATTGCCAATTCCACTCTTTCTATCTCGTACGCCGTGTGGGCCATATCGTATTCACCAAGCGGTAATTGCAGCCATTCTGCAAATGCGCCTAATATCGTTACTACAAGGGTGGAGGAAGTACCCAGTCCCGATCCTGCAGGGGCATCAACAAAAGTTGTTAGCTTAAACCCCGATGGCAGTTCTCCGTATTCTTTTACTACCCTGTTATAAACACCTTTAGCAAGATCAAGTTTTCCATCTATTGGCAGAGAATAATTTTTAGGATAAGAGATTTTTACATTTCTGTCTATCGCCTCTAAGATAATTTCAGGTTCATTTATTAGTTCAATAGAGGCATAGGCATATAAGGAGATCGTGGCGTTCAATATTGCTCCTCCATATATGTCGCAATAGGGGCCAACATCTGTGCCACCACCTGCAAGGCCAATACGTAATGGTGCTTTGCTGCGATAAATCATTTGGTAATGTTAAATACTTTACTTGTAGTGAAATCTTTTCGAAGCTAAGCTATGCAGTACTCTTATTTTTGCGTGCATAGCTCTTTTCCGCAAGATAAGACATAACCCAGAAAAGAAGAATTGCAAGTAGATCGCCTCCTGAATCTGCAAGCAGATCCATAAAATCCTTCGACCTGCCAAGAGATTTTAATACTCCCTGTAAGAACTCTATAAACCAGCCAAAAAATACAGTAATAAAAAAAATGATTAAAAGAAAAAAGATATTACGTGTAGGATAGCCACACAACCATAAAAAAGCAAACCCTCCAAACAAGATTATATGTACATACTTATCTGCTGATGGTATCCTTACTTTGGGAATGTCTTTACCTGGTAACAGGCAAAGAATAAAAATGAGCAAAGTCCAAATTATAGCGATGAACCTTGCTCTTTTTTTATAAGGAGAATCTTCTAAAAATATACGTCTCATTGTTATTCACCAACCAGTTGTTGGTATGCTGTTGCATCCAATAGTTCACTCATATCAGAGCCATCTATGGTCATTTTCACCATCCATCCCTTTCCATAAGGGTCCTGGTTCACATATTCGGGATTATTTTCAAGTGCTGGATTTATTTCAGTAATTGTACCATTTATAGGCAGATATAAGTCAGAAACGGTTTTTACAGCTTCTACGGTCCCAAATACCTCGTTGGCGTTAAGCTTTTTGCCTTTGGCATCTATGTCAACAAATACTATATCTCCCAATTCGCGTTGGGCAAATTCAGTAATACCAACTGTGGCAGTATTACCTTCTATTTTTATCCATTCGTGATCTTTCGTGTATTTGAGCGTATCCGGAAACTGCATGATAAAATTTTTGCGGGTAAAAATAGTGGAAAATAATGGTAAAAAAGAAAGCACCAAACGCCGGTGCTCATTATGCCGTCTATCTTAATAAGTAGTAATTTGTTAAAACCTTTTAACATTTTAATATAATTACTCAATTTAATTTTGACACTTATTAATATTTCTGTTATCAAATTTTCATTGATAGGAGAGAAGAGCAAATACTTAAATCCATGAAAACAAAACCCCTGATTGCCTCTTTATTATTTTTGGCTATTGTATGCCTGTCGTATAACTGTTTTTCTCAAAATATTCTTAGCGAAAGTTTTGATGGAGCTACATTTCCACCTACAGGTTGGGATACGGCTATTATCAGTTATGCCGGATGCTGTACTTCAATAGATTCATCCTGGGATCAGGAACCGGATTTCACCGGAAACCCTGGTCCTGCTTCTCATTCAGGAGGTTTCTATGCGTATTATAACAGTTTTGATATATTATCTGGAAGTTCTGCTGAGCTTTATACGCCTGCATTAGATTTTTCCCCATATACTACCGGCTACAACCAGGTATCGTTTTGGACTTATTGTACTAATTTCTCTTCACAGGATACACTACAGGTATATGTAAATACATCCGCAACATCCGTTGGTGGCACTCTATTAGGTATGATAATAGTGGATAATACTCCAGATAATGGTTGGGTTCAATTCACATACAAGATACCGTCTTCTTATAGTGGAACTACAAATTATATCATTTTTAAATCGCTTGCGGGTGACGGCAATTCAGATATTTACCTCGATGATGTATCTGTAGATCATGTGCCACCTTGTTCAGGTATGCCATCCATTTCTTCAGTTTCACCATCCGGGCCTATTTCTGTTTGTGCAGGAACTACCATGACGTTAACAGCTAATTTACCTTTAGCTACTGGTTATAACTTCCTATGGCAGCGCTCAAGAGATGGAGGTACTACATGGGATAGTCTTCCCAATACGGATTCTGTATCTTATACTTTCATTGCAAATGGAACCGCTGAATATCGAGTGGCTGTGACATGTACTAACAGTGGATTGTCTGATACCAGCAGTGCTGTTCTTATAAATTCTTCTATTGTCAAGTATGCAAGCCTTCCATACATTCAGGATTTTGAATCATGGATAAACAGGTGTGATACGGCAGATGTACCAGATAGTAGCTGGACTACCAATCCTTCCACAGGAGATGATTCATGGCGACGCGATGACCAGGGTTCCACAATAGGTGGCTGGTCTTCAAATACGGGTGCCTATACACCACCGGCGGCTATACACAATCATAGTGCGCGTTTCCATACTTACGACGCGCCGTTTGGTGCACAGGGTGAGATGGATCTTTTTGCAAATTGCAGCGCTGTGACGGGTGGCAAAGAGCTTCGTTTATTTTATATTAATCAAGATGGGACTGATTCTTTGAACATTTATGTTTCCACCGATAATGGCTCTACATTTAAGCAAATAGGCATGTTAAGCCAGGTAAGCTCATGGACATCATACAGATTTCCTTTCGCATCAGATTCCGGTGCTACGATAATAAAATTTTTAGCAACCAGCGATTTTGGAGCTACAGATATAGGAGTAGATGCAGTGCAGATATTACAGCCATGTAGCGGGAAACCTATAGCTGGTACAGTTGATACTGTAATGCCCTGCCCTGGTATTAACTTTAATCTTTCTCTTTCCGGCTCCAGCGAAGCCGCGGGGATGTCTTATCAATGGCAACAATCTGCAGATAGCATTACTTGGCTAAATGTTGTAGGAGATACTATTCCAATAGCACCTGCGTCTATTTATACTCCCACGTATTTTCGCTGTATAGTAAAATGCAATAAATCTGGCTTATCAGATACAAGTGCAGGGTTATTAATGAATCTGGCTCCGTTCTATCTATGCTATTGCGACCCTACCAACACTATTACCTACGCTAATGCAAATGCTAATATTGGTAATACCACTATCACTGAACTACCTTCCGGCAAAGTTGTATTAAACAATGGATCTGGTTATATACCTGCGCTAAATAATCCTAGGTTTACCAGTAATCTTCCCAACAATGGCTATCTGAAATACGATACACTTACTGGTACACATACTATGTATCAGGACAGCTTGTACCGTTTTTCTGTAAGCGAAATATTCGGTTCGTTTTTCGATAATAATCCGGTCAACATTTATCTTGACCTGGATCATGATGGTACTTTTGAAGGCTATGAACAAGTATTCGATCAAACTGTTACCAGTTCATCACCATCTACAATATCAGATACATTCCGTATTCCTGATACAGCCTTAGTTGGGACAACAGGTTTGAGAGTACTGGCCGGGGGAATTTCAGTTACAGATCCGATGGCACCATGCGGTAATAGCGATAACTATGGTGAGATCGATGACTATCTTGTCTATATTGCTTACCAGCCATGTAACGGAAAAGTGGATGCAGGAACTGCTGTAAGCCCTGATACTGCAATGTGTGCAGGCTACAGCTATATTGTCGTTGATACTACACATGAATATCATCAATCCGGAATTAGTTGGATCTGGCAGGCATCACCTGATAGCGTTTCCTGGGCGGATATATCCGGAACTACAAACATGGACACATTAACACAGGTGTTTTCTACAACTGTTTATCACAGGTTAAAGATGACTTGTACAAATACCGGTGCTGTTTCTTATTCTAATATTGTAACAATAAATCGCGCCCCTGCTTATGCATGTTACTGTTTCAGTATGGCTACTGGTGGTAAGAAAGAAGATAGCTGTGATGTTGGCGCATTTAGTTTCGGTTCATTTGCTGTTACAAAAGGTGGCCCGCATTTGCACAATGGCGCTGCTACCAGCGGACACGAAAGCTATACAGGTACCATCATAGATTTGGCTGTTGACTCTACATATCCTGTTCAGATTTACCAGATATTAAAATCTGCAACGCATGGGGATGCCAAGATCACCTTATTTATAGACTACAACAACAATATCACATATGATGTACCTGATGAAAGAGTATTGACCGCTTTTACAACTGAAACGGATTTTTATATAACATCTGCAGTTACTATACCTGATGCAGTATTAACAGGAGTGCCAACCGGCATGCGTCTTATTATAAATGACAATACTAATCCTAACTCCCCATCTGATGATGGTTGCGGAGTGTATACATCAGGCGAGACCCTTGATTTTGCAATACGGTTTCATAAAAACCCTCCGGCAGGAGTAGGAAATATTAGTAACATACAGAGCCTGGAAATGTATCCAAATCCAACAAGCGGCAAAGTACGGTTAACCTTCACTGCGGATAATACAATAAAACAATTGCATGTTACTGTAAAGAATTTGACAGGGCAACAAGTCTTTGAGCAAAGTTTCAGCGACATAACCAGCCAATTTACAACGGATCTGGATCTTACTAACCAGGCTAAAGGAATTTATTTCGTAGAATTATCAGCAGATGGTCAGAAAATGATTGAGAAATTGATTGTTAAATAAAATTTTTGGTCGGTTATTATTCCTGTTTCATCAAACAAAAAAACATCTCTGTCAATAAATTATGAAAAAATACCAACCTTTTCAGATTAATATCTGTCATAACTATATATAAAAGGTAGTAAGGCCATTACATCTTAAGTATTTAATAATTTTCATTAAACACTTAATAGCTGTTTTGATAATTCATTATTAATAGACAGTTAATATTAATGTCTTCACCTCCAAGTTCCATGAATAATAAAATAATATTATGAAAATTCTATCTAGAAGTTTGATGGCAAAAAATTACTCTCATTTTAAGAGTGCATTATTAATTGTATTTCTACTTACAGGGTATGCATTCAATGCCAGTGCTCAAAAAACATATTGTACACCTGCTTATGATGTTTTTTGCTCTTCTTTTACCTGCGACGCTAATTTGATTAGTCTTGACTTAACCGGATATGGAAGTTCTACGCTTTCTGATGCTAATCCGTGTGGAGCTACCGCCCAGGGATATTCTGATGAAACATCCTTAATATCTGCAGTTGATCTGCAGCAGGGTGGTTCATTCAGTGGCGATATGTCGTTCAATTTTACAGGGATGTCTGTAGCAATATGGATAGATTTTAATGATGATACTGTGTTTGATGCTTCTGAACAGGTAACTCCTGTTTATCTTTCAGATCCTACTTTCCCGAGTACACTTTCGTATACCATTAATATTCCTCTCACAGCTAAGACAGGTACGCATCGTATGAGGATGGCTGCTTACAATACCGGCTCTGTGGCAACTTCTATGGATCCTTGTAATGGCTATGTGATTTTTAGTTTTTCCGAAATTCCCTGTGAAGGTGATGTACGCGATTATAATGTAAATATTGTTGCTGCTCCGCCATGTACAGGCACTCCGGTAGTAACAATTAGTCCTTCAGGAACTGTATTTTCTTGTGCTGGTGGCTTTCAGATATTGAATGGTAGCGTACCCATAGCATCCGGATACAAATTTCAATGGCAAACATTTAGCGGAGGCAAATGGGTTGCAACAGGTGCGAAAGATACTACTATAAGCGATACGATAGCAGTCTCCGGCTCAACTCAATATAGATTGGCTACTATCTGTACTAATTCAGGAGACACCGGTTTTAGTAATGTGGCAACATTAACAACGGGTACTCCTACTTATTCTCCATTACCATATTTTCAGGATTTTGAAAATTGGCAGAACTATTGTGCTACCAGCCTTGCCAGTAGTAATGATGTCCCTGATGGATTTTGGGTGAATCACCCCTCTTATGGTGATAGCTCCTGGCGTCGTGATGATCAGGGGGCAACTGCGGGTTGGAGTTCAACAAGTTCATGCCTTCCATGGCCATCAAATTCTATAAGTGGTAACCATAGCGCCCGTTTCCTTGCAAGTAGTAGCCCCAGCTTTGGTTGTGGTTTCTTACCAACAGGTTCCGGCTCTGATTTCTTTGGTAACCTTGATTTATATCTTGATTGCAGTGGCCCAGGTGATAAAGAACTTTATTTTTATTTTGTTAGCCCTCCAAATACGTCAACTCCTTTTGCTGAATTTAATACAGATTCACTGAAGGTACTATTATCTACAGATGGCGGCGCAACTTTTACTCAAGTATGGGGCAGGGATACGGCTTCAGATTGGACAAGAGTGGCTGTTCCAATTGTCTCTAATTCCCCTACTACGATAATACGTTTCGTAGGGCAAAGATTGGTAACTCCTCCTCCAGGCTCTACATTTACTGAACAGGAAAGCGATATAGGTCTGGATAGCGTATATGTTGCGCCTCCTTGTAGCGGTACACCTACTGCCGGTTCAATAAATCTCAGTGGTCCTGTGACTGCTTGCCCAGGTCAAACATTTAGCCTTGCTACAATAGGAACTAATCTGGCAGGTAATCTTACTTATCAATGGAAACAATCTACAGATGGTGGTATCACATGGACAAAAGCTTTAGGCTCTGGAGATACTACATTATTCTTCAATACACCTCCCACATTCAGCAGTATATTGTATGAAATGGTAGTTTCATGTTCATTGAGTGGACCTGCCGCTGTAGATAGCACAGTTTCTCTTGAAATTGATGTAACAACACCTCCTACATACGCAACTATTCCTTACACACAAAGTTTTGAAAACTGGATGAGCAATTGTTCAACCAATGATATACCGGATACTAATTGGGCTAATGCACCTTCTTTCGGTAATAATTCCTGGCGCAGAGAGGATGACGGTTCCGATGCTGGATGGGATTTCCCTATTCTGCCTTCACCGCCTTCTGTTGACGGAAACCATAGTGCAAGCATACAAACTAATGAGGCGTTTACAAATTATACCGGAGCGCCGGGAAATTTATACATGTTCATTAATTGCAGTGGTGGAGCACCCGGCAAAAAAGAACTTCAGTTTTATCTAAATAATCCCGGAAGCCCTTTTGATCCTCAGGATTCATTTGATGTCTATTTATCTACAGATAATGGAGGAACTTTTAGCTTGATTGGCAACTATGGAGCTACTACTGACTGGCAGTTTGAAAGCATAGATTTTACTTCTTCTTCTGCCCAAACTGTGGTCTTGTTCCAGGCACAATACGAAAGTGAATTTTCAGATATTAATAATATGAGTTTGGATCTGGTAAAAGTATTGCCTCCTTGCCAGGGTGAACCGATAGCAGGTACTATTAATAATGTTAATCCTTGTTCAGGAGCTAATTTTAAACTGGCGTTAACAGGTACTTCAATGTCAGCAGGCTTGTCTTATAGCTGGCAGGAATCAAGCGGCGGAACTATATGGAGCACAATAGCAAAAGATACACTGCCTATTGTTACCGAAAATATTACAGCAAATACTTATTTCAGGGCAATAGTAACATGTACTAATTCTGGCATAGCAGATACTTCGGCCTCACGATTAATTAAGGTAGCTCCATTCTATACTTGTTATTGCGATCCTACTGTTTCACCTGGCAGTCTCAATACATTTGGTCCTGAAAGCAGTGTAGGTAATTTCTCTATTTTAAAGGTGCCTTCAGAAGACACTGTGTTGGATGATGGAAATCCATTGCCATTGGAAAGTAATTTTAATCCACGTACGTCTGTATTTTATGTTCGTTACGATACGGTTGTAAATGATATCTCTACGATTCCTGTATTGTACAGGGACAGTGTTTATCAATTATACGTTACCATAAACAGTATGGAAGATGATTTCGAATTTGTGCCTCAAGGTAGCCCTGTAAATATTTATATAGATATGAATCAAAATGGCCAATATGATCCGAACGAGCTTGTATTGGATCAAAGGTTGCCTAACCTTTCATGTTGTTTTATCATTCCTTCTTTGGCAGATGCTACTGTGGCTGACACTTTCCGCGTTCCTGATACCGCTACGGTCGGTATTACAGGTTTGCGTGTAATGAGTGGGGAGGGGCAAAGTGACCCGATCAGTCCTTGTGGTCAAAGCTTTTACGAAAACCAGGAAATAGACTATCTGGTAAATATAAATTATCGTCCTTGTAATGGTGCGGTAAATGCGGGTACAGCAGAAGTGACTGATTCTACAATGTGTGTGGGCTATGGTTTTACACTTACAGATACATCGCATGAATATAAACAATCTAATATTGTCTGGAATTGGCAAACATCTCCCGACGATGTTAGTTGGGGAGATATAGCAGGTACGTCTATGAGCGATACTGTTTCCATCCTTTATTCTGTTCCTGCATGGTATCGCCTGCGAATGATTTGCAATGGTTCACATGACACAACCTATTCAAATATTGTGAAAGTGGTAACTGGTCCACCATACGCTTGTTATTGTTATAGTATGGCAACCGGAGGTGTAAAAAATGATAGTAGTGATATAGGAGCATTCGTGATCGGCAAATATGTATTTTCCAAGGGTGGGCCACATTTGCTGAATCCAATCGCAACCAGCAGTCGAACAGATCACACCGGCGATATTATTGATCTTTATGCAGATTCTACATACCCTGTATCAGTATATCAGATTTTGAAATCTGTAAGCCATGCAGATGCCAGGATCACATTATTTATGGACTTCAATAATAATTTCGCTTACGATATTCCCGATGAGAGAGTATGGACAGCTTTCACATCCGCTTCGGACTGGTACATTAATTCATCGATCACAATACCACATGACGTGATAACAGAAGTTCCAACCGGTATGCGCTTAATCTTGAACGATAATACGGCACCCAACATCCCATCTGATGATGCTTGCGGTGGTTACACATCCGGAGAAACAAATGATTTTACTGTAAAATTCCATTATGGTCCTGTTCCTGCAGAAGTTGGTAACATCGGCAATGTGCAGAATCTTACCGTGTATCCAAATCCTACAACAGGAAAATTCACTGTAGAATTTATTGCTAATAATATTGTAAAAGATCTCAAAATAACTGTTAGCAATATAACTGGTCAGCAGGTATTGCAGCGTAGTTATAATAATACAAATGGTCAGTTCAGTACTCAGTTAGATATGAGCGATCAACCTCGAGGTGTTTACTTTATAGAGTTTGCTGCTGATGGAGAAAAGATGATTCAAAAATTAATAGTAAAATAGAAGATTAACTATCGATTAATATTCTGAAAGCCGCTACACAAGCGGCTTTTTTTTTATTTGAATTGTATTTTATTTATTCAGGGTTAGTTCTCATTTTATTATGTCGTGAGTTAAAAAAAATATCCGGATTCAGCTATTTTTTCTTGCAAATTATTTGTTGGTTTTATAAAAAAAGGTTTGCTTACGTATTGACAAAGTGTTTATAATCAATGCCTAAGCGGGATTTCTTGTCGCGATAAAGCGTGATTGAATTTTAATCTGCAAAATTAAATATGAAACCATTTTTTACTTACTTAAAACAACTATCAAAAAAACCGCAGACGCTCGTTCTGTTCTTGCTGGTTTTTTTCACAACGGACAGCAAGCTGTCATTTGCAGGAGGCTATTGCATTCCTAACTACTACTACTACTCATGTTGTAGTATCCCAGCGTGCGATGATTATATCCGGTCATTTAATTTAACTGGCTACAGTGGCTCGTCTATTACTGATGCAACTGCTATGACAGGATGTATCTCATCTACATATGATGGGTATTTCGACAGAACATCGGCAGTGCCTGCTGTAAATCTTGAACAAGGTGGTTCTTATGCCGGTTCTATAACTTTTAATTCAGGCTATGAAATGATTTTCCAGATTTGGATAGACTTTAACAACGACAGTGTTTTTACACCCGATGAAGAAGTAACTACTCCAAATGCTTACAATCCATGTTGTACCAGTTATACTCCTACATACTCATATACTTTGAATTTACCGATTACTGCAGCTACCGGTAAACATCGTATGAGAGTACGTTCTATTTATACTTTCTCTCCGCCAATGACAAATTACATAGACCCTTGCGGTGAAATGGATTCAACCGGTACGGATTATTACTATTATGGTACTACTGACGATTATAATGTAAACATTGTTGCCGCTCCTCCTTGCAGCGGCACACCTGTTGTTACAGTTTCTCCCACTGGCACAGTGGTATTATGCTCAGGTGGCAGTGAAACCTATACTGGCTCAGCAGGTATTTATAGTGGTCTTAAATTTTTCTGGCAGCAATTAGTTGGATCTACATGGACAAGTATTTCAGGCGATACAACACCTACAGCCACATTTATCGCAAGTGGATCTACGCAGTATAGAATAGGTGTGCTTTGTACAGCGAGTGGCGACACGGCATATAGTACGGCGGCAACACTTGCATCAGGATTGCCTTCTTATGCAAGCTTGCCATACTTTCAGGATTTTGAGAATTGGGAAAATTATTGTGGTACTTCCGATGTGCCTGATGGCAGCTGGTCAAACCGTCCTGCTACCGGCGATAGCTCATGGCGCCGTGATGATCAGGGTTCGACAGCCGGCTGGGGAGCACTAACATCTGGTGAAAGTTATACAACCGGATCTTTTTACAAAAGCGGATCGCATAGCGCTCGGTTCCATAGTTATTATCCCCCTTATGCCTTTTTCTCAACATCAAATCCGCCATATAGTGGTAACCTTGACCTCTATGTCAATTGCAGTGGCTCTACGGGAAATAAAGAGTTGTATTTTTATTTTGTAAATACCCCATATCCTTATGCCGGCAGCAATTACGCCCTATATAACAATGATTCATTAATAATCTCTCTTTCTACAGATGGCGGAACTACGTTTAATCAGATTTGGGGTGGAGATACTGCCAAGTCGTGGACACGTGTCGCAGTTCCAATAGTATCTAATTCTGCAACAACTATTATCAGGTTCCAGGGTAAAAGATTAAATACAGACCCCCTGGGTTATGGGTACAATTATGATTATACAGATATAGGTCTTGATAGCGTATACGTTGCTCCTCCTTGTTCAGGTACACCCACTGCAGGATATATTAATCCGGGGGGTACTCTTACAGTTTGCCCCGGTACAACAAATACATTTAATTTGGTTGGTACAAGCCTTGCCGGTAATCTTAAATATCAATGGAAACAATCTACTGATGGTGGCGTTACATGGACTAATGCTACAGGTAGAGGAGACACCACATTGACATTTACAACACCTCCTCTGTTTAGTGGAGCTGAATTTGAATGTATTGTCTCTTGTCCCTTAAGTGGTACTTCGGCTACTACCTCACCTGTCACAGTGAATATGAGTGGTTTCTCACCTACTTATGCAAGTGTGCCTTATACACAAAGCTTCGAAAACTGGATAAGCCGTTGCTATACCTATGATATACCCGATAGTAGTTGGGCGAATTCTCCCGGATATGGAGATAATTCATGGCGCAGAGAGGATCAGGGCACAAGTTATAGCTGCTGGTACCCATATTCATCCAAAGCTCCTGCTCCTCCTTCAGTGGATGGAAAGCATTGCGCAAGCATTCAGACAGATTATGCATACTATGATTGCAGTTACAATCAACCTAATCTTACACCGGGTAATTTATATTTGTTAGTTAACTGTAACACGTCCACACCAGGTAATAAAGAGCTTCAGTTCTATCTTAATAATCCAACTCCCTTATACAGTTACCCTAATGACTCTTTCCTGGTTTGGTTATCAACTGATAATGGCGTAACATTTAAGGAAATAGGAAGTTATGGTACAACTACATCATGGCAATTTGAATCTTTGCCTATCGCTTCCAATTCACCTCAAACAGTAATATTATTTCAAACAGTTTATAAATATCAATACAGTGATGTAAATAATATGGGCCTTGACCTGGTAAAAGTTCTTCCTCCATGCCAGGATAAACCCACGGCCGGAACGGTAAATAATGTTACGCCTTGTTCAGGAACTAATTTCAATTTGTCGTTAACGGGTGTCTCTCAGGCTGCGGGTCTTAGTTATGTATGGCAATCATCTGGTGATGGTAGTTCATGGACTACTCTATCTGGTGATACGTTGCCCGTTATAACTCAAAACATCACTGCAAATACATATTACAGAGCGATAGTGACTTGTACCAATTCCGGGCTCTCTGATACCACAGCAAGTCAATTGATTAAACTGGCTCCATTTTATATATGCTATTGCGACCCAACTAAAAATGCAACTAATGTGAATGTTCCAAGCAGCTCAGTAAATAATTTTTCAATACTAAGATTACCAAAAAATGATTCAATCTTGGATTTTGGTAAAGCAGTCCCTGTTGATGGAAGTAAAAATCCCTGGGAGAAAATTGATTACGTTGCTTATGATACAATACCAAATGATTCCTCAATACTGCCTACGCTTTATAGGGATAGCTTATATCAGTTTTATGTAACAGTAGGTTCTTATAATTCTTACGATTACAATTACAACACACCTGTTAATATTTATCTTGATCTGAATCATAATGGGCAATACGATCCTGCTGAAGAAATATTTGACCATCGTTTAGGTGGTAGTTGCTGTACAAGCCTTACACTTGCAAATGCAACTGTTACAGACACTTTCCGTATAGCAGATACAACATTAATAGGTGTTACAGGTTTACGTGTGATGACTGGCTATGGTCAAAGCGATCCTATAAGTCCTTGTGGCGAATCTTATTATGAAAACCAGGACATTGATTTCCTTGTCAATATAGATTACCGTCCTTGCGATGGACCTGTTGCTGCAGGTATTGCCCAGGTCAGTGATTCTACTATGTGTGTGGGATATAGTTACATGGTTATAGATACCACCCACGAGCATCATCAGTCAAAAGTTACATGGAACTGGCAAACTTCTCCCGATGGAATAAGTTGGGGAGACATTCCCGGCATGTCAATGACTGATACATTTACTGTAGCATCTTATATTGTTCCAACATGGTATCGGCTAAGAGTAATTTGCAATGATTCACACGATACCACGTACTCTAAAGTGGCACATGTTGGTACTGCTCCTGCTTATGCATGTTATTGTTATAGCATGGCAACAGGTGGTAGTAAGTATGATAGCAGTGATATAGGTGCGTTCACTATAGGTACATATCTATGGGATAAAGGTGGCCCTCATATACTTAATCCTGTAGCAGTGAATGGTCGTACAGATCACACTGGTGATGTGCTTGATCTGTATGCTGATTCAACTTATCCTGTAAGCGTTTACCAGATATTGAAATCCGCAGAACACGCCGATTCTAAGATTACTTTGTTCATGGACTTTAATAACAACCTTGTATATGATGTACCTGATGAAAGAGTTTGGACAACATATACTACCGCAAGTGATTGGTATCTTACAACCAGCCTTACGATACCTGATGCTGTTATTACTGAAGTACCAACAGGTATGCGTTTGATATTAAATAATAATACAGCGCCTAATTCACCATCTGATGATGGTTGTGGAGCATATGCTTCCGGCGAAACAGAGGACTTTGTTGTGAAATTCCATAAAGGGCCAATAGCTACATCTGTGGGTAGCATAAATAACATCGAACACTTGTCTATGTATCCTAACCCTACATCAGGTAAATTCACAGTAGAGTTCACAGCTAACAATGTGGTTAAAGACCTCCAGATCTCTATTAGTAATGTAACCGGCCAACAGGTTATGCAACGTAGCTATACTAATACAAGTGGTCAGTTCAGCACACAGCTGGACATGAGTAATCAACCACGTGGTATATACGTTGTAGAGCTTATAGCCGACGGACAAAGAATGCTCCAGAAATTGATCATTAGATAAGCATTATAAGTTATTATAAATTGTAGAACGGGGCATATTATATGCCCCGTTTTTATGCAATTCCGTGAAATGCGCTTGGTTATTGTAGCATAAATTTATTAATAATACATTCATTACCATACATTAATACAATTATTATCTGTTTAGCTGCCCACCTTTATTAACTTTCTAAAAATTTTAACAATAAGTTTACTTTTTTAATAAAAAGTTAATAAATTACGTATCCTAACTGAAAAAAAATCGACTAAACAAAATATGAAATCAATGTTTACTCATCTACTAAAAAAACCTGTCCTGTTAGCTTTGTTGTTGCCAGTTTTTCTGACATTACAAACGATCGAAAAAGCTAACGCACAGGCAACACCTGTCTGCAAAGCCAACTTTATGTATGGCTGTTCCTATTACGAATCAATTAGCAGTTTTAGTATCGGCGGATATGGCACATCAAGCTTGTATGATAATTCGTCTTGTGGTATTACAAGTACTAGTTATTCTGATCATACCTCAATGATAGATACCATGCAGGCTGGTAGTTCTTATTCTGGTACACTCACCCCGAATTATTGCTATGAACAGATAGCTGCTGTGTGGATAGATTTTAACGATGACGGTAAATTTGACAATTCTACGGAGCTTGTTGCAACAATGTATGCTGGTGCTGCATCATTTACATGTATTTCCAGTAGTTCTTTTACTATTAATCTTCCATTGACAGCAAAGACAGGTAAGCATCTGATGCGTGTAATTGATGAAGGGGAATTTTGTTGCGAGCCAATTGATTCAATAGATCCTTGTGGTGGCGAGTTAACTTATATGTCTGGTAGTTATTCTTACTCTTATCCTTACATATATTATGGTGATACAAGAGATTATACAGTTGATATTTTACCTCCCCCCCCTTGTAGTGGCACTCCAACTGTTACTACCACTCCATCGGGTTCTGTAAGTGTTTGTGCAGGCGGTAATGAAATATTGACCGGTACAGCCGGTATTTATAGTAACTTGAAATATCAGTGGCAGGAATTGATCTCAGGTGTATGGACCAACCTGGCAGGTGATACAACAACCTCAGATACTGTTAAATCCATTATAAGTTCTAATCAATACAGGCTTGCAACTATTTGTACTAATAGTGGAGATACAGGTTATAGCGCCGCTGTTACTCTTGCTCCGGGTACCCCTGCTTATGCCAGCCTTCCTTATTTCCAGGATTTTGAAAATTGGCAAAACTATTGTGCAAACAGCGATGTGCCTGATGGCCACTGGATCAATCATCCATCAGTAGGAGATAGCTCATGGAGGAGAAATGACCAGGGTAGCACTGCGGGATGGAGTACAGCATCAAGCTATTATTCAGCGCCACCACCTTATGTAAGTGGATCGCATAGTGCAGTTTTCCATTCTATAGCTACTTCTTATCCTTATGGTTGCTGTTACATGTATAGCAGCTATAATGAAAACCTGATTGGTAATATGGATCTGTATGTTAATTGCAGCGGTACAGGAGATAAAGCACTATATTTTTATTGGAATTGCCCGGCATATCCATATGGGGGAACTTTTGCATTAGAGAATGCAGATACTTTCAAAGTGCTTCTTTCTACCGATGGTGGTTTGACCTTTAACCAGGTATGGTGGGGAGATACAGCTAGCCAATGGACCAGAGTAGCAGTACCAATTGCTTCCACTTCAGCTACAACTATCATTCGCTTCCGGGGGAATAGACCATATAATCCGCCTCCAGGATATAGCTATAGCTATGAATACTTCAATATTTCTTTAGATAGCGTATATGTAGCGCCACCATGCAGTGGCACACCTGTAGCAGGTAATGTAGTTCCGGGAGGTACATTGAGTACATGTCCCGGTCAGGGTTATAATTTTGCAATCACGGGAACCAGCCTTGCCGGTAACTTAAAATACCAGTGGAAGAAATCTACCGATGGGGGTATTACCTGGACAAATGCAGGTGGGAATGATACAGCCATCAATTTTAATTCGCCTCCGCTTTTCAGCGCAACAGAATTTGAATGTGTTGTTTCGTGCCCGTTGAGTGGTACTTCGGCCACTACTTCTCCAGTAACGGTGAATATGAGTGGTTTCTCACCCACATATGCAAGCATACCCTACAAACAAAGCTTCGAGAACTGGATAACTCGTTGCAACACTTATGATATACCTGATAGCAGTTGGGCTAATTCACCATCTTATGGTAATAACTCATGGCGTAGGGAAGACCAGGGCACCAGTTACAGCTGCTGGTATCCTTATTCATCTGCAGCTCCATCACCGCCTTCAATAGATGGCAATCATTGTGCAAGCATACAGACAGATTATGCTTATGAGGACTGTTCTTATAGTCCGTCCCATCTATCGCCTGGCAATTTGTATTTGTTGGCAAATTGTAATATTTCAGCAACCGGTAATAAGGCATTGCAATTTTATCTGAATAACCCTGCTTCTTTATATGGTTATCCGGATGATTCCTTTACCGTTTGGTTGTCTACCAATAATGGAGCAAGCTTCAACGAAATAGGCAGCTTTGCAGCTACATCGGGCTGGGCATTTGAGTCAATACCTATCGCTTCCAACTCAGCACAAACAGTGATAGCATTTAAGGCCGTATATGAAACACAATATTCAGAGACAAACAATATGGGTTTTGACCTCGTAAAAATTCTTCCGCCATGTTCAGGTAAACCAACCGCAGGTTCTATAAGTAATATTGTACCCTGCTCCGGAGTTAACTTTAATTTGGGGTTGACCGGCACATCAGAAGTGGCGGGTCTTTCCTTTGTATGGCAATTATCCAATGATGGCTCTACATGGTCTACAATTTCAGGGGATACCTTGCCAATCATTACTCAGAATATAACAGCCAATACCTATTATAGGGCAATAGTTACCTGTACTAATTCTGGCTTATCGGATACTACCGCAACACAGCTTATTAAACTTGCACCATTCTATATCTGCTATTGCAAGGCTGCAGCGGCGGCAACTTATGTATATATTCCGCCTTATAGTGCTGTAAACAATCTATCTATACTGAAATTACCGTCAGCAGACTCAATACTTGATTTCGGGCATGCCACTCCTGTGGATGGGAATACGATTAATCCATCGGAAAGAATTCCTTATGTGGGATATGATACCCTGGTAAGTGATATCGCAACTCTTCCTATAATGTACCGGGATACTGTTTACCAGTTCTATGTAACAGTAGGTAGTGCCAATTATTACGATTACAACTATGGTACTCCAGTTAACCTATACCTGGATCTGAACCATAATGGTATCTACGATCCATCTGAACAGATATTCGACCACAGGCTGGCAGGAAGCTGCTGCAGCGGTCTTACCCTTGCACAAGCCACTGTAACCGATACCTTCAGGGTACCGGATACAGCACTGGTGGGTATCACCGGTCTTAGAGTACTGACGGGTTATGGCCAAAGCGATCCGATCAGCCCATGTGGAGAAAGCTATTTCGAAAATCAGCAGATAGACTTCCTGGTGAACATAAGCTATCGTCCATGTAATGGCCCGGTGAATGCGGGCACAGCAGATATCACAGACACCCTGCAGTGTTCAGGTTATCCATACATGCTTACAGATACCACCCATGAGTACCACCAGTCCAATATCAGCTGGAGCTGGCAGACCTCACCCGATGGCAGCAGCTGGGGGGATGTGGCAGGAACATCGATGTCAGATACCTTTACGGTAGCAGCCTACACTTATCCTGCCTGGTACCGTCTGCGGATGATCTGTAATGACACCCATGATACTACTTACTCTACAGTAGCCCATATAGGCACAGCACCCCCTTATGCCTGCTATTGCTACAGCATAGCCACAGGAGGCAGCAAATATGACAGCAGTGATATCGGCGCCTTCACCATAGGT
>Ga0134128_10001432_pt1 | contig 30713 bp, 23 predicted proteins | sample KB31754_FD_96462 | JGI IMG/M metagenome (GOLD analysis project Ga0134128, IMG submission 96462) | Terrestrial soil microbial communities with excess Nitrogen fertilizer from Kellogg Biological Station, Michigan, USA - KB3-175-4 | ecosystem: Environmental > Terrestrial > Soil > Unclassified ... | reverse complement strand
TGCCCAAACCGAGCAGCGGTTGTTTATTTCCTGCTTTTCTTCCTCTATTCATCGCATCAAGCTGGCGGTCGAAATGGCGTGGGAGCATGGCCGCAAACTCGCTTTTATTGGCCGTTCCATGAATAGTTCGGCCGAGATTGCCGAGGATCTGGGGTACATCGAAATACCGGAAGGGCTGCTGATTCATCCCGGCGAGGTGAAGAATTTTCCCGCCAATAAAGTTTGTGTGCTCATCAGCGGCACGCAGGGCGAGCCGATGTCGGCGCTCTCGCGGGCGGCGGTGGAGAACCACAAACACGCCAAAATCGAAAAGGGCGACACGGTTGTGCTCTCCTCGCGCATTATTCCGGGGAATGAGAAACCGATTTACCGGGTGATTGATCATCTATTCCGGCGCGAGGCGCACGTAATTTATGACGACGGTTCCTCGCCGCCCATTCACGTGAGCGGCCATGCCAGCCAGGAAGAACTCAAGCTCATTATCAACCTGACCAAGCCGCGCTATTTTATTCCGGTGCACGGAGAGTACCGGCAACTCAAGCTGCACGCAGAGCTGGCGGCATCCATGCATGGTTCGGTGGGGAATATTATGCTCATCGAGAGCGGCGATATTCTGGAATTCGACGAACTGGGAGCGCGCAAAGCGGGGCGGGTGAATGTGGGCCGGGTGTGCATTGATTCCGGCTCGCGCACGGACGTGGTGGAAGATTTAATTATTAAAGACCGCCGCCACCTGAGCGAAGACGGAATCGTGCTGCCCATCATCGCCATCAACAAACTTTCTGGCCGGGTTGAAGCTTCGCCGGAAATTGTGACTCGCGGATTCAATCCCGGAGAAGATGGCTTGATGACGGGAGCGCGGCACATCGTGACCCAGACGCTTGAACAATCGAGCGAAGAAGAAAAAGCCGACTACGGCGTGATTAAGGAAAAAATCCGCGCGGATTTGAAGCGTTATATCTCCAAGCAGACGCAGAAGCGTCCGCTGATTATGCCCGTGATTTTGGAGATATGAGCATGGGTGGAAATCTGGCCGTTGCCTAACGGCGGATCATTTGTAATTGGCGATTGGCAGGCCTGAACGCCGGCCCTGATAGGAAGCTCTGCTCGTCATGGCTTCGTGCCCCCGGCACTCAGCTGAATGGAAAACGGGCTTCGCTCAGGTCAAGCTCGCGTTCGAGGGTGCGGAGCACCTCATCACTGATGCGGCGCTGATTGCGGAGTTGAACGGCAGTGCGGCGCTCGATACTCAGAAGCTCACGCGAAATTTTTACAAAGCGCTTATAGAAATCTGGATCACTGCTGGGCGCGGAGCCGTCTCCGGTGTCGCTTAAAGTTGCCAGGCGGTGGCGGTAGTGCAGCGCAAGATCGTCGTAGACTTCGGCCAACTCCGGATTGTTCTTACTGCGCGCTTCTTCCAGATAAGTGAGGGCGGCCTGCACGATGGCGCGGCGCGCCTCGTTTTCCTGAGGATTTGTTTCCGAAGCTTCCGAAAGACCCAGCGACCGGATCACCCAGGGCAGAGTGAGCCCTTGCAGCACAAGCGTAACCAGGATAACGCTAAAGGCGAGAAAGATAATCATGTTGCGTTGCGTGAAGGGTTTGCCATTGCCCAAAACTTCGGGGATCGCGATGGCGGCGGCAAGCGAGATCACGCCTCGCATTCCGGTCCAGCCCACCACAAAAATTTGGCGCAGGGGCGGCAAGGAAACCGGCTGGTGAAGTACGTGAATACGAATAAAGTTGGCCAGGTAAGTCCCGGGGAACATCCAGATCATGCGCAGGATGATGAGAAATGCGCTGAAGGCCGCGCCATATAAGAGCAACGTGTGCAGGTGAATATCCCGGATTGCGGCCATGACATAGGGGAGTTGCAATCCGATGAGCACAAACGCCAGTCCGTTGAAAATGAAAGTCAGAGAACCCCAGACAGCCCATGCCTGCAAACGCACGGTCGGGGAAAAGAAATGCGAGCTTTTGCGGGAGAGGTACAGTCCGCAAGTTACGACCGCCAGCACGCCGGATGCGTGAATGGAATCAGCTACAAGGTAGGCCACATACGGCGTGAGGATGCTGAGGGCAATCTCGATGGGGCCATCGTCAATGCGGTGCTCAATCCGATGAACAATCTCCCCAATCAACAACCCCATGCCGATGCCCGCTGCCGTGAGATATGCCAACCTCAAAATGCCAGACCCGAGCGAGGGGACCTGTTCGCCTGTCAGTAAGGCAATACCAAATTCCAGCGCGAGCAGGGCGGTGGCATCATTGATCAGGCTCTCGCCTTCAAGAATATCCACGATGTGTTTGGGCAATCCGATGCGCCTAGCAATCGAGGTGGCGACGATGGCATCGGTGGGGGCAACCACCGCGCCGAGTACCACCCCCATGCGCCAGTCGAAGCCGGGCAAAAATAAATGACATGCTTCCATTACCCCGAGGACGGTAAATGTGACCAGGCCAAAGGCCAGAAAAATGATGCTGACCAGGTTGTAAGAGAACTCATTCCATGATGTAAGCCATGCAGCGCCGTACAGCAAGGGCGGCAAAATCACGAAGAACACAACGCCCGGATCAAGCGTGACCGCCGGAATGGCGGGAATAAAACTGAGCAGCAGTCCGCCAATGACAAGAACGATGGGGTAGGGAGTTTTCAGCTTCCGCGCCAGTGCGCCGAAAGCGACTACAAAGAGCAGCAGAAGAAGAAAGATGATTTCAACTGCATGAACGCCTCCCTGCATAAAATCTCCGTCCGTCCAAAATACATCAAGAGCAGAGGAAAATTTATGGTTTAGCCGACTTCTTCGCTCCAGCCTTCCAGCGTCTTTTTGACGAGGGCCATGAACTGGTCGGCAACTGCGCCGTCTACAAGGCGGTGATCGTAGCCCAGCGTGAGGTGGACAACGGAACGGATGGCAATAGAATCGGTACCGTCTTTATCGGTGACCACGACGGGCGCCTTCATGATTCCGCCGACGCCCATGATGGCGGAGTTGGGCTGGTTGATGATGGGCAGGCCGAAGACTGCGCCGAACTGGCCGGGATTGGTGATGGTGAAGGTGGAGCCTTCCACATCTTCAGGCTTGAGCTTTTTACCGCGCGAGCGCTCGCCCAGGTCGGTAATGCTGCGTTGCAATCCCAGGAAGTTCAGTTCACCCGCATTCTTGAGCACGGGGACAATCAATCCCCAGTCCAGCGCGACCGCGATGCCAACGTTGATATTGCGGTGGTAGCGGATGTTGTCGCCTTCCAGGGACGCATTCACGATGGGGAACTGCTGCAGCGCGATAATGGCTGCGCGCACAAAAAACGGCATAAAGGTCAGCCGCGCGCCGTGGCGTTGCTCAAAAGCAGACTTCAGCTTGTTGCGCAAATTCACAATGCGCGTGATGTCTACCTCAAACATGCAGTGGACGTGCGCGCTGGTGCGGCGCGACTCGACCATGTGCTTGGCGATGAGCTGCCGCATGCGCGTCATGGGGACAAGATCGCCGGGAATAGGCGCGGGGGCAGAAGGAACAGCGGGCACGGCAGCAGGCTTTGCGGCCGTCGGCGTGGCGCTTTTTTGAGCGCCACCTTTTTCGATGAAATCAAGAATGTCCTGCTTGGTGATGCGCCCGCCGAGGCCGGAACCGGGAACTTGCGAGAGATCAACGTTATTTTCGCGCGCGATTTTGCGGACCAGCGGCGATGATCGCTCGCCTCCGTCTTCTTCTAAGGCTGGTTCCTGCGCCGGGGCTGCTGGTGCGGACGCAGCGGCTTTCTTCTCTGGCGCGGCAGGCGGGGCCGGAGCGGCTGATTTTGCCGGAGCGGAGGCGGCGCTGCCATCGGTTGAAATCACTCCGACGACCGTATTGACCTGAACGGTATTGCCTTCGGCGACTTTAATCTCTTTCAAAACGCCGGAGGCAGGAGCGGGAATTTCCGCATCTACTTTGTCGGTAGAAATCTCAAACAGCGGCTCATCCCGCTGTACTTTGTCGCCGGGTTTCTTAAGCCACTTGGTAATGGTGCCTTCAAAGATGGATTCGCCCATCTGCGGCATGATGATATCGGTCGCCATGGTTCCTTCCTCGCGGCCTCCCTTGGAGTGCACGGAGCGCGAACAAAATATTATATATTCCGCGGGGCGCGCTGAGTTGGGTTGCGGGAAAAGGCCGGTTATTTACCGGCCTGTGGGCCTGCGTCTGGGCGGACAAGCTATTTCTGAATCTGGTCTTTGGCGAGCCTTACTTTTGCCGATTCCAGTTTCTTTTGCAGCTTGGCTACAGCGTCCGTATCCACTTCCGGAGCAATGGTGCGGTTCCATTCATGCAAGGCGTGTTCCCAATGGGTCACGGCCTGCTTCAGGCGGCCAGTCTTCTGGTAAAGATCGCCAAGATGTTCCTGCACGGTGGGATCGTCTCCCATCTCGTGCTGTGTGGCCTTGACCAGGTTTTCTTCCGCAAGGTCATACTTGCCTAGCTTGAAGTAGGCCCAGCCCAGCGAATCGAGATAAGCGCCGTTCGCCGGTTCAAGCTGCACAGCTTTCTTCACGTAGTCCAAAGCTTCATTGAGCTGAACTCCATGGTCGGCCATCATGTAGCCGAGGTAATTCAGCGTTCCGGCATTGGTGGGATCAGCCGATAGAATCTTGCGGAACACGGCCTCAGCCTGGTCGTATTTCTTCTGGCGCTCATAAGCGGAGGCGCGGAGGAATTGAACGGCCTCTTTGTCATCCGGCTTGACGGAAAGTTTCTCGGCCTGGTCCAGCGCCTGCTCTGCCTCGGGCCAACGCTTCAGACGGGTATACATCTGGGCCAGCGTCATATAAACGTCGCGGTCGTCGGGGTTGGAATTGCCTTTCAGCAGGGACTTGACTTGTTCCAGGCCGGCGTCGGCTTGCCCCATATCGGCCAGTTGGCTGGCGTAAAGCATCTTGAGGTCGCGGTCCTTGGGTAATTTCTGGAGGGCCTCTTTGGCGACGGCAGTGGCTTGCGGCCAATCCTTTTGCCCGCGATAAATGTCAACCAATCCCGCGTAGCCGCGTTTCGCGCTGTCGTCTCCCAGGTCAAGCATCTTGCGGTAATATTCAATCGCCTGCGTATCGTTCCCCGCCTCGTGGTAAACCGATGCCAAAAATTCCAGCCAGGCGGAGCGCCGCGCCTTTCCATCCTGAGTATTGCTGTTGTCCGCTTTCTCGGATTTCTGCAGCAGGTCTTTCAAGATTTGGATGGCGTCATCGTAACGTCCCTGGATGTTGTAGATGATCGCCGTTTCGTATGGGACTTGAATGGCATCGGGAACAATCGAACCGGCCTTGGTGAGTTCGTCCAGCGCCTGATCGTATTCTCCCTGCTTCCGGTAAATCTCCGCCATGCGCAGTAGAGTTTGCGCATCTTCGGGATTGGAGTCTGCAATGATCTTGTACTGTTCGAGGGCGGCTTCCGTCTGCCCATCGTTCAGGAGGTTTTCGGCAAGGCCGCGGATGGCGTCCAGATTGTCGCGGTCGAGCGCGATAGCATGGCGATAAGAATCAATGGCCTTCTTGTAGTCTTTTTGCTGCTCATACACATAGCCAAGCGCCGAGTAAAGCTTGGCCGACTTGCTCGCATCCGGAATGGAGGTGAGCAGTTGGGTGGCGCGGGTATTGTCGCCCTCTTCGTTATAAAGAAATGCGAGCGCCGTGATTGCTTCTTCTGAATTGGGGTCCAGTTTGATCGCAGCCTGGAATTCCGCTTCTGCCTTGTGAAACTCATCTTGCAGGCGGTAAAGGCGGCCGAGCAGAAGATGGTCATCTGAATTGTTCGGCTGAATCGCCACGATTTGTTCGTACTGTTCAATGGCAAGCTTCAAGACATTCTGCGAACCCTCGCCTGCCTGCATATCTCCCATGGAGCGCAGGTAAATCCGGCCGAGCAATTTGTGAGCTTCGAGGTTCTTGGGATCTTTTTTGAGGATGTCCTGCGCCTCAAGCACGGCGTCGCGAATGCGCCCGGTCTTGGCATAGAGTTCAGCCAAGGCGGCGGTCAGGTATTCCGAAGAAGGGTCGGCATCAATGGCGGCGTGGTATTCCTCAATGGCTTTGTTGGCCAGATCGCTGCGCCCATAGACGGCCATCTGCTCCTCGTACATATGAGCCAATGCGTAGTGGTAATAAGCGGCAGCTTTGTCAGGTTTGGCAGGAGGATTGTAGTGAGCAACGCCGTCCGAGAGCGCCGGCTTGGAACTCCCATCCTGTGCTGAAGCTGGCTGTTGGGCGAAAGCGGCGGCGCAAAATGCCACAAGGATAAAAAGCGGGTAAATACGTTTCATGGAAAACCTTCAGCTCCCGAGCCGTAAAAGTTTGATGCCGAACCGTACCGGGTGGGTGCTCTTTCATATTGTACCCTGCGGGTGAAGGGAACAGAGGCATGAGGCGCGGCAAGCGATGGTGTGGAGAAAGTCAGTAGTTCAGGGACGAAGGAGTGTTTGAAGATGCCTTGAGTTTTGAGTGAGCCCGCCCTCCGACTCGCTCGAAGGATGCCGCGCTTTTTACTTTCCCCGGGGCATTGCCGAAATCGCATAAACAGCTCAAACACCGGCATACAGCAACTACTGTATATCGAAGGGTGGGAGCATTCAGGCATTCTATTTGCGGAATCTTTTAGGCAATTGCGGTCCGTCGAATGTTGTTCTTTCTTCCTGCTTGCCTGAAAATAAATCTCCGGTGTGTTGTTTCCCCAGCGCATTTACGGCGGAGTGTGCTCAGGATGCGCCAGAAGCTGGTTCTGGAAACGTACAGCCCCGGGGCGAGGTTTGCATCTCACTGGCGGCCCCTGGGTTCTGATTCATCTCTCTCGCGCGCTTAAACGGGGCGGAATTCTATGGATTTAAAAAAAATCCTCATCGTTGATGACCATGACGTGGTGAGGAGTACGGTACGCTCTCTGCTGAAGCCGGGCAGTGACTGGGTTGTGTGTGGCGATGCCCGCGATGGCCTGGAGGCAATCGAAGAAACGAAAAGGTTACGTCCGGACCTGGTTGTGATGGATGTTTCCATGCCCCGAATGGATGGACTCGCTGCCACCCGGACGATCCGCCGGGATTTGCCGGAGACAAAAGTGATCATCATCAGCCAGAATGACCCGCAGCTGATGCAAAAAGAGGCGCAGAGCGCAGGCGCGGAAGGCTTCATCGAGAAATCCAGGATCGCCCTTAACCTCATTCCCGCAATCGAAAACCTTTTCCAGGGAAAAGAAATCAGCGAAGAGGAAGAAAAAGACGAGCTCCGGGTGAAGGGTCAGGTGTTTCGGGTTTTGCCGACGGAAAAAAGAAACACGCAGCCCGAGTCAACGCAGTTGGAACGCAAGCTGCGTCTGGACGCAGAGGTACTGGCTGCCATTGTGACCTCGTCCGATGACGCCATCATCAGCAAAAATCTCGATGGAATTATCACCACCTGGAACAAGAGCGCGGAGCGGATGTTCGGCTACGCCGCCGAGGAAGCCATCGGCCAGTCCATCACTATCATTATCCCGCCCGAGCGCCTCAATGAAGAGGTGGACATTATCGCGCGGCTGCGCCGGGGAGAACGCATAGACCATTTTCAAACTGTGCGGAGGCGCAAGGACGGCTCCACTCTGGATGTTTCGCTCACCATTTCTCCCATCAGAGATGATTCGGGAAAAGTCGTTGGCGCTTCCAAAGTGGCCCGGGATATTAGTGAGCAGAGCAGGGTTGAGAAAGCATTGCGCGAAAGTGAAGAACGGTTGCGCGCGATTGTGGAGACTACCCCGGAATGCGTCAAACTGGTGGACCGTAATGGCACGTTGATCCACATGAATTCGTCCGGCCTGCAAATGATTGGCGCTTCAGAACTCGATACGGTACTTGGGAAAAGTATTTACGGATTGATCGCTCCTGAGCACCGGGAAAAATTCCGCGAATTCAATGAGCGCATTTGCGCAGGCGAGCGTGGCGCTCTGGAGTTCGACATCACCGGCTTAAATGGAATACGCCGGCACATGGAAACACACGCGGCCCCGCTGCGTAATCCCGATGGCGCCATAGTGCATTTGGGCGTGGCGCGTGATGTGACCAAGCGCAAGCGCGCGGAAGATATGTTGCGCCGGCATCAGGAAACTTTGGAAGCAGAGGTGCGGCTGCGGACGCTGGAACTGGAAGAACGTAATACCGATGTTTTGCGGCAAACCGAACAACTGCGGGAACTTTCCCGGCGCTTAATGCAAATGCAGGATGAAGAACGCCGCCGCATGGCCCGTGAACTCCACGATAGCGCCGGCCAGACGCTGACCATCCTGGGCATGAATTTGGCCCAGATTGTTCAGAAAACAGGGCGAAAGTCTCCCGAACTTGCCGCCGATGTGGAAAAGACCCAGGAACTGGTGCAGCAACTGCACCGCGAAATTCGCACCGCTTCCTACCTGCTCCATCCGCCGTTATTGGATGAAGCTGGACTTTCCTCGGCCCTCAGTTGGTACATACAAGGACTGACCGAACGCAGCGATCTGAACATCCAGCTTGAGATTCCGCAACAGTTCGAAAGGCTCCCGCGCGACCTTGAATTGGCGGTTTTCCGGATAGTGCAGGAGTGCCTGACCAACGTCCATCGTCATTCAACCAGCAAAACGGCCGCTATACGGATTGCCCGCGAGGCGGATGTGGTCACGGTTGAAGTCGAAGACAACGGCAAAGGCATGTCACCCGAGCGGCTGCTGGAAATTCAATCCAAAGGCTCGGGAGTGGGAATCCGCGGCATGCGGGAACGCCTGCGCCAGTTTGGTGGCAGCTTGAATATTTTCTCCGATGAATCCGGAACCCGCATTCTGGTGATGATTCCGGTTTCAGAAGCTTCAGCGAAGGAAAACGTGAGCGAGGATCCGCTCGAAGCAGTCAGTTGAGACCGATGGAATTCGCCGTCGCACTGGGGGCGGTGATTGCTTTCGCGCCCTGCCGAATTTTCCATCCTAAATATTAGTGCCGGAAATGGCGGACGCCAGTGAGGACCATGGCGAGCCCGAGGCGGTCGGCGGCTTCAATCACTTCCGGGTCGCGCAGTGAACCGCCGGGCTGGATAATTGCGGTTGCGCCCACCCGGGCAATTTCCTCGACGCCATCTGGAAATGGAAAAAATGCGTCCGAAGCGGCAACCGTGCCCTTGAGCGGCAGGACGGCTTTCATGGCACCGATCTTGGCTGAGTCCACGCGGCTCATCTGACCCGCGCCCACGCCGACGGTCTGGCCATCACGCGCGTACAGAATGGCGTTCGACTTTACATGTTTGCAGATTTTCCAGGCGAACAGTAAAGCGCGCTTCTCTTCGGCGGTGGGCTGGCGCTTGGTTACAACTTTCAAGTCAGCTTCGGTAAGCTGCCGGACGTCGTTGTCCTGCACGAGAATTCCGCCGGAGACATTTTTCAGCACCCACGTTTGCGGTGAATTCGTTATCTCAACCAGACGCAGCGGTTTTTTGGCGGCAAATTTGGCCCGCGCAGTCTCGTCGAAGCCGGGTGCGGCGATTACTTCCAGAAATAGCTTGAGCATTTCATCGGCAGCTTCTCCGTCCACGATCCGGTTCACGCCGATGACTCCGCCAAATGCCGAAGTAGGATCGCATTGCAATGCTTTTTTGTAGGCTTCGGCGAGCGTCTTAGCCGTGGCAGTACCGCATGGATTTGTGTGTTTGATGATGGCGCATACGGGTTCGGTAAATTCCTGCGCCAGGTCCCATGCCGCCTGCAAGTCCACAATGTTGTTGTAGGAAAGTTCCTTGCCTTGCAACTGGCGGCCATTGGCCACGCCGGTCCTGGAGCCATCCGAATACATCGCGGCCTTCTGGTGGGGATTTTCCCCGTAACGCAAATCCATCACTTTGTTAAAGCGCAGGCGCAGCGTTTGCGGAAAATCTTCTGCGGACTGGATTTCAAAAGAGGGGGCATCCGAATTTCCATCCTTTGCAGCCACCCGCTCCAGAGTAGAAGCAATTGCGGAATCGTAGGCCGCAGTGGTGGCAAAAGCCTTCTGCGCCAGGCGCCATTTGGTTGCGGCAGAAAGTTGCCCATCGCTCGCCGCCATCTCTTTTGCGATCGCTTCATAATCCGCAGGCGATGTAACAATGGCAACATCCTGAAAATTCTTGGCGGCAGAGCGGATCATGGACGGCCCGCCAATGTCTATGTTCTCAATGAGCTCTTCAAAATGTACGCCGGGTTTAGCGGCGGTCTTTTCAAAGGCGTACAGGTTGACTACGACCATGTCTATGGGCTGAATGCCATGTTCCGCGACGGCGCTGCGGTGGGCGGGCAGATCGCGGCGGTGCAATATGCCGCCATGCACCTTGGGATGCAGGGTCTTAACGCGCCCGTCAAGCATTTCAGGGAAGCCGGTAAGGTCAGAAATGTCCTTCACCTGAATGCCGGAATCACGCAGCAGCTTCGCCGTTCCGCCTGTGGAGATGAGCTCAACCTTCATGCTGGCAAGGGAGCGGGCAAATTCCACCAGCCCGGTTTTATCGGTCACACTGAGAATGGCGCGCTGAATTTTTGCTTGGGGCATTCCGGCCTCGTATGGGAATTTTGTGCTGGAGGGCAGCCTGAAATTCTATCAGCAGACGAGTTGTTGATTTCTTCAGGGGAGCGGAATTCGAAATTTATAAAGCTGCCATGGCTTTTTTTGCTTCGAGAGGCGGGGGGAAGGATGCAAAGCCGGCGTTGATGGCGGAAAAAAGAATCTGTGGGTTTATGGCTTAGGTAACAATCATGTCAAGGCAGAAATGCCTAAATTATAGAAATTTAATGTACTTAGGATTTTGCCTTCCAGAAAACTGCTGCCGAGTTCTCAAAGTGTGGCTTTTTCACCACAGCCGGGAAATTCACAACCAGCGTATTCTTCTGCTTCATCAAATAGATACAAGACCACTTTGCAATACGAGCAGACCATCAACGCGGCTGTGGAATGTGAAGGAGTCGGACTCCACAGTGGGGCCCCAGTCACCATGCGCATACTGCCTGCTCCCGCAGGAGCAGGGGTGGTCTTCCGCCGCGTAGACCTCGACGGCTTCGAAATTGAAGCGACCGGGCGGAACGTCGCCCGCGTCAGCTACGCGACCAGTTTGATGAAGAAAGGCGTGCTGATTTCCACGACCGAGCACGTGCTTTCCGCATTGATCGGCGTGGGCATTGATAATGCCGTGGTGGAAATTGACAATTTAGAGCTGCCGATTCTCGATGGCAGCGCCCGGCCTTTTGTGGATGCCATTCTGAAGGCGGGTATCCGCAAGCAGAGAAGGCGGCGCACCTATTTGCGCATACGGCGCGAGATTGAAGTGCGCGAAGGCAACAAGTTCATCGCCGTTTACCCTGCGGACACATATTCCGTCTCTTACACAATTGATTTTCCCCATCCGCTGATTGGCAGAGAGAGCTTCCGCGTGGAGCTAACCAACGGAAATTATCTGCGGGAAATCGCTCCCGCGCGGACGTTTGGTTCCCGCAAAGAAGAAAAAGCCATGCGCGCGATGGGGCTGATCCGCGGGGCATCGCGGGAGAACTGCATCGTGCTCACCAGTGACGGAGTGGAAAATCCGCCGCTGCGATTCGCCGACGAATTCGTTCGGCATAAAGTGCTCGACTTAATTGGCGATTTGGCGCTGGCGGGCAAACAAATCCTGGGCAACATCGTTGCTGACCGCGCTGGTCATGCCATGCACACGGCGCTGGTCTCCCGCCTGTTGCGGGACAAAAGCCTGTGGGAAGAAACCACCCTTGAAGATGCCCGCGAAGAAGAACCGTTAGTCACGACGCGGGAAAGTACGCTCGTGCAACGGGCGTAACGCTCCTCCGGCTGTACTCCGCTGACCCCGCTAAAAGCCGAGCCCTTCCCGTAAGAAATAATGGTGAGCAATGCAGATGGTGGGAAGGATTATTCCTAAACGCTTGCGGTTGCTTTTAATTCTTCCGCAACCAGCGCGTCCAGATGTTGCAGGGTCTCCGCGACGGTCAAGGAATACATTTCGCGGCCTACGCCTTCTCCAGTTTCAAGCGCGGTCTTCAGATAATGTCCGGCGATTTCGATGGCAAGCGGGTCAGTGATCACCGTGCCCGTGCGCTTCTGATATTCCACCCAGGCCGGCAGCGGCAACGCGATCCACACCGGGCGGCCATCCGCGAGGAACTTTATATCAACCGCATCGGCATGGCGAGTGGCGACGGCCACGATTAATGCCTGGTAGATACAGTGCACCTGCTTCTTGGTCCAGCGATCGGTAGCGTGAAAGTCGCGGTACATGCAAGTCCAATATATCAATGGGCAGAAGAGATGGGCAAATCATACTCAGGAACTCGGGCAAATGCACACGTCCTTAAGGCAGCTCGCTTTCAAGAATATAGCTGGCGCAAGACGCAACGAAGATCGCTGCACAAATCACACCCCAGCGCCTAAAGGCGGACTATTTTTTGTTGGCTATTGGCAGGCCTGAAGGCCTGCCCTGATACGGAACCCCGTTGGGAGTTGCAGGTGAAGCGTTCCCTGAGATGAGACGTGCCCGGATGCGAGACGATGCTTTCGAAAACGTGCTCAGCTCGTACCAAAGTGATAGTTGCAGATGGGGCTGGTGTTTTGTGCAAAATGCCCGCCAACGGTTGTCACATTTCCGGCATCTTCATATTGGCAATGGAGCTTAAGGAGGCCTTCTATCATGAAACTTCGTAAAGAAAAGGTGCTGGGCAACGTTTTACTGGGAACCGGATTGTATTTGATTGACTCGTTGCGCGACCGTATTTCTGATCAATATGACGATGTAAGTGAAAAAGCGCGTGACACCTACAACACGGCTGCCGACCGGGTGAGCCGCGCCACCGATGTAATTCGGGGCGAAGACCATCACGTACTCGGGACCGTAGCCTCTATTCTTCTTGGCGTGGGAATTGGCGTAGGTGTTGGGTTATTGCTCGCGCCCGCCAGCGGCGAGGAAACACGCAGCAATCTCGCCAATAAGGTGCAGGACTTTGGCGATAAAGTGCGCTCCCGCGTCTCTGAGCCGAAACCGGCCACGGGAACTTACGGAGAGTAAGACATCAACAGCACGGCTTCGATGACTTGGGGGACTTTCATTGCAGAGTCAAAGTCATCGTTGCCGAAGTTTGTGCTGATCCAGACGAGGCGTTCAGCGTGACCGTGTAGGTCTTGCCGGAGCTTTGCGCTGCGTTTGGCGCTGACGGGCTCGCTGTGCCTCCGCCGCATGAGCTGAGCAGCAAGATCCCGCCGCAGATGCCGCAGAGCAGGAAAATTCTGCGCAGCTGTTTTTTGTTGAGCGCTCCAGCCCATACCATCCCGATGCTTCCGAAATAGAAGGCAAAGTACAGAGGGGGGCTGTTTTCACGGCCTCCGCTCCTATTTGACTTAATTGCCGATGACAGCGATGCCGAAGAAATCGTCAGCGTAGATTTGGCACCGGTCGAGTTCGGAACGATGGTGGACGGCGAAAACGAGCAGGATAGATCCGACGGCAGGTTGGCGCACGAAAGCGAAACCTGCCCGGTGAAAGTACCATTCGACGGGCTGACTGTTACTTGAATGTTTGCTGAGTCTCCACGGGAGATGGTCAAAGATTGCGGCGATGCCGCCATTATGATCCCCGCCGGAGATGTAGAAACCGGAGCTCCGGATGCGCACTGTGGGGCATAAGAGACGGCGCTGGACATTTGATTTGTAAAATCCGCCTTGCCCACAGCCTGAACGAACATCGTGTAGCGGCCTGCGGGCAGCGAATAGCTGCACAAATCGAGGTTGTGGATTCCGACCGCCAAGTCCGTAAGCGGCATGAGATTTTGCCCATCTGAACTGATGTAGGCGGTGTAATGGTCTACCGTGTTTTCATTTCCGCTCACGCTCCATTGCAGTGAGCTGCCCGCGATTTGCGCATTCATTGAAAGACAGTTATCAATTCCCGATTCAATCTCGGTACCTTCCTCGTAGTCGTTCCAGGTGACGAGCTGCAACGCAGGAAGCGGGTTGGCTGCGTTGTAGAGATTGTTGATCGCTGAAAATGTCTGCAACCAGGTTTGCCCGCATTGTTGCGCCATTACGCGGCCCGTGCCCCAGGATGCCAACGTGTCGTTAAAGCCTTTGTAGGCAGAGCCTACGGTTTCTAAATCCGGCAGCAACAGTCCAGCCGCGTAAAAGCTGTTCAAATAACTCACTCCAAAGTTGGAAGCGGTTGGGATGACCCAGGAATAACTTCCTCCGCTTAGAAGATGGCTAAAGCCGGAGTTATTTTGAAATATGAAGACAGGGCTACTGGATAGCGCAGCCTCGAGCGCATTCCAATCAATCGTGTAATGAACATCCAGATCAAAATTCGTGACGACAGGCCTGCCATTGATTCTCATGTAAGCAGGAGAAGGAAAATATTCTTGTTCCACGTATTGCAGTTGCTGGACCAGAATCTGCTGCGCGGTGCAGGTGGTGCATGAGCTCTTACTGATTGCGCCTTTATCCACCATGATGGCAAATGTGAAACCCGGATGGGCTTCTGCCTCAGTCATGACAAGCTGCGCCGCCTGATCTTCGGCATTGCCCGGCCCATACCAATCAAGGATGACGCCATTGATTCCGCGGCTCACCATGTCGTCAATTTGGCGTTTGATCTGGGTGGCGCTGGTGGAACTGTAACCCACGTTCATGTGGTCTGTGCCGCCAAACCAAAGCATGAGGTGCGCGTATATCTTGGTGGTGGCGCCGGGATAGAGCAATGTGTGAATGTCCGCCTTGCTGATGTTTGCTGCGCCTTCGTTCCCATTGGTCTGGCTTATAAAGCTGTTGGCGGCGCTGGTGTTGTTGCCCGTCAATGCCGACAAGGTCGTGGCCGGCTTGATGGTTATGGTAGAAGAGCCGAAACAGGCAAGCGGCAGGATCGCGAACGCGAAAGCTGCGGCAAATTTAAGGATGCAACGCGATGTGTCCATAACTGGCGTTTTGCCAGGCCCCATACCCGGCTCTTGCGCCTTGCTGTGTTGGTATGGGGAATGTTATGAGCGAATTACGATATCGTCTGCGTCACGTCGGTGAGTGTCCCTTCGGACAAGTTACGGAAAGGGCGGATGATTACTCCCTGGCAGAAGCACGGCTGCTCCTTTGAAAATGCGCGAGTACCGCCAGCCTCGCGCGCTCTCCGCCATCTTGCGGCGAAAGGGAAATTATCCGGGTACAGAGAAAACACAAAAGGTTAAACTAGTAAGGAGAGCATTCGGAAAGCCGATCAAGCCAAACGCAGTTTTCTCGATTTGCAGAAAGCTCCAGGCGAACTTTTGCTACGCTTGAATTGATGGGTCCGATTTCCAGGCGATGCGTTCGTCTGCGTGACCGGCTACCACTTAGGAAGGCAATCATTCAATGAACAGCTTCAACAGCCGCTCCGCCCTTAAAATTGGCAACAAGGAATATGAAATCTACCGTTTGGACGCGCTCGACAAGCAAGGAATTTCGACAAAGCATTTGCCCTATTCGCTGCGGATTCTGCTGGAAAATTTACTGCGCACCGAAGATGGCAGGAATGTAAAGTCCGAGGACATCCGCGCGCTGGCGGCCTGGAACCGCAACTCCAAGCCGGAAAAGGAAATCGCCTTCACGCCCAGCCGCGTTCTGATGCAGGACTTCACGGGTGTGCCGGCGGTAGTAGATTTGGCCGCCATGCGCGACGCCATGCAGAAGCTGGGCGGCGAGCCGGCGCTGATCAACCCGCTGCAGCCCGCGGAGCTGGTCATTGACCACTCCGTGCAAGTGGATGAGTTCGGTACCCCGCAGGCTTTTCAGATAAATGCCGAACTCGAATTTCAGCGCAATAAAGAGCGGTACGCCTTCCTGCGCTGGGGTCAAACTGCGTTCCGCAACATGGCGATAGTGCCGCCGGACACCGGCATTGTGCACCAGGTGAATCTGGAATACCTGGCGCGTGTGGTTTTTGTGAATGAGTCGAATGGCAAGCGTACCGCTTATCCGGACACTTTGGTCGGCACGGATTCGCACACGACGATGATTAACGGCCTCGGCGTTTTGGGTTGGGGCGTGGGTGGAATCGAGGCCGAAGCCGCCATGCTGGGCCAGCCGGTTTCAATGCTCATTCCGCTCGTTGTAGGGGTGAGACTCACCGGACGCCTGCGGGAGGGCGCGACGGCCACGGATTTGGTATTGACCATTACGGAAATGCTCCGCAAGCACGGTGTGGTTGGAAAATTTGTGGAATATTTCGGCCCCGGGCTGCGTGATCTTCCGTTGGCGGACCGCGCCACCATTGGCAACATGTCGCCCGAATATGGGGCGACCTGCGGAATTTTCCCCGTGGACCAGGAAAGCCTGAACTACTTGCGGCTTACCGGACGCAGCGAAGAACAGATTGCACTGGTGGAAGCTTATTGCCGCGAGCAGGGAATGTTCCACGATGGGAATACGCCGGAAGCGGAATACTCCGAATTGCGCACGCTCGATCTGGCCAGCGTGGAACCGAGCATCGCTGGTCCCAAGCGCCCGCAAGACCGGGTTGCGCTCTCGCAGGCAGGGCTCTCCTTCAAAGAGTCTTTGCCTTCACTCATCAAGCCCAAGTCTTCAGCTAAAGTGAATGCGGCCACGCCGGTAGCTTCCGGGACCGCCCCCGCAGGCAGCGCGCCGAAACAGGTGGACCGGTGGGAGCAGGAGGGCGGCAATCCTACCGCAGTTGGCGTAGAGAACCATCGCATTGAGGAACACGTGCCGCAGGATGTAAAGAGCGCGTTGCGCCATGGCAGCGTGGTAATCGCAGCGATCACCAGTTGCACGAACACCTCGAATCCTTCCGTATTGATTGCCGCCGGGCTGCTGGCCAAGAAGGCGGTGGAGAAGGGCCTGAGCGTCCCGCCATGGGTGAAGACGTCGCTCGCTCCCGGATCGAAAGTCGTAAAGGATTATCTCGAGAAAGCCGGGCTGCTGCCCGAGCTGGAGAAGTTGAAGTTTCACCTGGTCGGCTATGGCTGCACCACATGCATCGGCAACTCCGGTCCGTTGCCGGTGGAGGTTTCGCAGGCAATTGACGAGAAGGATTTGGTAGTGGCGTCGGTGCTTTCCGGCAACCGCAATTTTGAAGGCCGCATTAATTCCGAGGTGCGCGCGAACTATTTGATGTCGCCGCCGCTGGTCGTCGCCTTCGCGCTCGCCGGACGGGTGGACCTTGATTTGCGCAAAGATCCAATCGGCAAAGGCAAAGATGGCAGAGCCGTCTATCTTGCCGATATCTGGCCCACGCAGAGCGAAGTCAAAGAGATGATCCAGAAATCTATTTCGTCGGAGATGTTCCGCCGCAGCTACGGCGAGGTCTACCAGGGCGACGAGCGCTGGCGCGGATTGCCTGTGCCAAAAGGTGGAACTTACGCATGGGAAAACGACTCAACTTACATCCGGCAAGCGCCTTATTTCGACGGTATGGGTCTGAAGCCATCGGCTGTTGAAGACATAAAGAATGCGCGGGTGCTGGCGGTATTAGGCGATAGCGTTACCACCGACCATATTTCTCCCGCAGGCTCGATTAAGAAAGACAGCCCGGCAGGGAAGTATTTGCAGGCGCATGGAGTGAAGCCAGCGGACTTCAATTCCTACGGTTCGCGCCGGGGCAACCATGAAGTGATGGTGCGCGGGACCTTCGCCAACGTGCGTTTGCGGAACAAAATGGTGCCCAACCTCGAAGGTGGCTTTACGCGCCACTTGCCCGACGGCAGCGAAATGACGATCTTCGATGCCTCCGAGAAGTACATTGCGGAAAAAGTTCCATTGCTGATTATCGCAGGCAAGGAATACGGCTCAGGATCGTCGCGCGATTGGGCCGCCAAGGGGCCGCTCCTCCTGGGAGTGCATGCGGTCATTGCCGAGAGCTATGAGCGCATACACCGCTCAAACCTGGTTGGGATGGGCATTCTGCCCTTGCAGTTTTTGCCGGGAGAAAGCGCTGAATCGCTGAAGCTCACAGGCGAAGAGGTCTATGAAATTTCCGGCATCCGCGATGTAGCCGCAAAATTTGCCTCTGGCAGCAGGGTCAATGTGCGCTTAACGGCCAACGGAAATACCCGCCAGTTTACTGCTCTTGTTCGCATAGATACGCCGCAGGAGGCACAATACTACGCAAATGGTGGTATTTTGCAGTATGTCTTGCGGCAGCTTCTGACGGCGAAGGCGAATCCGCAGCCTGTGCGGGCATAGCGCCAAAGTTGCAAAGTTTGGGTTAGAAGCTGGTCCGGCGAGGAAAATTTCATCCGCGTACGGCAGCGCGGATTGGAGGACTGCGCCATGGACTCGACCTTTCGCAGCTTGCAGATTGTGCGCGTGGTGATGCTGATCAGCATCGGCGCATATGTCTTGTTGGGCGAGTATCTCATTCCAGCCCGGGTTTTGCCCGGCAGGGTTTTCTTTTTCACCCTCACGGCAATCGCAATTGCCATGGTGGTCGGCAGCTTCATGGTCCGCCGGTTTCTCGGCAGAAAAGCAACCACCGCTCTGGCGGATGTTCCCACCCCGGCTTCTGCCCTTAATTTGTGGCGTGGCGCTTATATTGTGATTTATGCTTTCAGTGAAGCAATCGCGCTGCTGGGCTTTGTTCTACGGGTAATGGGGTATACGCTTTCCGAAGTCGCGCCATTTTATATTGTTGGGTTCTTTTTATTCCTGTACTTCGCGCCGAAGAAACCGCCAGTGCCCGCGAGGATGGAAGAGGCCGCCTCGTAAAAGCTACGTTTTGATGTGGCAGCTTGCCAGGCCGCGTTTTTCCAAATACTGCTGGTGATAATCCTCCGCCTGAAAAAAATCTGCCGCGGGAAGAATCTGGGTCACAACCGGGTTGCTGAAGCGGTGCGACCTCTCCACTTGCTCTTTAGAAGCCCGCGCCTCGGCAGCCTGCTCAGGCGAATGGTAGAAAATGGCGGACCGGTATTGGGTCCCCACATCCGGGCCCTGGCGGGTCAGTTGTGTGGGGTCATGATTTTCCCAGAACACATCCAGCAGCTTTTCATAAGAAATCTTAGCGGGATCGAACTCGACCTCGACCGCTTCCGCATGACCGGTACGGTCGGTGCAAACATCCTGATAGGTGGGGTTGGCAAAGTCTCCGCCCGTGTAACCCACGCGGGTGGAGAGCACTCCGGGAAGCTGGCGGAAGGTCAATTCAACCCCCCAAAAGCAGCCGGCGGCAAATGTCGCTTTAGCCATTGAATACTCCTGTTAGTAAACCTGCGATAGTGTAAATCGGATTGCGGATTTTCTACCACTGCGCTAATGGTTAAGTTCTTTGGTTCCTTGGAAATGCTACCTGTTTAGATGCTTTAGGCCTTCGAAAGTTACGGCCTGCATAACTCTTTGCGCAACAATGTGTTCCATGATCCCGCGAATGTTCGTTTGTAGACCGTTATTTTAGGGGTGTTTTTCTCTGTTTTGCCTTGCCCAAGTAAAATACTGCTATGCGGAAATTCTGGGACAATGCCGCCACGGAAAGCGCAAGCGAATCTTCGCTCGCGCTCGGAGCGGCCGCGGGCGGGGGCGAAAATGGCAGCTCCCAATTACCTGGGCAACTCCCGGTTCCAGTGTCTCTGCAAATCGGCAATGTGACCATTGCTCCGGCCACGGTACTCGCGCCTATGGCAGGCGTGACCGACACGGTGTTTCGCCGGTTCATTCGCAATCTGGGCGGGTGTGGACTAATTATGACCGAGTTCACCTCCGCCGATGGCGTTTTACGCGCTAAGGACAAAAAGGCCAAGCGGTACCTGCATTTCTATGAGGACGAGCATCCCATCTCGGCGCAGCTTTTTGGCAGCGATCCGCAGGTGATGGCGGATGCCGCGCGCATTGTGGAAGATTTGGGGTTTGATTTGGTAGACCTGAATCTGGGCTGCCCGGCGAAGAAAGTGGTGAAATGCAATGGTGGCTCAGGATTGCTCCGTGACCTGCCGAGGATTCGAGGAATTTTCGAGGCGGTGCGGGCGGCGGTGAAGATTCCTTTCACGGTAAAGTTCCGCATTGGATGGAATGACAGCGAAGTTGTTTGCGTGGAATTGGCGAAGATGGCCGAGGACTGCGGTTTGTGCGCGGTCGCGCTGCACGCACGCACCCGCGAGCAGGGCTACAGCGGCACGGCGCGCTGGGAGTGGATTGCGGCAATCAAGGATGCCGTTAGCATTCCGGTCATTGGCAACGGCGACATTCGCTCTCCTGAAGATGCCTGCGCGATGGTGGCCCGCACAGGATGCGATGGCGTAATGATCGGGCGCATGGCGCCATCGAATCCGTGGATCTTCCGGCAGATTGAGCAATACAACACGTGGATAAAAAATGCGGGCGGGACTTCTGACCGTTCAACAACGCCGCCTTACACGCAACCATCCGAAATGGACCGCTACGAGATGATCCGCACATATTTCCGCATGCTCATTGAAGAAGAGCTGCCGGATGCGCCGGGGAAGATGAAGCAATTCGCGTCGTGGTTTACGCATGGTGTGCCCGGCGGCGCTGCGCTGCGCAAGTCCATTTACGACGCGAAGGCGGCCCCGGAAATCCTGGGGCAGGTGGAAAATTTCTTTGAGCAGCGGCTGGCGCTTTCAGCCGAAGCAGTCCCGTAACGTTATGTCCTACGAAAACGCAGTAGCTCGCATGTACGCCCTGGGTCATGAACTTGCCCACACGGCCTCGTATAAATTCGACTTGAAATACATGCGCGTGCTGCTGAATGCGCTGGAGCGTCCGGAGCGGCGCGTTCCCGGAGTGCTTATCGCGGGCACGAACGGCAAAGGCTCGACTGCGGCAACGCTGGCGTCCATCCTTCAGGCTTCAGGACTGCGCACCGGTCTCTACACTTCACCTCATCTGGTGCGTATCAACGAGCGTATCCGCATCAATGGAGAAGCAATTACCGACGATGATTTTGCCCTGTTGCACGACATGGTAGACCGCACCGCCGAGCGGTTGGTGACGGAAGGAGAGCTGCCATGGCATCCGAGTTTTTTTGAGATGCTCACCGCCATGGCCTTCGAATATTTTTCGCGAAAAAAGGTAGATATCGCCGTGCTCGAAGTGGGCATGGGCGGCAGGCTCGATGCCACCAACGTAATTGAGCCTCGCGTAAGCGTCATTACGGATATTTCTCTCGACCACCAGAAATTTTTGGGGAATACGGTCGGGGAAATTGCCCGCGAAAAAGCCGGGATTCTCCGTGCGAAGGGAGTCGCTGTATTACTGCCGCAACAGCGGGAGGTCAACGATGTAATCGGCAACGCCGTGCTTGAATTGGGGTCTCGCGCTGTGAGCGCAGTTCCCTATGTGCCGCCGGTGAGCCCGGGCAGCGACAATTATCTGGTATCAAATGCGGCGTTGCCCTCTTATCGTTATCCATTGCAGGTAATGGGAGATGAGATCACAGTGGAGACGCCGCTCATCGGACGTCATCAGTTGCGAAATGTCGCGCTGGCGATTGCCGCAGCCGAAGAATTGAGCAGGCAGGGATTTCCCGTTACCTCCAGGAGCATTGAAGCGGGAGTACGGAAGACGCGCTGGCCGGGGCGCTTCCATGTTCTTCCCGCGGCGAAAGGCAGCCCGGAGATTATTTTTGACGTGGCGCATAATCCCGCCGGAGCGTGGGCATTGCGCTCCACGCTTTCCGCCCTCTATGAAGAGAGGCCGCTCACATTCGTATTTGGCGCAATGCAAGATAAAGCTGTCCGCGAAATTGCAGAAATCCTTTTTCCTCTGGCTGCCTGCGTGATTGCGACGCAAGCCGAAAATCCGCGCTCGGCTACTCCGGCGGAGATTCGCGAAGCTGCCAGCAGAATTACTACAGACATCGAAGATGCTCCCGGTGTTGTTGATGCGCTGCGCCGCGCTCAGGCTCTTGCCGGGCTGAATGGGACTGTTATAGTGACCGGCTCCATTTACGTGGTGGGAGAAGCAATGCGCGCTTTGGGCGTGAGTGTTTGAAATGACGAACCATTTTTCGGTAGCGGAAAAACAAGAACCCGAATGCCTGCCGTCTACTCCGCAGCAAAATACCTTTGCCAAGAGGCACAACTTCCTGAGCCGCCTCAGATCGTATTTCTTTCTTGATCTTTTATTGTGGGCTTACACACTTGTCTTCGGTATCGTTTCCATTCCTTTTGGATTTTTTGATCGCGATGGCCGCATATTGCACGGCTTCGCGCGGGCATGGTCGAAATGCATCGTCAAGTCAATTTTTTCGCCAATGCAAATTACCGGCCTTGAGAAAATTGACACATCAAAACCAAAAGTTTACGCAGTGAACCATGCATCCGCCCTCGATATCCCCATTCTTTATGCAAATCTTCCTTTTTCATTTCGCATTCTGTTTAAGAGCGAATTGCTTTCCTATCCGATTATTGGCTGGCACCTAAAGCGCTCCGGCCAAATTTGCATCAATCAACAACAGCCTTCGCGTTCCGCCGGCGCTATTCGCACGGCTTTGAAGTACCTCAAATCTGGAACGCCATTGGTAATTTTTCCCGAGGGTGGCCGCACTCCAGATGGTCAAATCAAACCTTTTCTTCCGGGTGCTTTTTTCCTTGCGATCAAAGCTCAAGTAGAAATCGTCCCCATTGCGCTTGTGGGAACTTATGAGCTGTTGCCCATGAACACTTATCACATTAAGTGCCGGCCGCTTGCGATGCGCGCAGGCGCTCCGGTCTCGACGGCGGGACTAACGCTGAAAGATATGGACGCCGTTTCGTCCCGAGTCCAGAAGGAACTGGAATATCTTTACTACGGCCCCGAGAACTAAGACTTCCCGAAATCCCACCCTTCGCCAAACCCTGGGCGAAAGGGTGGGGCAACCTGTATTGCTATCTGTATTGACAGCCTATTTATGTAGCGGATTCGCCTCGGATTTCAATGGCCTACGCGGGCGGCAGCAACATGCCTTTTTCCAGATGCCGCGTAACGTGAGCATACGAAGCGGCGTGGGGATCGTGCGTTACCATCACGATTGTCTTCTGGAAATCTTCATTCAGTCGTTTCAGGATCTCCAGGACTTCTGTCGCCGAATGGCTGTCGAGATCTCCTGTAGGCTCATCCGCAAGCAGCAGCGTTGGGTCGCTAACGATGGCGCGGGCAATGGCAACGCGCTGTTCCTGTCCACCTGAGAGTTGCTTGGGCAAGTGGTTCACTCGTTCTTCCAGGCCGACCAGCTTGAGCGCGGTCATAACATGATCTCTACGCTGCTGGGAATTGAGTTTCGTGAGCAACAGGGGCAACTCAACGTTTTCAAACGCAGTGAGCACGGGAATCAAGTTGAACGTCTGAAAGATGTAGCCAATGTGCTCATTGCGCCAGCGGGCGGATTGGGCATCACTGAAGCTGAAAATATTTTGCCCGAGCACCAGCAACTCACCTGCCGTGGGACGGTCAATCGCCGCGATCATATTCAGCAGTGTGGTTTTGCCTGAGCCGGAAGGGCCCATGAGAGCGAGGAACTCTCCGCCGGCGATCTCGATGGAAACGTCGTCGAGCGCTTTCACTTCAAAAGCATCGCGCTTAAAAACCTTGCTGACGTTGCGGACTTGTACGACTTTGGTTTGCGTAGCAACATTAGCGACTGCTGTGCTCATGGCTGCCCCTTGATCTTGATTTTTTGTCCATCTTTCAAATCTTGCGGCGCGGAGGTGATCACGTTTTCTCCGCCGACGAGGCCCGATACCAGCAGGCCTCCACTGCGCTGCCCTTCAACTTGAACCGCGCGGGCCACTGCCTTGCCATTGAAGGCAATGAATACAATTTTCCTGCCGTCCTGGTCGTGCACGGAATTTGTAGACACAACTACGCCGGAGGGCTCCTTGCTGGCTTTCTTCTCATCGGCGAGAAAGCGCACGGTGGTATTCATGTCCGGGCGCAAATAGGAATCCGGATTCTGAATTTGCACCTTCACTTCCACGGTGGCTTTCTGACGGTTGGCCTCGGGCGAAATTTCCGCGATCACGCCGTTGTATTTACGGTCAGGAAACGCATCTACGGTGATGATGGCTTTCTGCCTCGGACTCAACTTGGCAAAATCATCCTGCGCGATGTCGAGATCGGCCTGAATGTCGTTCAAGTCGGCAAGCGCCACCACCTGGCCTTGAGGGCCGCCTTCGGTTCCGCTGGCGAACATCGAAGTCACCAGCTCTCCTTTTTCTGCGGTTCGTTCGAGAATGGTCCCGCTTACAGGAGCGCGGATGACGGTGGCATCCAGCTCCGTTTTGGCATAGTCGGCTTGGCCCTCTGCCTGTGTGAGAGCGCCCTTCGCCCGGGCGATCTCTTCGGGGCGCGGGCCGAGCTTGGCAAGCGTAAGACTCTGCTGTAGGGAGTGTGCATGTTGCAGGTCGGCCTGATATTTGGCCGTTGAGTCGTCAAGATCCTGCCGGGAGAGCACACCTTGCGCCGCAAGCTCACGCGTGCGGTCGAGAGTAATTTTATCGTTGGCTGCCGTGGCCTGGGCCTCGTCCAAATTATGCTGGGCCTGCGCGATTTCCTCCGGGCGGGAGCCATGTTCGAGTTCGTCAAGGTAGGCGCGGGCGCTATCCGCCGCGCCTCTGGCCTGCTCATATTGCGCTCGGAATTCTTCGTCCTCGAGGCGGACAAGGACCTGGCCTTCTTTTACTTTGTCGCCTTTTTCGACGCCAATCCACTTCACGCGCCCTGTAACTTTGGAGTTCACGCTGATCTTGTGATGGGCGACGATGTAGCCGGTCGCGGTAAGAACGACCCCGCCTACATCGCTGTTCTCCGCTGAGGCGCGCGTTACTTCGACTTCAGGAACGCTGGGCGCGAACAGGCGGTAAGCAAGAGCGGACAGGCTGAGCAGAGCGACAACCGCAATCCCTATGAGAATGGAGCGGCGCGCCCATGCGGGAACATTGCCGCCATCACCCCAACCGCCGTCATTGTTGCTGCCTCGTGAAGAGCGGTCAATTCGCAAGCTTTGCAGATCGCTATGTTTGGTGTCGAGTGACATGATCTATTTTTGTAAAAATCCGTTTCCGTAAAAGTCAGTTGAAACTACCCGCGCAGCGAGGTCAGGATGTTCTGGCGGGCCGCATGCCATGCCGGCGCGATCCCGCCGACCAATCCCATGATAACGGCGAACAGGACCGCGATGGCGGCCACTTCCGGCGTCATCTGCAGCCGGAACACAGCTTCGCTGAACGTAATTTGATTTTGCGTTCCCGTCGTCATGCCGTTGAACGGCAGCATAAGAACCAGGCCCACTGCCGCCCCCAGGAGCGAGAGCACCACCGATTCAAAAACAAACGAAGTCAAAATGCTGGGTTGGCTGAAACCGATCACCCGTAGCGTGGCGATCTCGCGCGACCGGTAGGAGACCGCTGCGTACATGGTGTTCATGGCGGCAAAGCTCGAGCCAATGGCCATGATGATGGCTACGATCCAGCCGATCACCCGAATCAGGTTGCCTGAACTCATCTGCTTTTTGTAGTAGTCGGTTTCAAGCATCCCATCCAGCTTGAGCCTCTGATCGTCGCTGACGCGATGCACCAGCGCATCGGCAGAAACAGGATCGGTGGCGCGCAGATAAGCCGATCCGTAAGCGCCCTGGCGGTCAAAGTCCGAAGACATCTGGTTTACGTCGCCCCAAATCTCGGACTCGTATGCGGATCCCCCCGCATTGAATACGCCCACAATTTTCCACGGGCCTTTCCCAAACTGCAGCGTTTCGCCAACATTCGCGTGGGCAAAACGCTTCTGAATGCTGTCGCTCACGACCACCTCGCGCTGGCCGGGAGTGAACCAGCGGCCTTCCACGAGTTTGACGCCGTTCCGCAATGCCAGGCCATCCTGCATCATGCCGCGCACGGTCACGTTCACTTCACCCGATCCATCGGCGCGGGGCAGAACAATAGCGACCACCCATTCGCCGGAAACCAGCGGTTCGCCATGACTATCTTTTGCAATGCCGGGCAAAGTTTTGAGTGTCTGGAAATTTTCCGCGGGAAAACCACCAGTAAGCTCGCCCTGCGATCCCTTGCGCAAGACCAGCACGTTCAGGGGATCTCCGGTGCTCACAAAAGCGCGATCCAGTCCGGCCAGCAGCGCCATCACAAAAACCGCGGTGGTGACGGTAAGCGCAATGCCCAGCGCGGTCATGATGGTAAGCCCTTTGCGGAGCTTTAAATTACGGATATTGTAGGTAATAGGAATCGCCATATTTTTCCCGTCAGCTTAGTTATCGCTAGTTTCAGTAGTACCACCGTTCCGGCGGCTGAGAGCCGACTGGGAGCTGGCGCTACCATAACTTTCTTTATCCAACTTCGCCTCAGCTTCTAACCGATATGCCGCAGACCCTCCACAATGCCAATGCGCGAAGCGTTATATGCGGGAATGGCTGCGCTCAAAAATCCCACCAGGGCAGCCACCAGCCATGCGATGACCATAGTTGTTGGTGCTACGTTCAGCGCTCCGGCAAAAAAGCCTCCGCCGCCCGCTTTGGCTGCGCCCGCGCCCAAAACCATGGCCGCCAGCGATCCAAGAATTCCTCCGGTGAGCGCCAGTGCGATTGCTTCGCCAATAAATAAACTCAAAATTGTGCGGCGGGTGAAGCCGAGTGTTTTCAATACCGCCACTTCGCGGGTCCGTTCACGGATAGACATGGCCATCGTATTGGCCGAGACCAGCAGGATGGTAAATACCACTGCCAGCGCAATGCTCAACATGAAGGCTTTTACATTGCCCAGCATGGCTACAAAGCCCAGCTGGAAGGCTTTTTCCGTCTCGGTTTTCGTGGGCTGCGGGGAATTGCGGAACATAGCGTCAATTTCCTGGCCAATGCGTCCTACGTCCTGCGGCGAGTCAGCAAGCACCGTGTAGAAACCTTGTTGCCCCTTCATGTAAGGCACGGCTTCTTCCACGTACTTTTCGTTAAAGTACAAAGACTGCGTCGGCTCAGGAGCTTTGAAGATGCCGCGAATCGTAAGTTCCAGATTCACCGGGAAAATCTGCCCAATAATCACGATGTGCTGGCCCACCGCCCAGCCATATTTTTTGGCCAATTCGCTGTCCACCACGGCCCCGGCGCGGTCGCGCTTCCATGCGGCGACCTGGCCGGCTGGGATCTGGAACTCTTTATATACGTCGAAAAAATCTTCGGGGTCGGTGCCAAACTGCGCGAAGAAATTACCCGAAGTATCGTCTTTGTACTTTCCGCCAAACCAATTTTCCGGGAGCGCGTCAACCACCCCGGGTATGGAGCGGATTTTTTGCCGGTAATACTCCGGCATGGTGAACGTAAGCGAAACCCGGTGCCGCGTGATCAGGCGCATGGACGAAGCTTCGCTGCCCTTATCTACATAAAAACTCTTCCAGACCGAGATCATGAGCGTCAGCAGCAGCAGGGAAAAACCAATGCTCAGCACCGTGAGCGTGCTGCGGCGCGTGTTGCGGAAAGCGTTTTTGCGGACAAAACGAACCAGAGTCATACGTGTGCTCCCGAAGAACAACCTGGAACGGGTGGGAAAAGGATTTCTCTGCCCAAAATATCTATCATGAGAATAAAAGACGGCAGGCAAACGAGCAATGGGCCGCTGTGTCCTGCATAGACAGGCCCCGGGGCTACAGTCCCCCGCATGGCAGAACGCACGCCGCACAAATTTTCTATTGTTCGCTCCATAGATTCGCAGCTGAATTCTTCACTAACTTAAAAGAGCCCGATTTGCTGAACCAGTGGGGTTCGTCACTTTTGCCGGGTGACAAATGTCACGCGATTTCATCACAGGTATACAGCTTATGGGTATGCGGATATAGACGTATTTTTGTTCGCTTGGTTTTTCGAAATGTTCCGGAAAAGCATGCTCAACGCAATAATTTCAGTCGAAGCATACTTTGCCGAATGGCACACCATGCTTCAACGCGCGGAAACACCATAGTGCCGTGCGCATTCGAGCTTAAGGGTTACGCGTGCAATGCAGTCTTGACTCGCTCACGCGGTATGGACGATCGAAGATATAGCACGGCTGATGGAGCCTAAGTGCATTCTGAATGGACTCAAGCGGGTTGCGTAGGGGACAATGAGATGTGCCGGATCAAATATTGAATCTGAGGAGCCTTGCGTTCATCTTGGAGTCTACGAGACGGCGAGCACGCGCCTTTTCCTGTGCTGCTTTCCATCCCTCTGCCGCCAGAATGAACGGGAGAATAATGGCCACGGCCATGGGAATAACAAGGGCTATTAGAATGCCGATCATCTCTCTCATTTCTGTCTCCTGCTAGTAGTATACACCTTGAGCCACATCAAGGATTTGTACATCGGCGGACCCCTATGGATTCAAAATGACCCACTACCGAGGATGTGGTTCAACTACTTCGCGGGCAACTTGTATGAAGTCGCGCTTCTCGCCTGAGCGTTTAGGCATGAGTTAATAATACTTCACGAATAGAACTGACAGTCTGGCATTTTATTTTGCAGTTAATTCAAACTGACCCTGGGTAAGTTTGACACTGCTTTGCGCTGCCTCTTAAAATCAATGCTGTAGGCATCAACAAGGCCAAAACCAGATCATACTGTCCTGTCTGTATTTTCCGATCTGGCCTTCCGGCATTTCCCTATTTGCAAGCCGGTTTTCACCGTGGCGGCGTAGCTCAGGTGGCTAGAGCGACGGTCTCATAATCCGTAGGTCGTAGGTTCGAGTCCTACCGCCGCCACCAGATATTTGCGGCGTGGGTAATCGCCCGCCATAGCAATAGTCTCCCATTGGCAACTGCGCTATTTAATTTCACGTCATAACCGCGCCGGTGTTCCCGGCGGCCAGGTGATGAATGACCTCCACTCCCCCGCCATTCTGGAGATGCTTCTGGATTGTCCTCGTAATTACGGCTTTGCCCGCATCGTGGTGCGGGGCCGAGCAGGTTCCGGTCAGATACCTGGAAGGCGTGACCCACGGCTTTCTGGTTCTGCGCGATCAAGCGCAGAAATCCGTTGCGACCGGCGACCTGGAACAGATTGTCAAAGGAACGGCCGTGACCTCGCGGTTAAGGTTACGATTCAAAGACAGTTCGATATACGAAGAGACGACGTTGTTTTCGCAGCGCGGGGTCTTCAAGGTGTTAAGCGATCACCTGCTGGAAAAAGGCCCGGCATTTCAGAATCCTATGGAAGTATGGATTGACCGGGCAAAGTCGCAGGTGAAGGTCCGCGAGCTGAAAGACGGAAAAAATAAAATCACAACGCATCATATGAACTTGCCCGGCGATCTGGCCAATGGAATTGTCTCGGTGGTGGTTAAAAATTTTGCCGATAACGGCCCGCACACCGTCGAAATGCTGGCGGCCACCCCTAAACCACGCATCGTGAAGCTGGAGATTTCGCCGGAAGGCACGGACACATTTTCAATCGCAGGGACGCGATACAACGCGGAACGCTATGTGGCAAAGGTCAGCATTGGAGGCATTGCGGGCGCGGTTGCGCCCCTAGTGGGAAAACAGCCTCCAGACACCCATATCTGGATTTTGCGGGCCGCCTCGCGAGGAGATGCGCCGGCATTTTTGAAATCTGTCGGGCCGCTCTCCTCAGATAATTCGGTTTGGGAAATCGAGCTGGCCAGTCCAACCTGGGCACGGAAGGAGCAATAACTGCGTAGAGCCTGTGCAAGTTGATCTGCGCAAGTTTATAAAATCAAACGCGCCAAGAGTGCGTTTCGGTAGTGGACCGCATAATGGATCCACTACCGCCACATGGCTGGGCTATTTATCGCGTTTCAGCGTCATCTCGCCGCCGGGGAAATTCCCGTCATCCGATTTTGTCGTCAGCTTGATTTCATCCCCGTTGACCGTGCCATTGTGGTGGATGGTTGCACCGTTGAAAGAAACATCAAACGATATTGTGTTGCCATCCACTTTGCCGTTTGTGATTTCGAGCGGGTCGCCCTGCGGTCCGCCGACAGAACCCGTCAACTTCGCCCCGTCCTGCTTAAAGGTGAAAGTGAGATGAAAATCTCCATTCGGGCCCTGTACATCTCCCGACCACGCGCCGGTAACATCGGCGGCGAGCGCCGCGGTTGCGCTTAGCGCAATTAGTACTGCGGCACTGATACAAATCAGCTTCTTCATAAATGAATGCCTCGGGTTGATTTTGCTGCCAATGTGGCGGCGAATGATGATACCGCAAAGGCGGAATGATCCGCTCGTGAAAATCAAAATGATAGTTTGCAAAGGCAACTATTGGCCGGGCCCACGATGCGGCTTTGTTCCGCAGCGTAGCAACAGTTGAGTCATTCCGAAGGTTCGTTGTGTGATTGCAGCACCGAAATTACGGAAGCGTGTGCTTCCAAAGAGCTTTTCGCGTAGTAGATATGTTCTTCAATGGCGAGACGCAATTCGACAAGAATCCGTTCCGCTTCCGCATTGTCTTGTGCGGCCAAGGCTTTGGCGCAAAGTTCCTGGATTCTGGCTTCCGTGTAAACAGGCACAGCTTAGAATGCCAAAACTGGCCTGTCAGTTCCATACCCAACATGCTGTATGTGCGAATAAGGGGCGGTGAATTGCTCGGTAGTGGCTGAGTCTGAACAAAACACGTCAAAGCATGTCATCTCGACGTTGAGCGCGCGATAACGGAGAGACCTTACGGGCGTTGGAAGCCATCCATGCGATTGCAGGATCGCAATTCCTGTCAGCGCTAACAATGGTTTCGACTGTCGTAAGGTCCCTCACAGCTAAAGCTGTTCGGGATGACATGCTTT
>Ga0134128_10001431_pt1 | contig 30731 bp, 30 predicted proteins | sample KB31754_FD_96462 | JGI IMG/M metagenome (GOLD analysis project Ga0134128, IMG submission 96462) | Terrestrial soil microbial communities with excess Nitrogen fertilizer from Kellogg Biological Station, Michigan, USA - KB3-175-4 | ecosystem: Environmental > Terrestrial > Soil > Unclassified ... | reverse complement strand
TCGGTAGGAATACAGGCGCGCATCGGTGTGGGTGTCGAAATCCCCGCCGAAGATTTGACTGACGCCGGCGCCGCGCAGGCGCTGCCGTGCGAGGATGTAGAGATCGCAACGCCAGTGGCCGGGACGCGTTGACGCAAACGCCTCGGCGGCGATGCGATCACGCGCAAGAAACGCATCACGCACCTCCGCGCCGACTTCGTAGGAACGCGGTCCGATGGCGGGACCAAGCCAGGCGAGAATGTTTTCGCTCGCGCTGCGCATTGCGGCGAGCGTGTTTTCCAGCACGCCTGCGCTCAAACCGCGCCAGCCCGCGTGCGCCACCGCGATTTCCGTACCGTCCCGCGCGCACAACACCACCGGCAGGCAATCGGCGGTGACAATCGCCAGCACCACGCCGCGCGTGCGCGTCAGCGCCGCGTCGGCTTCGGGTTCTTGCGATGCCTTCTTGTTGTTCCCCCCACCCATGCTCGCTGCGCTCGCGCGTTGCCAAGCTCGCGCGTCCCGCTGCGCGCGTTCGCTGTCGCGGCCGATGCCATTCAAGGCATCGGCTGAACGCGTCGGCTCACCCCCCGTAAACGGGGCAGGGAAGACGGCAACGCCGGTCCCGTGCACCTGACGCAACCAGTGCGGCCGCGAAGGCAGCGCCAGCGCTTGACGCAAGCGCGCACGGTTTTCCGCCACTGCCGGCGGCTCATCGCCGCAACGCGCCCCAAGGTTGAATGCATCGTATGGCGGTTTCGAGACGCCCGGCCCGCGTCGTGTGCTCACCACCGCGCGCACGTTCGGTGGCGCGGGCCAGTCGGGAATGATCCAGACGTCCGGCTCAGGCACCCGCATCTTTTGCATCCGCGCGCAGCGCAGCAAGCAGATCGAGAAAATCCCTCGGCGGCGCGGCTTCGAAAGACATCGCTTCAGCACTGACGGGATGCGCGAAGGCGAGCTGCTCCGCATGCAGCGCCTGGCGTTTGAAATCGCGCAGTTCTGTGACCAGCGCTGCGCCGGCGCCGCGCGGCAATTTCAATCCGCCGCCGTAAAGCGAATCGCCGATCAATGGAAAACCCGCGTGCGCCATGTGCACGCGGATCTGGTGGGTGCGCCCGCTTTCAAGTTCGCATTGCAGCAGTGCGTGCGCCCGGAAGCGCTCGCGCACCCGATAATGCGTCCGCGCCGGGCGGCCACCTTCGCGCACGGCGCGGCGCACGCGATCGACCGGATGCCGATCGAGCGGCGCGTCCACGGTGCCGCCTGCAACCGGCACGCCATTGACGAGCGCGACGTAGCGGCGATGGATTTCGCGACGACTCAGCATCGCCACCAGCGCGGTGTGCGCGCGCAAGGTGCGCGCGACCACCAGCAACCCGGAAGTGTCTTTGTCCAGACGATGCACGATGCCCGCGCGCGGCAGGGTGACCAGTTGCGGATCGTGATGCAGCAGCGCGTTCAGCAAAGTACCGTGGCGGTTGCCGGCACCGGGATGCACCACCAGCCCCGCGGGCTTGTCGAGCACCAGCAACTCGGCATCTTCATGCAGGATGCGCAATGCGATCGGCTCGGGCGCGGCTTCCACCGCGTTTTCCTCGACCACGGTCAATTCGACCATTTCACCGCCGCGCACGAGCTGGCGCGGAGTCGCGCCCAACCCATCCAGCGTCACCGCACCGGACTTGATCCAGCCGGCCAGCCGCGAGCGCGAATAGTCCGGGAACAATCCCGCCAATGCCTGGTCGAAACGTCGACCGGCCGCATCCGCCGGCAGTTTCCCGCGCAGGATCGGCGCGTTCATGGAACGGCCTTCAAGAGAGTTCTCGTGATCGTGGACAATCTCATTTCGACCCATGTCAGCATACTTCCACACCCCCATCAAACCCTTGGCTTTTGCCAAAGTTGATCGCCCGCTTGCTTGAAGTGGCTAGGGGCAAAAGCCGCCGCAATGGCTTTTGAGGAACTCGGGGCACGGCGGCGGCGCCGATCCGATTTCGGCTATCATCGCCGCTTGCATTCGTCCAAGACCTCGTTCATGCGCCTCCAAAACCTGCGTCCTTCGCTGAAAATCGCCATGCTGGCGCCACTGCTGCTGGTGCTCTCGGCTTGCTCGCTGTTCCATCGCGGCGCGAACAAGGGCGACGAGGGTGACACGTTGCCGGTGGACCAGTTGTACAACCTGGCGACCGAGCGGCTGCACAACGGGAATTACGACAATGCCGAGAAACTCTACCAGCGCCTGATCGCGCGCTTCCCGTACGGGCCTTACAACGAGCAGGCGCAGATCGATCTGGCCTACGCCTATTACAAGGACGACAAGGCCGACGAGGCGTACTCGGCGATCAATCGCTTCATCAAGACCTATCCCGCGCAGAAGCATATCGACTATGCCTACTACTTGCGCGGGCTGATCAATTTCGATCGCACCGGCACCATGATCCAGCGCCTCACGCAGCAGAGCGCTTCGCGCCGCGACCAGGGTTACGCGCTGCAATCGTTCGACGATTTCTCGCAGCTGGTGCAACGCTTCCCCACCTCGGTGTACACGAACGACGCCCTCCAGCGCATGGTGTGGCTGCGCGACGGTCTGGCGCAATTCGAGTTGAACATCGCCGAATACTATCTGCGCCACAAGGCTTACGTGGCGTCGGCCGACCGCGCCGAATACGTGATCGAGCATTACCAGCGCACCCCGCAGGTGGGCGACGCCCTGGCGGTGCTGGCCAAGAGCTATTCCCTGCTCGGCCGTCAGCAACTGGCGGATCAGGCGGTGAGCGTGCTGAAGCTCAATTACCCGAATCACCCGTATCTGCGCGACCCCAAGGGCTGGCCGAAAACGCCTTCGACGCTACGCCGCGCGATTCCGCTCTCCGGACATTATTAGGAGCGGCTTGAAAGCTGCCGCGACGCTTTCAAAACCGTTCTGTTGCGCCGTGCGTGACCCGTCGATTTCACGGGCGCTGCTACAACCCCAACGCCTCGATCACCCGTTTGGCCGATTCGGCGGCGGCTTCGTTGCCGGAGTGCAGATGCACCTCCGGTGATTCGGGCGGCTCGTAAGGCGAGCCGATGCCGGTGAAATTGGCGATATCGCCGGCGCGCGCCTTGGCGTAGAGGCCTTTCACGTCGCGTTGCTCGCAGATTTCAAGCGGCGCATCCACGAACACTTCCAGGAATTCGCCCTGGTTGAACAGCGCACGCGCCATGTGCCGTTCGGCGCGGAACGGCGAGATGAAACTCACCAGCACGATCAGGCCGGCATCCAGCATCAGCTTGGCGACTTCCGCCACGCGTCGGATGTTCTCCACGCGGTCGGCATCGGTGAAGCCCAGGTCGCGGTTCAAACCGTGGCGGATGTTGTCGCCATCCAGGGTGATGGTGTGGAAACCGTCGGCGTGCAAGCGGCGCTCGACCAGATTCGCGATTGTTGACTTGCCGGCGCCGGACAAGCCCGTGAACCACAGGCAACGCGGCTGCTGGCCCTTGATGCGCGCGCGCGCGGCGCGATCCACATCCAGATGCTGCCAATGCACGTTGCTGTCGCGGCGCAGGCCGAAATCCAGTGTGCCGCAGCCGACCGTCGCGTTGCTCTCGCGGTCGATCAGGATGAAACCGCCCAGCGTGCGGTTGCGCGCGTAAGGCTCGTAGGCGATGTCGGCGTCCAGCGACAGATTGCAATAGCCGATTTCGTTGGCCGACAGGCGCGTGGCGGCGAGCCGCGCCTGCGTGTCCGGGTCGATGCGATGCTTGATCTCGGTGACCTGCGCACCCAGCGTGCGGGTGGCCAGCTTGAACAGATAACGGCGCCCCGGCAGCAGCGGCGCGTCATCCAGCCACAACACGTGACAGGCAAATTGCGCCGCGATCTGCGGCGGCTGCGCGACATCGGCGACGACATCGCCGCGCGCCACGTCGATCGCGTCGCTCAGGGTCAGCGTGACCGCCTGATCGGCCTGCGCCTGTGCAAGATCGCTCGATCCACCGATCACCCGCGCGACGCGCGAGCGCTGTCCCGAGGGCAGCACGATCACCTCGTTGCCGGCGGCGACATGGCCGCTGGCGATACTTCCGGCGTAGCCGCGAAAATGCTGATCCGGCCGGCTCACCCATTGCACCGGCATCGCGAACGCGGTCTGGCCGCGGCGTTCCACCGGCACGTTTTCCAGAAAGCCGAGCAAGCTGGGGCCCACGTACCACGGCGTGCGCGGCGAAGGTTCCACCAGGTTGTCGGCATTCAACGCCGAAACCGGAATGGTGTCGCTGTGCGCGATGCTCAAGCTGCGCGCGAGCTCCGCGCATTCCTGCTCGATCGCGGCGTAACGCGCCACGTCATAATCGATCAGATCCAGCTTGTTGACCGCGAACAGCACCCGCTTGACGCCGAACATCGACAGGATCGCCACGTGCCGGCGCGTCTGCGTCTGCACACCCGCGCGCGCGTCCACCAGCACGATGCCGAGCTCCGCGTTCGACGCACCGCTGGCCATGTTGCGCGTGTACTGCGCGTGTCCCGGACAATCGGCGACGATGAAGGCGCGCTTGGCGGTGCCGAAATAGCGCCAGGCGACATCGATGGTGATGCCCTGCTCGCGCTCGGCTTCCAGGCCGTCCAGCAGCAGCGCGTAATCCGGCGCGCCGCCTTGCGTACCGTGCTTGCGGCTGTCGCGGACCATCTGCTGCAGACGGTCTTCGGGAATCATGCCGGCTTCGGCGAGCAGCCGTCCGAGCAGTGTGCTCTTGCCATCGTCCACGCTGCCGCAGATCGCGATACGCAAGGTGTCGCGGTTTTCCAGCGCGTGCAGCCGATCGGCGATGGTTTCGACCGGGACCTGGGTGACGGCGGCCATCAGAAATAACCCTCGCGTTTCTTGCGTTCCATCGAATCGGCAGGATCCAGATCGATGATGCGTCCGGCGCGCTCGGAGAGGCGCGTGGCCAGCATCTCGCTGATGATCTCGTCGAGATTCGCGGCATCCGATTCCACCGCCGCGGTCAGCGGCCAGCAACCGAGCGTGCGAAACCGCACCTTGCGCGGAACAGGCGTCTCGCCTTCGTTCAGCGGCATGCGATCGTCGTCATAAACGAGCAGTGCGCCGTTGCGCTCGATCACCGGGCGCATGTCGGCGAAATACAGCGGCACCACCGGGATGTTTTCGCGGCGGATATACAGCCACACGTCAAGCTCAGTCCAGTCCGACAGGGGAAACACGCGCAGCGTTTCGTCCGCGGCAAGCCGCGTATTGAAAAGGCCCCACGGTTCGGGGCGCTGCTTGCGTGGTTCCCAGCGCTGGCCGGCGCCGCGCAGCGAGAACACGCGCTCCTTGGCGCGCGCCGGATCCTCGTCGCGCCGCGCGCCGCCGATCGCGGCATCGAAGCCGTGCGCGGCCAGGGCCTGCCGCAGCGATTGCGTCTTCATCACTTCGGTGTGCACGGACGCACCGTGGGTGATCGGGCCGACCCCGCGCGCCACGCCATCCTGATTGATATGCACGATCAGCTCGACACCGGTTTCGCGCGCGCGCTGATCGCGGAAGGCGATCATCTCGCGGAACTTCCAGGTCGTATCCACATGCAGCAACGGCAGCGGCGGCCTGCCCGGATGGAACGCCTTCAACAGCAGGTGCAGCAGCACCGAAGAATCCTTGCCGATCGAATACAGCAGCACCGGCCGGCGTGCTTCGGCCACGGTCTCGCGCAGGATGCGGATGGATTCCGCCTCCAGCCGGTCAAGGTGGGTATGCCAGGCCGCTGTGTCCGCCATGGTTCGATCTGCCTCCAAACAAATGAGAATAGCCTAAAGCGCGCGGGCTTTGGTGCAACGTGCCAATCAAAAATGGACAATCGTGATGGCCGTTCGTCCTGAGCGCGGGCCGGGCTATGCTGAGCCGGTCGAACCACTTGGGGAGCGGCCCCGCACATCATTCAATGCCTCCCATGAACGACCTCGCCGCACAATCATTCATTGCCGATCGAACCGCCGAGCGCGCTGCCTTTGCACGCGCGGCGCTGAACCAGCCGTCGCTCACCCTGGAACGCGCCTCCGAAGATGCCAGCTTCCGCAGCTACTGGCGCACGCGCGGCGGCCCGCGCAGCGCGATCGTGATGGACGCGCCGCCGGAGCACGAGGATCTCGCGCCGTGGCTGGATATCAATGCACGCCTGCGCACAGCCGGGTTGCACGCGCCGGAAGTGCTGGCGCAAGATCGCGACCGCGGTTTCCTGCTGCTGTCGGATCTGGGCACGCGCACCTATCTGCCGGAACTGAACGACGGCACGGTGGATCGGCTTTACGGCGATGCGCTAACCGCGTTGCTGACAATGCAGACGCGCGTGCAGACGCGCGACCTGCCGCCTTATGACGAAGCGCGGCTGATGACGGAACTGGAACTGCTGCCGACCTGGTTCCTGCAACGGCATCTTGGCGTCACCATCGAATGCGACGAGTGGGACGTGATCGAGGGGGCGTTCCGCCTGCTGATCAACACCGCGCTCGCGCAGCCACGCGCGTTCGTGCACCGTGATTATCACAGCCGCAACCTGCTGGTCGTGACCGACAACAATCCCGACATCCCCGCCCGCGGGCAGGTGAGCCCGGGGATAATAGATTTTCAGGACGCGGTGCTCGGCCCGCTCACCTACGATCTGGTTTCACTCTTGCGCGATTGCTACATCGTCTGGGACGAGCCCCGCGTGCGTGCGTGGGCGGAAATGCATCGCGTGGCGTTGCGACATGCCGGCTTGCTGGACGAACGCGTGGACGCGCGCACATGGCGGCGCTGGTTTGATTTGATGGGCCTGCAGCGCCACATCAAGGTGCTCGGCATTTTCTGCCGGCTGTGGTATCGCGACGGCAAGCGCGGTTATCTCAATGATCTGCCGCGCGTGTGGCACTACGTGCGCAGCGTGGGTACACAGCATCCCGAGTTCGCCGACTTTCTCGCACTGGTGGAGCGCAAGCTCGGCGGGCGCGATTTGACTCAGCCCCTAGCATGAAGGCGCTCGTTTTTTCTGCCGGCCGTGGCGAGCGGATGCGACCGCTTTCGGACACCACGCCCAAGCCGCTGCTGAGCGTGGGCGGCAAACGGCTGATCGAATGGCACCTGGAGAATCTCGCGCGCGCGGGCGTGCGCGAGGTGGTGATCAACACCGCACACCTGGCTGCGCAATTTCCGCAAGCGCTGGGCGACGGTACGCGTTACGGCGTGCATATCGAATACAGCTACGAAGGCGAAACACCGCTGGAAACCGGCGGCGGCATGTTGAACGCGCTGCCGGCGCTCGGCGGCGAGCCGTTTATCGCGGTGAACGGCGACATCTGGAGCGATTTCGATTTCGCATCGCTGCCGCGCGAACCGGAAGGTCTCGCGCATCTGGTGCTGGTGGATAATCCGCCGCAACACCCGCGCGGCGATTTCGGCATCGGCGCTGATGACACGCTGTTTCCGTTTCCCGATGCACCGAACGCTCAACGCGCGCTGACGTTCGCCGGTATCGGCGTGTATCGGCCGGAGATTCTGGACGGCTGGCGCGAAGTGATCGGCGATGCGTCCGGCGCGAAGGAAAAGCCGCCGCGGTTTTCCATCACCCCGCTGTTGCGCGCAGGAATCTCGCACAGCCGGGTCGGCTGGCAATACCATCACGGCGCATGGAGCGATATCGGCACACCGAAACGATTGCGGGAATGGGATGCAAAGCTTTTGTAGGAGCGCGCTAAGCGCGCGACAAATGATTCCGCTCGCAGCAGCGTTCGGTCGGCTGCAAGCAAGCTACCACCCAGCCTTGTAGCGCGGATGAAGCGAAGGGAAATCATGGAGCATCCACCCGGATTCCGAAGCTACGCACCTGCACCCGGGCCACCCTTGCAGCAGTCGCGCGCAGCGCGCTCCTACATGGACAGCATCTCGCGCAAAAACGGAATGGTGATCCGCCGCTGCGCGGCCAGCGCGGCGTGATCCAGGCGTTCGAACAATTCCATCAACGCGGTGAGATCACGCGGCTGGCGGGCGAACAGCCAATCCAGCACATTGTCATCGATCTGCAGCCCGCGCTGCTGCGCGCGCGAACGCAGCACCGCGCGGCGACCGGTTTCGTCCAGCGGCTGCAGGGCGAATTGCGTGCAGGCGGAGAGGCGTGAAATCAGATCCGGCAACTGCACGCCAAGTTGCGCGGGTGCGGCGTTCGCGGCGAGCAACAAGGTTGCGCGCGATTCGCGGGCGCGGTTGTAGAGATCGAACAGCGCGCGCTCGGTATCACGATCACCGGCAATCGCCTGCACGTCGTCAATCGCCAGCAGGTCGCTCTGCTCCGCGCCGAAGCTGGCGATCGCTTCCGCGCGCGACTCGCTGAGCGATGCCAGCGGCAGGTAGCGTGCGTTGCGCCCGATCTCCAAAGCAAGACGGCAGGCGCCGATCAGCAGATGGGTCTTACCGCTGCCGCGCGCGCCATGCAGGTACAGCCACGCGCCGCTTTCGCCGAGCGCAAGCGTGCGCACGCTCTCCAGCGCGGCGCCATTGGCTCCGGCGAGATACGTATCGAGGCGCTGGTGCGAAGGCCAGCGCAGGCCGAGCGGCAACTGATGAAAAGGGGTCAGGTTCATTTTCGTTGCTACAGATCATCAGGAGGAGGCAGGACATCGTGGTCTCCGTCCGTCTCGGAAAATGAACCTGACCCCTTTTCCGCGTCGTACAAGGCGCTCGCGGTGTAGCGTTCGTGCGCGTAGCGCAGCAGCACCATCAGCACCGACGAGATCGGCAATGCCAGCAGCACGCCGAGAAAGCCGAACAACTGGCCGAAGGCAAGGATCGCGAAGATCACCGCGACCGGATGCAAGCCGATTTTGCCCCCGACCAGCCGCGGCACCAGCACGTAGCCTTCCAGCACCTGGCCGACACCAAACACGCCCAGCACCATCGCGAGATGCTGCCAGTCGTGGTATTGCACCAGTGCGGCGATCAGGCTGGCGAACAGGCCGGTGATGAAACCCAGATACGGCACGAAACTGACCAGCCCCGCGATGATGCCGATCAGCGGGCCGACATCCAGCCCGATCGCCCACAGCGCGACGGCATAGAACACGCCGAGCGCGATCATCACCAGCAATTGCCCGCGCACGAAGGCGCCGAGCACCGCATCGGATTCGCGCGCCAGTCGCGCAATGGTCGGCTGGTTGGCGCGCGGCAACAGCGCGTCGAGTTTCGCCACCATCACGTCCCAGTCGCGCAGCAGATAAAACGTGACTACCGGGATCAGCACCAGCGACGTGATCCAGCCGATGATGGTCAGCCCCGAACGCGTGGCATAACCCAGCACCACCGCGGCCAGATTGCCGATCGTGCCGATGTGCGCACGCACGTTGGCCAGAATGCTGTCGATATTGAAAACGTCCGGCGGCAGGCGCAGGTGCTGCTGCAGCCACGGGAACAGGCTGGTACGTATCCACGCGCCGTAGGCCGGCAGCGCGCTGATCAGCCGCACCACTTGATGTTCGATCAGCGGCACCAGCAACAGCAGTGCGCCGATCAGGATCAGCGCGGTGACCACGAACACGATGCTCGCCGCCAGCGCGCGGCCGCAGTGCAGGCGCTCGAGACGGTCGGCCAGCGGATCGCCGAGATACGCCAGCATCGCCGCGATCGCGAACGGCGTCAGCACCGGCCGCAGCAGCCACAGCAATGCACCAATCACCAGGATGATGGCGAGCAGTTGCCAGCGCCGCGCGATATCGGAGTTCATCGGGAAATGTTCCTCTCGCGCAGCGCGTTGCGTGCACGCAGGCTCCAGCGCACGACATAATCCACGCCGCTGATCACGGTGATCGCGGCAACGACCCACGCGTACCCGCGCTGCTGCCAATGCCAGCCAAAACTGCCGGCGGCGAGCACCAGCAGCACGAACAGGATCTGCGCGAGCGTGGTGGCCTTCGACCACAGGCTGGGCTGCGCCTCGAATGCGCCGACGATGCCACGGTACAGCGCTGCGCCGAGCACGATCACCAGATCGCGCGCCAGCACCAGCAACGCGAGTGCCCAGGCTACACGGCCAACCTGCGCCAGCGTGAGATACGCCGCAACCAGCAACAGCTTGTCCGCGGCCGGATCCAGCAGCGCGCCGAATCGTGTTCGCCAGCCGCAACGGCGCGCAAGAAAGCCATCCAGTGCATCCGAGAATCCGGCCGCGATGCCGATCCACAAGGCCGCCTCGAAGCGCGCATCCAGCACCATCACCACGAATGGCGCGACCAGTGCGATGCGCAGACACGTGATCAGATTCGGCAATTGCCGCAGGGAAGCAAGGGATGCCGGGCTGCTCATGAGCGCGATGCCGTCGCCCGCGCGACCGCTATCGTGTCCAATGCAACGATGCATCCGCGCCCTGATGCGCCGGTGCGACCTGCAGGTGACCGCCGGCGATCAACGCATTGGCGACGTCGCCCAGCGGGGCGTCGTAATCCAGTTGCAGCAATACGCCGTCGTTCTGCGCGGCGACCGGCACCACGTTGTGCAGTTGCGGCGATTGCCGCAGGGTAGAGAGGAGCGTGGCGAAATCGGTGGCGCTGTCCAGCCCATCCACCCACAACGTGCCGCTACCGCCCGCGGTCGGCGCGGCTGCGGAAGTCCCGGCTGCGGCTGGGCTGGCCGTCGACACGGTGGCGGCGCCCAGTTGCTGCATCAGATGCTGGATCGAACCCGGATCGAAATCGACCTGCAGTTGCAAGCCGCTGCCGCTCGTCGCGCGCTGATATTTGTAATTGCGCACCAGGCCCGGCGCCTGGCCGAGTACATCCGCGCCCGGTGTCGCCTGTGGCGCGAGCTGTTGCAGAACCTGAGCCAGCGCCGAGGACAGCGCGGCATCGCGCGCCGCGTCGCCGGTGTCGGCGACCGGCACGGTGGCGGAATAGGCGCCGCCCGCGGAGGCGGTCTCGGCGGCGCGAAGATTGAATCCGACCAGAAGGGAACACACCAACAGCACTGCGAACGCGAATCGAGTCATGGTCATGTCTTCTGCAAGATTTCGTTTGCCCCTCACCCGATCCGCTCCCTCGCGGGAACACAAGCGCACGGCGCCTGACGGGTGAGCAGGCCGCGAGTTGAACGAATCAAACCGGACGGCGGCGCTCTCAAACGCAAGTCTGCCCAATCCCCCCTGCCCCGTCTATCATTTGCATCTTTGCCGCGCTGCGTCCGGATATCCCCATGGCCGAAACCAAGCCGCTCACCTACCGCGCCGCCGGCGTGGACATCGACGCCGGCAACGCCGTGGTGGAGCGCATCAAACCGCTGGTGAAGCGCACTTTTCGGCCCGAGGTGATGGGCGGGCTGGGCGGCTTTGGCGGCCTGTTCGACCTGTCGAACAAGTACCGCGAACCGGTGCTGGTGTCGGGTACCGACGGCGTGGGCACCAAATTGAAATTGGCGCAGCAATTGAATCGCCATGCCACGATCGGCATCGACCTGGTCGGCATGTGCGTCAACGACGTGCTGGTGCAGGGTGCGGAACCCTTGTTCTTTCTCGACTACTTCGCCACCGGCAAACTTGATGTCGACACCACCGTCAGCGTGGTCGGCGGCATCGCGCGCGGTTGCGAGCTCGCCGGTTGCGCGTTGATCGGCGGCGAAACCGCCGAGATGCCGGATATGTACCCGCCCGGCGAGTACGATCTCGCGGGTTTCTGCGTCGGCGCGGTGGAAAAGGCCGCGATGATCGACGGCTCGGCAATCCGCGCCGGCGACGTGATCGTCGGCATCGCCTCCAGCGGCCCGCATTCCAACGGCTACTCGCTGATCCGCAAGATCGTCGAGCGCGCGGGTTCGCCGCTCGAATTGAAACTGGATGGTGTCACCCTCGCAGACGCGTTGCTGGCGCCGACCACGATCTACGTCAAACCGATGCTTAAATTGCTGCGTGGCGGAGCCCCTGCCGGTTCCACCGCGGCTCCGGGTACCAATTCCCCAGCCTCGCTGATCCACGGCATGGCGCACATCACCGGCGGCGGGCTCACCGAGAACATCATCCGCGTGGTGCCGGAGGGCTTGGGTATCGCGCTCGACAGCACCACCTGGAAATTGCCGGCGATATTCGAATGGCTGCAACGCGAAGGCAACGTGCCGCGCGAAGAAATGTGGCGCACCTTCAATTGCGGCATCGGTTTCACCGCGATCCTCGATCGCAGGGATGCAGATGCGGCAAGCGACGCGCTGGCGCAGTCGGGCTTGTCTAGCTGGATCATCGGCGAAGTGGTGCCGGCATCCGGCGATGAGCGGGTACGTATCGAGTGAACGGCGCGCCCGAGCCCCGAATCCCGAATCCCGGGCCCCTCCCGATCGCCGTCCTTGTCTCCGGCCGCGGCAGCAATCTCGGTGCACTGATCGCCGCACGCGAAGCCGGCGCATTGCCGATCGAGTTCGCGCTGGTGGCAAGCGACAGAGCCGACGCGCCGGCATTGCGCAGCGCCGAGGCGCATGGCATTCCCACGCTGGCGCTGGATCCGAAAAGTTTCGCCTCGCGTCGGGCCTTTGACGAAGCGCTGTTCGCGCGCGTGGCCGACAGCGGTGCGAAGCTGGTGGTGCTGGCCGGCTTCATGCGCATCCTGGATGCGCGCGTGGTCGAGCAATGGCAGGGCCGCATCATCAACATCCATCCCTCGCTGTTGCCGAAGTACCGGGGGCTGCACACGCACCGGCGCGCGATCACCGCGCGCGACGCCGAACATGGCGCCAGCGTGCATTTCGTCACCGCCGAACTGGATGGCGGCCCGGTAATCGCGCAGGTGCACATTCCGATTCACGCCGACGATGACGAGGAAGCCCTGGCCGGGCGCTTGCTCGCGCGGGAACATCACCTGCTGGTGACTTGCGTGGATGCGATCGCGCGCGGCCACATCGCGCTTCGCGACGGCGTGGTGCAAGCGAATGGCGGTCCGCTATCGGCCCCGTTGCGGCTGGACCGGAGCGGCCGCTTGCATACCTGAGTGCCCGCTCGCATGGCGATGCCGCGATGGCAAGCATTCAGAGAATGCGCCGCAGACTGTGGCCCATGAATACGAACCGGCTAGTCAAGATTGTTCCTGTCGCCGCCGCGCTGCTGTTCGCCGGCAGCGTGCTGGCGGCGCCGTTGCCAGCGTTCACCGCGCGCTATCAGTTGCTGCAGGGCGATACGCCGATTGGCGAAGCGACCATGACGCTCGCGCCCGCCGGTGATGGGGCGTGGACATTCACCACCGACAGCAAGGGCACTTCCGGCATGGCCGCGCTGCTCGGCGCCGACGCGCGCGAGACGTCCACGTTTCGCTGGAAAGGCGATGTGCCCGAAGGCCTGAACTACGACTACTCGATGGATGCGGCGATCAGGCACAAGCAGCGCAACGTGCGCTTCGACTGGTCGAGCAACACCATCGTGGTCAACGACAGGGGCGAGCATCGTTATCCCGCACAGGCAGGCACCGTGGAACGGCACACCATCGTGCTGGCGATCGCCGCCGAACTGGCCGCGGGCAAGCGCGAATTTGTCTTGCCGGTCGCGGTGCGCGACCGCGTGGACCTGCAGCACTTCGCGGCCCGCGGCAAAAACGCGATCAGCGTGCCATCCGGCGATTATGCCGACGCGGTGCATGTGGCACGCACCGACAAGAGCGGTGCTTTCGACGCGTGGTTCGTGCCAGGCAAGTTGCCGGTACCGGTGGAAGTGTCGCAGCACGACAACGGTGATTTCACGTTGAAGCTTCAGAGCTACGAAACTGGAGCGGCAAACAGGCAATAAAAGCAACTGCGGCGCGATTGCTCCGCCCGCTTCCCACTTTCAACTCCCGGTTTTCAACCAGGCAACCGCCGGATCTGCGCGCCGAGCATTCCGAGTTTTTCCTCGATGCACTCGTAACCGCGATCGATATGATAGATGCGGTCCACGGTGGTGTCGCCCTGCGCGACCAGGCCGGCCAGCACCAGTGATGCCGAAGCGCGCAGATCGGTCGCCATCAAGGGCGCTCCGGACATGCCATCGACACCGCGGATCACCGCGGTGTTGCCTTCCAGCTTGATGTCGGCGCCAAGGCGATGCAGCTCGTGCACGTGCATGAAGCGGTTTTCGAAAACGGTTTCGGTAATCACGCCGGTGCCTTCAGCGACGCAATTCAGGGCGGTGAATTGCGCCTGCATGTCGGTCGGGAACGCCGGGTACGGCGCGGTGGTGATGTCCACCGCTTTCGGACGATTGCCGCGCATGTCGAGTTCGATCGATTCGGCATGGGTGTTGATGTGCGCGCCGGCCTCTTCGAGTTTGAGCAGCACCGCATCCATGGTGTCGGCGCGCGCGCGCTTGGCCAGTACGCGGCCGCCGGTAATTGCGCCAGCTACCAGAAACGTGCCGGTTTCGATGCGATCGGGCAGCACCTCGTAGTGCGCGCCGTGCAGGCGTTCCACCCCTTCGATCACCAGCGTGGCGGTGCCGGCGCCGTCGATCCTCGCACCCATCGCGATCAGGCAATTGGCCAGATCCACCACTTCGGGCTCCTGCGCGGCATTCTCGATAACGGTGGTGCCGCAAGCCAGCGTCGCCGCCATCATGATGTTCTCGGTGCCGGTGACGGTGACCACGTCCATCACGATGTGCGCACCTTTCAGGCGTTTGGCGCGGGCCTTGATGTAGCCATTCTCGACGGTGATCTCCGCGCCCAGCGCCTGCAGCCCTTTGATGTGCTGATCCACGGGCCGGGAGCCGATCGCGCAACCACCCGGCAACGAGACTTCGGCCTGGCCGTAGCGCGCGATCAGCGGCCCCAGCACCACGATCGATGCGCGCATGGTCTTGACCAGATCGTAAGGCGCGAAGAAACGGTCGGTCGAGCGCGGATCCACGTGGATCTTCATGCGCTCGTCCACGATCAGTTGCGCGCCCATCTGGCCGAGCAGCTCCATCGTGGTGGTGACGTCGTGCAGATGCGGCACATTGCCGATCGTTACCGGCTCGTCGGCGAGCAGGCAGGCGGCCAGGATCGGCAGCACGGCGTTCTTGGCGCCGGAGATCCAGACTTCGCCGTTCAAGGAGGTGCCGCCGGAGATGACTATCTTTGCCATGGCAATGGGAGCGGGGAATGGGAAGTGGGAGGTGGGAGAAGAACAGCGATGTGTCCGGATCGGTAACTTTCAGGGAATTCCGCACTCCAACTCCCCACTGAGCGAGCGCAGCGAGCGGCCCGCTTTCCACTTCCGCTATCGAAGCGGCCTGCCACCTACTCCCGCCCTATCTCCTCCGGCGTCACGGTCTTCAGCGCCAGCGCATGAATTTCGCCGCCCATCAGCGCGCCCAATGTCGCGTACACCATGCGATGGCGGGCCAGCGTCGGTTTGCCGGCGAACGCGGCCGAAACCACCCGCGCCTCGAAGTGCACGCCGTCCGGGCCGTGCACTTGTGCGCGCGCCCCCGGCAGGCCCTGCTCGATCAGATTCTGGATTGCGTCGGCATTCATGATGGGGGCGGGAACCTTCGCGCCGGCCGCGGCTGTCAACAGCGACACGGGCCAACACGTTGGAACAAGATAGAATAGAAGCATCATCTGCAAACGTGGCATCTTAACGGAAATGACGGGTCTGTTCAGTGGCAGGCGGACCCTGGGGCGCAAAAACGATGCTCCGCCACATCATGCCGTTACTGAAACACGCCAACTGCCAGGGAACGACAATGAATGCCTTGATCGCGGAAGCCAAACCTGACGTGCATCCCCATCCCGCCAGTGACACGCTCGCGCGCAGCGCGCACACCGTCATCGCGACCGAAGCCAACGCGATCCGCGCGCTGGAGTCGCGCGTGGACGGCGAGTTCGTGCGCGCCTGCCGGCTGATCCTGGCCTGCGAAGGCCGGGTGGTGGTAACCGGCATGGGCAAATCCGGCCACATCGCGCGCAAGATCGCCGCCACCCTCGCCTCCACCGGCACGCCCGCGTTCTTTGTGCATCCGGGCGAGGCCAGCCACGGCGATCTGGGCATGATCACCGCTGACGACGTGGTGCTGGCACTGTCCTATTCGGGTGAAACCGAAGAGTTGCTGACCATCCTGCCGCTGATCAAGCGACAGGGCAATCCGCTGATCGCGATGACCGGTCGGCCGCAATCCTCGCTGGCGCGGGAAGCCGATGTGCATCTGGATGTCAGCGTCTCGGCGGAAGCCTGCCCGCTCGGCCTGGCACCCACCGCCAGCACCACTGCGGCGCTGGTGATGGGCGACGCGCTGGCGATCGCACTGCTGGAAGCCCACGGCTTTACCGCCGAAGATTTCGCGATGTCGCATCCGGCCGGTTCGCTTGGCCGCCGGCTGCTGCTGAAGATCGAAGATCTGATGCACACCGGCGAAGCCATTCCGCAGGTGCGCGAAAGCGCCACCCTCACCGAAGCGCTGATGGAGATGTCGCGCAAGGGCTTGGGCATGACCGCGATCGTGGATGCCGAACGTCACCTGCTCGGCGTGTTCACCGACGGCGACTTGCGCCGCGCGCTGGACGACGACGGCGTGGACATGCGCGGCGCACCGGTGGCGCAGTTGATGACACGCACACCGAAAACCATCGGCCCGGACAAGCTCGCCGCCGAAGCCGCGCAGGTGATGGACGCGCACAAGATCCACGCCTTGATCGTGATCGATCCCGAACACCGCGTGGTCGGTGCGCTGAACATCCATGACCTGATGCGCGCTCGCGTGGTTTGATGCCCTACCTCTCCGACATTCCGCAGGACATCCTTGCGCGCGCCGCCAGAATCAGGCTGCTCGCGCTGGACGTGGACGGCACGCTGACCGATGGCCGGCTGCTGTACGGCGAGGACGGCCACGAATGGAAGGCCTTCAACGTGCAGGACGGTCACGGCCTGAAACGAGTGATGGCGCATGGGGTGGATGTCGCGCTGGTCAGCGCACGCGTCAGTCATGTGGTTGCGCTGCGCGCCGAGGAGCTGGGCATCGATCACGTGTATCAAGGCCAATCCGACAAGCGGGCTTGCCTTGCCGATCTGCTGCACGGCGCGAACTTTTCCGCCGAACACGCCGCCTTCGCCGGCGATGATCTGACCGACCTGCGCGCCATGGGCGCGGCCGGTTTCGCGATCGCGGTCGCCAACGCGCACCCGTGGGTGATCGAACGCGCGCACTGGTGCACGAAGCTTGCCGGCGGGCGCGGCGCAGTGCGCGAAATCTGCGATTTGCTTTTGCTTGCGCAGGGCAAACTGCAAGCGGAGCTGGATAACTGGCTCGAGTCCCCTTGAACGAAAGACCGAAGTCATGAGGCGGGGCGCCGAGGGTCGGGGCGCCTGGTCAGATCAGGATGATCGAGCGCGGCACCATCGAATCCTTGCGCGGCACGGGCTTGATGGGAGGTTGTGGAAATCCGGAAGTGTCAGCAGAACCATGTTCAATCCTCTCAACCAAAGTGGTCCCTGATGGATCGGCGAAACATTCTTTTAGGTCTGGTGCTGCTGATCGCCGCCGCGGCCACGCAACTGCTGATCTGGTGGTTGCGCCCGCCGCCGAAACCCAGCGAGATGGTCGGGCCACCGCGTTCCAGTTACACCCTCACTGATTTCACGCTGGATGCATTGGGCGAGGATGGCTCGCCGTCCTTCCATCTGACCTCGCCGTATCTCGCGCGCCGCGAGGGCGACGACTCGCTGTATGTCAACGCGCCGAAGTTCGTGATTGTCGGCAGCAATGGCGCCGACTGGCACGGCACCTCGCAATATGGCTGGGTGAGCGCCGACAATTCGCTGCTGAAGCTGATCGGCAAGGTGGACATGCTGCGTCCCGCAACGGCCGCGACCAAACCGGCCGAGGTGCATACCGCCGACGCCACTGTCTGGACGCAGGAAAAACGCATGGCTTCGGCGGCGCCCAGCGTGATTCAGCAGACCGGCTCTATACTGCGCGGCGTCGGCATGAAGGCCGACATGAATACCCACTCGCTGGAGTTGCTCGCCGATGTCCATGCCACGCTTACGCCGCAACCGCGGAAGCATTGACCTGCTGCGGGCGGCACCGCTCGCACTGGCGCTCGCCGCGATCTTCGCCTGTACAGGTGCGCAAGCCACCCAGGCCGACCGCGACCAGCCGGTCAATGTCAACGCCAACTCGTTCGCCGGCAGCCAGGAAAGCGGCAAGACGACCTTCACCGGCAATGTCAAGATCGACCAGGGCACGCTGCATGCCGACGGCGACAACGCCGTCGGCTACTTCGACCAGAACAACCAGGTGCAGCGCGTGGTGCTGACCGGCACGCCCGCGCACATGCAACAGAAACTGGATGACGGCAGCATGGTGCACGGCGCGGCCAACACGATTGACTACACCGTTTCGCAGAACACCGTGGTGCTGACCGGCAATGCCAATGTGGTGCAGGAAGGCAAAGGCTCCTTTCACGGTGAAAAGCTCACCTACAACACCGACAGCGGCCAGATCAGTGGTGAATCCGGCGGCGGCGGCCAGGTACATCTGACCTTGCAGCCCAAACCGAAACCGGCGAAGGCCGCGCCCGCCAAGGCTGCAAGCGCACCGGCGGCCGGCGCTTCCATCGCCGCGCCGCCCGCATCCACGACGATGCCGCCGCCGACAGTGCCGGCCCCGGCTTCCACCACCCACAATCGCTGATCCATGCTCGCCGCACGAGGTCTCCAGAAGCGCTTCCGCGCGCGCCAGGTAGTGCACGATTTCGCCTTCGAGATCAAACAGGGCGAAGTGGTCGGCCTGCTCGGCCCCAACGGCGCCGGCAAGACCACCTGTTTCTACATGGTGGTCGGGCTGATCGAAGCCGATGGCGGCCGGATCACGCTGGACGGCCACGACATCACCGGCCTGCCGATGCACGCGCGCGCGCGGCTGGGCATCGGCTATCTGCCGCAGGAGCCGTCGGTGTTCCGCCGCCTGAGCGTCGCCGAAAACGTGCTTGCGGTGCTGGAATTGCGCAACGACTTGAACGCCGCGCAGCGCGACCGCGAACTGGAATCGCTGCTGGATGAATTGAAGGTCGCGCACATCAGTGGGCAGAAAGGCATCAGTCTTTCCGGCGGCGAGCGCCGGCGCGTGGAGATTGCGCGCGCGCTGGCGGCCAATCCGCGTTTCATGCTGCTGGACGAGCCGTTTGCCGGCGTGGATCCGATTTCGGTCGGCGAAATCCAGCGCATCGTGCGGCACCTGCGCGATCGCGGCATCGGCGTGCTGCTCACCGATCACAACGTGCGCGAAGCGCTCGGCATTTGCGAGCACGCCTACATCTTGAACGAAGGCAAGGTGCTGGCGCGCGGCACGCCCGCGGAAATCCTGGCGCATGAACAAGTGCGCGAGGTGTATTTGGGCCGTGAGTTCCGGATGTAGTCTGCGCGGTTGCGCAACTTGCGCTCGGCCTCTCGCCGCCGTCGATGGTGCTCGGAATCGGGCAGGTGATCGTCCCTGGTGCCTGACGTCGATCCTGCGTCCCTTGGCCCCCGCTCAGGCGAATAAGCGATGCCACTCAACACATGGCATGCGCGCCCGGCTTCGCCCTTCGCCCGGCGGCTTTGCGCCTGCGCGCGGCGGCGTACCCGCGCGATCGGCTCGCACCGCCCATGCTTCCAAAAACTATCCGTTCACACCGCGTAGGGTTAGGATGCCCACTCCGTAGCCGCGACACCTCACCGCCCACGCATGAAGCCCGGTATACAGCTCCGACTCCATCAGCAGCTTGCGCTCACGCCGCAATTGCAGCAGGCGATCCGGCTATTGCAGTTGTCGCAGGTCGAACTGGAAACCGAACTGCGCGAGCTGGCGGAAACCAACCCGCTGCTGGAGCTGGATGCACCCGAAGACAGTGACGACGATGCGGCCGAGGGCGAAGCGGAATCCACGCCGCCCGAAACGGCCGATGCCGAACCCGAAGCCGCGGCCGAATACGACGCCGAACCCTGGGAACGACGCGAACTGGGTGGCGATGCGCCGCAGTCGAATTTTTCCGGTGACGATGACGACGCGCCCGAACATCAGGATGCCGTGCAGGAAGGCCTGCGCGAACACCTGATGTGGCAGTTGAATCTGGCGCGCTGTTCCGATCGCGACCGCGTGATCGCGATCGCGATCATCGATGCACTGGATGCGGATGGCTATCTGCATGAAGGCCTGGAGCCGGTGCAAGCCGCGCTGAGTTCGTTCGCCCCGCCGCCCACGACCGAGGAAATCGAAGCGGTGCGGCATCGCGTGCAGCGCTTCGATCCGACCGGCGTCGCCAGCCTCGATCTGCGCGACTGTCTCGACGTGCAGTTGCAGCAACTGGATGTCAATACTTACGGCCGCTCGCTGGCATTGCGCATCGTTGCTTCCGAACTGGAACTGCTGGCGCGCCGCGATTTCGTCCGGTTGGGTCGCAAGCTGGATGCCCAGGCGGACGACGTGATCGCGGCGGCCACGCTGATCCGCGGGCTTGATCCGCGCCCTGGCGCGGCATTCGATCCGGCGCCCACCGAATACATCGCGCCGGATGCCTACGCGGTGAAGAGCGAGGGCCGCTGGCGCGTGGCGCTGTCGCCCAATTGTCAGCCGAGGCTTGCGATCAACCGCCATTATTGCGATCTGATCGCGCGCGCACGTCGCAACGACGCGACCTATCTGCGTGGCCAACTGCAGGAAGCGCGCTGGTTGATGAAAAGCCTGAAGGCGCGCGCCGATACGCTGTACAAGGTCGCGCAGGCGATCGTGCGCACCCAGAGCGCGTTCCTGGATTACGGCCCGGAGGCGATGAAGCCGCTGGTGCTGCGCGAGGTCGCCGATGAACTTGGCATGCACGAATCCACCATCTCGCGCGTCACCACGCGCAAGTATCTGCACACGCCGCGCGGCACCTTCGAGTTCAAGCATTTCTTCTCCAGCGGCGTGGCCACGGACGACGGCGGTGCGGCTTCCGCCACCGCGATCCAGGCGATGATCCGCAAGCTCGTGGCGGAGGAAGACCCGCGCAAGCCGTTATCCGATCAGGGCCTCACCACGGAGTTGAACAAGCGCGGCATCCAGGTCGCGCGCCGCACGGTGGCGAAATATCGCGAGGCGCTCCGCATCCCAAGCTCCGGCGAGCGCCAGCGCGCGGGGTGAAAAGACGTAGAAAGTGGGCAGCGGGAAGTGAAATAACAATATCGTCATTTGGGGGCAGTTTCGGCCCCATCGGGAACGGAACCCGGATTCTTCTTCGTCTGGAGAGCAGATTCCGGGTTCCGCGCGGCGCTCGATCCCGGGATGACGGCATGGTGGGCGCACTTTCCCGATTCCCGTTCGCGGAACTTTCTTTTCACTTCGATACTCGCAAGATAGGGGCCTCTTTCAAATCCGGCACGAGATTCGCATTGCCCCCATACCCTTCTTTCGCAAGGAGTACCCGCACTCGAAAAATCCGCGTCTCATCCCGTCTTCTCCGAGGAATCAGCCATGCAAGTCCAGATCAGCGGCCATCAAGTCGAAGTCACCCCCGCGTTGCGCGATTACGTGGACACCAAACGCGAACGCCTGGCCCGGCATTTCGATCACCTGACCTCGCTCAGCGTCGTTCTGGAAGTGGAGAAGAACCGGCTGGCGCACAAGGCGGAAGGCACGCTGGCGGCGGCACCCGGCAAGATGCTCCATGCCGACGCGGTGGAAGGCGACATGTATGCGGCGATCGATGCGCTGTTCGATAAACTGGACGCGCAGGTGCGCCGGCACAAGGAACGATTGCAGGAAGGTCGTCGCGATGGCGCCGATCTGGTGGACGGAACCTAGGGCACGGAACCCGGCAGGCTCCAGGGCCTCACCCAAGGCCGGGGGCCTGAAAGCGCGTTGAAGCGCGGGCGCTGGCACAATAAGCGCCCCGAACCCCGGATCGGCCCGTGAACCGACTCAGCGCGCGCGAGTTGTACGACAGCGTCCAGGAACGCCTGGCGTTGCGCTGGATCGCCGGACGCAAGGGCGAAGCGCGCGCGCTGGAGCCGGGTAAGGTCGGCGCGCGCCGGCCGTCCGAGATCGGCTATCTCAACATCATCTATCCCAACAAGCTGCAGATCATCGGCAGCGAGGAACTGAAATACCTCGACGAACTGGAGTCGCGCGCGCGCTGGGAAACCGTGCAGAAGATCGTGGCACAGCAGCCGATCGCGCTGATCGTGACCAAGGATCAGGCGGTGCCGACCGATCTGCGCGAAGCCGCCGAGGAAACCCAGACGCCGCTGTGGGTCAGCGCCAAGCGCGGCCATGAATTGCTGACTTTTCTGCAATACCACCTGGCGCGCGCGCTGGCGCGACAGGTCACGCTGCATGGCGTGTTCCTGGAGGTCTATTCGATCGGCGTGCTGATCACCGGCGCGTCAGGCACCGGCAAGAGCGAGCTGGCGCTGGAACTGGTGACGCGCGGGCATCGCCTGGTCGCCGACGACGCGCCGGAATTCACCCTGATCGCGCCGGACGTGATCGACGGCGCCTGTCCGGATCTGCTGCGCGATTTGCTGGAGGTGCGCGGGCTGGGGGTGCTGAACGTGCGCGAGATGTTCGGCCATACAGCCGTAAAGCCGTCCAAATACCTTCGCCTGATCGTGCACCTGCAGCCGGTCGGCGTGGGCGAGGAGGCCGATGCCATGACCCGCCTCACCGGCGACACCGGCTGGCGCGAGGTGATGGAGGTCAAGGTGCCGCAGATCACGGTACCGGTGGCTCCGGGCCGCAACCTCGCGGTGCTGGTGGAAGCTGCGGTGCGCAGCCACATGCTGAAATCCAAGGGCTTCGACCCGGCTCAGGTGTTCATTGATCGGCAAGCTCACATGGTTAGTGCGATCATCCATGATCGCCAGTGATGCCATGCCTCGGGGCGCTCCTCCGTCCGGGCCGTACGTCGGTGCCGGCGCGGCAACGAAGCCCTTTGCCGGGGGCGGCGGCTCTGGCCGCCTTTACATTTTGTTGCGATCAACCGCGATCGCGAAGATCAAAAAGCAGCCATCGGTGGCTGCACCGTTCAAACACCACGCATGACTTCGACTTTGCCAGGGGAAAACGCGCATCCAAGAGTGATCGTGCTCAGCGGCCTGTCCGGCGCGGGCAAGACGGTCGCGCTGCGGGCGTTCGAGGATCTCGGTTTCTACTGCGTGGACAACCTCCCGACCACGCTGCTGCCGGCGCTGGTTGCCGCACTCACCGGCGGCGAGCGGACGCCGATGGCGCACATTGCGGTGGGCGTCGACGTGCGCAACCGCGGCGATCTGGAGCGCCTGCCGGAAGCGTTGTCGGCATTGACCGAATCCGGCGCGCAGGTCGAGCTGCTGTTCCTCGACAGCAACGAAGAGGTGCTGCTGAAACGCTATTCGGAAACGCGCCGCAAGCATCCGTTGAGCAATGGCAAACGCTCGCTGCCCGATGCAATCGCGGAGGAACGCCGCAGGCTGCGTCCACTGGCCGCCATTGCCGATCGCGTGGTGGACTCCAGCGAGATGAATGTGCACCAGTTGCGGCGCGCAATCGCCACCGGTTTCGGCGCCAGCGACGGGGAATCCACGCTGCTGTTCGAATCCTTCGCCTACCGGCGCGGCCTGCCGCCGGATTCGGATTTCGTATTCGACGCGCGCTGCCTGCCGAACCCGCACTGGGATCCGCGGCTGCGTCCGCTTTCCGGCAAGGACACCGCGGTTCGCGAGTTCCTGATCGCGCAGCCGCTGGTCGGACATTTTCTCGACGACATCGTGCGGCTGCTGGAAGAATGGCTGCCGCGCTTCGAGGGCGAGGACAAGCGTTATCTCACCGTCGCGATCGGCTGCACCGGGGGCCGCCATCGCTCGGTGTACCTCGCCGAGCGGCTGGCGGAGCATTTCCGCGGCAAGCGCGAACAAGTGCTTACCTTTCACCGCGAACTGGATTGATTCTTGCAGACCATGCCCATGCACCCCATGTTTCCCCATCTCCTGCCATGAATCCCGCCACATCCCTGCCGGTTCCCCACGACATCCCCAGTGTCGGCGTGCTGCTGATCACCCATCATGCGATCGGCAATGCGCTGATCGAGGCCGCGCGTCATGTGATGCCGCATCTGCCGCTGAGCGTGGATGTGGTCGAAATCGGCGACTGTTCCGATCCGGCCGGAACGCTGTCCACCACCGCGCACGCGGCGCGCGCGCTGGATATCGGCGGGGGCGTGCTGGTGCTTTCGGATCTGTATGGCGCCACGCCCTGCAATGTCGCGCATCGGCTGGGCAGCCTGGGCGTGCACGCGCGCTGCGTCTCCGGCCTGAACCTGCCGATGCTGCTGCGAGTGCTGAATTACGCCGACAAGCCGCTGGACGAGTTGGCCGAAGTCGCCGCCAGCGGCGGTCGCGGCGGGATCTTCATTGACAAGGTTTGAGAGCGGAAATCGGTAGTCCGAAGTGGAAAACGGGGAGGCTTTGACTTCCCGCTTCCCACGACCCACTCCCGCTCCTCTTCCCGTTTCGCTAACGTAGCGGCATCCGCGCCTCGCGCGCGACCGGCACCCACGCATGCAGGAACGCCAGATCACCGTCACCAACAAACTCGGTCTGCACGCGCGCGCGTCGGCCAAGCTGGTGCAATTGGTACAGGGATTCGGTTCGCAGGTGTGGCTGGTGCACGGCGCGCGCGAGGTCAACGCCAAGAGCATCATGGGCGTAATGATGCTGGCTGCCGGCATCGGTACGCCGCTGACCGTGCGCGCGGAAGGCACCGACGAGGAGCAAGCACTGGATGCGGTGGTGAATCTGTTCGCGCGCAAGTTCGACGAGGGCGCATGAGGCGCGTGCTGCCCGGCATCGCCGCGGCCTCGGGCATGGCGCTCGGCCGTGCCCGGTTGGAGCAGCCGGCGCGCTTCACCATCGACACCTCGCCACTCGCCGAACACGAAATCGACGCCGAAATCTCGCGGTTGGAGCGCGCGCTTGCCGCCGCGCAAGCCGAACTCACCGAATTGCGCGGCAAGTTGCGCGGAGCGCTGGCGCACGAGGTCGGCGAATTCATCGATGCGCATTCGATGCTGTTGCACGACGCCGAATTGATCAGCGGCCTGCGCGGCATGATCCGCAAGGGCCGCTACCGCGCGGGCGCCGCGCTGAAAGCGCAACGCGACCGGCTGGTGGCGGTGTTCGATGCCATGGACGACCCCTACCTGCGCAGCCGCCGCGAGGATGTGGATCACGTGATCGCGCGCGTACAATCGGCGCTGGCACGGCAGGCCAGCAGCGAGGAAAAGAAACTCGCCTCGCGGGTCGGCGAAATCCTGGTCGCCGACAGCGTCGCGCCCGGTGAACTGGCGCACCTGTCCGACCACGGCATCCTGGGTGTGATTTCCGGTTCCGGCAGCACCTATTCGCACACCGCGATTCTGGCGCGCAGCATGCGGCTGCCGATGCTGGTTGGCGTGCACAATGCGTTTGCGGATCTGCGCGACGGCGACCTGGTGCTGGTGGACGGCGAATCCGGCTACGCGGTGGTGCATCCGACCGCGCAGGATCTGACCCGCTATCGCAACTGGCAGCGTGATGCCGCGCGCGAAGGCCGGCGCCTGGCGCAACTGGCGCAGGCGCGCACGCTCACCGCCGACGGCGTCGAACTGCGTCTGTACGTCAATGCGGAACTCTCGGCCGAAATCGCGCAGGCGCGCGCGCTGGGCGCCAGCGGCATCGGCCTGTACCGCAGCGAATTCCTGTTCCTGCGCCGCGATCGTCTACCCGACGAGGAAGAGCAATTCGCCGCCTATCGCGATGCGGTGCTCGGCATGGGCGGATTGTCGGTGACGTTCCGCACCCTTGATCTGGGCGCGGACAAGGCCGACGGCACCGGCCTCGCGATGAGCGCCGAACCCAACCCCGCGCTTGGCGTGCGCGGCGTGCGGCTGTCCTTGCGCCGGCCCGCGATCTTCATGATGCAATTGCGCGCGATTCTGCGCGCGGCCTGTTATGGGCCGGCGCGCCTGTTGATTCCAATGGTGACCGACGCCGCGGAAATCAGCGCTGTGCGCACGATGGTCAACCAGTGCGCGCGCGATCTGCGTGCCGAAGGTCACGAAATCCCGGACCAGATCGAACTCGGCGCGATGGTCGAAGTGCCGGCCGCGGCGATCGGCGTGCACGCGCTGCTTGCGGTCTGCGATTTCCTGGCGATCGGCACCAATGATCTTGCACAGTACGTGCTGGCGGCCGACCGCAACAACGATGCACTCGGGCAACTTTATGATCCACTGCATCCGGCGCTGCTGCGCCTGCTGGCCCGCGTGATCCGCGCGGGCGCACGCGCGCGCAAGCAAGTGACGTTATGCGGTGAAATGGCCGGCGACCCGGCGTTCGCGCCACTGCTGGTGGCGCTTGGGCTTACCGATTTCAGCATGCACCCGGGCCGCATCCTCGGGACGCGCGACGCGCTGGCACGCTGCGACCGCGCGGCGCTGCGCTCGCTCGCACCGAAGTTGTTGCGCGCGGGAAGCCGCGATGGCGTGGCAGCGTTATTGAAAGGCACCGTGTAGGAGCGAGCGTGCTCGCGCGCCGCGAAGCGCTGATACACGGAGCCTCGTATTGTCGCCTGCACAGGCTCCTGCGGGTCGGCCGTTGCGCCGCTCTGCCGCGAGAGTTGTCCAGGGCGAATTTCAACCCGCGGCTTTTTGGTTGGCCGGGTCGAGACCCGCCCTGCGCTCCGCCACGGTCAAGGCGACCTTGTCGCGCAGGTACACCGGCAATGCGCGCTCCGGCGGCAATCCATTCCCGGATGCGAATTGCGGCAACGCCAATCGCGCGACCTCGCGCGCCTGCGGAAAACGATCGCCGTGCGCCCAACCCGGCTCGCCCGGCAAGCGCGCGCGCAATGCGTCGCGATACGCCTCCCAGCCGCTGCCGATGACATTCCAATTCGCCGCCTCCGGCAGCACCAGATCGTTTGCGCGTGCGACGCGCTCTTCGTCCAGCGGCTGCGCGAATCCATTTGCATCGAACCGAAACGCGCAGGCATACAGCTCGCCCATGCGCGCATCGATCACCGCCAGCGTGGCGGCCGCATCGCGCGGCGCCTGCATCGCCAATGCCGTCAGGGACGAGACCGTGACCACCGGCAAATTCAATGCGAACGCCAACCCTTGTGCGACCGAAACGCCCAAGCGTACGCCGGTGAACGCGCCCGGCCCGCGGCCAACCGCGATGCCGTCGAGTTGCGCACGCGCAAGGCCCGCTTCCGCAAGCAGGGCTTCGGCCATCGGCAAGACCAGTTCCGCATGCCGGCGCGGCGCCAGCTCGCTGCGATCGATCAACACATCGCCATGCAGCAGCGCGACCGAGCAGCATTCGGTGGAGGTTTCGAGGGCGAGAAGGTTCATTGATGTATGTTGTGAGCCGTGTGCCGCAAGCCGCAAGCCGCAAGCCGCAAGCCGTAAGCCGTAAGCCGCAAGCCGCAAGCCGTAAGCCGTAAGCCGCAAGCCGTAAGCCGTAAGCCGTAGAAGCGTAACAACAAAGCCGTCGTTCCGGGGCCGTTCGCAGTTTCATCGCGACCGGAACCCGGAACCCGGAACCCGTTTTGATTTTGCTGTGACTACACGAAGGCCAAAATGGGTTCCGGATCGCAGCTTCGCCGCGTCCGAAATGACAACAGGGTTGTACACCGCCCAACCAGTCCCGAATCCTCAACCCCGAATCCCACATCAAGCGAAAAACTCCTGCACATCCGCCAGCACCCGCGTGCGCGGCATCGGCGGCAAGCTGGCGAGAAACAACTTGCCGTAACCGCGCGTTGTCAGGCGCGGATCGCACAGCATAAGCACGCCGCGATCGTGCACGTCGCGGATCAGGCGGCCCGCGCCCTGCTTCAGTGCGATCACGGCTGACGGCACCTGCCATTGCGTGAAGGCATTGCCGCCCGCGCGTGCCAACGCTTCCAGCCGGGCCTGCAGCACCGGGTCGTCGGGCGCGGCGAATGGCAATTTGTCGATGATGACGCACGACAACGCTTCGCCGGCGACATCCACGCCTTCCCAGAAACTAGCCGCGCCGAGCAGCACGCCGTTGCCGGATTCGCGAAAGTCGTTCAACAGCTGGTGCCGCGGCGCGGTGCCCTGCACGAACAGGGGATAGGGAATTTTCCCCTCCAGCAATTCCGCCGCGCGACGCAGCGCGCGATGCGAGGTAAACAACAGGAATGCGCGCCCCTGGCTCGCATGCAACACCGGCAACGCCGCCTCGATCACGCGCTCGGTGTAATCGCGCGCGGCCGGTTCCGGCAAACCCTGCGGCAGAAAGCACATCGCTTGCCGCTGGTAGTCAAACGGGCTGCCGAGAAACAGCGTGCGCGGGTCGTCCAGCCCGAGCTGGCGCGTGTAGTGGTCGAAATTCTCCGCCACCGACAAGGTGGCCGAGGTGAAGATCCACGCCGCGCGCGTGGCTTCGCGCAAGGCGCGCAAGGGCTGCGCGAGATCCAGCGGCGTCGCATTCAAGGTGAATCCGCGCTCGGAGATTTCGTACCAGCGCACTTCGTTTTCGTCGGCGCGATCGGCGATGCGCGACAATCGTTGATCAATGGACAGCGCGCGTTCGTGCACATTGCTCAAGCCGGTCGAGCGCTCGGCTTGCCCGCCGAGCGCGATGCCGAGCGCATCGAGCGCATCACCCAGTGCGACCAGCGCGTCGTGCGCTTCCGCGGAGGCTTCCAGTTGCACGAATGCGCCGCGTGCGGGGAGCGGATTGAACGCCAGCCGGGCATTGCGGATCGCGCCGTTCAAGCCGTCCAGCGCGGGTTGCAGCGTACTGAGCGCGCCGGGTTGGCCCGCGCATTCGGCGAGCGCATCGGATGCGAGCTCGCTCAACTGGCGTGCGCTTACGCTGACGGAAAAAAATTGCCCGGCGAGTTCGGGAATCTGGTGCGCCTCGTCCAGGATGAAGGCATGCGCGCCGGGCAGGATGTCGCCGAAGCCTTCCTGCTTCAACGCGAGGTCGGCGAACAACAAGTGATGGTTGACCACCACCAGATCGGCCTCCTGCGCACGCCGCCGCGCTTTCACCACGAAGCAGTCGTCGTAGAACGGGCACTCCGCGCCTAGACAATTCTCCGCGGTGGAAGTGACACGCGGCCACAGCGGAGAACCTTCCGGCACTTCGGCCAACTCCGCGCGATCGCCGCTTTTGGTGCGGGAGCGCCAGGCGCGGATCGTCTGCAAGTCGTGCGTCTGCGCGCGCGAGCTGAATTGCCCGTCCTGCGCAGTCTGTTCCAGCCGGTACAGACACAGATAGTTCGCGCGGCCCTTCAATAGCGCCGCATCGAGTTTGGTGCCAAGCACCGAACGCACCCGTGGCAAGTCGCGATGGAATAGTTGATCCTGCAGGTTGCGCGTGCCGGTGGAGACGATCACGCGCTTGCCACTCAACAATGCGGGCACGAGGTACGCGAAGGTCTTGCCGGTGCCGGTGCCGGCTTCCGCGACCAGCGTGCCGCCGTCGTCGATCGCCTCGGCCACGGCTTCGGCCATCCGCTGCTGCGTTTCGCGCGGCGCGAAGTTGGGCAACTCGCGCGCAAATGGCCCATCCGCGCCAAGCAGCGCGGAGGCATTCCGGTTTTCAATCACATCCGACATCGCGCAAGTATCGCCGCGCAGTCATCCGCGATCCAGCGGGCTGCGCACACCGCGACCGCCGCGATTCAACACATGCGTGTAGATCTGGGTCGTGGCGACGTCCTTATGCCCCAGCAATTCCTGCACGGTGCGAATATCGTAGCCGTCCTCGATCAGGTGGGTGGCGAACGAATGCCGCAAGGTGTGCGCACTGACAGGCTTCTCGATGCCCGCATGCTTGCGCGCGCGCTTCAGCGCCCTCGCCAGGACAGCATCATCGACATGATGCCGCCGCTCGCAGCCGTCGAACGGATCGCTGGAGCGCTGCATGGATGGAAACATGAACTGCCAGCCGAACTCGCGCGCGGCATCCGGGTATTTGCGCGCCAGCGCATGCGGCAGGCGCGTTGCGCCGAAGCCGGCCGCCAGATCCTGTTCATGCAATGACCGCGCGCGCTCAATCTCGCGCTGCAGCGGCTCGACCAGCGCCCGGGGCAACATCGTCCGCCGATCCTTGCCGCCTTTGCCGTCGCGCACCGTGATTTCGTTGCGCGCAAAATCCACGTCCTTCACGCGCAGTCGCAAGCATTCCATCAACCGCATGCCGGTGCCGTACAACAAGCTCGCAAGCACCCACGTGCGGCCTTCCATCGCATTCAACAACCGCCGTGTTTCCGTCCGCGACAGGACCACCGGCAGATGCTTCGGTCGCTTCGCGCGGACCACGTTCTCCATCCACGGCAGATCGATCCCAAGCACCTCCCTGTAAAGGAACAACAGCGCCGAAAGCGCCTGGTTCTGGGTGCTGGCGGATACCTGTCCGCGCACCGCGAGATCGGACAGGAAGCACTCGACTTCCGCCACACCCATATCCCGCGGATGGCGCTTCCCGCTGGCCAGTATGTAACGCCGTACCCAGCCGATGTACGCCTGCTCGGTGCGAAAACTGTAGTGTTTGAGCCGCAGTCTTGCCCGTATTTCGTCCACCAAACGCGGTGATCGACTTTGCGCGACTGCCGGCTTTACGCCCCCGTTTGCAGAGTGATAAGACATAGTGCCTCGTCCTGCGCGACATTCGGGATGATGTTGCGATGGACTGGAGGCCCAAACCAGCGGCAAATTCTCTGATAAGCGTAGGAATTTTCTGATTGACAACACACCGCACGGAGCTGAACATCCGGTGCTACGGCCTCGGACCTGGGGTCTACTTGGCGTT
>Ga0134128_10001429_pt1 | contig 30795 bp, 44 predicted proteins | sample KB31754_FD_96462 | JGI IMG/M metagenome (GOLD analysis project Ga0134128, IMG submission 96462) | Terrestrial soil microbial communities with excess Nitrogen fertilizer from Kellogg Biological Station, Michigan, USA - KB3-175-4 | ecosystem: Environmental > Terrestrial > Soil > Unclassified ... | reverse complement strand
GGCCGGTTCTATGCGGTTCTCCCATGAGGATAGCCTTTCCCCGCAGAACACGCAACGCCCCCGATAGGATTTTCCCGAATCCGAAAGCGTTCCTAACCCGTTCCGGAGTAGTTCGCTCGGGAATGGCATTTCTCGCCGCCCTTGCCACCGCCGGCACCGCGGCCGAATGGCTCGATCCCCTGCCATCCGCTCGTGCCCGCATCACCACCGCGCAGTTCCTCGACGGCTACCGGGTGCTGGCATGATAGACGACGCCTACATCGAAGCGGTCGAGGAGGTCAACGCCCGCGCCGAGTATCGGCTGCTCGTCGACGCTCGCAAGGCGAAGCTGGAGCGCGACGTCCGCGCGATGGCGAGATCCAAGCGCGCGAAGAATCGGCCGATCGAGAAGTCACGCCGGAAGATGCGGAAGCAGTCGCAGCGGAGGAATCGGTCATGAGCACGACACTCCTTCCGCCAACCGCCGTTTTCGTTGGCTTCACCACGCTCACGTGCGGCTTCTGCGGCGTGCACTTCGCGATGGATTCAAATCTCTACGATCGGCGCACACAGGATCACGAGTCGTTCTGGTGTCCTAACGGCCACGAGCGCCACTTCGTCAACGAAACCGAGGCCCAGCGTCTCGCGCGGCAGCTCGATGCGCAGAAGGCAGACACGGAGTTTTGGCGCGACTCTCACGCTCATGCATCCGAGCGCGAGGACAAGGCCAACCGACGTCTGCGCGCGACGCGCGGCGTAGTTACCCGATACAAGCGGCGCATGATTCAGGGCCGTTGCCCATGCTGCTCGCACCGGTTCAAGGATTTGGCGCGACACATGTCGAACCAGCATCCGAAGTTCGACGCTGACAAGCATATCGCGGCAATGGAAGCCAAAGAGGGCGTATCATGAGCCGCCGCTACTATCCGGGCACTCGCGAGCGGATCGCGCGGGCATTCGATGAAGGGGTGAAGGCGCGAGCTACGGGCGCGAATAGTCCGTACTCCCGCAACAACAGCGGCGCTCCGCTTTATGGCGCGTTCTGGACTGGCTGGTGGCGCGCCGGGGGCTTCACGAGCGGGCGAAAGCCGCTCCCCGTTGTCGATCTCTCCGCCGAATTCCGGGACGTCGTGCGCGACATCGAAACCGATCCGCCGGCGGTGTTGCTGCGAGGTGCGGCATGAAGGGACCATATCCAATGCCAGCAACGCCAGAAGCGATCCGGATGGGGTGTCTCTGCCGAAATGTGCGCGTTTCCGTCAGGATCATCGGCATGGTCGAACATCCGGATTGCTGGATGCACGGCAAGGCTCCGCGCGCGCGAGTTGAATCGGACGGTGTGCGGGATCCGCAGCCGGTGCGGTTGAGCGGAGGTGCGACGTGAAGGCACGCCCCGTTCTCAGGTATCACGGCGGCAAGTGGATACTCGCGCCGTGGATTATCTCACACTTTCCTGCACACCGCGTCTACGTTGAGCCGTTCGGCGGGGGGGGCTCGGTGCTCATGCGTAAGCCACGCTCATATGCCGAGGTCTACAACGATCAATGGGATACGGTCGTCAACGTGTTCCGGGTGCTGCGCGATCCCGGCCAGGCGGCGCGGCTTGCCGAGCTACTGAGCCTCACCCCGTTCGCACGCGCTGAATTCGAGGCTACATACGACGACGATGACGCTGTAGATCCAGTAGAACGTGCGCGCCGAACGATCTTCCGGTCGTTCGCCGGATTCGGCAGTGCGTCGACCAACGGCGAGTATCCGACGGGATTCCGCGCAAACAGTAATAGGTCGGGTACTACGCCGGCGCACGATTGGATCAATTACCCGGCACACATCGACCAATTCGTCGAGCGCCTGGCCGGCGTTGTGATCGAGCGTCGAGGCGCGGCCGATGTCATCCGGCAGCACGACGGGCCTGATACACTGATGTACTGCGATCCGCCGTACCCGCATTCAACGCGGAACATGGCACGCGGGAACGCCGCTTACGCCGTCGAGATGACAGACGCTGAACACGTCGCGCTTGCCGAGGTGCTGCACGCGACCAGCGGAATGGTTGTGCTGTCTGGCTACGCATGCGATCTGTACGATCGCGAGTTATACGCGGGATGGGAGCGCAGGGAACGCGAGCACCGCGCTGACGGTGCTCGCGTCAGGACCGAGGTGCTCTGGCTCAACCCAGCGTGCGCGGCCGCACTGGCTGATCGCACGTTGTTCGCGGGCGGTGCGGCATGAGCGCCGATGTCGTACGTCGTGTCGAGGTATCACTCCACCGCACGTATATCACGATGGAGTGCACTGACAGCGGCGCGTTTTACTGGGAAGCGCATGGCAACGTGCAATGCGGCGGCGGACATCCCGGCGTCGGCTCTCTCGCGGATGCGATGGCGCTCGTCCCGCAGATGATGGGCAGTATAGTGTGCAGCGCACATCACGGACTGACTCACTGGGACGTGAACACTAAGTCGGTTCTGGCATCGTATATCCGCGACGGGATCGCGGAGCTTTTCACGCGGCCTCCGCAACTCTCGTTGTTCGGAGGTGAGCCTTGATCACCGTCCAGGATGACCTATTCCACCCGCTGCCGGCGGTGCCATACCAGCGTAAGAGCCAGACGTCGCGGGCCGCAGCAGACCGCGAGCGGCCGCACGCAAACAACCACGAGCGTGATGTGTTCAACGCGATCGCGGCCGCCGGTGAGTACGGTATCACGCGCAAGGAGCTCGCGGCATCGATTGGCTGGGCAGAGAACCAACAGAACAGAATCACCGGACGTGTCGCGTCATTGATCGCGAAGGGATCGGTCGTCGAGATCGAGCGCCGGCGTGATGGATCACGAGTCCTGGTTACCGCGGGAGTCGCCGCAAGGATGGGGTTGTAGTGCCAGAGATAGAGACAAAGGCGCCCGCGTATCAGTGGTACGCGCGGGACTTCGTGGCCGACGAGGCGGTGAAGCTGATGACGCTCGAGGAAGAAGGTGCGTATCGCCGGCTACTCGACCATCAATGGTTGCACGGATCCATCCCGGCAGACCTCAAGGCGATCGCGGCCATATGCAAGAACATGCCGGCGCGGCGGATGAAAGCGATGTGGGCGGCGATCTCGCCATGCTTCCATCCGGTCGCTGGCGACGCGACACGCCTGCAGAACAGGCGCATGGAGCGCGACCGTATCAAGGCGCAGGAATTCCGCGACGAGCAGTCAAAGAAAGGAAAACACGGCGCCACCGAACGATGGAAACGCGAAGCCGAGCGAAAGCTCGCAGATAGCCGGGGCAATGGCACAGGCATTAGCGCGGGCAATGCACAGGCAATGGCCGGAGATTGGCCGGATGATGGCTCTGCAGTTTGCAGTTTGCAGTCTGCATCTGCACTCCACCAACCACCACCCGGCGGCCCGGTCGCGGAGATGCTTCTGGATCGCGTGCCGGACACTCATCGCGGCGACCTGCTCGCGCTGTTGGAGCGGGTGCCAGACCCGACGGCGTGGGCGGCAGAGAGCAACGCAGCGCTCGACGGAATGCCCGGGCATTTCACCGTGACGCCGGTACAACTCGCGAATGCGGTGCGCGACTTCAACGCCAACGGCGGCGATCCTTCGCTGCGCTTGTTTCGTGGCTACCTGCGAGATGCGAGTGCAACGCGGACAGAGAATCAGCGACCGCAGCGCGGCAAGCGCACGCCGCCAGGCCAGTACGACTACACGCCCACCACCGAACCGGTGAAGGTGCAATGACCGCAACCAAACTGCCGGAACGTGTCGACGCCGACGCGGTCCTCAACGCGATGCGGAGCGCGATGGCCGAGACGGCGTCCGACAGCAGTGCATCGCGAATAGCCCCGATCGGCACCCAGTCCGAAACCGACATTTGCAACATCACGTGCGCCGAGCCCGCGATTCCGGCGAGATTTCGCGCCGCTCGACTGTCGCAGTTTCTGGATTCGCTCGCGGAGATCGCCGACGCCGCGGTTCGCGCGTCGCAGCAGGTGGCGTTCGATGCCGTGACTGACTGGTGCAAGCGCGTTACCGGCGGAGAGCCTGCGATGCTCGCGCTGGTCGGCGCAACAGGCGTCGGCAAATCGCACCTGCTCTACGCCGCGACCTACGCGCTCTACCGGCGCAACGTCCGCGTCTACGCGCAGCCGTGGTATCGCCTGGCCGACGCATTGAGGTACGGCGGACGCTCGGCATGGGGCACGAACAAGCTGCTCGAAGCGTCCGAGGTTCGGGACGAGGTGATGGGCGAGCGCGTGATCTGCCTGGACGACGTGCGACCGACGTCCGGCACAGCATTCGACGATACCGAGCTCGGCAAGATCATCCTCGACGCGTGGGACCGTGAGTCGGCGATGCTGATCACGACCAACGTGTCGCCGCTCACCCAGGTGCTATCGCCGCCACTGGCGTCGCGATTCGTCCAGGTCGTGATGACTGGACCGGACCGGCGGCACACATGACCGCGCAGCCGATGACGAGCCCCAAGCGGCGCGCAGGCGTTGTGCCGACCGAGCATCAGGAGCAGGCGTTTTTGTTTCAATGGGCGCAAATCGCGGCCGGTCGCCATCCCGAATTGCGCGACCTGTTTGCGATCCCGAACGCTGGCGGCTACACCGGTGGCTTCCGTCAGAACGTCGCGCGCGTGGCAGCGATGAAGCGCGAGGGGGTTGCGTCGGGCGTCCCGGACATCTGCCTGCCGCACGCGCGCGGGAAGTATCACGCGTTGTACATCGAGCTCAAGCGCGTGGACGCGACGGCGAGCGACACGAAGCCCGCGCAGCGCGGCTGGCACATGCGCCTCCGCGCTGCCGGTAATTGCGTTGTCGTGTGCGCAGGATGGTTAGCTGCGCGGCGCGTGATCGAGGAATATCTGACACTCACACCAACGGGTACGGAGTAATGGCGACAGAGACAGAGCAGCGTATCGCAGAGATACGGCAGACACTTCGCGCGGCGCGCCTCAAAGAAATTGCTGACCCACTGGAGGGCTTACTGGACTACATCGCCTCAGTTCCCTCTCAGGTAGAAGCCGCAGTCAAAGCAGAGCGAGAGGCTTGTGACAGTCTGATGCCGATGCCGCAGCCAGGTGTTCCGCATGATACCGACTACGGGCGTGCATGGATGGCGGCTGTACTGCACTACCGCGCTGCTATCCGTTCACGCGGGGAGACGAGTCTATGAGCGAGGCTAAGAAGGCACGCATCACAGTAATAATTCAGCCGGGGCATCCGCCGTTCGGTGGTGATGTGCTCGCGTCGGCCTATGCCGAGTCGGGCGAGCTATTGGCGTGTCATGTCTCGTCAACGCTCGCCTTCGCCCGAATTGACATCGGCCTCACCTCTGACCGGAAGCACGACATCTACCGAGCGCATTGCCCTGAGGGCTACGTCCTCGTGGAGGCCCCATCCACACCTAACCAGAGCGAACAATGAGCAGACCAGAGAGCGAACAATGACGACATTCGGGCAGAACGAAAGCAAGCCACCCGCGCAGGCATACTCCGTCGAAAGCGGACTCTCAATCACGGGTGGAGAGTCGCGGCCTATCCCGATCCTGCCAGTCGTGAGCGCCGACGAGATGCTGGGGTATATCGTGCGCCTCAATCAGATTGCAGAACTTGCGTTATTGCTGACGGAAGGCGCGCCGCCAAGGAGTTTCGCGCACAACGCACGCCACGAGATCAATCACGCGCTCGTCGTTGAGATCCCGGTATTGATCGCAGACGACAGGGAGCGGTTACTAGCAAGGGTTGCGGAGTTGGAGCGCCAGCTTGCCATCGTCAACGCGCTCGCGGGTGAGCCAGCGCCGTACGTCCACACCGTAACCACAAGCGGCACATTCCCCGCGTTCCCCGAGGATACCAATGCCAGTAGATAAACCGAAGGAGTGGTGGGTCAAGCGGGCGCGCGAAGAAGGCGACGCGCTCATCGCGGCGGGCACGCCAGAACCAGCCTCCAAGCTGGAGGTCGATCAACAACTCGGTCGATTGTCTGACTATCTCCACAGCCAGTATGTCGAGCGCCGCAACATGGGCGACGACTCGGCAGGTTTTTTCGACGAATGGGAGATTGCACTCGTACGGCTTCGCGCCGCCCTCGACAAAGCACAGAGAGAGCGGGACGAAGCGAACACACGACTTGCGCGGCATCACAGCTTGGGCATTGCGTGGTATTCTAACGGCACGACGGGCGAACTACACTGCCAATCGTGCGGGATCACGTCAGCCGAGGCTGCAAGTCGTGCATCTCAATCCACCTCCGGAGTGAAAGAATGCTGATGATCGCAGCATGGCCGGTGCATGAGCCACTCGCAGCACTTGACGCGTTCATGCATCGCATGAGAGACGGCGTCGAACAGTACGACGACGATTCCGTACGTGAGGCCGCACAGGAATTGTACGATCGCGTAATCGCACGACCGACCGAGCCAGCGCCCGCTGTCGCCACGTACAACGGCGAGATCGATCGCGAGGCACTCCCGCAATACACAGCCAGCGCGCCACTACCGAAGGGGAAATGACTGACAGACCAGAGTACAGCCCGGAACAGGTAGCCGAAGTCGTTGAGGGGTTGACCGCAATCACGACGGAGCCCGCCGAATGCTGGCATCCCACCCACATATCGCGGGACGACATCCGTACCATCCTCTCCGCTCTCGCAAAGGCCGAAGGGGACTCGAAGCGGCTGGAATTTCTGGAGGAGCGTGCCGCGCCGGACGCTCATATCAGTTTTGAAACTGTGGCCACAACTGAAATCGACATTAACGGATTCTCAGTCGAGGATGATCTATTCCGACTGTTCTTCGAGCCGCCTCGGGAGGCTGATAACGTGCCGAACTATTGGGGCCGCTCCTTACGCGAAGCAATCGACCTAGCCATGAGCAAGGAGGGCGAATGAGTGAGACAACGGAAATGCCGGACGAAATCCGCGATACGATTCGGCACTTTCGCACACCGACGCCTGACGGTCGCCAGCCAGGCTATGAACGGGCCGTATTGTGGCTCGACGACGCGCTCACGCGCACCGAAGATTCACGGGCCGAATGGGAGCGCACGGCCAATGCGTTCGCGGATGATGTTTGCGGCTACATCAACGAGATCCTGGCCCTCCGCTCCCGTCTAGAGAGCGCAGAAGAACTCACAGCCCTGAAACAGGGGATCATCGAAGCTGCGGACACTCGGATTCGGGAACTTGAATCCCAGTTAGATAGCGCAGAACGGGAACGGCGAAAGGTTGACGAATGGATCACGGCGCAGGTGCATCGCGGCGAAGGCGTCGTTGTATTCGGCCTGACAGAAGACGGCAACGTGGGCGTGTGGAAGCCCGAGTCGTACCAGCCCGACGCGAAGTGCGACGGTGTGGGCGACACGGCGTTCCAGGCAATAGCGCGCGCTCACTCACCAACACCAACACAAGGCGGGACAAATGGCTGAACGGTTGGGAGAGGCGTTCATTTGCGATCTATGCGGCGAGAAATGGTCGATGGCTTACCGCAATCGATTGTTCGCAGACATCAGAACGCCCGAGGTCAGAGACGTTTGCGGCCAGTGCTATGGAGAGATTCAAACAGCGTGGCAGAAGGGCAAGCGCGTAACCGATGGCCTGCTCGCCCACCTCACCCGCCGCGCAATCAGACACATGAGACTTTTCCGGAGGAAGCCAAGTGCCCGATAATACAACAGCCGAAGGAATGACGGCCCGCGAGCGCGAAGTGCCAACGCTCCACGACGGAGCCATTCACGATCCGAAGGGTTGCCCGCGTGGCCGGACAGACTGCCATCCCCTCTCACGGATTGCGTCGCCGGCCTACGAGAGCTACATGTGTTGCGGCGAAACGGCGAACGCACCCGTCGCGTCCGACAGGATCCGATTCTGCCAGAAAAGCACCCATGCGCACGGCGTTGACCTGATGGTCAATTTCGACGAGCGAGACGCGGTGCATACGGCATCCGTCCTACTGTCAGCACTCTCGGCGCTCGGGTCAGTGCAGATCACGGCCTCGGCTGCTGAGACTGGAGAGGGTAATGGCTGACGAACCCAAGAGATTCACGCGCGAGGATTTGGAGGTCGCAATTATGGACGCGGCAATGAGCGGGCGGGTGTATGCGGCTGGCGGCGAGAAGGAAACGCCCGCCGAGTTTCACGGATTCGCGATCAAGCACGCGATGCAGGCCGTCGCGATGAACAGAGCACGCGAGCGCAGACTGCGGGCCGAGACTGGAGAGGGTAATGTGTAAGCACGGCACCGATAAACAGATCACGATCCGCCAGACGATTACGGTCGATGCCTGTCTCGCTGATCTCGTCGTCGCGCTCAATGACGTTGGCGTCCAGACGGTGAATTGCTGCTGTGGTCATGGTGACGGCAGTGGCTCGGTCATTATCAGGCCGTCCAGTATCCAGCGTGCGCTCTCGATCGGATATGAAGTAATCATGGGCGCTGGCGATCAATATCCTTGGATCAAGCTACCGGCGCCGATGCCTCACGAACTGTTACGCGCGAGACGCAAGAAGGCCGGACTCGGCCTCAACGAGACGGCGCGCGCTCGCGGAATGAGCGCGGCGTATCTCTCGGACATTGAGCGTGGACGGCGACGCATTCCCGACGATCTGATATTCGCGCCGCAGCCAATCCCGCTCCCCTCTCCAGATACCAGGATAGGCACTTGACCCTCACACGTAGGGCATCCGCGGTGCTACACTAGCGAATGAGCGCAATCGCGGGACGTCCGGAGTCGCAGATACAGGCAGCGCCGAGCGGGTTGTACTGGCTCGATGGCGCGTTGCGCGTCAGGCGGTTCGCGCCGGCGCACCAGGGGTTGATCCGCTGCCCGTACGGCCATGCGCCGATCAAGGTCCACGATCGACCGATAGCGGCCACGCCACAATGCACGCACCGTGACGCAATTCATCCGCATGCGCGATGCTCAGCGCATTTCTGGGTGTACAGCCTTGCGCGCGGATGGCTGCTCGTGCTCGACGTCAACGCCGACGAAGCCGAGCTGATCCAGCACGAGCGGATGGAGTTGCACGACGTGATCGCGTTTTTCGGGCTGCACATGCCGGGGGCGTCGGTATGACCTTGACGCCACCCCGGAACGGACGTACACTAGCGCCATAATCCTCGTGCAGGCAGTTCGCTCGCCATAACCTCGGTCCGCTTACCACGGCCATCACACCCAGATCGTTCGGGTGCGGTGGCCTTTTTCGTTAACCGCCCACGCCCTTTGCATCGAAGCGCCCCTGCACCTACCCGATGTGTGGCAAGCTCACCGACTCAGGCCGGTGTGTCGAGCATCGCGTCGTGGCTCGGCGTGAGGCAGACGCTGCACGGCCAACAGCTCGCCAGCGCGGCTATGGCGCACGATGGGAGAAGGCGCGCAAAGCATGGCTCGCAGCGCATCCGCTCTGCGCCCTGTGTGAGCGCCACGGACGTATCAAGGGCGCTGGGATTGTCGACCACATCAGACCGCACCGCGGCGATATGGGGCTGTTCTGGGACTCGACCAACTGGCAATCGCTCTGCAAGCCGTGCCACGACATCAAGACTGCGCGCGAGGATGGCGGCTTCGGCAATGCGAGGCGCGCGTGAATAATCGTGCCAAGATGGCAGTAAACACATGGGTAGGGGTGGTTAAATCTCTAGCCATTTTCGCTTCCGGACCGTGCGCCAAGTCAAACGCACATGCCCGCAAAATGAAACATGTTTTTCCGGTCGCCCGCTGATGGCCGGCCGCAAGCCCGTGCCCACGGCGATTCGTGAGCTGCGCGGCAACCCCGGCAAGCGCGCACTCCCGAAGAGCGAGCCCGCGGTCGAGCCATCGACCCCGCTCTATCCGAGCTACTTCACCGACGACCAGCGCGACGCGTGGAATGATCTTGCCGAGCGGCTGTTTGGGATGAAGGTGTTGACCGAAGGCGACGCGATGGCGCTCGAGCTCCTGGTTGTGGCGTACACCGAGTGGCGCTACGCGGCGGCCACGGTCGAGGAGGAAGGCTCGACGTATTGCACGACGACCGAATCGGGCGATCGGATGTACCGCGCCCGCCCCGAGGTGGCGATTGCGTCCGACGCGTGGCGCCGAATCGCGTCAATGCTCCGCGAGTTTGGCCTGACACCGTCCGCCCGGACCAAGGTGTCGACGACCGGCGGTGCCGAGCCGCAGAACGCATTCATGGCGTTGATGGGATGACGAGCAAGCCCGTCCGCGACTACGCGTCCATCGCTCGCGATTACGCACTCGACGTTGTCGAGGGGAGGATCTTGGCGTGCAAATGGACCAAGGCCGCGTGTCAGCGGCACCTGGACGACCTTGCGCGCAGCACGTCCGAAGAATTCCCGTGGGTATTCGACCCAGCGAAGGCCGCCAAGCCGTGCCGGTTCGTCGAGCTCCTGCCACACACCAAAGGCAAGTGGGCGAGGAACCACGAGCTGCACGTGCTGTCGCCGTGGCAGATATTCGTCACCGTCGTGGTCTTCGGATGGGTCCACAGAGAGACCGGGAAGCGCCGATTCCGCTCGGTCTATGTCGAGGTCCCGCGCAAAAACGGCAAAAGTTCGTGGCTCTCGGGGCTCGCGCTCTACATGCTCACGGCCGACGGCGAGGAAGGCGCGGAAGTTTACTCTGCCGCCACGACGCGCGACCAGGCGAAGATCGTTTTCAGCGCGTCGCAGCAGATGGCGCGGAAGTCTCCCGACCTCCGAAAGGCGACCGGGCTGGAAGTCGGCGCGCACAACATCAACGTCCTGCGCACTGGCAGCAAGTTCGAGGCGCTGTCAGCCGAAGGCGAGACGCTGGACGGTCTCAATACGCACTTCGGCGCGATCGACGAGCTGCACGCGCACAAGAAGCGCGACGTGTTCGACGTCATCGAGACGTCGATGGGCTCGCGCGAACAGCCACTGCTATGGTCCATCACGACCGCCGGCAGCGATCGCGCTGGCATCTGCTACGAGCAGCGGACATACGTCACCAAGATCCTGAACGACGTTCTCTCGCGCCACGACGGGCTCGGCTACAAGATCGAAGGCGCGCGCGCGTCGGATGAGTCGTATTTCGGAATCATTTACACGATCGACGACGGAGACGCGTGGGATAACCCTGCGGTTTGGGCGAAAGCGAACCCGAATATCGGCGTATCCGTGTTCGCGGACTACCTCGCATCGCTCTGCCGGAAGGCGCAGGAGACGCCGAGCGCCGTCAACAACTTCCTGACCAAGCATCTGGATCAGTGGGTTAACGCCGACGTCGCCTGGATGGACATGCGCGCGTGGGATAAGTGCGCTGATCTCACGCTTTCTGACGCGCAATTCGAGCAGAGCGAGTGCGTTCTGGCGTTCGATCTGGCATCAAAGATCGATCTCGCGGCGCGGATGCAGTTGTTCGAGCGCGAGATCGACGACAGGAAGCACTACTACGCATTCGGTCGCTACTACCTGCCCGAATCCGCCGTCGACGAGTCGAACAACAGTCAGTACGAAGGATGGGTCCGCGAGAACCGCATCGAGACGACCGAAGGCAACATCATCGACTTCGACGCGATCGAAGACGAGGCGCAGGATCTTGTTTCCCGCTTCACGGTGCGCGAAGTGGCATACGATCCGTTTCAGGCCACGCAATTCTCGACGCAGATGGCGGCCAAGGGCTTCCAGATGGTCGAAATGCGGCCGACGGTGCTCAATTTCTCGGAGCCGATGAAGCAGCTCGAGGCGCTGGTGCTCGACGGTCGCTTCCATCATGACGGGGATCCGATCCTCTCGTGGGCTGTCTCGAATGTCGTGTGCCATTACGACAAGAAAGACAACATCTACCCCACGAAGGAGAAGCCGGAAAACAAGATCGATCCGCTCGTGGCGCTGCTCATGGCGCTGGGACGGGTGATAACCGCACCGATCACGACGCGAAGTGTCTACGAGGACGAGGGCATCTTCTCATTCTGAATCTGACGCCATGCTGACCAGACTCAACATCGCCAATGTGCGGAGTGAACGGCTCGCCGAGCGCGCCATAGAAGCGCGCAGCCAGTCCCTCGAGAACCCGTCGATACCGCTCTCCAACCCGACTCCGGCGTTATTGGAAGCGCTGGGCATAGGGCCATCAACGACCGGCATCACCGTAACCGAACGGAAAGCGATGACGCTTTCGGCGGTTTACGCGTGCGTCCGCATACTAGCCGAGTCGTTGGCGTCCCTTCCGCTCGTGACCTACGAGAGACTTGCACGCGGCAAGCATCGCGCGATCAATCATCCCGTCTATCAGCTCCTGCACAATCGCCCGAATCCCGAGATGACGCCGTTCCAGTTCATCGAAACGATGCAGGGACACGTCGCGCTGACGGGGAACGCGTTCGCGGAAATCGAGTGGAACGGGCGCAATCAGCCGATCAATCTCTGGCCGATCACACCCGACCGCGTGCGCGTCGAGCGCGTGGGCGGCGAAAAGCGCTACATCGTGAGCCTGCCAACGGGGACGCCGGTCGCGCTCGCGCGCGAGAACGTGCTGCACATTCCGGGCTTCGGATACGACGGCCTGATCGGCTATTCGCCGATCGGGCTCATGAAACAGACCGTGTCCGTCGGCATGGCCGCCGAGGAGTACGGGGCGCGGTTCTACGGCAACGGCTCCAAGCCCGGTGGTGTGCTCACCACGGGCCCGGGTCAGAAGCTGTCTCCCCAGGCGAAGGAGCAACTGAAGAAGAGCTGGGAGCAGATGCAGGGCGGCCTCTCGAACGCGCACCGCGTCGCACTCCTCGAGGAGGGAATGACGTGGCATCAGATCACGATCAATCCGGACGATGCGCAGTTCCTGGAAACGCGGAATTTTCAGGTCACCGAGATCTGCCGGATGTTCCGCGTCCCTCCGCACATGGTGGCCCAGCTCGACAAGGCCACGTTTTCCAACATTGAGCAGCAGTCGATCGACTTCGTGACGAATACTCTCCGGCCGTGGGCGGTGCGTTGGGAACAGGCCGTCTCCTACGATCTGTTCAGCAACTTCGCCGGCAACCAGTTTTTTGCTGAGTTCGTGATGGACGCGCTGCTTCGCGGTGACACGACGGCGCGATATGCGGCGTACAACATCGGCCGGAATGGCGGGTGGCTCTCCGCCAATGACATCCGCGAGATGGAGAACCTGAACCCGCTCCCGGGCGACGAAGGCGACCTCTATCTCGTGCCGCTCAACATGGTTCCTGCCGATCAGGTAGCGCGCGCGGATGAGGCAGGCGAGACACCGGCAGACGAAGCGGACGAGGACGACACCGCGGACGACGCAGACGACACGGCGGCCGAGGGCGAGCGAAGCCGACCCGTCGCGCTCTGGCGTGCAGCCTTGGCGCCCGTGTTCGGAGACGCCGCCGAGCGTGTGGCACGCCGCGAGACTGTGGCGCGCGAGCGAGCCGAGAAGCGGGGCGTCGCGTTCGTCGACGCGCTGGATCATGATCACGAGGCGGCGATCGCCCGGATATTCGCGCCGGCCATGCGGGCGCTCGTCACGCTCGTGGGTACGACGCTGTCCGAGGCTGTGCGCGCCGCGGCCGCCGACCGACTCGCGGCACAGCACGCGGAGCGACATATGGCGGCCGTTCGTGCGGGATCCCAGCCGTCCGACGCGCTCGCCGACGTGTTCGCACGCATCGAATCGTTCTTCCCCACTCCCATCAAAAAGAGGATCGCCGCATGACAAGGCCATCAATCGAGCGCCGCGTGGTCACCGGCGCCGAGCTGCGCGCAAAGACGAGCGACTCGGCGCCCAAGCTCGCCGGTTACGCGGCGCTCTTCAATACGGCGTCGGATGACCTCGGCGGATTCACCGAGGTTATTATGCCCGGCGCGTTCCGCGGTGCGATTCCCAAGTCCGACATTCGGGCGCTCTTCAATCACGACCCGAACTTCGTGATGGGCCGAAACAAGGCGGGCACCCTCACGGTCGCCGAGGACAATCGCGGGCTCTCGATGGAGGTGACGCCGCCCGATGTGCAGTGGGTGCGCGACCTGCTCGTCTCGGTCGAGCGTGGCGACATCGATCAGATGTCATTCGGCTTCCGCGTTGCCAAGGGCGGCGACGAGTGGCTCTACACAGACGATGCGGTGACGCGCACCATCACCGAGATCGAAGAACTCTTTGACGTCGCGGTCGTCACGTATCCCGCGTATCCGGATACCGACGTCGCGGTCCGTTCGCTCGACGCGTGGAAGGTCGCACACCAGACCGTGGCGGATCCACCGAAGGCCGTCCAGCGCGATCTCCGTCGCCGACGTCTCGCATTGCTCGGTATTTAGACAGCACTCTTATTTAAAAAGCCGCCCTTGCGCGGCGAGCGTTCGTCGTTGTATACTCGCCCCGTAAGTAACAACTGAAAGTCGGATGTGCAGGTACCGGGCGCAAGCGTCCGGCGGTTTGCACCATTGACGTAGCTGTCTCGCTGACTCATGTCGGGCGCGCTGCTACCCAGACAAACGTGATCAACACTCATCACGGTGTCGGGTAGTGCGCGCTTTTTCGTATTCCGACCCAAGCGGCCTCCCACACCACCAACACGTGGCAACACGGGAGCCGTAGAGATGCTGAAGGCGAAGGAGTTGCGCGAGAAGCGCGCGAATCTGGCGACGCAGGCGCAGGCGATCATCGATCTCGCCGACACGGAGAAGCGCGAGCTGACAGCCGAAGAGACTGTCTCATTCGACAAGTTCCACAAGGAGATCGAGGATCTCCGCGGACAGGTCGAGCGCATCGAGCGCCATGAGGCGGTCGAGCGTGAGATGAACGAGAGCCGCGGAACGAAGGCGGCCAAGGAAGACCGGAAGGGCGGCGGCTACGAGACCGCCGACTCTGACGTCGCAAAGGTTCGCGCCGCACGCATCGAGGCCGAGAACCGCGCCTTCGACAGCTACCTGCGGAACGGATTCTCCGACATGACGCCCGAGCATCGGCAGATCATGATGGAGCGCCGTGCGCAGACCGTAGGCACGAACTCGTCCGGCGGATACACCGTCGCGCCCGCGTTCTACGATCAGCTGGAGACCGCGCTCAAGGCGTTCGGCGGAATGCGTCAGGGGTCCACGGTCATCACGACCGACACCGGTGCGACCATGCCGATGCCGACCGAGAACGACACCGCGAACGTCGGTGCCATCCTCGGCGAAAACACGCAGGTGTCGGAACAGGACATCGCGTTCGGCGTCGTCAACATCGGCGCCTTCATGTACTCGTCCAAGTCGATCCTCGTGCCCCTGCAGCTTCTGCAGGACTCGGCGTTCGACCTGAACGCGTACATCGTCGAGCGCCTCACCGAGCGCCTCGGCCGCATCCAGAACACGCACTTCACCGTCGGCACTGGATCGGGACAGCCTCACGGCATTGTGCCGCAGGCAACGCTCGGCGTGACCGGCGCGACGGGCGAGACGCTCTCGCTCATCTACGACGATCTCGTCGGACTGCAGCACTCGGTTGACCCGGCCTATCGCCAGGGTGGTCAGTGGATGTTCCACGACACCACGCTCCTCGCGATCAAGAAGTTGAAGGACAGCCAAGGCCACCCGCTCTGGCAGCCCAACGTGCAGGCCGGCCAGCCGGACCTCCTGCTCGGCAATTCGTACATCGTGAACCAGGACATGCCGGTGATGGCCGCGGACGCCAAGTCGATCCTGTTCGGCCGGCTCTCCAAGTACTTCATCCGCGACGTGAAGGAAATCTCGATCATCCGTCTGGTCGAGCGCTACGCCGACTTCGGGCAGGTCGGATTCCTCGGCTGGGCCCGCGCGGACGGCAACCTGCTGGACGCCGGCACGCACCCGGTGACGTACTTCGCGAACTCCGCGACCTGATGACGTGTGAGTGGGCCGGGAATGCCCGGCCCACTCAGTCGGTCACTCATCACCAACGGAGCGCACCATCATGAAGGTCAAGTATCTCGTGTCCGAGGCGTCCGTCACGTGGAGTCGCATGCCGGGCGTCGTTTATGATCTGCCGGACGATGAAGCCGTGGCCGCGTTGAACGCGGGCAAGGCCGAGCCGTATGTCGAGGACGCAGCCCCGGAAGCCGCGACGCGGAGCATTCGCGAGACGACAGTCAAGCCCGCAGCGAAGGGCAAGTAGCGACCGTGCCAGGCCACCTCACCCTCACCGCGGCGCCGGCAGCCGAACCGGTCTCGCTCGCCGAAGCGAAGCTGCATTTGCGCGTCGACACCGACGTCACGGCGGACGACGATCTGATTACGTCGCTCGCGACCGCCGCGCGGCAATGGGTTGAGGAAATCTGCGGCCGATCGTTGATCACGCAGACGTGGCAGTTAGCACTCCCCGGCTTCCCTGGCGCGACCGGCGTCTTGGGCGTCCCCGTTTACGGCGTAGATCCGCTCTCGCTCCCCGGCACGCCCGTGTCCGGGTCGGTCGCGTTTCGCTACGCGTTAAGGCTGCCGCGCGGGATGGTGCAGTCAATCACGAGCGTCAAATATCGCGACACGACGGGCACGCTCGTGACGCTCGATCCGTCGACCTACGTACTGTCGGCCGACGCATGGGAAGCGACGCTCACCCCCGCGCCCGGCGGAATCTGGCCTACAACGCTCGTCCATCCCGAGGGCGTGGTCATCACATACGATGCCGGCTACGGTGATGCAGGCACGGATGTGCCGCAGGGCATCATCGCCGCGATAAAACTCCTGGTCGGCACATGGTACGAGAATCGTGAAGCGGTGACGCTGGTCCGGTTCACGGCCGACGAAGTGCCCTTCACCGTCACCGCACTCCTGGCGCCATATCGCATCCTGGAGTTCGTGTAATGGCCGGCTCACCGTGGACGCCTCCGGGGCTCATGCGCCAGGTTGTCACGCTCCTCCTTCCCGCCGCAGGTGGATCCGACGGCATGGGCGGCGCGGACGGCGCCTCGGCCTCGGTGTTTGCTACGACGCGCGCGATGGTCTCGCCCGTCACGTCGCGCGAGCGCGATCAGGCGATGTCAGTGCAAACCGAGCGCACGCATCGCGTCAACATGCGCTATCGCGCGGGCGTCACCGAAGCAATGGTCGTGGGCCTCGGCACTCGGCGCTTCCGTATCGCCGGCGTGCGCGACTTGGAGGAGCGCCATCGCGAGATCGAGCTTGCGTGCGTCGAGATTGGCAACGAGGCGGGTGACACGTGAGGCGCGAGAGGCACGCGAGGCGCGTTCCGTGAGCGACTTCGTATCTGCCGTTGTAAGCGGCATCCCGCAGGTGCGGCGCTCGCTGGCGCTGCTCAACACCGGCACGCGCACGCGTTGCATCAAGGCGGTGGACGAATCTTTGGCAGAGGCCAAGGCGGACGCGCTCGCCCGTGTGCCGCGCCTGACCGGCGAGCTCGCGGCGACGATCCGAACGACGCGCGCACCGGACTATCCGACGGGATACCTCGAGGTCGGATACGGCACACTCAAGCGTCGGTCGCGCTCGACTGGCAAGCGTCGGGTGAAACATCGCGTGCCGACTCTCGCCAACACGATGCCCGGCGTCTATGCGATGGTCGTCGAGTTCGGCGACTCCAGGCGCAACAAGCCAGCCGAGCCGTTCATCGTGCCCGCAATCGAGGAGACGCGCCCGCATCACGAGGCGCGTATCGCAGCCGCATTGATCGGTGCAGCTTCGGCGGCCGAGTCCGGCGGGGCGGCAGCATGAGGCGCGCGATATGACAGGCAGCGCGATCATCAATCTGCAGCCCGCAGAGTATGCGCGTCTCACGGGCGACGCACCGTTTGCCGCGATGGTGACGGGCGTGTTCGACGCCATCCCAGAGAATCAGGCGGAGCCGTTCGTCGTGCTCGGCGAGGCGACCGAGGTCCCGTATCGCAGCTTCGCCAACGACGGCCGCGAAGTGACGCGCACGTTCCATGTATTTGACCGCGACGGCGCGACGCTCGCCGGGGCGTCTCCGCGCGGTAACAAGCGCGCGCTCACGATCATGGACGCGATGATCACACTGCTCGAATCCGCGCCGCTCACCGTCCAAGGCTTCGCGGTCGTGGACTACGCATACGAGTTCGGCCAGCCGATGCCCGGTGAAGGCGACGGCAACGGCGGCACGTACAGACACGTCGTCGCGCGATTCCGCGCCACACTGGAGGCAGCATGACGATCAATCCTGCCCTCAATCGCGAAGTTCTCATCGCGCAGCTCCTGGCAGCGCGCGCGATGGCCGAGACGACGATCGCGCAGATCGACGTTACGCTCACCGCGCTGGGCTTGCCGATCGAGGACGACGCGGACGGCGGGTGCGCTCACCCGATGGATCAGCGCGAAGATCTCACAACTATGGGCGGCCCGTTGGAGAGGCGGTGCCGCGCCTGCGGTTTCCACTCCACCACCGAACCACCAAGCGCACCACAACCCGAACCAATCACAGAGGGCTAGAAAATGACCGCACTCGCGGGAAGGAAATCACTGGTAAAGGTCTGCACGACGTCGGGCGGCTCATTCGTCAACGTCAAGGGCATCAAGCAGATCACGTTCTCGCGCGACGGCGCGTTGATTGACGTCTCCGAATTCGGCGACGACTGGAAGCGCTCGCTGCGCGGCATTCTGGACGCGACGTTCGACCTGCAGGGTAACTACGAGCCGAGCGACACCACAGGCCAGGGCGTGCTCGAGACGGCCTTCATGGCCGGCACCGACGTCTTCATCCAGTATCTGCCCGATGGCACAGCCGGATGGCAGATGCAGGCGACCATCACGAAGTTCAGCGCCGATTCCGGCGTGGACAAGGAAGTCTCGCTCCAGGTCTCCGGTAATCAGACCGGCGGCATCACGATCATATAGCCAGGAGCCCGCCATGACGGCACTTGCAGGCAGGAAGGCGCTCGTCCGCGTGGCGGGCGCCCCCGTTGCGTTCACCGATGAAGCCACCACCGGTGACGTAGCGGACAAGGTCTACACCATCACCGACGCGACAAAGAACTGCTGGGATCCTACGGCCGCTCTGACCGTCAAGGTTGATGGCGTCGCGGTGACAACCGGATTCACGATCGAGCGCATCGTCGGTCGCGTGACGTTCGCGGCGTCGCAGGGTGCCAGCGTAATCACCGTGTCCGGGTCGTATCTGCCGCTTTCCACAGCGGCTGGGTGCAAGCAGTTCACCATCACGCGCGATCGCACCTTGATCGATGTGTCGGACTTCGGTTCCGATTGGAAGAAGTCCCTGGGCGGAATGCTCAACGTCACGGGCTCGCTCGGGGTCTGGTATCAGAACGACTCTTATTTCTTCGACGCGATGGACGGCGAGACGCCAGTCGTACTCGAATTCTTCGCGGACTCGACGGCCGCGTTCACGATGCGCGTGTGGACGACGCTCACCAAAGCCGCGCTCTCGGCGTCGGTCGATGGCGCTATCGACGAGAGCATCGACTGGTCGGGCACGGCGGACGTGGACGACAATGTGCTCGCGATCGCGTAACGGTCTCACACAACACCCATCACACAACTCAACGGGCAAATGAATTCCACACTCCGTAGCAAGCTGTTCGGCGCCGCTGTCAAGAAGGAGCCGCTCCTCATTCCGGAACTGGACGCGACGGTCGAGATCCGCGGCATGACGGCGGGCGCCAAGGGCCGGGTGCTTACGTACTCGCGCATCGAGGGCAGCACCAACGCGATCGACTTCGAGCGATACACCACGCGTTTGGTGATCGAGTCTGTGTACGACCCCGAGAGCGGCGAGCAGCTATTCGGACCCGCCGATTCCGAGCTGATCGGATCGATGCCGGCCGACGTGGTCGAGCAGATGACCGATGTCGCGAACAGGCTGTCCGGAACCGCGAGCGCCGCCGTGGTACTGGAAAAAAACTCCGCGCCGACCCCCACCGACGATACGTCTTCCACCTAGCCGAGAGGCTGGGCCGGACAGTAGCCGAGCTCGAGGCGACAATGTCGTCCGAAGAGCTCACCGAGTGGGGGATCGTGGACACGATCTACAACGAAGAGATGGAAGCCGCACGAAAGAACCGATGACCGCAACGCCAACCGTGGAGGGCTAGGCAGATGGGACAGGTCGCGACCATGACGGTCAAACTCTCCGCGGACATCGTGTCGTGGCAGAAGAACCTCGATAGCGCGGAAAAGACATTTCTCAAATCGGCGTCGAATATCGAGAAGGCCGGCAAGGAGATGTCGCTCGCGGTTACCGTGCCGCTCGTCGCGATTGCTGGGGCGATGACCAAGTTCGCAGCCGACGACGAAGCCGCGATGGTGCGATTCTCTCGCATCTTTGGCCCCGCGTCGGATGCGATGAAGGCGTTCGAAAAGCAGGCGCTTCTCACGATACCGGCGACGACTGGCGAGATGGATAGGCTGCTCGCCACGACGCAGAACTTCGTGGAGCAGATGGGTATCGCGCCTCGTGCTGCGACGGCGCTCACGCAGCAGCTGACGACGATGGCCGCCGATATGGCCGCGTTCAACGGCGTCGGTATCGACGACGCCATGAACGCACTCGAGAAGGGCATCGCCGGCAAGACGCGCGGCCTCGTACAGCTGGGCGTCGTGATCACTTCGGCAATGGTGAAGCAGGAGGCGTATCGTATGGGCCTCGCTGCTACTGGCTCCGAGCTATCGCAGAGCGCCATCGCGGAGGCAACGCTTTCGCTCATTCGCACCAAAGCTGCGAACCAGATGGGCGAGGCTGCACGCACCGCTGACAACGCCGCCAATTCGTTCAAGTTCTTGCGGTCCGCGACAGAGGAGCTTCTCGCCGAGTGGGGCAAGGAGTTGATCCCCGCCACCACGGCGGCGGTGCACGCGCTGACCGACGTCACGCGCTCTGTTACCGATCTGCCGGCGCCGCTCAAGGATACGGCGATCGCGTTCGGCGTCGTAGCCGCAGCGGCTGGGCCGGTGATCGTCGTAACGGGGAGCCTCATCCGCAACCTGACGGCGATCAACGCGCTCCTCAAGACGACGACTGGAACGGCCGGCCTTCTCGGCCTCGCCAAGTCGCTCGGTTCGCTGTCCGTGATCGCGGCGCCGCTCGCGTTTTTTGCGGCGCTGCTTTACAAGTCGGGCGACGCGACACGCGCAGCGCGCGCCGAGACGGATCAGTTCACGGCGAGCCTGGGCGCCATGACCAAGGCGCAGCTTGCGGCGGCTGCAGCGGGCGCGCAGAGGGGGATTGTCGAGCTCGATGCCGACGTAGCGGCACTCATCAAGCGCCGCCCGAAAGCGCCGAAGGGTCCGTCCGGATTCGCCGCCGGCAAAGGTGCCGGATCGTTCGAGGGCGCAGCGGGCGAAGATCCCGCGCTCGAGGCGCAGATCCGCGCGGTGCAGTTGCAGCACGACAAGCTGATGTCGCAACTCGCTGCGGTCCGGAAGGCGCAGGCGGAGCCAGGGCACGTGACTATCCCGGGCGGCGGTGCAGACGCCGGCGTCGACAAGCTCTCGGACATGATCGGGACGCTTGTGGCGCAGATCGACCAGATCGCGAAATTCGCGGGGCCACTCCCGGCCGAAGCGCAGTCAGCGTACGACTCAATCGGCAAGGCGCTCGCAACGCTCAATAATCTCGGGAGCGCATTCGTCCGTAATCCCGGCGAGTCAGGGACTGAATTTAAGAAGCGCGTCGACGAGATCGGGCAGCTGCAGGACGCGCTCGCCAAGGTCGCCGATATGAAGTTCGCGGGACTGTCGCTCCCGAAGATCGACATGCAGGCGGGTCTCGACAAGCAGATCGAGAAGATCTATAAGGCCGCGCTCGATTCGGTCCCCAAGCAGCAGCTCGCGGACAGCTTCCTGCAGCCGCTCCGGGACGCCGTCGACACCGCGACGGTCCAAGCGGCGCGCCTCTCGATCGAGAACGCAGCCAAGATCGCGAACGGACAGACGCCGGTCGACGTGGACAAGGCGATGGCCGGTGCACGGACGACCGCGGCGAACATGGCCGTCGACCTCAAGCGCGCCGTCGACGCGATGAACCTGCCCGGCACGCCATCGGAGGTGCTGGAAGAAAAGAAGCGTATCCTCGAGGCGATTGACACACTGCTCAAGTCGATCAACGCGGGGTCGACGAAGTCGCCCGTAGATCATCTCGCGGAATCGCTGACTGTGCTCGGTACGGGCTTGCATGGGCTCGCCGACGCCGCCAACGCGCTCGGTCAGCAGCAGCTTGGCGGAATACTCAACTCCGCCGGCAACCTCGCGTCCAATGTGAGCAGCTTCAGCACGGCAGATAGCGCAGCGGCGCAGATCACGGCCGGTGCCGGAATCATCGGTTCGAGCATCGCGATATTCGCGTCCGTGTTCGGCGGTCAGACCGCGCTGCAGAAGGAAACGCAGCAGCTCATGGCGACGAACAACCAGCGGTTGCAGGACGTCGCTGTGAAGTTGTCCGGCTTCACATCGGGCGGTGCCAACGTCGACCGCGTCGCGCAGTTCACGCGCACGGCCGCGCCTATCAGTGGATCGCTCGGGTTGTTCGGCCTCATTGGCGGCCTGTCTGACCAGATGAAGCTCCTGGGGCCCATACTCGCGCAATACGGGCTCACTATCGCGCAGGTCGAGCAAGCGGCCAAGGATCTGGGTTTCACGATCCAGAATACCAATGGCACGATCAATCAGACGGCGTTCCAGGCGTTCTCGACTGGCATTGCCGACGCGACGAAGGCAGTGTTCGAGTTCGGCTCGACGATGAGCGACCAGCAGGGGTTGCTCGATCTCACCGACAAGCTCGCTGGCAAGACGAGCGACCAGGACTCGCTCAACCGCGCGATCCAGTTGATCCGGACCGTGGCGCCCGCGATGCTCCCGGGCAACGTCGACACATCGAGTGCGGCTGGACGCGCCGCAATTCGCAAGCAGCTGCAGGACGACCTGTCCCGCGCGCTTGCCGGCACGATCTCGATCGCGGATTTCGGCGGATTCCAGAATATCGGCGAATTCGAGTCCGCGATCGGCACGGCTGCGGACGGACTCAATACGCTCGACAACGCGGCGAACAGCCTCACGGCGACGCTGTCCAACGTGCCGACCGGCTTCAAGATCGCGCTCGATCGGTACATCGCGAGCGCGCCGACACTTCCAAGCATCCCCGGCGCGCCGCCGATCGTTTCTGGCACTGACACTATAGGCCCGATCGCACTTCCGACTCCAACGACGCCGATGTATCCGGCGTCCGGGAATACGGCGGCGCCGCAGGTCACGTACCAGGGAAATACGTACACGGTCTCGATCCAGGTTGACGGCGCCACGCTCGCGGATCCCACGATGATCGCCGACACCATCGCGAGTGCCGTGCAAGACAAGCTCGATCAGTTCGCGCAGGACGATTCCATGCGCGGCGGCGCCACGGTGCGCAGCAACGCACAGCGTCGCCTCCAGTGAGGCGCGACTGATGGCGTTCTTGACTGTCGGCGGCGTGGACATCCCGGTCGCGATCGCAACCCCGCCGACTCTCACGTATGACGAGATCGGCGACCGGGATGACGCGACCGACGGCACGCACTCGGCTGCGATTATCGGGTGGAAATCGGGCTGCAAGTTCACGACGTCGCCGATGGATCAGACGCTGGCGGACACTGTGAGGGCTGCACTGGTCGCCGCACCTCCGGTCAACGCCACGGGCGACTATTTTGGCGGCGCAACCGTGAGCGTATTTCCGACCGCGCCCAACGAGAAGCCGATCGCCGCGTCTCCGTTCATGCTGCAATTCGATTTCACGTTGGACGAGGCGTAGCACCCCCGATGCCGCGCGCAACAACTACCGCCGAGCTCGCACTACTGCAGGGGACGTCGTACTCGGTGTGGCAGCAGATCCTCATCGAGGACGCCACGGGCACGATGCAGGATTGGGCGACGCTACAGGGCCACAACTTCGTCATAAGCTGGAACTGTAACTTCAACATCGATCAGACGATCGCGCAGGCGTCGATCGTGCTGCGCAGAGAGATTCGCGACAACACGGGCCATCTCTCGGTGTCACCGTTCATGGACGGCTCGCCGCTCAATGCAGCGGGGCCCGCGATCGATGTCAGGCGCCGCGTGCAGATCTTGACCGCGACTACTGCGGTTGGCACCGCGCCTGTCTCCGGGGATTGGAAAAATATCTTCGAGGGGTATGTCACAAAGTTCGACGTGGGCGGCACGACGGCCAAGCTCACGGTTCGAGACCTGGGAGACCAGCTCACGCGGCGCTTTGTCGAGACAGAGACGCAGTATGGCGCCGCCGATGGGTCTGTCGTGCTCGAGGATGTGATCCAGTCCATCCTCACCACGTTCAGCGCGGGGCCGATTACGCTCTACGTACCCACGGCCTCGATGTTCGCGATCAAGCCGTACAAGCAGAGCATCGCGTCGCTTTCGGACGCCGTAGACGCGCTGGACGGCCTGAACGGATGGGACACGCGATACGTGTGGGATGCAGGCACGTCGGCCTGGCGTTACACGCTCTACCAGCCTCCCCGCGGTAAGACGATAGCCGACCGTATCCTCGACAAATCCCGCATCCTCGCCGTCAACGAGCTATCGCTCTCGGGCGACAACGTGCGGAACGCGATCGAGTGCGGCTACACCCGCTCCGATACCGGAGTTCGCGATACGGCCACCGCGACCGATGCAACCTCGATCGCGCGTTACGATCGGGGCTGGCTCCGGACGGACGAGCCGAGCGACTCACCGATCGACACGCCGACGGAGGCGCAAGCGTTCGTCGATCTCATATTGTCCGACACCAAGGATCCACTCGCTGACCAGTCGATCGAGATGCACTTCGACTGGTCGATCGAGCTGCACGATCTGGAGCAGTTCAACGCGAATTTCCTGCAATACGACACGGATCAGAAATTCGCCGTCGTCGATCTGACGCACAGCTACGCCAACGGGAAGTATCGGACGGTGATCGCAACGCGTGGCACGGTCTGCGGCCGCTACCAGCGATGGATCGCGCGCGGCAACAATCCGCGCTCCGCGCCATCGTCCGCGGGCCCTACGCTCCAGGTGAACGCTGTTACCGACGCGGACTCGGTTACGATCAGCGTCCAGAATACGGGTTTGCTCACACTCTCGACCGATGGAGGGCTCACGTTCGGCACGTCGGGGCTTCCGGCTGCATTTCCGTGGGTCGTGGCACGCCCGGACTCGACGGCCGGGCTGGCGCCCTTGCGCTACGTGTTCGACGCCTCGCTCAACGGCCAGCACACGCAGCGCGAGGTCTACATCCCCGCCACGGATGCGCCGGCGATACCAAAGACGCCGCCGGATCACACATACGTCACCGCGATCGCGGTGTCCGACACGGTGACGGTGCACGACGGTGCTGCGGACCTGATCGTGCTCTCGGCGATGCCTGCCGCGCGGACGGCGTCACTGCATCCGGGTCATCAATTCGGCCTGGACTGCAGTCCGTTCGGCTCGGCCAAACTCATCGCGAGCGTGCCGAGCGTGGCAGGAAGCTCGGGCAGCAAGCTCGCGCTCGAATACTGGACCGGCTCGGCGTGGGCGAACGCTGGCGCGACCGACATCACCGTCGCGATAGATGCAACGGGCACGCACATCGGCACCGTCGAGAACCTGGTTGCTGGCGTGACGGGCGACACCTTGCTTCGCATCGTCACCGTGGGTGGCGACGGGGCGACTTCGCCAGAAGTGGGCTACATCGACGTGTCGTTCACCGAGGCGCTGCCAGTTGACGCGCCTCCGCCAGTTGTTGTCCCGCCGACCAAGCTATTCCTGCGCAACACCGTCCCATCGTCCGCGCCCGCAGGCTCGACATTCCCGCGCTCGAGCTCGATGCCGGTGGACAACGTCAGGCTCTCGACCAATTACGACACGCCGCGTGGCATGGTTCAGACGAAGGGAAGCGAGACCAGTACCGGCGCGTGGCACCTGGCGTATGTGGGATCCAGCGTCACGGGCACGCACGACGGATTCGCGGCGGTATTCCTCTCCGAACCCTTCACGGCCGGTCAGACGATTCCGGCGGGCGACTGGGAATTCGGCGGAGTTGGCGTCAAGTGGTTCACGCCTGGTGTCGGAATTTCCAATCTCGCGATCTATGTGCTCCGATTGTCCGGTGGAGTGTGGAGCAAGGTCGGTACCATCTACGATGTGCACGAAGGCAATACTGGCGCGCAGAACCTTATTTTCGCGTCTCGGCGCGTCATCAAAAAAGTGGTCGCTGGAGCGAGTCTCGCGGTGCTCACAGGTGACGTCTTGGCGTTCGAGCCGTGGATGCACGTCGAGCGCGCTCCGGGCTCTCTCCTGTTCGGCACTCCGGACGCGCTGGCCGACATCTACCACGACGGCGCAACGGATATTCCGTTCGCCGCGACCGATGGTGGCACGTTCGACGCGATCGCTTCGACCATCGCAGCGTCCTACCTCCTGGCGCCGTGCGCACTCAACGTACCGTGATCAACACCGCGAGCCGCGCATGACCGATTTCCTCTCGATCCCATCGGTCGGCGGCGGCGAGCTCGTCGTGTGGTCTCCGGACTGGAGCACATACGCCGATAGTGCTGCGTTTAACGCGGCGTGGGTGCAGTCGACTCCACTCGGCGGCCTTGTGTGGGGCTTGGACGGCACGCACAAAGAGACATCCACGTCCCCAGTGCCCCACCTAACACTCACGGGCACCGACGGACATACCAACAATCTCACCGCGACGATGACGTACAATGTCACCGGACTTACGCCCGGAAAGACCTATCGTTATCGGTATGATGTCTATACCACGGGTCACACCTCGCTCACGCCTGACACATGGGTGCAATATAAGGATGTCGCGGTCGTGGCAGACGGCTCGGGCGCAGTCGCGTTCCCGATAGAGGTTTTTACAGGGATAGTTACAAACTGGGCGGGGTGGTACGACAATATTCGTCTGATCGATCCCGCCCCGCCGACACTTGCGATCCGCTGCGCAATCGATAAATGCAGCATGACGCGTAAGAGGACGGAGGATCGCGCACGCACATTGGATGGAACGATGATGGTCATAGTCGGCCCGGAGATTCGGACGTGGAGCGTCACCACCGTCCCGCTCGACTCGACTGACTTCAACGCATTGCTCGCCGCTCTCAAATCCACACCAATCGTCCCACTCACCGGAGATTGGCTCGCCGGCGACACCGTCAATGTCTGGCCAAAGCTCGGGACTGCGACGCCTGTAGCGGCAATGGTCGCGCCGCAAGCTCTCACGTTCACGGCGATAGAGGCCATCTAAACAGTGGCGACCTCTCCTTACACCAAAAAGACAGACGCGAATCTGCACATCGCCGGCGATCTCTCGGTAGATGGCACGGCGCCCTACGTCGAGTCACCCGTTTCACCCGCAGCGAGCACATTCTTGAAATACGTTTCGAGTGTGTGGAGCGCCGTTTTGCTTGCGCTCGCAGATCTGCCGGGCCAGATCACGACGACGCGGAAATTCCTGACGTCTGCCGGCAACGGAACAACAGCCGGGGTGCCGTTCTACGACACGTTGGGCGCGAGCGACATACCGAGCATCCCGTCATCGAAGCTTTCTGATCTCGGCACATCGAGCGGCGCTGCGTCGCTCACGTCGGGCGTCGTTCCGTGGGCGCAGCTGCCGGCGAGCGCGCGAAACGCAACGGTCAATGCTGTGCTCGACAACGGCGCAGCCGCACTCACGACGCAAGAGATCGAGGCGCGCACCAATACGCCCGGAACGCTCTCGGCGTGGGCCGTGTGGTTCCCGCCCGGAGTCAGTGGCTCGGTGTCGATCGACGTCTATAAAGCGACACTCGCCAATGCGCTCACCAACACGTGGACCAAGATCAGCAGCACGTCGCCGCTCGTCGTGTCGTCTGCGGCCGGTGCGAGCGGTACCGCGTTCACGGGCTGGACGACAACGACTATTACAGACGGCGATGTGCTTCGATTCGTCGTAACCAGTGCGACCACAGCGACGCGCGCTTACGTCGCGCTTGAAATTCAACGCAGCTAATTAGAGAGATACGACCATGTCACTCACCTACTCATTTGCAGACAGCTTTGGACTGTACACGACGGCGTCCACCGTTTCCACTCCCACGCCTAACCAATGGGATGCAATCGCCCAGAGTATCGGAACGACCTACGGACGGTTCGGCGGTGTTGGTTGGCGGCAAGCCGCCGGATCTATCGCCATTAAGACGCTTCCGGCCACGCTCACTGTCGGCGGAATGTTGTTCGCGTTCAACCCTCAGGCCAACGCGACGGGCGTTATCGCACAGTGGACTGATTCAGCTGGGACGGTACAGGGATCGCTCGCGCGAAATCTGGATGGCTCGATGTCCGTTTATCGCGGCAGCAGTTCAGCCAACACGATAGCAGGTCCGACTGCCGCCGGTGTCCTCCCTATAAACAGCTACCTTGACGTGGAATGGCAATACTATCCGCACCCTACCGCCGGAACGGTCGACGTGTGGGTTGCCGGCGTATGCGTGATCTCTGCGTCCGGACTCAATACCCGCGGCTCGGCCGTTGTGGGAAGTGCCTGCTCCAGGTTCCAACTCGGCGACAGTACCGGAGCCACACAGTCGTATTTTTCCGATCCTTACGTATATGAGGCCGCGAGCCGGACCGGAGCGAGTGGCGCCGGCACGCCAGCGTCGTGCACGTTCGAGCACTACGGCCCGAAGCGGTTTCAGATCCGCACGGGAAACGCGGACGGTACCGGGAATGTTGGTACGCCAACTCTTGTGGGAGGCGCGAGCCTGGCTGCTGTGACGAGTGACATCCCGGAGAACGGCGATACCAGCTACGCGGCCGATGGAACGGTTAACGACGTCATCTCGCTCGCACACGCGGCCCTCGACGCAGGGACGACCGGTGTATCGGCCATTGCCGTTGTCGCGTGCATGCGGAAAGACGATACGGCGGCTCGGCAAGTAGCGCTTGGGATCCGTACGTCGAGCACCAATGCGTTCGCCTCCGCGGTTCCAACCTCGGCCACGTATGCCTATACACAGGCAGGGTTTCAGGTTGACGGTTCTGGGGCTGCGCTCACGCCTACGGGCGTGAACAGCACCGAGATCCTAGCCAAGATCGCGGCGTAACGGAGATAACGGATGGCCGCCAATCGTTTCACGCAGCTCGCCGAACTGGAGCTAACTGAAAACGCGAATGCAAAAGCTCGGCTCACCCGGCTGGCAGGACTTGCGCTTGTTGAGAACACTGCGGCGAACGTTCGCATCCCGCAGCTCGCATTCCTGGTCCTCACGGATCCGCCGAGCACCGTTCCGCCGCCGCTCGCCTTCTGCCAGGTGATCGGGTAGCGGATTTGTAGGCAATTTCCCGCTGGCGCAGCACCGATAAAAGCGGTACACTAGCACCGTGATGTAAGTACGTTTTAGCAGGGCATAGCTCGCCAACCAGGCCCCTCACAACGGCCATTTCGTCCCGCAGCAAAGGGACGCGATGGCCGTTTTTCGTTTACCCACCCTCGACCAATCAGCCGTGCCAATCCCCGACGACACGATACCGACGTGGCTCAAGATCGCGAGCGGTTGCGTTGTGGTGCTCACGTGGCTCTGGGCGTTGCTCGTATCAATCGTGAGGCCGTGGAACGACGAACGCTGGTTTGGATCGTTTGAGCGGCAAACCGCGAAGGTCGAGAAGCATTTGCGGACGGCGACGTTCGAGCGCGACATACAGGCCGCACGCGAGGAATCGAAGCGCGTTGATGCGCTCGAAGATTCGCAAAAAGCACTCGCCGCCGCGCAGCTCGCACAAGGCGAGATGCTGAAAGACATCCCGCAGCTATCCCGTGCATTGGGTGAATTGAACGGCACGCTCCGAAAGGTCGATTCGACGCTCACCAAGCTGGAAGAAAAAGTCGATTACCTGGCCGACGGACACAACAAACTCTCAGGCGTGATCGAAGCGTGGCGCGACGATGTGCCGCCGATCAGGCCCCGCAGGAAGCGTGCATTGTGACTGATCCCGCGATCACAACCCCGACGATGCCGGCGCTCGCTCGCTGGATTCCGGACGTCACGCCTGCGCTGAATGCGCTGATCGCTCGCCGCGCGATGTGCGACGTAGGCATCATGGAGTTGACGACCAATCGCTCGCCGGTGATCGACGGTTATATGGCGGCCGCTGGCTCGCCGCTCGGCATGTCGTGGTGCGCTGCTGCCGCTGCTGCATGGTTTCGCGAAATGGGTGCGGAGATCCCCCCATCGGAAGCGGGTGCGGTCATCGCGTGGAAGCAGTGGGGATTCCGCACGGCGCGCTGGACGTCAAGGCCCGCGATCGGCCGCGCTGTGATCTATGGCGATGCGCAAGACAACCCCGAGCACATGGGTGTCATCGTGCGCGTCGCGCCGGCGCTGTTGAGTGTGGAGGGCAACACGTCGCTCGCCGGCTACTCGACCAATGGCGTCGGCTGCTTCGCGAAGGCCGCGACGCTCGCGCGGGTGCTTGGATATGTCAATCCGCTACCACTCAACCGGGACGAGATGTGACTGACGACCAGGATCACAAGGGCTACGCCAACGCGGTCACGACCGTCGTGGCGCTGATCGGCATCCTCTGGCGCATACACCCCAAATGGGCATGGATCGGCGAGCTCGCGCACGACAAGGATGAGGTCGAGATCGTGCTCGGGACAGCGTTCCCGATCTTAGGGACGATCGGCGCAGCGGTCACCAAGCCCAACGCCAAGATCCACGGATGGCTGCTCGATGCGCGCGCGTGGCTCGCGTCGTTCTTCCGCCGGAAGCCCGTCGTATGATCTCAACGAAGTCAGTGCCCGTCCCAGGTATCGAGTGCGTCGGCGGTCCGCTCGACGGTCAGCGGTTGGAATTCACCGCGCCGCAGGTGTGTGTCCCCCTGTCGCAAACGCAAGAGAATCTCCGTCGCTGGAATGTC
>Ga0134128_10001428_pt1 | contig 30804 bp, 34 predicted proteins | sample KB31754_FD_96462 | JGI IMG/M metagenome (GOLD analysis project Ga0134128, IMG submission 96462) | Terrestrial soil microbial communities with excess Nitrogen fertilizer from Kellogg Biological Station, Michigan, USA - KB3-175-4 | ecosystem: Environmental > Terrestrial > Soil > Unclassified ... | reverse complement strand
GGATCGACGCCGCGCTCGAAGCGGTAGCGCGCATCCGAATTGATGCCGAGCTTGCGGCCGGTCTGGGCGATGTTGATCTCGTTCCACAGCGCCGATTCGATCAGCACGTCGGTCGTGTTCCCGTCGCAGCCGGAAGCCTCGCCGCCCATGATGCCCGCGAGCGACTCGACGCCATGATCGTCGGCGATCACGCAAATGCTGTTGTCGAGCGTATAGGTGCGGCCATCGAGCGCGAGCAGCGTTTCGCCATCGCGGGCGCGGCGGACGGCGAGATTGCCTTTCACCTTCCTGGCGTCGAACACGTGCAGGGGACGCGCGCGGTCATAGGTCATGAAGTTGGTGATATCGACCAGCGCGTTGATGGGCCTGAGGCCGATCGAGGTTAGCCGCCGCTGCAGCCAGTCCGGCGACGGGCCGTTCTTGACGCCGCGCACCAGCCGCAGCGCGAAGCCCGGACACAGGCTTTCGTCCTCCACAGCCACCTTTACGGGGCACGGAAACTCGGCCTTGATCTGCTTGATGCCGGGATCCCTGAACTTGCCCATATCGGCGGCGGAGAGATCGCGCGCGATGCCGTGCACGCCGGTGCAGTCCTGGCGGTTCGGCGTCAGGTTGATCTCGAATACGGGATCGCCGACGCCGGCCCAGCCGGCATAGCCCTTGCCGATGGGCGCATCAGGTGGCAGCTCCACGATGCCGTCATGATCCTCGGAGATCTGCAGCTCGGCGGCCGAGCACAACATGCCGCGGCTCTCGACGCCGCGGATAGTGCCGACGCCGAGCGTGATGTTCTTGCCGGGGATGAACGTGCCGGGCGGCGAGAATACGCTGACGAGCCCTGCACGCGCATTCGGCGCGCCGCACACGACCTGCACCGGCGCTGCCCCGGTGCCGGTGTCGACCATGCACACGCGCAGGCGATCGGCGTTTGGATGCTGCTCGGCCGAGATCACCCGCGCGATGGTGAACGGCGCGAGCAGCTTCGCCTTGTCCTCGATGCTCTCGACCTCGAGCCCGATCATGGTGAGCCTGTCGGCGAGCTTGTCGACCGGCTCGTCGGTGTCGAGATGTTCCTTCAGCCAGGAAAGCGTGAATTTCACGGCTTGGTTCCTCGGGTCTCGCTGCTTTTCACTGGGGGATGTTGTTCGGTCTCAGAGTTCCCTCCCCCACAAGGGGGGAGGGAACGGAAAAAGCTGTCGCTTTGCAGGGCCGGAGCATCACGAGCTCAGCCCTCCTGCGAGCGTGGGCACGTCGAGCGGCTTGAAGCCGTAGTGCGACAGGAAGCGTACGTCACCTTCGAAGAGCTGCCTCAAGTCCGAGATGCCGTATTTCAGCATGGCGATGCGGTCGATGCCCATGCCCCAGGCAAAACCCTGGTAGACGTCCGGATCGAGGCCGCAGAGGCGCAGCACGTTCGGATGCACCATGCCGCAGCCGAGAATCTCCAGCCAGTCCTCGCCTTCGCCGAAGCGGATCTCGCCCTTGTCGCGGCGACACTGGATGTCGACTTCGAGCGAAGGCTCGGTGAACGGGAAGTACGACGGCCGGAACCGCATGTTGATGTGATCGACCTCGAAGAACGCCTTGCAGAACTCGTGCAGGATCCATTTGAGATGGCCGAGATGCGAGCTCTTGTCGACGACGAGGCCCTCGACCTGATGGAACTGCGGCGTGTGCGTCGCATCCGAGTCGATGCGATAAGTGCGCCCCGGGCAGATCACGCGGATCGGCGGCTTCTGGGTCAGCATCGTGCGCACCTGCACCGGCGAGGTGTGGGTGCGCAGCAGCATGCGCGAGCCATCCTCTTTCGGATGGAAGAAGAAGGTGTCGTGCATCTCGCGCGCCGGATGGCCGATCGGGAAATTTAGCTTGGTGAAGTTGTAATCGTCGGTCTCGATGTCGGGACCTTCGGCGACCGAGAATCCCATGTCGGCGAAAATCGCCGTCAGCTCGTCCCAGACCTGGCTCAGCGGATGGATGCGGCCCACCTCCGCCGGCACCTCGCGCAGCGGCAGGGTGACGTCGATGGTCTCTTTCACGAGCCGCGCATCAAGTGCGGCCGATTTCAGCACGTCACGCCGTTCGGTCAGCGCCTGCGCGACTTTGTCCTTGGCGAGATTGATCGCCGCGCCTTGCGTCTTGCGTTCGTCCGGCGGCATCTTGCCCAGGGTTGCGAGCAAGGCCGAGATTGAGCCCTTCTTGCCGAGGGCAGCGACACGGACGGCTTCGAGGGCGGCTTCGTCGCCGGCACCGGCGATTTCGCTCAAGATTTTTTGTTCAAGTGTTGCGAGGTCGGACACGGTTTTATCCTGCTTCAGCGGGCGGCTGGTTGTGGCTGTCGGAGGGCCAAAACGTCAAGCAAAAAGCCCTCAAATCAGCCCTGCGACCTGCCGCCTTTGAACCCATTTGCCGCGCGTCCCACCAAGGGGAGGAGGGCAGGAGCATGCGATGCGTTTTGGTGTCGGTATGGCCGTTCTGGCCATTGTTGGTTCGGCCGCCGGAGCTCCGGCCTTCGCCGCGGTGTGCATGGACAAATCCATGACGCAAGACGAGATCATCGCCGCCATCAACGCCGCGCCGGGATGCGACCGGGCGATGAAGATATTCGAGAATACGGCGCAAGCGGCGATGTTCTGCTCGGCGCGGCGGTCGAGAAGAAATGCGAGGCCGATTTCCTCAGCCGTCTCAAGCCGCCGCAGAAGGCCGCCTATCAGCGCGAGATGGGAGCCTGTGACCGCAAATACCACAACGAGTCCGGCACCATGTATCGCTCGTTCACGGCGTTCTGCCGGGCGGAGGTCGCCCAGCGCTACTCCCGTCGGGCGCTGAAGACCTCGCGTTAGGCCGCGAGTGCCGCCTTGGCCTTCTCGGCGATTGCCTGGAACGCCGCCGGCTCGTGGATCGCGAGGTCCGAAAGCACCTTGCGGTCTACGGTCATCCCCGATTTCGACAGCCCGTCGATAAATCGGCTGTAGGTCAGCCCAAACGGACGAACAGCAGCGTTGAGGCGCTGAATCCACAGCGCACGGAACGTGCGCTTCTTGCGCTTGCGGTCGCGGAAGGCATACTGGCCAGCCTTCTCGACGGCCTGCTTGGCGACCCGGATCGTGTTCTTGCGGCGGCCGTAATAGCCCTTCGCGGCCTTGTAGACTTTCTTGTGCTTGGCGTGGGCGGTCACACCGCGTTTGACGCGAGACATGACGAATATCCTTAAAGATCTGAAGTTGTGGCGGGTCGCCGCGCGAACGCGGCATCAGGCTTGTCGGTGACTTTGCGGCCGCGATCAGTCGTTCGGCAGAAAATACTTCTTGATGTTGTCGCCGTCGGTCTTGAACAGCACGCGCGTGCCGCGGAGTTGGCGGATCTGCTTCTTGGTCCGCTTGATCATACCGTGGCGCTTGCCGCGCTGGGCGTGCATCACTTTGCCGCTGGCAGTCACCTTGAAGCGCTTTTTGGCGCCTGATTTGGTCTTCAGCTTGGGCATTTGGCTCTCCTATCGGCCGCAGCAAAACGCGCCCGAGGGGCGCTGTTGGCGGCTAAAATGCTCGTTAGAGCGTTGAAAGTGCTCAGGTTTTCCAGAAGTAAGGCAACCCGCACGGGCATCGCCACGGCAGCCCTTGATCAGCCGGGCGATTAAGGTCCGGGCTTATGACAGAGCGGAGGCGAATTGGCAATCGCCAAGCGGTGTCAAATGGATGAACCCGGGAAACCGTTGATGTGACTTATTGCTCAATCGCTCCCGAACAGGAGTTTTCAAGATGAGACATTCAGCACCAATGACCTTCTCCCCTCGCCTGCTCTCGATCTTCGCCGCTGCGGCCGTTGCCGGGCTCGCCGCGCCCGGCGCCGCCAATGGCAGGACGGTCCGGACCGCGCGTGCCTATGACGGGGTCTGGAACGTGGTGTTCGCCACCACGCGCGGCACCTGCAGTTCCGGCTACAGCGTCCCCTTCACCGTGACGGGCAGCCGCGTCACCTCGGCCGGCGGTGGCCGGGTTTCGGGCTCCGTCAACCGCGCCGGCGGCGTCGCGGTTCAGGTCAAGGTCGGCGCATCATATGCATCCGGTGGCGGCCGGCTCGCCCGCAATGCCGGTGCCGGCTCCTGGAAGGGCATTATCTCCGGTGACGCCTGCAGCGGCACCTGGCAAGCGACGCGAACCTGATCCATCACGTTTTCAAAGAAAGCGGCCCGCCAGACAATCCGGCGGGCCGTTTCATTTCCACAATCAGTCGAGGGCTTATCGCGGCGCCAGCACCATCACGACCTGGCGGCCTTCGAACCTGGCGTCCTGCTCGACCTTGGCGAACTGCGCGACGTCGGCCTTGACCTTGTCGAGCAGCTTGGTACCGATCTCCTGGTGCGCCATCTCGCGGCCGCGGTAGCGCAGCGTGATCTTGACCTTGTCGCCTTCCTCAAAAAAGCGCTGCATCGCGCGCATCTTCACGTCATAGTCGTGATCGTCGATCATCGGCCGGAGCTTGATCTCCTTGATCTCGACCACCTTCTGCTTCTTGCGGGCTTCCGCAGCCTTTTTCTGCGCCGAATATTTGTACTTCCCGTAGTCCATGATCTTGCAGACGGGAGGGTCGTTGTTCGGCGAAATCTCCACCAGGTCCATGCCCGCTTCGGCGGCCATCTTGATCGCCACCACGGTTTCGACCGTCCCGCGGTTTTGGCCGGTCTGATCAATCAGTTGGATCTGCGCATTGCGGACATCATCATTGACGCGCGGCCCGTCTTTGGTGGCAGCGGGCGGGGCTCTATTCGGACGGCGAATGGGGTATTCTCCAATGTTGTGAACGAAGGGCGATATTTTGAAGCAATACGCGGCTACGGGCAAGCGAAGTCGCCAGCTTTGCGACAAAACCGACAAATGCGAGGCATTTCCGCCACGGCCTGCGACATAGACACCTATCCCTGCTTCCGCAAGAAGGGAGAATGCCTTAGGCCATTGTGGGGTTTCAACGCGGCCCGGGTTTTTCCGTCCGAAGGCCAATGAAAGTGAATATCGATGACCGATTCGGTAGGTGCCGCGCCTGATCCGGCCTTCATCGAGGTCGGCGAGGCGATTGCGGCACGGCGGATCGCGGTCCGCGCCCGCGAAGGCGGTGCACCCGGGCTGTTCTGGCTCGGCGGGTTCAACTCGGACATGCAGGGCACCAAGGCCCTGGCGCTCGATGCCTGGGCCGCCGAGCGTGGCTGCGCCTGCGTCCGCTTCGACTATTCCGGTCATGGCGAATCCGGCGGCAAGTTCGTCGATGGCACCATCGGCCGCTGGCTCGAGGAAAGCGTCGCGGTGTTCGAACGGTTCTGCCACGGGCCGCAGGTCGTGATCGGCTCGTCCATGGGTGGCTGGATGGCGCTCTTGCTGGCGCGCGAAATCGCCGGGCGATCCGCTGGCGCATCGCTTGCGGGCCTGGTGCTGATCGCCCCTGCCCCCGATTTCACCGAGGAATTGATGTGGAAGGGCTTTTCGCCCGAGATCCGCCGGGAGATCGAGAGCAAGGGCGTGTGGATGCGGCCTTCGCAATATGGCGACGGCTCGCCTTACCCGATCACCCGCACGCTGATCGAGGAAGGTCGCAACCATCTGCTGCTTGGCAGCTCCATCGAAGTCGGATGCCCCGTCCGTATTCTGCAGGGGGCGAAGGATCCCGATGTACCCTGGAAACATGCCTTTACGTTGGCGCACCGGCTGCCCGCCGATGATGTGGTGCTGACCATGATCCAGGACGGCGATCACCGCCTGTCGCGGCCGCAGGACATCGCGCGCATGCTTGCGGCGGTCGCTGAAATTGGATGAGGGAGAAGGGCCATGAACATCTCAGCCATGCTTCGCAGCTTTTGCGACGCCGTCGAGCGCCGCGACGGCAGGGCCTTTGCGGCGCTGTTCACCGAGGACGGCATCTACCACGATGTCTTCTACGGTGCGTTCAAGGGCCGAGAGAAGATCACCGAGATGATCGACGACTGGTTCTATCGCACCGCGAGCGATTTCCGCTGGGACATGCATGCACCGGTCAGTGACGGCGAGACGCTTTATGCACGCTACACGTTCAGCTACCGCTCGAACCTGCCGGAGGCCCACGGCGCGCGGGTGATGTTCGAGGGCGTCTCGATCATGAAGCTCCGCAATGGCTTGATCTGCGAATATCACGAGGTGGCGAATACCGCGCCTGGTTTCGTCGACATGAACTTCGCGCCGGAGCGGATCGCGAAGATCGCGGCCAAGCAGGGCGCCGCGTTGAAGGCGCGGCCGGAGATGGCAAGACATTTGAAGGACTAATCCTTCGTCATTCCGGGGCGCGACGCACGTCGCGAACTCGGAATCTGGAGGATTAATGCGCGGGATTTCCGGGTTCACTCGCTTCGCGAGTGCCCCGGAATGACAGCACTACGGCGGCGGTGGCGCCTTCATCGGCTTGCGCTGCGCCAGTGCGGCCACAGTCGAGGTGCCAATCGCGCCCTCCTCGTCATAGAGCCAGCATTCGCCGATGCAGATGCCCTCGGTGGCGCGATGATTCACCACGTCGAAGCCGATCCAGGGCGTCATCGGCAGGCGGTGCAGGTACAGCGTGACATCGCTGTTGATGAAGCCGAGACCCTTCTCACCGGCATTGGCGAAGGGGCTGGCGAAATCCGCGGCTAGCGCGACGCGCACGAACGGCGTGAGCGGCACGCCTTCGACAAGGTCGCGCACCTCGCTCATCCAAAGCCGGCGCTGGCCGAGCGAGCCCATGCGGCCGGTGATCGGGCGCGTCGTCCATTTGCCGTTCATGCCGAGCCGCGGATCCGTCGGCGCGGGAATGTCCGCAGGCTTTGGCACGTCCCAGTTCGGCGGCGACCACACCTGCCCCTCCGGATTTTCCGTCCGGCGCAACAACTGGCCGGAACCGCGCGCCATCGGTACACCGCCCGAGAGGAAATCGGCTTCGATCACGCGGATGCGCAGGCCGTCGCGAATCAGCTTCGTCTTCACCTCGACCGGCGTCATGATGCTCGGCAGGCGGAACATGTCGACGGTGAGCCGCGCGGGCACGAAGTCCTCAGCGCCATGGCGCCGCTCGATCATATGCGCAAACAGCCCGACGACGACGCGGCCGTGCATCGATTTCGGATCCCACGGGCCATTCGAGGCCGGCGTCGGAATGAAGGCGTCGCTGTCGGGGGTGAAGAAGGGCTGGCTGGTGGTCATGATGTTCATGGCCGCGGCACCATGACGGATTGCGCGGTGAAATCAAGGGTGCCGGGCTCTCAGGATGAGGAGCTCGCCGTGTGCCATTCCGCGCGGACGCTCTCATCCGTTTCCGTTTGCATGGCCTTCGCAGCAAGCGAGGCAAACGCTTCAGGCCCCACCAGCTGCGCCAGCGCCCACACGGCCGCGCCACGCACCAGGGGGCTCGCATCCGACAGCAGCCGCTCGGCTTCGGGGGCGAGCCGCGCCTCGCCTGAATTGCCGATCGCGGTCAGAACGTTGCGGACAAAGCGGTCACGGCCGATGCGCTTGACGGGCGATTTGGTGAAGCGCGCGCGGAACGCGGCATCGTCGAGGCGCGCAAGCTCCGCCAATGCCGGCGCGCGCAATCCTTGACGCGCAGCAAGTTTGGTTTCACGCCCCTGTTGCGCGAACTTGTTCCAGGGACAGACCGCAAGGCAATCGTCGCAGCCATAGATGCGGTTGCCGATCCCTTTGCGAAATTCGCGCGGGATCGGTCCCTTGTTCTCGATGGTGAGATAGGAGATGCAGCGTCGCGCATCGAGCTTGTACGGGGCGGGGAAGGCTGCCGTCGGGCAGATATCGAGGCAGGCGTGGCAGGAGCCGCAATGATCCACTTCGGGTGTATCGCGTGGCAGTTCGAGCGTGGTGAAGATCGCACCCAGAAACAGCCAGGAGCCGAACTGCCGCGAGACGAGATTGGTGTGCTTGCCCTGCCAGCCGAGGCTCGCAGCCTGTGCCAGGGGCTTCTCCATCACGGCTGCGGTATCGACGAAGACCTTCACCTCGCAAGGCGCGGTCGCGATCAGCCATCGCGCCAGTTGCTTCAGGCGCTTCTTGATCACATCGTGGTAGTCGTCGCCTTGCGCGTAGACCGAGATCGCACCGCGCGTGCGCTCTTTCAGGATGGCGAGGGGATCCTCATCCGGTCCATAATTGACGCCGAGCATGATGACCGAGCGGACGTCCGGCCACAGCCCACGCGGATCGGCGCGGCGCCGTGGATATTGCGCGAGCCAGTCCATGTCGCCATGCGCGCCCTCGGCCAGAAATTCGCGGAAATGTCTTGCAGCCTCGGGAATGGCATCGGGCGCGGTGATGCCGCTGCTATCGAAGCCAAGTGCGCGCGCCTGTTGCGCGAGCGCATGTTTGAGCTCGCCGCCGTTCAGAAATCCAGGTCCACGTAGGTCCGCGACGCCGGCACGCCCGCGAGCCACTCGCTGAGCAGCGGGCGGAACGACGGACGGGATTTCACCCGCGCGTACCACGCTTTTGCTGCGTCGTCCTCGATCCATGGCACATCGCCCAGATAGTCGATCGCCGAAAGATGGGCCGCGGCGGCGAGGTCCGCGTAGGTGATCCGGTCGCCCGCGAGATAGTTCCGCCGCTGCGCCAGCCAGCCGATATAGGCGAGATGATAGCGTACATTGGTCTTGGCGGCGCGGATGACGTCTGTCGATGGCGCACCGCCGCCATTCTGCTCGCTCATGAAGCGCTTATAGATGCGCTCGGTCACCAGCGGGCTCGAGGCTTCCTCGAAGAATTTCTCGTTGAACCACGCCATTAGCCGGCGCACCTCGATGCGCTCGTTCATCGTCGTCGGCAGCAGTCGACGCTCGCCCATCTCGGCGCCGCGGGTTTCGTCGATGAACTCGGCGATGATCGCAGCCGTCGGGATCGCCGGTTGTCCCTCGGTGAACAGGACCGGAGTCGTGCAGGCGGGATTGAGCGCGAGAAAGCCTTCACGCCGCTCCCAGACCCGCTCTTCCACCAGCCGCAGATCGAGGCCGTATTCGCCGAGCACCAGGCGAATGAAGCGCGAATGCGGGCAGAACGGGTGATGAAACAGCGTGTACATGCGGCCTTCTAGTACGTTGGGGCACTTAAGGAAACGTTCAACCGCCCTTTTTCGGTCGCATGGCGGTCCTTTACCGGCCTCACCGCCAAGGTTCGAAACGCGGCGGCCGGAGGGCGGCCAAGCTACTCAAGCGGACGCAGGGCGCAAGGCGCGTTTTTGCATTTTTGCGATTGCGGCTCGGGGACGAATAAGCGAGAAGAACGCGGCTTTTGGGCCGAAATCGATCAGAACGGATGAGCTCATGATATCAGAAGCAATACGGGCGGTGATTCTCGGCGTTATCGAGGGCGTCACGGAATTCCTGCCGGTGTCCTCGACCGGTCATCTGTTGCTCGCGGGCCGCTTTTTCAATCTCGGCGAGGATAATTTCTGGAAGAGCTTTGACATCCTGATCCAGCTCGGCGCCATCCTTGCCATCGTTGTGATCTATTTCGACAAATTGTGGCGGACCGCACTCGGCATGTTCTCCAACGCCGACGATCGCCGCTTCGTCATCGGCGTCCTGGTCGCGTTCATGCCGGCGGTGGTCATCGGCCTCATCGTCGGCAAATACATCAAGGAGATGCTGTTCAATCCGTGGGTCGTGTGCTTCTCGCTGATCGTCGGCGGCGCGATCCTGCTCTGGGTCGACCAGATCGACCACAAGCCGCATGAACATGATGCGACGAAGTTCCCTCTCCTCACCTATCTCTGGATCGGCATCGCGCAATGCTTTGCCATGATCCCCGGCGTGTCGCGCTCGGGCGCGAGCATCGTTGCCGCGATGCTGCTCGGCGCCGACAAGCGCGCCGCGGCGGAGTTTTCCTTCTTCCTCGCAATCCCGACCATGATCGGCGCGTTCGCCTATGACTTCTACAAGAGCCGCGCCGAGATGACGACCGATCATCTCGGCATCATCGCGATCGGCTTCGTGGTTTCGTTCATCACCGCGCTGATCGTGGTGAAGACGTTCCTGAGCTACGTCACTCGCCACGGCTTTACGCTGTTCGCATGGTGGCGCGTGATCGTCGGCACGTTCGGCCTGGTCGCGCTCGCGATGGGCCGGTGATGGTTGCGCTCAAGCGCTCTTGCGTTGAAATTGTCCGGCGGGGCGGAAGCGCCAGAGATATTGCGGGGCGATCGCCTCGATCGAATCCGGCGCAATGCCGAGCCCTTCCAGGGTGAGCCCTGCGGCCTTCGCCGCCTGCGACACCACATTGTCGTGGCGGAACAGTTCCACCTGGTCGGGCGTCAGCTTCATCGCGCCTGGCGCGAACTGCAGGAACAACGCTTGCAGTTTTGCCAGCGCGAACGGCAACGACACCAGCGTGCGCTTGCGATCCGTGATCTCGAGGATGATCTCCATGATCTCGCGGAACGTCAGCACTTCCGGGCCGCCGAGCTCATAGGTCGCGCCGGCTTTGGCCTTGCCGTCAACGGCATCCGCGATCGCGGTCGCAACATCCCCGACATAGACCGGCTGAACCTTCATGGTACCGCCGCCGATCAGGGGTAGCGCCGGCGCTGACCTTGCCAGCGAGGCGAATCGGTTCGTGAACTGATCCTCCGGCCCGAACACCAGCGATGGGCGCATGATGACGGCCAAGGGCAGCGTCGCCAGCACGGCCTTCTCTCCGGCCGCCTTGGCGCGCGCGTAATGCGAGGTTGAGTGCTCATCGGCGCCGATCGCCGAGATGTGCACCATCTGGGCTCCGGCGGCAGACGCAGCCTTCGCCACCGTCTCCGCCCCCTTCACCTGCACGGCGTCAAAGGTCTGCTCGCGGCTCTGGGCGAGAATGGCAACCAGGTTGACCGCGACGTCTGCGTCGCGCATCGCGGCCTCCACCGACGCCGGGTAGCGCACATTGGTCTGCACAGGATGGATCTGGCCGACTCGGCCGAGCGGCTGCAGGTGACCAGTAAGTTCCGGCCGGCGGACCGCAACGCGGATGCGGTAATCGCGCTTGCAAAGCGCGCGGACCACGTGTCGCCCCAGAAAGCCCGATCCGCCGAAAACCGTGACCAACGTGTCCTGATTCGATGCCATGAGGTCAGCTTCCTGAGTCAAAAAGCGGGCTTGGATGGTGCGATTCGCGATACGCCATCACATCGGCGCTGTACAGGATATTTGCTTGGCACGGCGTCTATTTGACAAGCGCGCGAGGCATCCGTACTAAGCGCCCGCAATGCCCAGGTGGCGGAATTGGTAGACGCGCTGGCTTCAGGTGCCAGTGGCCTCACAGCCGTGAAGGTTCGAGTCCTTTCCTGGGCACCACGCGCCGCCCGTCGGGCTTGGCGCGGCCACGTCCGTCCGAACGCCAAAGCGGTGTTTGGCGAGCGAGAGCGAAGACGGACGGCGTAGCCCGTGCAAAATCGCGTTTTTTTGAGACGCCCTGGCTCGCGCCGCCACAACCGCGGCTAAATACGCCGCAATTGATTGCTTCGCTGCCAGTCGCCGGCATCGGCAGGGCATCATCGTCAGCCTAAACTGCGAGCGGTCGCCTGTTGGCTGCTGATGAATAAATTATATAATAAAAACAATAAGTTGCTTGTTGATTTCCGATACGCTTGGGGGCATGCTCGCGATTGGGAGCAGAGCCATGACAGAGGAAATCAAACTGCCTCGCAAACTGTCGGACGAGCCCAAGGCGCCAAAGCCCCATCGTCCGAGCCATCAGGACGTCATCGATAATCTGGACCGCTGGGCCAACAGCCCGGGACTTCAGCCACCGAGCTTGCCGGAGCCGAAGTCGGCCTGAGCTGCGCAATTCAAAACGCCATTCCGAACGGGCGCCTCAAACGACCGCCGTGCCGGCTTTCCTTGCGACCTGCTGCTGCACGAAATACATCGCGACCAGCGCGGCAAGCGAGGTCCCAACGACAATGAAGCCGAGGCGGTCGAAATAGCGGAGCGAGCCATCGTCGTTCTGGGCGATGACCGCCGCGGCGAAGACCGATCCGAGCCCGCCGGACAACTGCTGGAGCGAAGCGCTGACGGCACTGAACGAGCCGCGTTGATGTGGCGCGGGAATCGCGGAAATCAGCGCCTGTGATGGAATCATCCGGGAGAACATGCCGACGAACATCAACACATTGACCGCGATCACGAGCACCAGTCCCACTTGGCCGAGATGGGTGTAGATCGTGACCATCACGACCGACATTGCGGTCCCGAACAGGAAGGTCGGATACTTGCCGAACGTATCGCTGATCCGGCCGACGAGCGGACCGATGACGACGCTGAATAGTCCCGACACCAGGTAGATCGTCGGCAGTTGGACGATATCGATGCCGAGATTGTGCACGGTATAGGCGCTGCCGAATGGCATCAGCATGTAGCCGCCGGTCGCGAGCAATGTAGTGACGCCGAAAGCGAGCGTATAGTTTGGCTCACTCACGGTGGCGAGCAGATGTGCGAACGGATTGCTCTCCTGCTTGAGCCGCAAATGGCCATCCACCGGCCGCATCAGCAGCAGGACGGCCAGGACCACGATGGCCGCGAAGCCAACGATGGCTCCGAATGCGACATGCCAGTTCCAGTGATTGGCAAGGAAGAGTCCCGCCGGGATGCCGAGCACCTGGCTTGCGGCGAAGGCCGTCTGCACAAAACCCATCACCCGGCCGCGGAGCTGCAGGGGGAACAGATCGGTGATGATGGCGAGCACGATGGAGCCGACCACACCGCCGAACACGCCGGTCACGATCCGGCCCAGCAGGAGCAGGTGATAGCTCGGCGCCAGCGCACAGAGGCTCGTGCCAGCGGTGAAACCGATATAAAAAAACAGCAACAGATGCTTGCGATCGAAGCGATCGGCGAAGCCGGCCGCCAGCACCCCCGAAATTCCGGCGCTGAAAGCATAGGCCGAAACCGCCAAGCCGAACTGCGCGGCGGAGATGTTGAGCGCCGGCATCAGGATCGCGCCGAGCGGCGACATGATGATGAAGTCGAGGATGATCGTGAATTGCACGACCGCTAGCAGGGCCACCAGGCCCGACTGGTAGCGCGAAAAGCCGTGCTCCAGCTCCCGATCATTGTCGATCGACGCGGCCAGGGTCTGTTCGGTCATGTCGGTTCTTTCGGCGGCTACGGGAGGGGCGACATAACGGTATCGGGGCGCGCAAGACAGCCAATTTTTTGTTATGAGCGGTCTGCAGTTTTGCCCGCTGCTGCCAAAAGCGGGATTTATCGCCGGCAGACGTGCAGATGGGCCGAATAGACCGAGATAAAATCGATGTGGCTTGGCCGCAACGGCTGGCCTCGCGGCAATTCGTTTGTGCTAATGGTTGCCTCTTCCGTTCGTTGCGTGCCCTCCCCTGGGCCAAGGCGACGAGAGCTGCATCCAATCGACGGAGTTTTAGCAAGCAATGACCGTACGCCTGCATCGCGGCGACCTCCCCGATCTCTCCCGCTACGCCGGACCGGCAGTGGCAATCGATACCGAGACCATGGGCTTAGATCCGCATCGTGATCGGCTCTGCGTGGTGCAATTGTCGAACGGCGACGGCAGCGCGGACGTGGTACAGATACCGAGGGATTACAAGGATGCGCCGAACCTGAAGGCGCTGCTCGCCAACCCGGCGATCACCAAGATCTTTCATTTCGCCCGCTTCGACGTCGCCGTGCTCTATCACTCCTTCGGCGTGATGCCGCAGCCCCTTTATTGCACCAAGATCGCCTCGCGGCTGACGCGTACCTACACCGATCGTCACGGGCTGAAGGATCTGGTGCGCGAAGTGCTCAATATCGAGCTGTCGAAGCAGCAGCAGTCGAGCGATTGGGGCTCGGCCTCGCTTACCGAAGCGCAGCTTGCCTATGCCGCCTCCGACGTCCTGCATCTGCATGCGCTGCGCGAAAAACTCGACGCGATGCTGGCGCGCGAGGGCCGCACCGAGCTTGCGCGAGCCTGCTTCGAGTTCCTGCCCTCGCGCGCCAAGCTCGATCTTTCCGGCTGGGAGGCCGAGGACATTTTTGCGCATTCCTGAGGCGGGCCGGAACCTGTTGATCTTGGTAAATGGCGCCGGCCTGAGGCCTTTCGCCCCGTTTCGGACATAGTCATGAGGCGTCTCGCGGGCTGCATTATCCGGCCGAGCCGGATATGATGGCGCGCTTGTTCGCGCTTCGGAGTCGCGGTGAACTCGATCCAGAACCCAGCACTCTACCAGGCGAGCCTCGAGGCGCGCTTTGCGATGGCGGCGCGCCACAGCCGCCTGGTGCGTGTCCTGCGCATCGCGGTGCCGGGCGCAGTGGCGCTGGCGATGGCTGCCGTGATCGGAATTTCGATCTTCAACCCGTTCCGCATGCTGATGCCGAAGCTGCCGCTGGACATGGCGAACCTCGCGGTCTCCGGTACCAAGATCACCATGGATTCGCCGCACCTTTCCGGCTACACGCCCGACCAGCGGCCCTATGAGATGTGGGCCAAGACCGCGGTCCAGGACGTGAGAGACCCGGATCATGTCGAGCTGAACAAGCTCAGGACCAAGCTTTTGATGCAGGACGGTTCGACGGTGTTCCTGGATTCGCTCACCGGCATGTTCGACAACAAGGCGCAGACGCTCGACCTCTACAAGGACGTCTTTCTGCAAACCACGACCGGCTACCAAGCGCGCCTCACCCAGGCCCATGTCGACATGGTGAAGAACACTGTCGACTCCGACCAGCATGTCGACGTCAAGCTGACCAATGGCACCCTGACCTCCGATCGCCTGCACATCATCAATGGCGGCGAGGTCGTCGTGTTCGAAGGCAATGTCGTGATGCATCTTGATCACCTGGATGCCGAGAATCCCCCGGCAGTGCAGGATGCGCCGCCGGAGCCGCCTCCTTCACCACCGGCGGGGAAGCATTCGGGCGGCAGATCCGCCAATGCGAAATGAATCCCATGATGACGTTTCTTCAGCGCGGCATTGCGACGAGGCCGAGGGCAGTGAACGCCGTCGCGGCGGCCTGCTGCCTCTTGGCGTGGGCTCTCGCGCACGAGGTTCGCGCCCAGAGCACGATGCGGGGCGTCCCCAACGCGATGCAGGGTTTTTCGCAGAATCGCGACCAGCCGATCCAGATCGAGGCCGCTTCGCTTGAGATGCGCGACAAGAAAAAAGAGGCGACCTTCTCCGGCAATGTGAAGGTCGTGCAGGGCGACACCACCATGACGTCCAAGACGCTGGTAGTGTTCTACGAGTCGAATCAGCAGAGCTCAGGCACAGCTCCGGCGAATACGAAGGGCGCCGGGAACGGCGCCAAGAGCAGTGCCAAGAGCGGCACCAAGGGCACGGCGCCGATGCAGGCGGCGACGCCGGGTCCGGGTGGCGCGTCATCGATCAGGCGGCTGGAAGCCCATGGCAATGTGGTCGTGACCCAGAAGGACCAGGTCGTGACCGGCGAAACCGCAATCTTCGACACCAAGACCAATCTCATCACCATGCTTGGCGGCGTGGTGCTGACCCAGTGCAAGAACGTGCTACGTGGCGATCGCCTGTTCGTGGATATGACGACCGGCGTCTCCAGGGTCGAGTCGGATACCGGCAAGGTGCAGGGTCTGTTCGCGCAGTCCGGCGAGGGCTGCGCCACGGCCGCTCCCGGCGGCGGTTCGTCCCTTCCCGCCCTGCTACCAACCAAACCGAAATAACATCAATCACTTGTTTGATAGTGCGGTGCAGCGAGGTTGAACCGGGCGCGGCGAGCCTGTATTTACGCCCGAGAATGGGGTGTTCGCTGGGCAAGGAGCATCCCATGCTTCATGCTGGGCGAATCACACGGCGAGCGCCTCTTCAGGGCCTGGGCAAAGCGGGGATGGTGGATTTACTCGGCATGTTCCGGCGTCGTCCCGTCAAGAAGGGCAAGGGCTTCGCGCGCTCGCGCGAGGACATCACGGCGCTCGGCGATAGCTTTGGCGACATGCTGACGAGCCCAATGCGCGACGCGCCGCCGATCGCGCGCGAGGCGTCGATGCCGGGCGTCGATCTGCCGCGTTCGCCCGCAGTCGCGGAGCTATCAAGAGAACTACCGAGGGACCCATTCCGCGCGCCGTCAAGAGAACCGCAGCCGCACGCAAAACCGGCCAAGCCTGCACGGCCCGCGAGGACAAACGGCTCCGCCGGATCGCAACTCCTGCGGCGACCAGGGTATCTGGCTGTGCACAGCGTGGAAAAGAGCTTCGGCTCCCGTCAGGTGGTACGCGGCGTGAGCATCTATGTCCGCCGTGGCGAGGCCGTCGGCCTGCTGGGCCCGAACGGCGCCGGCAAGACCACGGTGTTCTACATGATCACCGGGCTGATCAAGGCCGATCGTGGCGCGATCGAGCTTGACGGCCACGACGTCACGAAGTTGCCGATGTACCAGCGTGCGCGGCTCGGCATCGGTTATCTGCCGCAGGAAGCCTCGATCTTCCGCGGGTTGACCGTGGAGCAGAATATCCGCGCAGTGCTCGAAGTCGTCGAGCCCTCGAAGAAGAAGCGCGAGGCCGAATTGGACGCGCTGCTCAACGAGTTCAACATCATGCGCTTGCGCAAGACCCCGTCGATCGCGCTCTCGGGCGGTGAGCGCCGCCGCGTCGAGATCGCGCGCTCGCTGGCGACGCGCCCGAACTACATGCTGCTCGACGAACCCTTCGCCGGCATTGATCCGATCGCCGTCGGCGACATTCAGGACCTCGTCCGCCACCTCACCAACCGCGGCATCGGCGTACTCATCACCGACCATAATGTCCGTGAAACGCTTGGTCTCACCGACCGCGCCTACATTGTCTATGCCGGCGAGATCCTGACCGAAGGCAGCCCGGACGAGATTGTCGCCGATCCAGACGTGCGCCGGCTCTATCTCGGTGAGGAATTCCGGCTATAGCCGTAGGCTGCAGCGCAGCAAACATCCGCTAACCAGCTTTCGGAAAGCTCGCCCCTGGCCCATCTTTTGCACCAGTCAAGGCGTGTACAAGGGCAGCGGACTAGGATAAGCAAGAATCGGACCAGTTTTAATGGATCGTTCTTGCCTCCATGGCGCTGACGCAGAGATTAGAGTTTCGCCAGTCCCAGTCGCTGGTGATGACGCCGCAGCTCATGCAGGCGATCAAGCTGCTGCAGCTCTCGAACCTCGATCTGTCGGCCTTTGTCGAGGAGGAGCTCGAGCGCAATCCACTGCTGGAGCGCGCCAATGATGGCGCCGAACCCCCGGTCGCGGGGGAAATAGTCCCGGAACGGTCTGAATCGCGCGGTGACGAGGACGGCGCTCTGGGCGAAGACGACGCTGGCGGCCACGGCGAGGCGGGAAGTGCCGGCGAGAGGGCCGAGGCGGGGTTCGAGCCCGTCCAGGAAGAATGGATGAGCCGCGATCTCGGCAGCCGGACCGAGATCGAGCAGACCCTCGACACCGGCCTCGACAACGTGTTTTCTGAGGAGCCGGCCGAAGCGGCAGCGCGGAATGCGCAGGACGCCGCGCCGACCACCTATACCGAATGGGGCGGCGGCGCCTCCTCCGACGAGGATTACAATCTCGAGGCCTTTGTCGCCGCCGAAGTAACGCTGTCGGATCATCTCGCCCAGCAGCTGGCGGTCGCCTTCGCCACGCCGGCCGAGCGTATGATCGGCCAGTATCTGATCGACCTCGTCGACGAGGCCGGCTATTTGCCGCCTGATCTCGGCCAGGCCAGCGAGCGGTTGGGCGCCCCGCAAACCGACATCGATACGGTGCTGGCGGTGCTGCAGACGTTCGACCCGCCCGGCGTCTGTGCGCGCAACTTGAGCGAATGTCTCGCGATCCAGCTCCGCGAGCTCGACCGCTACGACCCGGCGATGCAGGCGCTGGTGGAACATCTCGATTTGCTGGCGAGGCGCGACATCGCGGCCCTGCGAAAACTCTGCGGCGTCGATGACGAGGACCTCGCCGACATGATCGGCGAGATCCGCAGACTCGATCCGAAGCCCGGCCTGAAGTTCGGCGCGTCGCGGCTGCAGACCATGGTGCCCGACGTTTATGTGCGGCCAGGCCCGGACGGCGGCTGGCATGTTGAGCTCAACAGCGACACGTTGCCGCGCATTCTGGTGAACCAGACCTATTACGCCGAACTGTCAAAGACGATCCGCAAGGACGGCGACAAGTCATATTTCACCGATTGCCTGCAGAACGCGACCTGGCTCGTGCGCGCGCTTGATCAGCGGGCCCGCACGATCCTGAAGGTCGCAACCGAGATCGTGCGGCAGCAGGACGGCTTCTTCACCCGTGGCGTTGCGCATTTGCGGCCACTCAATCTGAAAGTGGTGGCGGATGCGATCCAGATGCACGAATCGACCGTGTCCCGCGTCACGGCCAACAAATACATGGCGACCAATCGCGGCACGTTCGAGCTCAAATATTTCTTCACCGCCTCGATTGCTTCTGCCGACGGCGGCGAAGCGCATTCGGCAGAAGCCGTCCGCCACCACATCAAGCAGCTCATCGACGCGGAGGATCCGTCCACGATCCTCTCCGACGACACCATCGTGGAACGTTTGCGCGAATCGGGCATTGATATTGCCCGCCGCACGGTCGCGAAATACCGCGAGGCCATGCGCATTCCATCCTCGGTGCAGCGCCGCCGTGACAAGCAAAGCGCGCTTCTCCTGCCGACCTGAATTGCGCCTCTCGATTGTTGCGCGTTGGTCAAATCGGTTTAGTCTCGGGTCCCCCAGATTATCCATATGAGGCATCCCATGACTCTCAGGATTTCGGGAAAAAGCATCAACGTCGGCGAAGCATTGCGGGAGCGCGTCAGTGAACGCACCGATGAGGTGTTGCGCAAATATTTTGACGGCAATTATTCCGGTCACATTACGCTCTCCAAGGACGGCTTCAGCTTCAGGACCGATTGCTCGCTGCATCTGGATTCCGGCGTCACGCTGGAGGCGGAATCAAATGCCGTCGACGCCTATGCCAGTGCCGATGCGGCGCTCCTGATGATCGAGAAGCGGCTGCGCCGCTACAAGAGCAGGCTCAAGGATCGCTCCGCGCGCAAGGCGCATGCGGCGGCGACCGCGCTTGCCGAGATCGACGGAGCCCTGCTCGACGCACCGAGCTATGTGATCGAGGCGCCGGCGCAAGGCGACGAGGAAGTCACGAGCTACAATCCCGTCATCATTGCGGAGGCGACCACGGCGCTCAAGCGCCTGTCGGTCTCGGAAGCCGTGATGGAGCTCGACCTCACGGGGGCAGCCTGCCTGGTGTTCCAGCACGGCTCCAGTGGCCGCGTGAACATCATCTACCGACGTTCCGACGGCCATATCGGCTGGGTCGATCCGCCCGCCATCAAGCCATAAAGCTACAGGATTTTGACGCTTTTTGGGGCGTCTCCATTCCACCACGGTTTTTAAGGATAGCCGCTCGCAGGTGTTGGCACCGCCGTTCGGTTGGAGTAGAAGCCCCCCAAATCAGGCCCCGGGCGAGACCGCCCGCCTCTCGCCTCAGCTTCTTGACGCCGGCCGGCCAAGGCCTATTTCGCAACCTGACGGTTCTCATTCACCTCGGAACGCCCAATGACGATTACCGACCTGGTCGCACCCGAGGCGATCCTCCCGGCGTTGAAGGTCATCAGCAAGAAGCAGGCACTGCAGGAGCTCGCGGCCAAGGGCGCCGAGCTGACCGGCCAGAACGAGCGCGCGATCTTCGAGGTCCTGCTGCAGCGCGAGAAGCTTGGCACCACCGCCGTAGGCTATGGCGTCGCCATTCCCCATGGCAAGCTGCCGAAGCTGGAAAAGCTGTTTGGCCTATTCGCGCGGCTGGAGCGCCCGATCGATTTCGAAGCTATGGACGGCCAGCCGGTCGATCTTGTGTTCTTGCTGCTGGCGCCGGAAGGCGCCGGCGCCGACCACCTGAAGGCGCTGGCGCGCATCGCGCGCCTCTTGCGCGACCAGGACGTCGCCAAGAAGCTCCGCGCCTCGCGCGACGCGCAGGCGATCTACTCGGTGCTGGCGCTGCCGCCCGCGACGGCGGCGTAGACCGAGATGCCCAACACGGTGATTGCCACCCGCACCGGCTGGATCACAGATCCGGCAGCGGTGATCGAGGCGGTGCAGTCGGCGCTTCGCGAAGCTTTGAAAATCCCCGAACATGACCGCACGCTGCGCCTGATAGAGCATGCGCCATCCCACTTCGCGGTCCCACCCGGGCGCGGAGAAAAGTACACGCTGATCGAGATCACGATGTTTGCCGGGCGCTCGATGCCGGCGAAGCGTTCCCTTTATCACGCGATCATTCGCCGTTTGGGCGCGGTCGGCGTACCGGCCGCCGACATCAAGATCACACTGATCGAGATACCGCTGGAAAATTGGGGCGTACGAGGAGGCATTCCGGCCTCCGAGATCGATCTCGGTTTCAAGATCGACGTGTAGTGCGCGTCACGACCGACAAGTAGATCAGGCCTATCGCATGAGATGCGTCGGCCCCGGCTGGCTCAAGCCATGGCAATTTGTCGCGCAGGTCCATCGTCGAGCGCGAAAGAAAGCGCATCCGCGAGCGGTTTCGCTCGCATCACATCCGTCGCTCGGATCGGCAAAATTCCGTTCGGCCCATCATCAGGAAACGCTGACAAACAAAATGCGCGGGCGCCGTCCTCATCAAGGACAACACCCGCGCATTAAAAACTCTTATCAACGGCGCGCTTTGAAAACGCGCCGGCTGGGCTAGAGGCTCAATGCACGCTCACGGCCTGGAGTTCATTGCTCCAGGCATTGGCGATCGCGGCTTCGCGCGAATCGGTCAGCATGATGGGCGTGCCATCGGCAGCGTGAAGCGCGAACAGCTTCATTCCAGGCGCAAGGTCCGGCGCCTGTGGAAACAGCCCGGGCACATCCTCGGAGCGAATTTGCTTCACGTAGGCGATATGGCCTTCGCCGAGATGAGCCAGCGCCTCCGGCGAGACGCGTGATTCCGACGCAACATTACCTTCAGTCATGGTCTCGACTCCTCTGAGACTCAAGCGGTCGAGTCCGCCACTGGTTCCATTATTCGTGCTCATTGATAGCGATTGTCTTAACGACCCTCTCCGGTTCAGGCCGGGCAAGATCGATGGACAACAGCCCGTTCTTCAAATCCGCACCCAGCACGTGCATCCCCTCCGCCAGCACGAAGGTGCGCTGGAAGTGGCGCGCGGCGATGCCGCGATGGATGTATTGCCGGGCCTTGTCGTCCTGCTGGCGGCCCCGGATCACGAGCTGGTTTTCCTCAATGCTTACATCAAGTTGGTCGCGGGTAAATCCCGCCACCGCCAGCGTGATTCGCAGCCGTTCGGGTTGGCCGTTCGTACGTTCACACCTCTCGATGTTGTAGGGAGGGTAACCGTCGGCGCCCTTGACAACGCGATCAAGCACACGCTCGATCTCGTCGAAGCCCAGAAGAAACGGACTGGAGAGCGAGGGAACACGAGACATAGTTTACAAAGTCCTCTCGAAGCGACTTTGATGTTTCAGGGCCCTATGCGGCACCCCTTGCAAAGCAATATGGGCACGTTCCGACGGGCGTTCAAGCACCCTGGAGGTCCGCCCGAAAGCCGATCAACAGGGCGTCAGTTGACCCGCTTGCGGCCGTCGGCGGTAAATAGGTGCAGCTTGTCGCGCGGCGCCACCACACGGATTTTTTGCCCGATCGCAGGCCCCTCCTGGCCGGGAATCCGGACCAGGATTTCGCCCGGTGGCAGCTCGCCAGGCTTTGAGCTCACCGCAGGCTGGCCATCCTGCTCGGCGCGCAAGCCGTAAACATAGGTCTCGGCGCCGACCTTTTCGATCGCCTCGACACTCATGTCGAGCGCAATGCCGCCGTCAGGAGCGCTACCATTGGACATCACGAGATCTTCGGGGCGGATGCCGAGAATGCCGGCCTCGGCGCCGGCGCCGTTCAGCTTGATCTTGGAGTCGCGCAAGGACATCAGGTTCATCGGCGGCGCGCCGATGAAGGCTGCTACGAACGTCGTCGCCGGCTTCTGGTAGATGGCGAGCGGATTGCCGACCTGTTCGACCTGGCCGCCGTTCATCACCACCAGGACATCGGCGAGCGTCATCGCCTCGAGCTGGTCGTGGGTGACGTAGATCGAGGTGGTCGAGAGCCGGCGCTGCAATTTTCTGATCTCGACGCGCATGGCGATGCGCAGCTTGGCGTCGAGGTTCGACAGCGGCTCGTCGAATAGGAACACTTTGGGCTGGCGCACGATGGCACGGCCCATCGCGACGCGCTGGCGCTGGCCGCCGGACAATTGTCCGGGCTTGCGGTCGAGCATCGTGGAGAGCTCGAGAATGCGCGCCGCGTCCTGCACGCGCGTGTCGATCTCGCCCTTAGGCATGCCCCGGTTGCGCAGACCATAAGCCATGTTGTTGTAGACGCTCATGTGCGGGTAAAGCGCGTAATTCTGGAATACCATCGCGATGTCACGATCGGCCGGCTCGACCTGGTTGACGATGCGTCCGCCGATTTCGATCTCGCCGGAGGTGATGGTTTCCAGCCCCGCCACCATCCGCAGCAACGTGGATTTGCCGCAGCCGGAGGGGCCGACCAGTACGCAGAACTGGCCGTCGGCGACTTCGACGTCGACGCCTTTGATGGCCTCGAAGCCGTTCGGGTAGGCCTTGCGGACGCTGCGTAGTGTTACATTCGCCATTCGCTACTCGCCATTTTTTACTTTTCAGTCTCGATCAGGCCCTTGACGAACAGGCGCTGCATCAGCACGACGACGGCGACCGGTGGCAGCATGGCGAGCACGGCGGTGGCCATCGCCACCGACCATTCGGTGAGCGCGTCATGCACGTCGATGATCTTCTTGATGCCGATCACGATGGTCTGCATGTCGTCGCGCGTCGTGATCAGCAGCGGCCACAGATATTGATTCCAGCCGTAGATGAAGAGGATCACGAACAGGGCGGCGATGTTCGTCACTGACAGCGGCAACAGCGTGTCGAAGAAGAAGCGGATCGGACCGGCGCCGTCCATCTTCGAAGCCTCAACCAGCTCCTTCGGTATCGTCATGAAGAATTGCCGGAACAACAGCGTCGCCGTCGCCGACGCGATCAAGGGCAGGATCAGGCCGGAATAGGAATCCAGCATGTGCAGGTCGGAGGTGATCTTGTAGGTCGGAAAGATGCGCACCTCGACCGGCAGCATCAGCGTGATGAAGATCATCCAGAATGCCGTCATCCGGAACGGGAAGTTGAAGAACACGATCGCATAAGCCGAGATGATTGAGATCGCGATCTTTCCGAGCGCGATGCCGAATGCCATGATGAAGCTCGACAGCATCATGCCGCCGACCGGCTCCCGCGTAGTCTTGCCGGTTCCCGAAACAATCGTGTGCCAATACGTTTCGAGCGCATGTCCGCCCGGGTACAGCGGCATCTGCCCGTTGGCGATGACGGCGTTGTCGTGGGTCGAGGCGATGATCGCCAGATACACGGGGAAGGCGACGATGACCACGCCGGCCAGCAGCACGAGATGAGGGAGCAGATTGCCAAATCGCCGGTGCTCGACCATCAATAGTGAACCTTCTTTTCGACGTAGCGAAACTGGATAGCGGTGAGCACGATCACGATGATCATCAGGATCACCGACTGCGCAGCGGAGCCGCCGAGGTCGGTGCCACCCTTGCCGTCCAGGAACACCTTGTAGACCAGAGTTGCCGTGGCGCCGTTCGGCCCGCCTTCGGTCGCCGTGTCGATGATGCCGAGCGTGTTGAAGAAGGCATAGGTGATATTGATCACGATCAGGAAGAACGTGGTCGGTGACAGCAACGGGAAGATGATGGTCCAGAATCGCCGCATTGGCCGCGCGCCGTCGATCGCCGCGGCTTCGATCACGCTCTTCGGAATGGATTGGAGGCCGGCGAGAAAGAACAGGAAATTGTAGCTGATCTGGTTCCAGACCGCGACGATGACGATCAGGATCATTGCATGGGTGCCGTTGAGCACCGGGTTCCAGTCGATGCCCGATCGTTGCAAGAGTCGCGCGATCATGCCGAGACCGGGCTGAAACATGAAGATGAAGAGCACGCTGGCCACCGCAGGCGCCACCGCGTACGGGATGATCAGAAAGGTGCGGTAGATCTGCACGCCACGGATGTTGCGGTTGGCCATCACCGCGAGCAAGAGGCCGATTGCGAGCGAGAAGAACACCACCAATATCGAGAACAGGAAGGTGGTCCCGATCGCCTGATAGTATTCAGGCGTCTTCAGGAGATCGACGTAGTTCTCGAACCAGACAAATTCGGTCGAGAGCCCGAAGGCATCCTGCACCAGGAAAGATTGCCAGACCGCCTGCGCCGCCGGCCAGTAGAAGAAGATCAGGGAAATCGCGAGCTGCGGCAGCACCAGGAGATAGGCCAGTGTCTTGCCTGAAAAGATCGCCCGGTTTTCCATGAAGCCCCCGCCTCACATGAAACGATCGTGGCCGCGGTATTCGCGGCCACGATCGCGCACTCTTATTTCGATGCCGTGCGTTCGAACTGCCGCAGCATCTGGTTGCCGCGCGATACGGCGGCATCGAGCGCTGCCTTCGCGGTTTTCTTGCCGGCCAGCGCTGCCTCGATCTCCTCCGCCCAGACATCGCGCATTTGCACCATGCCGCCGAAACGCAGGCCGCGCGAGTTCTCGGTCGGCTCCTTGTTGGTCAATTCCTTCAGCGGCACTTCCAGAATCGGATTCTTTTCATAGAAGCCCGAGGCCTTGGTCTTCTGATAGGCCGCCTTGGTGATCGGCAGGTAGCCGGAGACCTCGTGCAGATAGACCTGACGATCAGTGTTGGACAGGAAGGTGAAGAATTTGGCGATGCCCTTGTATTCTTCTTTCGACTTGCCGCCCATCACCCAGAGCGAGGCGCCGCCGATGATGGAGTTCTGCGGAGCGCCCTTGACGTCGGGGAAATACGGCATCGGCACCGCGGTGTAGTTGAACTTGGCGTTGGCCTTGACGTTCGGGTAGAACGCCGACGACGTCATGTAGAGCGGACATTCGCCCGAGGTAAAACGGCCTTCGCCGGTATTGGTGCGTCCCGAATAATCGTAGCTCTTGTCCTTTTGCAGGTCGACCAGGTTTTGCAAGAGCTTGGTTTCAAGCGGCGTGTTGAACTCGAGCACGGTGTCGAAGCCATCGAGACCATTGGCCTTGGTGCCGATCGGCACGTTGTGCCATGCGGAAAACTGCTCGATCAGTCCCCAGGTGATCCAGGACGAGGAGAAGCCGCAGGTCGGATGCGTCGCGTGCAGCTTCTTGGCATCCGCAAAGACTTCCGGCCATGTCTTCGGCGGCTCGGCAATGCCGGCCTGCTTCAGCGCATCGAGGTTGACCCACATCACCATGCTTGACGAGTTGAAGGGAAACGAAAGCATCTCGCCCTTCGCGGTTGAGTAGTAACCCGTGATCGCGGGCAGGTAGGATTTCGGGTCGAACGGCTCGCCCTGTTCCTTCATCAATTGAAAAACCGGCTTGATGGCGCCCTTGGCGGCCATCATGGTCGCCGTTCCCACTTCGAACACCTGCATGATGCCTGGCGCGTTACCGGCTCGGAACGCGGCGATGCCCGCATTCAGCGTGTCCGCATAGCTGCCCTTGAAGGTCGGGACGATCTTGAACTCGCTTTGCGAGGCGTTGAAATCGTTGGCGAGCTTGACCACGACGTCATTGTTCGGGCCGGTCATGGCGTGCCACCACTGGATCTCCGTCACCGCGCTCGCCGGCGAGGCCGCAAAGGCCAGCGTAACCGCAGTTGCCGCAGCCGTACCGAATTGTCGAAAAGTCATCAGAACTCCTCCCGTTGGATCGTCATGCCGGTTCGCGCCGTTACCAGCGCCCTATGACGCGCACATGACCGTTAACGGGACGGATGGTAGGCGGCAAGCGGGGACCAAGGAAGTCCCAATTGGGAGTAGACAGAAGGATGCCGCTCCGCCCCTTGCCGCGACCGCCTGCTCCTAGCGCTTGCGGTGGGCGCCGCAGGCCGCCCCGCTTGCAATCAGCGCGTCGATCTCGCAGCTCGCATAGCCGAATTCGGCCAGCACTTCCCTGGTGTGCTGGCTGAATTTCGGCGGCGTGCGCCGCAGGCCCGGTTTGCTGCGCTGCATGCGGATCGGGGAGGCGACGCCTTTGTACCAGTCCTTGGCGATGACATCGCCGCGGTAAAGCGTGTGCTCATTGGTCAGCGCCTGATCGATCTTTTGCACCGGACCAGCCGGCAGGCCCGCGGCCAACAGACGATTGCACAGCGGCTCGGCCTCATGCTGCGCGAACACAGCGGCAAGCTCCTGCCGCAACGCCTCGCGGTTGGCGATCCGGTCCCTGTTGCGCGCAAAGCGTGGGTCGGTGCCGAGCTCGGGCTTGCCGATCTCCCTGGCGAGCTTTCGGAAGGTGCCGTCATTGCCGACGCCGATGAAAATATCGTCGGTCCTGGTCGGAAAGATCGCGTAGGGCACAAGGTTCGGATGCTCGTTGCCGGTGAGCGAGGGTGGCTTGCCGTGCATGAAGTAATTGGCGGTGTGCGGATGCATGACCGCCAGCCCGGTCTCGTACAACGTTGTCTCCAGGAACTGACCCAGTCCCGACCTTTGCCGTTCCGATAGCGCCATCAGGATGCCGATCGTGGCGTAAAGACCGGTCGCGATGTCGACGACGGGAACGCCCATCCGCATCGGTCCGCTTTCCTTCGAGCCGGTGGCAGCGATCATGCCGGTCATGGCCTGGATGATGGCATCATAGCCGGGATTGCCGCCGCGCGGACCATCGCCGCCGAACCCAGAGATGCGACAATGCACCAGGCGCGGAAATCTTTCGCGCAGCTTGTCGTTGCCGATGCCCCATTTGTCGAGCGTGCCCGGCTTGAAGTTCTCGATCAGCACATCGGCGGTTTCGAGCAGCTTCATCAGCACCGCGCGGCCGCCCTCGGAGGCGAGATCGAGCCCGATCGAGCGCTTGTTGCGGTTGATGCCCGCGAAATAGGCCGCATCTTCCTCATGGAAGGGAGGGCCCCAGTCGCGGGTCTCGTCGCCGGTGGGCGGCTCGACCTTGATCACGTCGGCGCCGTGGTCCGCGAGGATTTGCGTGCAATAGGGTCCGCCGAGCACACGCGTCAGATCGATCACGCGCAATCCGGTCATCGCGCCCGCAGCCGCCAGTGAATTCATGGAAGACCTTCGCTCGAAGTGTGGAGTTTGCAACCCCAAGCGCTAGCGGTCTTCCACCGCGGCATCAATGCCTTTCAACCGCGCGCATGACGGGGCTGCCGCCACGTGCGAGGTCGAAGAGCGAACGGCCCGCTGTTCAAGCAGCAGGCCGTTCCGCGGCGTGGGAATGAGCGCATGATCCGGAAAGTGTGTGCGGTTCTCCCTCGCGACAAACGCGTCGCGTTTGCGCGGAGATCATGCGCCAACAAGAAGCCAAAGCACGGCAGTCGCGCTTTAGACAACGGTCAGCCGCACGTCGACATTGCCGCGCGTGGCGTTGGAGTAGGGGCATACCTGGTGGGCTTTTGCCACCAGCGCTTCCGCGTCGGCGCGCGCAAGTCCAGGCAGCGAGACGTCGAGGCCGATATCGAGCCCGAAGCCGCCCTCCGACCGCGGCCCGATGCCGACGGTGGAGGTCACCGAGGTATCCGCGGGAATGTTGGGGCCCCCCTGGGAGGCCACGAACTTCATCGCACCGATGAAGCAGGCGGCGTAGCCGGCCGCGAAGAGTTGCTCGGGATTGTTGCCGGCGCCGCCGCCTCCGCCCAGTTCTTTCGGGGTGGAGAGCTTGACGTCGAGCGCGCCGTCCAGCGTTGCGGCATGGCCGTCACGGCCGCCGGTGGCCTTGGCCCTGGTCTTGTAGAGGACATTCACGGACATGGATCTCTCCCTTGCTTGAAGTTCGACAGAGACTTATATCGTCTACAATTAGATTGTGTATAATATAAAAAGCATGGCCTCACGTTTAATTGTTCGCAATTGAACGGGGTGCCGCTCCGGCCCACAATGGTGGGCAATCGCAACGAGGATGCAATGGGCAAAAAACCTTCGACCGCAGACCAGCCGCTGCGGCTCGACAACCAAATCTGTTTTGCGATCTATTCGACCGCACATGCATTCAACCGGGTTTACAAGCCGCTGTTGGATCGGCTCGGCGTGACCTATCCGCAATATCTGGTCATGCTGGTGTTGTGGGAGCGCGACGGGGTTCCGCTCAAGGATATCGGCGAGCGGCTGTTCCTGGATTCCGGCACGTTGACGCCGCTCCTGAAGCGGCTGGAGCAGGCTGGTCTCGTCAAGCGCACCCGCGGAACCAAGGATGAGCGTCAGGTCCTGATCGCGCTGACCGTCCAAGGCCAGGCCCTGAAGGAAAAGGCGCGCGCCGTGCCGCAGTCGATCCTGGCCGCGTCCGCCTGCTCGGTCAGCGAGCTGGTGTCGGTGAAGAACGAGATCCTGGCGCTGCGCGATCGATTGAATGCGGTGGCGGTGTGATTTGTCTCAGCCCGACTTCGCCCTGACGGGCTACGCCGGGCGCCACGCTCCGTCCCTCCGGCTCTGCGCGGCTGCGCCACGCGTAGCCCGCAGGGCGAAGCGTGGTGGAGCCAGGCGGGATCGAACCGCCGACCTCTTGCATGCCATGCAAGCGCTCTCCCAGCTGAGCTATGGCCCCATACCCTGTCTTTTAGCACGATCCTGCGCGGGCGGTTCATGCCGGCTTGCGAGCCTTGGGCGACTCGCCAGGGCTGCACCCTGATCACAGATCAGGGCCGATCTCAAGTCTCTTCGTCGCCGCCGACGTCGCCGATAATGTCGGTCACGTCCTCATCGCCTTCGTCTTCCTCGTCGGCGATGAAGGTGGAATCGTCGTCGTCATCGTCCTCGATGGTTTCATCGATCTCAATGTCGTCCTCGGACTCCGGCACGGCCGCCTTCACCTTCCCGGTGTTCTCCTCGGCGTCGGCTTCCTCGAGCGACACCAACTCTTCAGCTTCCGCCGGCTCTGGCGCGGCGTCAGCCGTGGCGGCCATCGGCGCAGGGGCCCCGCGGGTGCGCGGCGGCGCGACAGGCGCGATCGGCACGACCTCGCCGGTATAGGGCGAGATCACCGGATTCTTGTTCAGATCGTAAAATTTCTTGCCCGTGGTCGGGCAAACGCGTTTGGTTCCGAGATCGGATTTGGCCACGGCGGAATCCCACAGAATGTCTGAAAAGCGGTGCTTCACTTGGCTAGTTGAGACGCTGCTGTCAATAGCGGTTTGTGCATGAAACTCTGCCCACGTGACGTCGCCGGGCCGCCGTGTTACCTGCCCGGCCAGAGAGGACATGATCTTGAGCCATTCCGATCACCCGGTCCCGTTGGAATCCCGCGCCTCAGCCGCTTTGAGCGGGAGGGCACGCGTTCCCGGCGATAAATCGATCTCGCACCGGGCCCTGATCCTGGGCGCGCTTGCGGTCGGCGAGACCAGGATCCGCGGGCTTTTGGAAGGCGAAGATGTACTCAATACCGCCAGATCCATGCGGGCGTTGGGCGCCCGGGTGGAGCGGACCGGCGATTTTGCCTGGAAAGTCAATGGTACCGGCGTTGGCGGCTTCTCGAGCCCGCAGCAGGCGCTCGATTTCGGCAACTCCGGCACTGGCTGCAGGCTCGTAATGGGTGCGGTCGCGGGCTGCCCGGTCACGGCGGTCTTTGACGGTGACGCTTCGCTGCGCAGCCGCCCGATGCGGCGGATTCTTGATCCGTTGGAACTCATGGGCGCCTGCGCCAGCGATGAGAGAGAAGGCGGCCGCCTGCCGCTGCGGCTCGACGGCGCGCGATATCCTGTGCCGATCACCTACAAGACGCCGGTCGCCTCGGCTCAGATCAAGTCGGCCGTGCTGCTGGCGGGCCTGGCCGCGCCGGGCACCACCACCGTCATCGAGCGGGAGGCAAGCCGCGACCATACCGAACTGATGCTGAAGCATTTTGGCGCCGACATCACTTCAGTGCAGGAGGGCGCGCACGGCCGCAGGATCACGCTTGCCGGCGAGCCGGAACTGCATGGCGCCGAGGTCGTGGTGCCGGCCGATCCGTCCTCGGCGGCGTTTCCGCTGGTCGCCGCGCTGATCGTCGCAGGCTCCGACATCGTCCTGTCCGATGTCATGACCAACCCGTTGCGCACCGGATTGTTTTTGACGCTACGGGAAATGGGCGGTTCCATCGAGGAGACCGAAGTGCGCAGCGATGCCGGCGAGCCGATGGCGCAACTGCGCGTACGCGCCTCGAAACTGCGTGGCGTCGAGGTACCGCCGGAGCGCGCGCCATCGATGATCGACGAATATCTGGTGCTGGCGGTCGCCGCTTCGTTCGCCGAAGGCACCACCGTGATGCGGGGGCTGAAGGAATTGCGCGTCAAGGAATCCGACCGGCTCGAAGCCACCGCCGCGATGCTGCGCGTCAACGGCGTCAAGGTCGAGATGTCCCGCGACGATCTCATTGTCGAGGGCAGGGGCCATGTACCGGGCGGCGGCACGGTCGCGACCCACATGGACCATCGCATCGCGATGTCGGCGCTGGTGATGGGGCTTGCCGCCAAGAAGCCGGTGAAGGTCGACGACACCGCCTTCATCGCGACCAGCTTTCCGGACTTCATCCCGATGATGCGCTCGCTCGGCGCGGAGTTTTCATGAGGATACGGCAATGACCGTAGCCTTCGACCGTGATGCCCTCCTCGATGCCTTCGACCGGATCGGCCGTACGGCGGCAGGCGCGGGGACAAAGCTGCAGATCGCAGTTCATGGCGGGTCGGCGCTGATGTTGGCGAGCAATTTCCGTTTC
>Ga0134128_10001425_pt1 | contig 30844 bp, 30 predicted proteins | sample KB31754_FD_96462 | JGI IMG/M metagenome (GOLD analysis project Ga0134128, IMG submission 96462) | Terrestrial soil microbial communities with excess Nitrogen fertilizer from Kellogg Biological Station, Michigan, USA - KB3-175-4 | ecosystem: Environmental > Terrestrial > Soil > Unclassified ... | reverse complement strand
CTCGAAGTTAATCCGCGAGAGGCCAGTCATCGCCCCGAGGAATTGTTCGAGTCTTGGCAACTCTTCGTAAAGCTCCTCAAACATTCCCTTCTGGCCATGCTTGACCTCATTCTGTGGCTTTCCAGTGCGCAAGGCCTCAGGTAGGTCGTGCCAAAACTTGAAAAGACGCGCATTGAGCATGACGAGAATGCCGCCCACATACCGGGGCTGTGCGCTGTCGAGGTAAAGCGCGCTCGCGGGCGTGTTGAAGTACTTCGCGGAAGGGCCGTCGCCCTCGCGTTCGAGGAAGCGCATTGCGACCAGTGCGTCAAAGAAATCGCTGACCGCGCGCGGGTGCAGGCCAAGCTCGGCGCCTAGTTCCGTGCCGGTGGTGCGGCGATTGGCGAGTTTGGTGAATACGCCGAGTTCGACTGCGGTGAGGAGCACCTTGGAGGACCAGAAAGCGAAAGCCGTCTGCAGAATGGGACCGGGATCTAGCTGCGGATTCGTATCAAGCACGCGTTGATTCACTCCGTCAAAATCTGAAGTCATTAGTGCCGCGATAATGCTATCACCTGATGCAGGTGTCGGACGGGAACGAGTGACGGGTAACCATCATTTCGGCCGTCGGCCTGCGTGTGAATTCCCCGTCTTCGCAATTTCCTATTTGTCGACGATTCGGGCGTTATCCGAACAACACATTTCTAATGAATCACTACGCGGGGGTTCCGCCATTGATGGCGTGTGGCGCTATTTCCCGACTGGCACCTTGCGCTGCGTCCAAGAAATTCAGCAGGAAGAGAACGTGTTCTGAGCCTCGGGCGCGAACACATCGGGTACGCGCCGCCTTCATTCGAAATCTACTTGCCGTCTTTGCTTTCACGTGCCTCTGACACGAGGAACGCGGCGGGCCCACATCAAATCAGGCCTCGCTAACTGACGCTAGGTCTCCGTAGACGCCGGCGCCGGGATCATGTCGAAGCGAGCAGCAAGTGCAGCCCGTTCCTCTCTACCTCCGTGCCGCGCCGCCAATTGCTGCATTTCTTCCAGAAAGCGCTCGACACCGGCGGGATGATGCATGACTAAGAGGGTCGCGCTCGCACTCCTCGCGTTGTGAAAGCCGTGGATCGTTTCGCGCGGGATAAAGGCGAAGGCGCCGGCGTGAGCGGCGTGTCTCTCGTTGCCGACGCGCAGCACCAACTCACCTTCGAGAACGTAGAAGAACTCGTCGCGCCCGCGGTGATAGTGCGGTCCCGCGCCCACCGTCCCTGGTGGCACTCGTCCTTCCCGGACAGTGCACAGCTCGCCAGTCTCTGCGCCCGACGCCTTGACCGTCACGCCCGTGCCAGCGGACCCGACCGCAATAATCGTCCCTCACCTGGAGCCACCACAACAGGTTTCATCATCATCATCCTCATCCCTAATCCAGGCCAATGAGCTACTCCGCCTCGCAGTGGCTGCTACGGCGCCGGGGTGAGGCCATGGCGGCGCATGATTTCGGCCATCTTGACTCGGTCCGGCGGGCCACCGGCCGCCGCGTAGATCACCTCAGCAGCCTCCCGAAAATACTGTGGACCTATGGCGGCTGGCGTGATCACGCAGAGTGCCTTCACGTCCTGGGCTCCGTTATTCTCGAACCGGTGGATCGCGCCTCGCGGAATGCACAGCACCTGGCCCGGCCCCACGTCGACTTGTATTCCGTTGACAGTCCAGGTCAACGCGCCGTTGATACCGTAGATCGTCTCCTCGTAATGGTCGTGGCTATGGGCTGGCGCCGGCAAGCGCTGCGCGCCAGGCACAGTCATTTCAAAGGCCGCGATGCTGCCGGTCGAGTTGTCTCCGGTGAGCAGGAACCGTATCGTGAGCGGCCCTACACAGATGCTTTCCTCGGAAGGATTCACACGGAGGTCGATGGTTTGTTGAGTCATGGGGGTTCCCTCATCGGTAAACTACGTTTACCATTGTAGGATAGTAAACGCAGTTTACGGACAAAGTCAATCCGCTTGCCGCCAAAGAATTTACAGATCAAACCCGAGGACATGCTCATTGGCGCTCTACTGCGCGTGCCCGCTCAAGCAATCCATCGCCGTATTATTAGAGAGCTCAATAGGGCGGGTTTTGACGAGCTACGCCTGCCACATATCGCCGTGTTGCAGTTTCCCGGTCCGGATGGGGTTAGCCCAGGCACTCTGGCGGAGCGCGCGGGGATGAGCAAACAAGCCATGAACCAGCTGCTCCGAAGCCTCGAAGCTCTCGGTTATATCGTCCGGTGCGACGCGCCCGACGAAGGCCGCATGCGAATTGTCCGCTTTACCAAACGCGGGCGCGCCGCATACGCAAAAATACACGACATACTTCGCGACATCGAGCACGAATGGAGCGCTGAGCTGGGGTCCAAGCATTTCGCTCAGCTCAAACAATTGCTATCCCGCGTCTGGGAGAGCTCGCTGATCCGCTAGCCGGCGGCTTTCGTAACCGATTGGGAAACGGATAAGTCTTATGACGACGACTCGGAAATTAACCATGTCCAAGCCATCACATCGAGTCGTAATCCGTCCCAACTTCCTGTTTGCCGACCATCTAGGAGTTGGCCGATTTAACACAGCAGCGTGCGGAACGTTGGGGGAGGGATCAGATTGGCTCACGGCACATTTTTCTTTGGTGAGGTGACGAAAGCTAAGTCATCCAGACGCTGAGCCGCGTAACTGCAAGCCAGTCGGCTCGTAACCCGAACTCCCAAACGCGCCGCGGCGGATCGGGATGTAACCATCGAGCGACCCAGCCGCGGGCGAACCAGAGAACGAGTCAGGTGCACACGCGGCGCCAGAATTGATATCGACTCACTTGGCAATGCCGAGCCGTCCGCTAATCATCCTCCGGACGCTTTGGGACAACGCCAGATTAGCAGGCGCGGCTCGCGTACCAGTTGCGGCGCTCTCGTCGCCGTCCTCGTGTTCACAAGGATTGGCCAGAAAGGCGTGAATGTCGCCACTACTCGTCATGCCAAAACCTACGATCTGTCCTTTCTCGTTGATTCCGAAAGCGGTCAGCAACGCGACGAAGGACGAACTTGGCGACAAGAACACGTTCAGATCGGTCACCCCTCCTTCCGTGCCGTTCTGCCACACGACGGCGCTCGGGGTTCCAGAAGCCAGGCCTCCCGGACTTATGGATGCTCCAACGACCTCACCCCGATTGTTGATGTCCAGGCCCGCCCCAACAACGTCGCCCGGCAAAAGCGAAAGGTGCTGCATCCCTTTCTTTTTGGTCCACAGGAAAGGTTGGTTGACCGTGTTGCTAGGAGGGGCCGAAGTGCCAACGACCACACCTTCGTCATTGATCGCAAGAGCTCCATTTCCGACACCCAGGATTGCCGGATTAGATGTTCCCCCAAAACTACCGAGATCGTGAACCGTTCCGTCGCGTTCCCAAAGCACGGCGTGCGGTCCGGCAGTACCCGGGGGAATCACTGTATTACCGCAGCTACCTGAAATGCCGACCACTTGACTCGAGTTGTTGATACCAAACGCTAGCGCGACAGAGTCGCCAGGTAGCGGCGGTAATCGCCGGAACTGGCCGGGCGCTGGTCCCCAGATAACGGCGTCGTAGTCCAGAATTTGCGGCCCCGTGCCATTAGGAGCTGCCGCAAGGCACTCTGGATCCCGAACTGTATTCTCCGCATATCCCACTACTTCACCTCTGCTGTTCATCCAACCCCATCCACTATTCGTTCCTCCGAGGGGGTTCGGGAGCGGACTGAGGATGCCTTTACTCCAAAGCATTGCGACACACTGAAGGCCGGTGCCGTACGCGCAGAAATTTTCATTATTAGGGTCTTGGAGTAGAGTTTCGCCGCCTAGCAGGACGAGACCGGAGTCATTGACGACCCCAGCCGCGCTGTTCGGTCCCAGCAGTCCCGGTTGTCGCGTGTCTGCGATCTGTTTCAAATCCAAAAATAAATCGCCGTACCAAAGGACGGCGTGTGACGTGGGACTGCCGCCATCCGAAACGGTATCGGAGCCGACTACCACACCGCGATTATTGACGGAGCTGCCGCTGCTGAACGGGTTGCCCGCCGGACCAAGATCGTACACCGTATGCTTCCGTGATAGTGCGTTTGACTGAGGAAATGTCAACACCGCTGACAGCATGCCGAGCACCGGCACCGAAACGATCCATCTGCAATTCATAGATTTCTCCTTTTGCTCTCGCTAGCAGCGCACAGCCGGTTTTAGGCCTTGTGCGCGACCGGCAGGAGAGCACACCGATCGGGGCTCCGAAGCGCCCTCACTGTATACAGCGCAGAGCAGAGCACAGATTGATAGCCCGGTAAGAACTTTTTCCGATACGCTAGGGAGGAATGGCGGGACCGGGCGGCGAGGCCAGCAGCATACTCCGAAGATGGAACGGCGGGGATACCGAGGCTTTGGATCAGCTTGTGCCGATCGTTTATCAACAGCTGCGGCAGCTCGCGCATTACCATTTGCGACGCGAGCGCGACGGCCATACGCTGCAGACCACCGCCCTCGTGCACGAGGTCTACCTGCGCCTGTGCGGGCAAGACGAGCCGGCCTGGGAGAGCCGTGCCCATTTCTTCGCAGTTTGCGCCCACATGATGCGCCGCATCCTGGTGGATTACTCACGCCGGCGCGCCGCCGGGAAGAGAGGCCGCGGTGCGGTTCACGTGCCCCTTGCCGACGCGCTCAGCATCCCCATCCCGCGAACCTGTGATTTGGTGGCGTTGGATGGTGCGCTCGAGCAGCTTGCTACGTTCGATGCCCGGAAATGCCGGGTGGTCGAAATGCGGTTTTTCGCCGGGCTGCAGGCCAAGGAAATCGCCGTCGTCCTGAAAACGACCGAAGCCACGGTACGGCGCGATTGGATAATCGCAAAGGCGTGGCTCTTTCGGTATCTCGAAGGAAGCCCTCGCACATGAACCCTAGGCCAGACAGTCCGGACTGGAGCGAAGTAGAGCGCGTCGCAGCGGCCACTATCGATCTGCCGGAGGAGAAGCAGGCAACGTACCTCGCCCAGCAGCCTGCCTCTATTCGCTCCGAAGTAGAATCTCTTCTCGCCGCATACCGGCGCTCCGGCAGTTTTCTTGAGCGCAGCGCCGGAGCACATACCGCGGCAGCTTCGGTCGACATCAGGGTGGACACGCAGCTTGGCGCCTACCGCGTCGGAGCGATAGTTGGCGAGGGCGGTATGGGCGTCGTTTATCGCGCGGTCGATACCAGGCTTAACCGGACAGTGGCTATTAAATTCCTGTTCGAACATCTGGCCGATCCCGCTGCGCGCCGCCGCTTCCAGCGCGAGGCACAGATGGCTTCCTCACTCAATCATCCGCACATTGTGACCGTGCATGATATTGGTGATCTGCGCGGCCGTCAATATCTTGTCACCGAGTACATGGATGGCGGCACGCTGCGCGATTGGGCGCGCGCGGAGAAACGCACCTGGCGCGAAATAGTCGAGCTGATGACCGGGGTGGCTGATGGGTTAGCGGCGGCCCACGCGGCCGGTATTCTGCACCGGGATATCAAGCCGGAGAACATGCTGGTGAGCAAGACGGGGAGCGCCAAACTATCGGATTTCGGTCTGGCCAAGCTGGAGCAACCGCTTTCCTCGGACGATGCAATACGTTCCGTAACCCTAAACAGCACGGGTCGGGGAATCATCTTTGGAACCATCCCCTATATGTCGCCCGAGCAGGCCTCCGGCCGGCCGGTCGATGCACGCAGCGATATCTTCTCTTTCGGCATTGTTTTGTATGAGCTCATCGCGGGACGGCGGCCTTTCGAGGGCGCTACAGACCTGGAGACGCTGCAAACAATTATTCACGGGACTGCTTCGCCGCTGAGTGCCGACCTTCCGTTCGCGTTGCGAATGGTAGTGGAGAAGGCACTCGATAAGGATTCAGCAGCGCGCTACCAATCCACTCGGGAGCTGGTGATTGATCTGCGCAGACTCGGGCGCCAGAGCGGCGAACACGTTCCGCCCGCCCTACGGGCCATCGCCAAGCCCGCGCGTGTCGGGCCCGCAAAGCATACCGTCGCGCTCACGGCCTTTGTCGTCGCTGGCTGCTTGTTTGCGGCTGGCGCGCTATTGCTTTGGTTTCGGCGAACGGTTCCGTCCGCCCCGCCGCCGGTCGTGCAGTTCGAGGTTCCTCCGCCGCCCGGTGCCTTATTTACCGTGCCCATAACCCGGCAAGCCTTCGCCATTTCGCCCGATGGGCGGCGGCTCGCCTTTACTGCTACCACCGCGAGCGGAACGAATGTTTGGATCCGCCAGCTTGACTCAACAGAGATGCACCTGCTCCCGGCTACGGCGGAAGCGGTATCAGTGTTCTGGCCGCCAGATAGCCGCTCCATTTTCTTTTCCACCAAGCGAGCCCTCATGGAGCTGAATCTGGAAACCGGTTCCGAGCGTTCCGTGGCTGCACTTGCGGCAGCTGCCCAGGTCGGAACGTGGCGCGCAAACGGGGACCTGTTGCTTTATCTCGGACTACATGACCTCTACAGTCTGCGCGCCGAAGACGGTGCCTTGCGGAAGCTGGCAGCTGACGATCCCGGGCGCTGGCCTCAATTTGTGCCGGGCAGCGACCGCTTGATCTATGTAGCGTTTGATCCAGCTGTACAGGGCTATCGTGCGATGGAGTCGGATTACTTGGTGCGCAAGCCGGTCTCGCTGATGGAGACTGGTTCCCGGGTTCAATACGCGCCCGCGCGGCATGCAGACGAGCCCGGATACCTTCTTTTTATGCGCGGCGCAAACCTCCTCGCCCAGGGGTTCGACGCAAACCGTTCTCGTGTTGTGGGCGAAGCCTTTCCGATTGCGCCAAATGTCATCTACTACGGCCCAACTCTTTCAGCCAGCTTTTCGGTTTCGGCCAACGGGGTCCTGGTCTACCAGGCCGATTTCCCAAATTCTGAGTTGAAATGGTACGATCGCGCCGGTAACGCCGTCGCAAGCTTGGGAAAATCCGCCCCCCACTGGGGCAACGTTCGAATCTCGCGTGACGGGCGGCGCGTGGCGGCGACAGTGTGGAATCCGGAAACCGGCGGCGCTGCAATTTGGATCTTCGATGCCGACGGAAGGGAAACTCGTCAGCTTACGTTTCCGCCCGATGTACAGCGCAGACCGGTATGGGCTCCCGATGGCGCCCACGTCGCCTTTGGGGGATCACGGAACGTCGGCAGCGGGCCGCGGCTTGGAATTTTGGATGTGGCGACGAACGGCGTCACCAGCGAGTTTGACAAGCAACGAAATCTCGCTACATTGCCCACCGACTGGTCCCGCGATGGCCGATTCATCGCTTTTGACGACGGCGCGCCGCACGAAGTGACAACAGCTTACATTGCGGACACGGCGGAGCACAAGATCATTCCGTTCCTGCAGAACAAATTCGCGCAATGGGGGATCGCATTCTCGCCCGACGGTTTCGAGCTCGCATTTGTTTCCACTGAGTCGGGCCGTCCCGAAGTTTACGTTCAGATGTTCGATCCCAAGCCGCTCGCCCACCTCGTCGGCGAACGCCGGCAAGTTTCCAGGGACGGCGCGTGGCTGGTGCGTTGGCGTGGGGACGGACGCGAGTTGTTCTACTTGGGACTCGATAATCAAATCTTTGCGGTGCCGCTCAAAGACAAACTTCAATCCGGTGACCCCAAGCCGCTATTCCGCATTGCGGGTCTTTCCCAATTCAATACCCCGCGCGACTTTCAATTCGACGTTTCTCCCGACGGGCAGCGATTTGTCCTGCCCACCACCGGTTCGGTCGCGCCGCCTCCTTTCATTGTCGTCGAGAACTGGCAGGACAAGTTCCGGCGTTGGACCGGCCCTCAGGATCAGCACTGATAAGCACTGTAGGGGCGCTTCGCTTACGTCGATTCGTGATTTCGGATGTCGAATTTACTGTACCGAACGAATTACGACAGATCTCTATCGGAAGCGGCCCGGCAGAAAGAGCTGAACGCAGGAGTAGTGGTCGTACCCGGGCCGCTTCGGACCGAGTCGTAAGAAGGAAGCGGCTGCGCGGCGATTTGGCAACTACGAGCTATGGGTTTGGAAAGCCGCTGTGATTCGGACAATACGGGTGGGGGGCACTCGGCGGGCGTGGTTGTGTCTCCGACTGCCGAAGTAATGACGGCTGGAGGGCAAAAACCGGAGGAGAAAGCGGGATACATGCAGATAAATCGCTGTATCTTTGAGACGCTGATATCCCAGCAAGAGCTGGATCGTGTGCAGGTCCGTGCCGGCCTCCAGCATGTGCGTCGCAAAGCTGTGCCGCAAGGTGTGCGGTCCGATCCGCTTCGTGAGCCCGGCTCGTAGCGCTGCTTCATGTCAGGCATTCCACACAACCTTATCGGAGAGGGGGCGCTCTGGCTGAATCGGTTCCACACGGCTCGGGAACAGATACGTACGAGGCTTGTTCTTACACCACCGCCAATAGGCGCGCAAAGCCTCGAGCAGCTTCGGCGTGAGAGGCAGATCGCGGCCGCGCGAGCCCTTCCCCTGATGCACATGGATCAGCATGAGCGCCGGATCGATATCGCCAATCTTCAGGTGGACGGCTTCGGCTCTCCTCAGTCCGGTCGCATAGAGCAACATCAGGATCGTGCGGTGCCGCAGGTTCAGAGCAGCTTCGATAAGCCGAACGACCTCTTCTTGGCTCAGGACAACGGGCAACTTCTTGGGCGCTCTCACCAGCGGCAGGTCGTCGATGTCGATATCACGCCGGCGCAAAGTCTTTCGGTAAAGAAACCGCAGGGCGCCATTAGGAGCGCGATGGTGCCGAGGGTCAGCTTCTTCTCGCGGTCATGTATAGCTGGAACTCGCGCACCTCATCAGCGCCCATCAGTTCGGGAGATTTGCCGAAGTATTCGGCGAACTCCCTGGTGGCGTGAATGTAGCCGCGAATCGTGTCTGGTGTGTAGTTCCGGCGCTGAAGCTCGTCCAGCATCCGTTGACGTAGTGGTGTCACAGAAACTCCTCTCTGTGACACCGAAATGTACCGCTATCCCTGCCTCAAACCACCACGCAACTGCGTCCGCCGCGCTAGCGGCTTAGTTCTCACGCGCCACTCGGAAGTTGAAACGGGGCCAGACCCGCGAGCCACCCTGCCCTGAGGACATCTGATCCGCCCGATGTCGGCGCATCATCCCGTTGAAAGTTGAAACGCTCCTCGCACCCTGGATTCATCGGTCTTTTTCTCTAGCCAGTTGGCCTTCGCTTCGAGCATGACCTCTACGTCAAGCCAGCCCACCGCCTGGACGGAGCGCAACGATGTCTGTATCCGGCGCCAGTTGCAGTTTCCGTCCGTGCTTCCTCGTGCCGGTCACCGTTGCGATCGGCCGCGCTTCGGGCCCGCCGAGACTCGCGCTATACATACATCACTAACGGAGAGCGCCCACACTCGATTTCACGCTGAACCAACACAACGTCCAGCTAATGAAGCAAGACTTACCGCAAACACCATTTGGCACTGCTCAGACCAGCGGTTTCTGGCTTATGGATTCGCGCGCCTCCCAGGTATTACCACTTGTCGACTTTATCGACGATACTGCTCACGCGGAAAGTGGGCCGGTGGTAACCCCTATACTCAGGCCGGTGGTGTATAATTATTCGGCTTCTTCGTCAGGAGGGAAACCATGCGAATGTTGCTGAGAGTATCTATTCCAGTGGAAACCGGAAATGCCGCGGCCAAGGCCGGAACGCTGGGATCAACCGTCAAACAAATTCTAGCTGATCTCAAACCGGAAGCAGCTTATTTCTTCGCCGACGATAATGGCCAGCGGTCGGGCTCAATCGTGTTCGACATGAAGGACTCATCGGAGATTCCGGCGATCTGTGAGCCTTGGTTTCTTGCCTTCAACGCAAAAGTTTCCTTCCGACCAATCATGAATCCGGAAGACCTTGCCAAGGCCGAACCATCAATCGGCAAGGCCGCGAAGCAATACGGAAAGTAACCACAACGAAGCGGCAGTGAGTGAGGGACCTGCCCCGCTAAAGGCCAAACGTCCGGCGGTGAACTGAAGTTCACTACAGCACGCTAAAGACGTGCGCAGCAGATATGCCAGTCCCAAGTCACACTTGAGGGAGGCCGGAGCAGCTTCAATTCTGCTGGCTCAGAGCATTCCGTCCCCGAGTTGTCAAACCATTTCTGGGCGCCTTGTTAACACTTCTCGCTTAGGTCCCGTCTTGTCCTCAGAACTTTCAAGTTCTGGAACGGAGACATGGAAATGCGGACACTTTATAAGCTGATCTGTGCGGCCTCGATCGTCGCCTCTTCGCTCGTCGCAGGAACCTTGGCGCTGCAGATTGGGAATCCAGCCGAAAATCCCGAAGCTCAAGAGAAGAATGCGGTATTGGTTGCACGCGTAACCGCTTGCCAATCACCGGAGAAGACAGCGATCACCGCAACGGCAGAAGGCACTGAAAACGGAATACGTAGAAGTATCCCGCTAAAAATCATTCGACTCACCACACCGGGGACTTTCGCGGTCCTACATGAATGGCCGAAGCAGGGCGCCTGGGCCGTCAAGCTGATTGCGACGAACCCGGAATACAAGGATTATGCAACCGGAGTGGTCGTTCCGTTTGAGAGGACCTCTTTTCACTGGGCGGCTATCAAACATTTCTCGCATCGGCCGACGGACCGCGAAGTGGCTGAGGTCCTTACGAGAATACCCAGTCGCCCTCTAAGCTCAATAAACTGAAAGCTAAACCAATCAACCATCGTGCTGATAGAGGCCGAAACCCGACTACAAGAAGCCACGCTGGTTCGTGCCGCGCAGGGCGGCGACCGCGTGGCTTTCGGCACGCTCTACGAACGATACGGGCGCCTTATCCACGGGATAATTCTCGCTCATGTCCATTATCACGATGCCGAAGACGTGACGCAGGACGTGTTCGTGAAGGCGTTGGAGCAACTACACAACTTGCGCGAACCGGCGGCTTTCTGTGGATGGTTGATCTCGATTGCGCGCCGAGCGGCCGCGGATCATCGGAGGACGAGAAAGGCCATGCTGAATCCCGGACGCCTGCTTGCTGGGAGGACGCCACCCGCCCTGGAGCCGTTCGCGATATTGGACGTCGTCAAGCGCTTACCAGAAAGCTACCGCGAAACGCTAATTCTGAGATTGGTGGAGGGTATGACCGGGCCTGAGATTGCGGCACGCACGGGATTAACGGCCGACTCAGTGCGGGTTAATTTGTGCCGGGGTATGAAGCTGTTGCGCGCTTGTTTGGGTGAGCAGGCAAAAGTATGAACGAAGACTATCTGTGGGATCGAAGCGGCGAGCAGGACAAGGAAATCATGCATCTCGAGGGAGTGCTCGGCCAATTGAGGTGGCAGGGATCATGGCAACCTACGACGGCTAGCAACATTCCGCCATGGGCTCAACGAAAGCTTTTATGGACCGCCGCCGCGGCAATTCTGTTGATCGGAATTGCCGGAACGGTTTTCCTACACGAAGTGCGCACGAAGAACTCGGTGACTTCCTGGCGGCTATCGTTAGCCGGCGGTAAAGAGAAAGTGGTCCGCGCGGGCCAAGTGATCGAGACCGCAAAAGCCACGCATGGAGTTATGGAATCCGAATTTATCGGCGAAGTCCGTATAGATCCTAATTCCCGGCTTCGCGTGCTCTCGGCACGCGACGATGAACACCGACTGGCGCTCGATCACGGAACGATTCGTGCGCTGATCTGGGCTCCCCCGACCAGCTTTATCGTCGATACGCCCTCGGCCCATGCCGTTGATCTGGGCTGCCAATATACATTGCGGGTGGCGAAGAATGGCGCCGGATTATTGACCGTCGAAACCGGTTGGGTAGCGTTCCAATGGCACGATGTTGAATCGTTTATTCCCGCTGGCGCGGCATGCATAACTAGGCAGGGTAGCGGTCCCGGCACTCCATACTTTTTGAATGCTCCCGCAACGATGACGGCCGCCCTCGACCAATTCGACGCCACTGGGAGCGATGACGCATTAAAGACTGTGCTATCCGGCGCTCGGCCAAGAGATGGCTTGACTCTCTGGCATTTGCTCGGCCGAACGCATGGGGAACAACGGGTGGAAGTGCTCAACCGGTTTGTAACGCTAGTGAACCTGCCGTCTGACGTGAGCCGACGGAACATTCTTGCGGGCGACCGGAAGTCGATGGATGCCGCTTGGGACGCATTACAACTTGGGGACACAAGTTGGTGGCGAGAATGGAAGCGCCGATGGTGAGGCACGGCCGGAACTGGAAGCAACCGAACTGCTCGGAACCGCCGCTGCGCGGGTGCAGTAGAAACGACTCCTAATTCTTCTCGAGACTCCTAATTCTTCTCGATATGTATGCCGCCGGTTGAGGTGTGCAACTCGATGAGTGGTCCGCCGCTCCCGAGCTGACCCGAAACGTGATGCTTCGACTCATTAACCGATCCGGAGAGAGTTAAATCGGTCGTGATGCTCGAATTCGAGTTGTTGGCGCTCAGCATGGCGTTAGTGTCGCCTGGGATGCGCAGCGTGATGCCACCATTTGTGGTTTCCGCCTTGATGGCATTGTCCGAGAAGCTGGTTAAGCGAAGCGTGATTCCGCCATTGGTTGAGTGCAGCCGGAAAGCCTGCGAGGGCGATGGTGAATCCACCGTGAAATCCACGCCGCCGTTTGTAGTTTCCGCAATCACAGAGCCTTTTTTCAGATTGCCTCTAATTGCGCCATTTGTGGAGTGCAGGCGAACGTTGCCGCTACTGTCCTGAACGTGAACCGATCCATTCGTCGTGTGCGCGTCGTAATCTCCTTCGATGCGGGTCAACGAGACGCTTCCGTTTGTGGTCTGGACATGGCCCGGACCAATTAGATCTTCGAACGTAATAGCGCCGTTCGTGCTCTGGACCAAACCGAGCGCGATCCGGCGGGGCACGCGAATCTGATAACGGGCTCCATAGCCGCCGTGCCATGAACTGCCGCGCGGGTGATCGGTGCGGATCTTCACGTTATCGCCCTCGACCTGAATGACAACTTTTACCTGCTGCAACTCCGCTTTGGAAGGCGCGTATTTCTGGCCGGAAATATCAATGCGGTTCTGATCCCAGCCGGTAATATCGATGGCGCCGTTGTCGGTTTCGAGGTCAAGTTGGCCGCCCGGCTGAAGATCATGCGAATAGTGGAAATCCTCGCTGACACGATCAAAATCACCCAGTCCGATACAACTCGTGAGCAGCAATACGGGCCCAAGAAGCGCCACCGCCGCCACTCGCTTCGCGCGGCTGAATGCGGCCGGTAAAAAGTCCGCTCCGTCACGGTTGCGGTTCAGTGCAGGTGACCGGGCGTTACGCGGCTTCTGGAAAACCCGCTTGCTGACGCAAGGCGGCTCCGTGTCGATGTTACCCAAAAGCAGAGCCGCCGCACGTGAGTGCGCGGGGCGAACGGCCTCTTCATCAATTTCCGCGGCTCGCCGGGCCATGGGTACTCCCTCACGATCGCGGTTCGGTGCTGGAGAGGGGGCGCCTTTATCAATTTTCGTGGGATGGCCTACGCGGCCGCCGCAGATCGGGGACCTGCCCCACCAGATGCCGGTGGTCCGCTTACCCATAGGCATTCCATTATTCCCCATTTTGACTGTTTTCCCTGTCCTCTCAAGCGTTATACGGCGCAGGAGCCGGCGATGTTCCATGTTACGCTTGCGGTTTAGTTCCCACCTGTCAGACGTTCCATGAGAAAACTGCTTGCACTCAACCGTGGCGAAATCGCCATCCGTATCCTGCGAGCCGCAAACGAGTTACACCTCCGCACGGTCGCTGTTTATTCCCAAGAGGACCGCCTGAGCCTACATCGTTTCAAGGCAGACGAGGCATACCTTGTTGGCCAGGGAAAGGGGCCGGTTCAGGCGTATCTGGATATCGGCTCCATCATCGAGCTTGCATCGGAAAAAGGCGTCGACGCCATTCATCCAGGCTATGGTTTTCTCGCTGAAAACCCGGATCTTCCCCGGGCCTGCGAGCAGGCCGGCATTACATTTGTCGGGCCCAGCGCCGAACTGCTGGACATGCTGGGTGATAAAACCGCTGCCCGCAAGCTCGCACAAAAGGCGGGCATCCGAGTAGTGCCCGGTACGGAAGACGGCGTCGATCCCGCCAGGGCCGATCTCGCGGCGCTGGGCGAGGAGATCGGGTTCCCGTTGATCGTGAAAGCGGCTTTCGGGGGCGGCGGCCGTGGTATGCGCGTAGTCATCAATCCAGGCGATTTGGCGGCGAAGGTGCAAGAAGCGGCGCAGGAGGCGGGTGCTGCATTCGGAAATCCGTCGGTCTTCATCGAGCGCTACATACGCCGTGCAAAACACGTCGAGATTCAGATCGTCGGCGACCGGCATGGCAACGTTCTCCACCTTTATGAACGCGATTGTTCCGTGCAGCGCCGCCACCAAAAAGTAGTTGAAGTGGCGCCCGCGGTCGGATTGCCGAATCGGGTCCGGCAGGAACTCGCGGATGCGGCTGTGGCCCTCGCGCGGGCGGCAAACTACTACAACGCGGGCACAGTCGAGTTCCTTGTGGACGCCGACACGTTCGAGTGGTTCTTTATCGAAGTGAACCCGCGGGTTCAGGTGGAGCACACGGTCACCGAGGTGGTGACCGGTATCGACATTGTGCGCACGCAAATCCAGGTCGCCCAGGGGCTGAGCCTGCATGGACCGGAGATCGCGCTACCGGCGCAATCCGAGATCCCGCTGCACGGCACCGCTCTGCAGTGCCGCGTCACCACTGAAGACCCGGCCAACAATTTCGTCCCGGATTACGGCCGGATTCACACGTACCGTTCGCCCGCGGGCTTCGGCATCCGCCTCGATGGCGCTTCGGCGTATGGCGGAGCGGTCATCTCACCGTTTTACGATTCGCTCCTCGTCAAGGTGACGGCGTGGGGGCAAAATTTCCCTCAGGCGTGCGAGCGGATGGATCGCGCTCTTCGTGAATTCCGCATCCGCGGCGTAAAGACGAACATTCCGTTCCTGGAAAACGTCGTGAATCATCCGGTGTTTCAGGCCGGTGAAACAACTACGAATTTTCTTGACGAAACGCCGGAGCTGTTTCAATTCACGGCCCGGCGCGACCGCGCCACTAAATTGCTCACCTATCTGGCGGACGTAATTGTGAATGGAAATCCGGAGGTGGCAAAGAAGCGCCGCCCCGCAATCATCCGTGAGCCGCGCATCCCGCAGTCGCCAGCCACTCCGGCGCCGAATGGGACCCGCCAGTTACTCGACCGGCTTGGACCGAGAGGCTTTGCTGATTGGACGCGGAAGCAGACTGCGCTGCTGCTCACGGATACAACGTTCCGCGACGCACATCAATCGTTGATGGCGACCCGCCTCCGCACATACGACATGCTGCGGATTGCCGAATACGTGTCGAAAAAGCTGCCCCAGCTTTACAGTCTGGAAATGTGGGGCGGCGCCACGTTCGACGCCTCCATGCGCTTCCTGCACGAAGATCCGTGGCGGCGCTTGCAGCAGCTTCGGACGCACATTCCGAATATCTGCTTTCAGATGCTGCTGCGAGCCTCAAATGCTGTCGGCTATACAGCGTATCCGGACAATGTGGTGCGCGAATTCGTAAGAGAAGCAGCCGCGCAGGGCATCGACATTTTCCGGATTTTCGATTCGCTGAACTGGCTGCCCAACATGCAGGTAGCGGTCGAAACCGTGCTCGAAACGGGACGGTTCTGTGAAGCTTCCGTTTGCTACACGGGCGATCTGCTCGATCCGAAGCGGGACAAGTACTCGCTGCAGTATTACGTCCGAATCGCCAAAGAACTCGAGAAGATGGGCACGCATATTCTGGGCATCAAAGATATGGCGGGCCTGCTGAAACCGTATGCGGCGTACAAGCTGGTGAAGGCGCTCAAGGACGAAATCGGCCTCCCCATTCATCTGCATACGCACGACACCAGCGGAATCAACGCCGCTACCATCCTGAAAGCGAGTGAAGCGGGAGTGGATGCCGCCGATGGGGCGATGTCGTCGATGAGCGGCGCGACAAGCCAGCCGAATTTGAACTCGATTGCCGCGGCGCTCGCGCACACCGATCGAGACACGTGTCTCGATTTCGAAGCGCTTAGCGATTGCGCCGATTACTGGGAAACGGTTCGCGGCTATTATGCTCCGTTTGACAACGCCCCGAAATCCGGGATGTCGGAAGTCTACATTCACGAAATGCCAGGCGGGCAGTACACGAATCTGAAGGAGCAGGCCGAGGCGCTCGGGTTAGGAGCAAGATGGCACGAGATCGCGCGGACGTACGCCGACGTCAACCTGGCGTTCGGCGACATCGTGAAAGTGACGCCGTCGAGCAAAGTAGTCGGCGATCTCGCGATTTTTCTCGTGAGCCACGACATGACCGTGAAGGATCTCGAGAACTTGCCGGAAGATCATCACCTGACGCTTCCGAACTCGGTGGTCGATATGTTCCTGGGCTCGCTAGGGGAGCCGGAAGGCGGCTGGCCCGAGAAGATCCAGCGCGTTGTCCTGCGTGGCAAGAAGCCGAATAAGGGCCGTCCGGGCGAGCGGCTGGCCGCGGCCGATCTCGAAAAGGCGGCCAAGACGGTGGAGGAACAGACGGGCTCGGAAAGCCGGACCGACTTGATGAGCTACCTGATGTACCCGACCGTGTTCACGAAGTTCGCAAAAGCCCGTCAGGCCTGGGGAGATGTCGAAGTGCTGCCGACGCCGCAATTCTTCTTCGGCATGGAGAAAGGCGAGGAAATTACAGTCGAACTGGAACCGGGCAAAACGCTCTTCATACGGCTGCTCACCGTCGGCGATCCGCACCCGGACGGTTTCCGAACCGTATTTTTCGAATTGAACGGACAGCCCCGAGAGGTCGAGATTCGGGACAAATCGCTAAAGGCGGCAGCCAGCGCCCGCGTGAAAGCGGACCCCGGCAAGCCGGGCGAAGTCGGCGCTCCCATCCCAGGAGCGGTCACCATCCTGCACGTCAAATCCGGACAGCGCGTGGAGAAAGGTGAAAGATTGCTGGTGATGGAGGCAATGAAGATGCAGTCGACGGTTTACGCTCCGGTGAGCGGCGTGGTCAAAAAAGCGTATGTCGCGGCGCATGAAACTGTCGAGGCGCGCGATCTGCTGCTCACCATCGAATAAAAGTGCGCGTTCCACTAAAATAAAGAGACTGAACTTGCAAGCGGCATTTTAAGCCGTCGCGAGTGCTGTCTTCGACGTGGGGGCGTAGCTCAGGTGGATAGAGCATTTGCCTTCTAAGCAAAGGGTCGCAGGTTCGAGTCCTGCCGCCCCTACCACTGTCATCAGCGCTGGTTGACCGTTGTGTCCATGTCTGCGCGTATCTTGTACATTCAATGTACAATTATGTATATGTCGATGCACATCGCAGATGAGGAGGTCTGCCGATTAGCCGCGCAGCTTTCAAATTCGGATGGCATAAGCAAAACGGAGCTGTTCCGGCGGTTGCTGCGGGAGGCGGCCGCGGAGAGGGAACGGCGCGAGCGGCGACAAAATCTCCCAAAGTTTCTCGACCAGGTGATCCGAGATTCCCGGAACATGCATCTGAAGTCCTACACCGAAGAGGAACGGGCTGAATTGTTCCACGGCATGGAGCCGTGATCGTAGTCGATAGCTCCGCGTTGATCGCCGTGCTCCTGGGAGAAGGCGATGCCGAGCGCTTCCGCGATGTTCTGGTGAAAGCCGAGCGCGTTTATCTATCCGCGGCCACGCTGCTTGAGGCGAGTATTGTTGCCGATTCTCGCGGCCGGGGCGATGCGTTCGATCAGATGGTTTACTATCTTTCGCCGGAGATTGTGCCGGTCGATTGGAACAGGGCCGAACGGGCGCGAAAGGCCTACCGCACGTTCGGGCGCGGCAATCACAAAGCCGCGTTGAATTTTGCGGACTGCATCGCTTATGCAACTGCGGCGCACCTGGGCCTGCCATTGCTGTTTAAAGGGGATGACTTCGTCCATACCGGCATTCCGGTCGCTTGATACTCTGACCATCAAGAACGCTGGGTTCCGTTCGCGGCTCAGTAGCGGGACGGAACCGCACGTGTGAGCAAGCGGAAGAACCGAGTATCACGGTCAGAGGCCTAGCCGGTATTCAAAAACTAGGGCTGGCCTGCGCGGTTTCACGATTGGCGCCCGCCTGTTTCCAAGTTCTACGGCGGGAATCTGCTATTGTACGTTTTGCTTGTTGCTTGAGGTTGCTTGTGCTGCATCAGCGATTAATACTTGTAATCGAAGATAATCCCGGCGATATCCGGCTCATGAAAGAAGCGTTGCGGGACACGCAACTGAATGTCGCTTTGCAGATTGCAATGGATGGAGAGCAGGCACTGAAGTATCTGAGGCAGGAGCCTCCTTATGAAGACGGGCGGCGCCCCAGCCTGATTTTTTTGGATCTAAACCTTCCCAGAGGCACGTCGAAAGACGTTCTCCGGCATATCAAAGGCGACGAGTCGCTCCGCAGCATCCCAGTAGCGGTTCTGACCAGCTCCGACGCGGAGCGCGATATCCGCGAGGCCTACGAATTGCACGCGAACTGCTATCTGCGTAAGCCAGTCGATCTCGATTCGTTCATCGGCACGATCCGCTCCGCCTTGACGTTCTGGATGAGTGTGGCCTGTATTCCGAGCGATTAGGCGGCCCGAAACCCGCGGGCGAAGCACGCCTTACCCCGACAGCAGACTGCGACCACCTGCCGCACGGTCAGGCGAAACTTGGTATAATTACAAGTAGATGCACGTCGCTCTTCCGCGCCTGCGGAATCGTGTGAGTCATGGCGGCGCACCCCCTGCCCCGCTCCTACCTTTGTGCGGTTATCGATTCCTGGCACCTTCGAGAGCGTCAACAAATCTATAGATGAAAACTTGCGTTCAGATCACACGCGGAATTGAGTCCTTGTTTGGGACGCGTGACGAAAACATCCGTCTACTGGAATCGGGTTTGAACCTAAAAACTCGCCTCCTTGATGGCGACTCGCTCGAACTCGAGGGCGAGGAGCCTCAGGTCAGGAGAGCCGAGGACATTCTCGAAGATTACATGGATCTTGTCCAAGAAGGCCATGTATTTAATAACGGCGATCTAAATAGCTACATGCGGGTAGTTACGGCGGACCCGAGCGCTTCGCTGCGGCGGCTCGTTGAAAGCGGGAAATCGCGCTCGTTCGGCAAGAAGGTGCTGGCCCCAAAGACCGTCAACCAGCGGCGATACGTAGATGCCATTGAGCATCACGATCTCACGTTCGGCATCGGTCCAGCCGGCACCGGCAAGACCTACCTGGCTGTCGCCATGGCTGTTTCGGCCTTCTTGAACAAGCGCGTGAGCCGCATTGTGTTGACGCGACCCGCGGTGGAAGCAGGCGAGCGCCTTGGGTTTCTTCCGGGAACGCTGCAGGAGAAGATCGACCCGTATCTCCGGCCCCTATTCGACGCTCTGTTCGACATGATGGATGCCGAGAAGGTGGAGAAACTGATTGAACGGAATACGATCGAGATCGCCCCGCTAGCGTTTATGCGCGGACGGACGCTGAACGATTGTTTCATTATTCTCGACGAAGCTCAGAACACGACGGCGGAGCAAATGAAGATGGCTCTGACACGGCAGGGCTTTAACTCCAAGATGGTGGTGACCGGCGATCGGACGCAGGTCGATTTACCGGCGGGTAAGCGCAGCGGATTGATGGATGCCGTGGAGATCCTCGGTGGAGTGGAAGGCATTGCCTTCGTCAATTTCGATGAACGCGATGTGGTGCGGCACACGCTAGTGCAGCGGATCGTGAGGGCATACGACCGTTACAACGAACTCATGGGGACAGGGCGCCAGCTTGCTCTGAAGCTTACCCCCGATGCGCCATCGGAACATGCGTCCGAACCGCTCCCCGGCGCTAACGTAGAAATTCCGGAAATGCCGTCGATCGCATAGCACGCAACCATGTCTTCCGACGGCAGTAGTAGTTTCCTATTTCAGGCGCTTCCTTCGCGGCTGCGGCTCAGCGCCCGGCAGAGGCGCGAATTGCAAAGGTTCGCCTCCGACCTGACCGAGCGCGTTCTGAACGGCCGGAGCTTTTGCTGTCTGCTCACCAACGACAGAAAGCTGCGGCAATTGAATCGCGAATTCCTGGAACACGATTACCCGACCGATGTTCTTTCATTTCCAGCAGGCGATTCAAACGGCGAAGCGGGCGAGCTTGCGATATCCATTGAACGAGCTGACGAACAGGCCCGGCAGTTGGAACACTCCGTGCTCGATGAGATCCGAGTGTTGATGCTCCATGGAGTACTGCACCTTACCGGCATGGATCACGAACGAGACAGCGGCGAGATGGCCCGTGCGGAAAAGAAGTGGCGCAAGGAGTTCGGGCTGCCCGTTACGCTGATCGCGAGGGCGCGCCGATGACATGGTTGTGCTGGGTGGCGGTGCTTGCCTTGGGCGTGCTGCTCGTCTTCGGGTCGTATCTGCAACTTCTCTATCTGGAATCGCTGCGCCTCATCAAACGAGAAACCAAGGCGCTATCGTATTTTCGCGAAAACCTGCAGGACAAGCTTGGATACGACACGGAGAAGGGCGCTCTCCGGTTTTCGTTACTCAAGCACGTCTCGCTGCCATTTGTCGGCGTATTTGTCTATTGCGCGATCAATCGTACCAGCGTGCCGTACTGGCAAGTTGTGCTCGAATCACTTGGGCTCTCCCTGGGCGTCATGCTGGTTTCCACTTACGCGATTCCGCAGTTTCTCTATCGCCGCCTCAGCAGTGAATGGATGACAAGAGTGGTTCCGTTCGCAAAGCTGGTGGGCGCGTCGATTTCGCCTCTATCAGCCCCGCTCGGCTTCTTTCAGAATTTGCTCGACCTGGGCCAGCCTGCGGAGGATTCACAGACGCCAGCCGATCCGTCGGAACACATTGAAGCCTTGATTACCGCCGGCGCGGAAGAGGGGATTCTGGAGGAAGGCGATCGCCACCTGATCCAGCAGGTAGTCGCTTTCGGGGATAAGACAGTTCGAGAAGTGATGACGCCGCGCCCCAATATTATTGCGATCGCGGCGGACAGACCGCTGGACGATCTGCGGCAACTTGTGCTTCACGAGCAGTACTCCCGAATTCCGGCTTACGAAGGCAATATCGATCGTATTATTGGATTCGTCCACGTACGTGACATGTTTGAGCTCGATCCGGAACAGAGGAAAGAGAAGACCGTACGCGAATTGATCCGGCCTATCCGGCTGGTGCCGGAAACCAAACCGGTGAACGATCTCCTTCGAGAGATACAACGGGACAGCACTCACATGGCGGTCGTGATCGACGAATACGGCAATACGGCGGGCCTCGCCACGCTGGAAGACCTGGTTGAGGAGATTTTGGGCGAGATCCGGGATGAGCACGAGCCCGGGCGCGACGTGCGGCAGGAGTCGGAGGACTCGTTTGTTGCGCCTGGCAGCCTTGACCTGGACCGGCTGGAAGAATTGCTGCACTTCAAGCCGGAAGAGGACACCGAGTCGACGACGGTGGGTGGCTTGGTGGCGGAATGGTTGGGACACGTGCCGAAAGTAGGCGAATCGGTGAAGCGCGACGGTATTCAGATCGATGTGCTTGCGGGCAATGAACTCCGGGTGGAGCAGGTGCGTGTTTCGCGCAATGCGGAGGCAGCGTCGGTATGAGCGGCATTGAGCGATACCGTACCGGATTTGTCTCGATCCTGGGCCGGCCAAACGCGGGCAAATCAACGCTGCTGAATGCGCTGGTGGGCGAGAAAGTCGCCATTACGGCGCGGCAGGCGCAGACCACCCGCACATCGATTCAAGGCGTAGTAACGCTTCCCGAAGCGCAGATCGTGTTCATGGATACGCCCGGCATTCACAAATCGGACAACCTCTTCAATAAACGCATGATGGCCACCGTCCGCGGTGCTCTTGAAGGCCGCGACGTTGTGCTGTTCGTCACCGATGCGACAAAGTCCGTCAGCGAAAAAGACGAGCACGCCGCCGCGGTGCTGAGGAATGCGAAAAATGCAGTACTGGTCCTGAACAAGATTGACAGGCTCGACGACAAACGTTTGCTGCTCCCTCTTACCGAACGATATCTGAGTTTGCATCCGTTCGTGGAAGTGGTTCCGATATCGGCGGCGAAAGGCTCCGGCGTCGACGATCTCCTGCGAACGATTGTCAATTATCTGCCGGAAGGCCAGCGGCTGTTCGCCGAGGATTACATGACGGACCAGCCGATGCGCTTTTTGGCTGGAGAAATCATTCGCGAGAAAATTCTGGGGGCGGCCCGCGAAGAAGTTCCGCACGCCGTCGCCGTATTGGTGGAGAGGTGGGAAGAACTGCCGCGCTTAACGAAAATATCGGCGACAATTCACGTCGAACGTCCCGGCCAGAAGGCGATTCTGATTGGCCGTAAAGGCGAACTGCTCAAGCGCATTGGGACAGAGGCGCGTCAGGAACTCGAACAGATGACCGGCGCCAAAGTATTTCTCTCGCTCTTTGTGAAGGTGAATCGAAACTGGCGCGAAGACCCCGAGTTTCTAAATGCGATCGATTGGCGCGCAATGGTAGGCTCAGAGTAGATTCGAAATGAAACGCTTTCTTCGTTATGCCCTGGTATTGGCGGTTATGTCGACCTTGGGCCTGATTGCCGCGGATAAATCGCCGGCCGCTGCCGACAACCGTATCTACGATCAGGTAAGAATGCGGCTCGCCAACGATCCCGACGTCAAGGGTGGGGCGCTGGACGTCGCCGTGAAAGATGGCGTCGTGACCATTCACGGCCGCGTTGACACGGACAAGGGCAAGAAAAAAGCAGAGAAGCTGGCCAAGAAAGTGAAAGGCGTAAAGTCGGTCGATAACGAGATTACGGTCGGACCGCCGCAATAGGCGAGAGTTTCGCTACTCTACTCAAAGACTCCTCAATTCCAGCACGGCGATCTTGCCGTCGGTGATCAGCTTGTCGCCCGTCGCATTGGTGACGTTCTGCGGAATGTTTGGACGGTCGACCAGAGCGAGAGCTTTTACCGCCTGAGCGAACAACAGATCGTTCACAACCTTCGAGCGCTCCCGGTCTATATTCGAATCGATTTTGTGCGTAAACGAGCGGCTCTGCTCGGAGAAGTCGATGCCAATATCGTGCGTTCCCGCGCCCATCCACACGATTGCCCCATTGAACGTCTGCGGACGCCGCCAAATGCGAATGTGGTGGCGCATCGCGAACGTGTCGTTCTGCTTCTGGAAGACGTAATCGGGGGCCTTGCCGTCGAGCGTCAGCAACGAAACCGGCGCTTCTTTGTAACCGCGATCCTCGATGATGGCGCGAGCCGTCTCCATGGTTGAAGTGTCGTTTCGTTCCGCCGCCGCCGACCAACCCGCCGCCTTGAATGCCGCTTCCAATTGCGCAGCAGTACCGATGAACATGAAATTCGTCAGGTCGGAAGGCGATGGCGGGCTGGCCGCCGTCGTGCGGTTTGGTTCCGCGCCGACCAGGGTGGCAAGTTCCGCCGCAGGTTCAATCGGTGCGACGGAATAGTTTATGGCCGGCTGCTTCCAATCGAGCGCCTTGGTGAGTTTCGCCTCTAGATCGACGCCCGGCGCATAGGTGATGGAGGCATCCACTTCTTTCAGCATCGAATCGCGCACGCTGCCCAGAAGATCCGCGAGACCGGGATGATTGCTGGACATTTTGCCGATGCCCTGGTTAAGGCGGCCATACCAAGTCTGGGACGCTACAATGCCGGTAATTAACCCGTCCGCCCCCACCGACTCCCGCGCATTATCGACGGAGCTAACTTCGGCCGCAATCGATTGCAGCTGGCCACCTTTGGGCTTGATCGTGGCAAAAACGAGTCTGAGTGTAGCAGCCTCATCCGGTTTGCTCACCGCCTTCACATCGGATGTCTTGCCCGAAAGTTCGGCCCCAGGGGCGATGATCGCCGCTCCATTCATAAAGAGAGGAACCGTAAGAACCGCAGTGAACGGCTGGCCGGACGGCTTCTGGCTCGAGACAGCGGAGGTCAGCCGGATTTGAATGATGGTTCCCGCGGGGATGGTAACGGCGCTCGCCATGGCGGGCGCCAGCGCAATCGCAGCCGTGCACACCAGAGTTTGAATTCCCATACCCTTCATCAGGACGTGTAACGGCCAACCCACATTTACCTCTTGTGCGCTACTGACTATGGACGCGTAAACCGGAAAATTGTTGTTAGACCGCTGGTTATAATCGGGAGGTGCCTCGCCTCGCCATCCTGCCAATTGTAGCCTTTTGCGTCGTGACGGGCTGCCGGAGCAACCTTGAAAACCAGGATAAAGTTCGCGCGGATTTGATGGATTATCTGTCGAAGCGCACGGGGCTCGACCTCAAGTCACTTGACATCGATTTGACGAAAGTGACTTTTCAGAACGACCAGGCAAAAGCAACCGTTTCATTTCGCCCGAAAGGCGATACTTCCATTCAAGGCGGGATGGTGATGATCTACACGCTAGCGCCCAAAGAAGGCCACTGGGTTGTGATCGGACGGTCGGATTCGCAGGGCCACGGATTCGGCGGAACGCCCGCGGAGCCCAATAATCTGCCTCCAGGACATCCTCCTGCAAACGGCCTCCCGCCAGGACATCCACCTGTCGATAATATGCCGGCCACACCGCCGCCGGGCGGCAGTCCGCAAGGTCAGGCACAATGAAAACGGTCGCAATACTGGGGGGCGGACCGGCCGGGTCCACGACGGCGGAACGTCTCGCTCGCGCAGGGCTGAGAACGATCGTTCTCGACGAAAAGCTTGCATGGGAGAAACCATGCGGAGGCGGCGTTACCTACAAAGCCTATACTCAATATCCTTATCTGCTTGAAAACGAGACGCCCAAGAAGATCGTGACGGACACACACCTGGCGGCGCCAAGGGCCGGGTCCGTCCAGATGGCCCTGCGCCAACCGCTGCTAATTTATTCGCGATTCGAACTGAACAAAATGCTGCTGAAGCGCGCGGAAGCGGCCGGGGCGGAGATCGAGAAAACCCGCGTACTCGGACTGGACCGCACCAGCGACGGCTGGCACATCCGAACCCGTTCGGGCACATTGAATGCCGATTTCTGCGTCGTCGCCACCGGCGCACGCAACCCACTACGCGATGTGGGAACGCGCTACACGCCACAAGACACGATGTATGCGCTGGGCTACTACGTTCCGGATCAGCAAACACACATCGACATTCAATTTCTGTCCAACCTGGAAGGCTACATCTGGGTTTTTCCGCGCTGCAACCATCTGTCGGTTGGGATCTGCGGGAAGGGAGAGTCGGCTCAGTGCCTCCGTGCGCGCCTGGAACGCTACATGGATGAGCGGGGCATCTCACGTGAGAACGCAACCTTTTATGGTCACATGCTGCCATCACTCGATTTGCGGGGATGGCGGAATAACCGCTTGGCGGGTGACGGCTGGCTGGCGGTCGGCGATGCCGGCGGATTAGTGGATCCGATAACAGGCGAGGGCCTCTATTACGCTTTCCGATCGGGCGACCTGGCGAGCCAGACGGTAATTGCCGATGAGGAACCATCCAGACGCGCCGAACATTACCGGCAATTGATCTCAAAGGATTTCGGACTCGACCTCACCTACGGCGCGGGCCTCGCGAAGAAGATGTTCGGCGGCACTTTCTTCTTCACGGCGGTTCCGACCAAAATGATTCAATTGATGCGGCGCAGCCCCAAATTTTGCGACATCATGCAGGATCTCTTCGCGGGGACGCAGCCGTATCTGGAGTTGAAGAATACCCTTCTGCGAAACGTAAATGGGACACTCCACGAAATTGTAATGAGCTTCTTCATCCGCAAGCTGGTTCTCGGCCATCGCGTATGACACAAACGCAGTCGGAGATTCTGTTTACTCGCGCGCAGGAATCCATTCCGGGCGGCGTGAACTCTCCCGTGCGGGCATTTCGGGGCGTGGGCGGCGTACCTCGGTTCATTGCGCGCGGCCAAGGCTCCAGCATTTATGACGTGGATGGCAACGAGTATATCGATTACATCTGCTCGTGGGGTCCGCTCATTCTAGGCCACCGGCCTCCCGATGTAATCGAGGCTCTGACAGCCGTGCTGGATGTCGGAACAAGCTTCGGAGCGCCGACCGGACGCGAAGTCGAACTCGCCGAACTAATCGTGGACGCCGTGCCTTCCGTGGAAATGGTGCGCCTTGTGAATTCCGGCACCGAAGCCACCATGAGCGCGCTACGCGTCGCGCGCGGGTTCACCGGACGGACGCTGACGGTTAAGTTCGAAGGTTGCTATCACGGTCACGTCGATTCGCTGCTGGTGAAAGCCGGCTCCGGCGTGGCGACGCTCGGCATTCCGGACACCGCCGGGGTACCGAAGGAATTTGCCGATACAACCATTGCCCTGCCCTACAACGACCTGGATCGAGTCGAGCAGGTATTCAGCGAGCGTGGCGACAAAATCGCGGCTGTCATCACCGAGCCTGTTTCCGGCAACATGGGCTGCGTTCCGCCGCAGCCCGGTTTCCTCGAGGGCTTGCGGCGGATAACGGAGCGTCACGGCTCCTTGCTGATCTTCGATGAAGTGATGACGGGCTTTCGATTGAGCTACGGCGGCGCGCAACAACTCTACGGCATTACGCCCGATCTGACGACGATGGGCAAAATCATCGGCGGCGGACTTCCTCTTGCGGCCTACGGAGGCCGAGCTGACATCATGAAAAAGGTTGCGCCCGTGGGACCTATCTATCAGGCAGGGACGCTTTCGGGAAATCCGCTGGCGGTGACCGCCGGTATAGCCATGCTGCATTATCTTGAGCAGCACCCAGAGGTTTACGACACGCTCGAAGAACGTGCGGCACAACTCACTTCGTATGTGCCCGAAGGCGTTTGTGTGAACCGAGTAGGCTCGATGTTCACGTTCTTTTTCCAGCCCGGGCCGGTTACGGATTTCGAATCGGCCAAGCGGTCGGATACCGCGCGATTCGGCAGATTCTTTCATTTTCTTCTGGATCACGGCGTTTATTTCCCTCCTTCGCAGTTCGAGGCGGGCTTTCTGTCGGCCGCGCATACGGATCGCGACATTGCGAAGACAATGTCGACCATCCGCGAATTCTTCGAGAGTCAATAACGCCGGCACTGACATATTCATCCATGCCTGACCGAAAATTACGGGTTCTCGTCACCGGCGCCGCAAAACGCATTGGCCGCGCTATCGCGATCGAATTATCAAAACGCGGATTTGCGGTCGCGATTCACTACGGCGAGTCGGAGCAAAATGCGCGCGAAGTGTCCGCACTCTGCGGCGGCGCTCCGCTGTTTCGAGCCAACCTTTCGAAAGTGGACGAAATCCGGCAGATGTTTCGGCAGATTCGGGAAGAGTTCGGCCTGCTCGATTGCCTGGTGAACAACGCCGCACGGTTCACCCAATTCGATCCGCTGGATATCACCGAAGCCGATTGGGATTTCATCCACAGTGTGAATTTGAAAGGCACGTTCTTCTGCTGCCAGGAAGGCGCAAAGATGATGAAGGAAATGGGAGCGGGCCGGATCGTCAACATCAGTTCGCTCGGCGGTATTCGCCCGTGGGCGGAGAACGTCCACTACTGCGCGTCAAAAGCGGGGGTCATCATGCTGACGAAAGCGCTTTCAAAAGCCTTGGCGCCGGAGATTACGGTCAATTCCGTGGCTCCCGGCGTGATTGCGTTCAACGACGTGACGCCCATGGTGCAGAAGATGATCGATGCCACCCCGATGAAGCGAGCGGGGGCCGCGGAGGAAGTTGCGGAAGCCGTGCATTACTTCTTGACGGCGCCAAAGTTCATTACCGGGCAGATTATAGCGGTCGACGGCGGGTTAAGCCAGCGGTAAAAAGTCCTGGCGAGGTACTCGGCGCCGGTCGGGCGCCGAAGCCACTTATCTCAAAGAACAAAACGGGCAATAGAAACTGCCGAAACTGAGCCGGGAGCGGAAGCGGCCACGGTTCGCTTCGACAATTTGAGCTTCGCTGTTGGGTCGCTTACGCTCCCGGCTCAGTTTTCGCACCTGCATCATCGAAATTTATTCAGCTCACTTGACAGCCTAGTAAAGCTATCGCATACTTGGCCGAGAGGTTTACTTGAATGTCAAGTGAAGGTGCGGACCGCATTGCCGTCCTGCAGGGCACGCTCGATTTAATCATTTTGCGAACGCTCCAGACGATGGGAGCGCAACACGCTTACGCGATTGCGACCCGCCTGGAGCAAGTTTCCGAAGATCTATTGCATCTCAACCAGGGCACGTTGTACCCGGCTCTAGTGCGGCTGGAACAGCAGGGCAGGATTAAAGGGAAATGGGGCCGAACGGAAAGCAATCGCGAGGCGAAGTTCTACGCCATCACTAAGGCCGGAGAAAAGGCCTTGGCGGAGGAAACGCTGCGCTGGCGGAGAATGTCCGGGCTGGTCGATAAGCTGCTTTCCGAAGGAGCGTGATGCATGCGCCGAAGCTTCGCTAAACTCGCGAACCTATTCCGCAGCGGGAGCGCGGAACGTGAAATGACCCGCGAGATCGACTCTCATCTCGCGATGCTGCAAGACGACTTTGAGCGCCGCGGCTTGTCTTCGGAAGAGGCAAGGCGGGCTGCCCGTCGCATTTACGGAGGCGTCGAGCAGACCAAGGAACTGCATCGCGAGGCGCGTTCCTTTGTGTGGGCTGAGCAACGAGTTAAAGATGTCCGATACGGGTGCCGCAATCTATTGCGAACGCCGGGCTTCACGGCTATTGCGGTCATCACATTGGCGTTGGGCATCGGGGCAAACACCGCGATCTTCAGCGTAGTGAACGCCGTATTACTCCGCCCTCTGGCGTACAACGATCCCGACCGCCTGGTTACTGTTTTGCACAACGGTTCCGGTCCGGTCGCAGCCGCCAACTATATCGATTGGCGCGACCAGAGCCGTTCGTTTGAAGCGATGGGGGCGGCGGAATACTGGACTCCAAATCTCACCGGAAACGATTCACCGGAGCACCTTAGCGCCCTGCACGTGACGCAGAACATGCTGCCGATGCTGGGCATCCAGCCGTTGCTGGGCCGCTTGTTCGTCGCCGGCGAAGACCGGGAAGGCTCGGACCACGAGGTGATATTGAGCTATCGCCTGTGGCGGCGACTGTTCAATCGCGATCCTGGTGTGTTAGGAAAGACAATCACCCTGAACGGTGAAGGATACAGGGTGGTGGGCGTAATGCCACCCGCGTTTAAGTTCGCGCCGTTCTGGGCGGTGAAGGCGGAGATGTGGGCGCCGATGGCATTGGGGAATCGCATTCACGACCGGGGCGGCAACAGCTTGCGTGTTTTCGCGCGCCTAAAAGAGGGCGTGTCGCTCGCGCAAGCGCGAGCGGAGATTGCAGCGATTACCGCGCGCCTGGAACGTCAGTATCCGGGCACGAATCGCGAGGTAGCAGTCACTCCGCTGAAGGAGAATGTCGTTGGCAAGATTCAGACGCCGTTGCTGATGCTGCTGGGCGCGGTGGGGTTCGTGCTGCTAATTGCCTGCGCCAATGTTGCCCATATGCTGCTGGCGCGTACAGCCGACCGGCAGAAGGAAATCGCGGTGCGGACCGCGTTAGGAGCCGGCCGCGGCCGCGTAATCGCGCAGTTCCTCACGGAAAATCTGCTGCTGGCATTCCTCGGCGCGGCAGCCGGCTTGCTGCTCGCAGTCGCGGGAACGAAAGCACTCGTTGCGCTCAGCCCGGCATACATTCCGCGCGTCGAGATGGTAGGCGTCGATACGCGCGTCGTCCTGTTCCTACTCGGCATTACCGTGCTGACAGCGGTGGTATTCGGGCTGGCGCCAGCCATGCACGCTGCTGACGGAAACCTGAGCGACGCGCTCAAAGAGGGCGGCCGCGGCGACAGCGACAGTGCCCGGCGGAACCGCCTGCGCAGTTTCCTGGTAGCTTCCGAATTCGCGCTGGCATTCATCCTGTTGATTGGAGCCGGATTAATGATTCGCAGCTTTTCCGCTCTGCAGTCCGTGGACCCAGGGTTCAACCCGCACAACGTGCTCTCGATGGTGGTATCGGTCGAAGGAACGAAGGAGGCTGAACCGAACCGGCGGGCAGTCTTCTATCGCGGGCTCCTCCAGCAGGTCCGAACGCTGCCCGGCGTGACCTCCGCCAGTGCGATCAACCATCTGCCGCTGGGAGGCGATATGTGGGACCGGTCGTTCGCAATCGAGGGCCGCCCGAAACCGCGCCCCGGCGAATCGCCCGATGCCGTTTATCGCATCGTCATGCCGGAATATTTTCAAACAATGCGGCTGCCGTTGCGGCGAGGCCGAGCCATCGCCCCCAGAGACGATGCTCGTGAGCCCGGCGTGGTTGTCATAAACGAACGGGCCGCCCAGGAATACTGGCCAGGGGAAGATCCGATCGGGAAACGCATCGCGATTGAAGACGAGGAGGGAAAGCCGATGTGGCTGACCATCGTTGGCATCGCCGCCAATGCAAAACAGTCGGATTGGGCAGCCAAACCCGACCCGGAGGTGTATCTCTCCGCCCTGCAGAACCATGATTTTTTGGGAGAGGGCGGAGCCTATATGACAGCGCATATGTCCTATATCACGTTGGTGGTGCGCACCGCCGGCAATCCGGCTGACCTGGCTCCGGCCGTGAAACAGACCGTGTGGTCGATCGATCGCAACCTGCCGATCTCGGATGTGCAAACGATGGATCGCGTGGTGGCCGACGCAACCGCGCAGCCGCGCTTCGAGATGCTGCTGCTGGGGGTGTTTGCCGTGATCGCGCTCGTGCTGGCGGCGGTCGGGATCTATGGCGTAATCAGCTACTCCGTATCGCGGCGCACGCGCGAAATTGGGATACGTATCGCGCTCGGCGCGAGCCGGACCGATGTCCT
>Ga0134128_10001424_pt1 | contig 30845 bp, 40 predicted proteins | sample KB31754_FD_96462 | JGI IMG/M metagenome (GOLD analysis project Ga0134128, IMG submission 96462) | Terrestrial soil microbial communities with excess Nitrogen fertilizer from Kellogg Biological Station, Michigan, USA - KB3-175-4 | ecosystem: Environmental > Terrestrial > Soil > Unclassified ... | reverse complement strand
TCGTGTCGAACTGGCGCTCAGCAGCAGTGGGAGGACTGAGCACCGACAGGCCAGGGATGCCCAGGCCGAAGATGGAGGTCCAGTTTGCGGCCAGCGAGCCGTAGTCGGTGCGCTGGGAAACGAAGGAGTCCACCAGGTCCACCGCGAAGGTGGTCTGCGGGGCGAAGTTGTACCGCCGTCCACCTGCCTCGACACGGCGGATGTAGCCGGTCCAGTTGTGGATGTTGCGCTCCGGCCAGTTCATCGTCACCAGCGAGGCCGTCTGCACCGCCTGCTGCTGGTGGTTGCGGATCGCTCGCTGGAAGGTCTCCCATTCGTTCTCCGAGGCGAAGACAACCTGGAACTCCACGTTGGGCTGGACCAGCTTGATCGGGAAGTGCACCGCCATCGTCTTGGTCTGGGCGGTCTCGATCTGCTGATAGATCGGGGACTTGAACGACAAGACGTTCAAGTTGAACTGACCAGAGTTGGTCAACAGCAGCAGTTGGCTCACTGGCCCGTCCAAATCCGCCCACCAGGCCACATCGGAGGCAGCTGCAGCGGGAACGTCTCGATGACCGGGTCGAAGAACACCCCGTGGTCATAGGAGAACTTCAGCCCGCCCAGGTCCACGTCAGGCTTGAGCCCCGCGACATTGAGCGGCACCGAGATGGGACCGTTGGCGTAGTAATTAGCCATGTGAGCTGCTCCTTTACAGACCGAAGATTCCGCCAAGACCACCCAGCAGCCCGCCCAGCAGGCCAGTGGGGTCAGCACCCAGCGGGTTAGAGCCCTGCGGGGTGGAGTCCACGGTGTTGGTGATGTTGGGCGGGGAGTAGGTCGGGCCACCAGGGCTCATGTAGTCCAGCGCCATGTTGAGCAGGCCAGCAGGACCACCATTGATGTCGTTGAACTGGTTGTGCGGGAACTGCCCGATGCCGTAGACACCGTCTTGCAGCCTCATCAGCTCGGCGTCCAGGGTCGTCTGCTGCAGGACCCCGGTCACGTCCTCCTGAATCTTGAAATTCAGCTCGATCTCGCGCACCGTCTCGTCAAAGGAGTCCTGGAACGGGATGCTCATCGCGTAGAGGTTGAGCACCCAGTTGCGCGTGGTGTAGGTGAAGGTGGCCACGTTGCCGTTGCGCTGATCAGAGAGCAGGTCGCGCAGGTAGAGCACCACCTGCATGAGGTAGGGCCACCCGGCGTTGCCGATCTCTACCTTGACCTGCAGGTCTCCTAGCCGAGTGCCCAGCAGCTGCACGACCTGCCCGCCGTAGGTCTGCTCGACGTTGGAGATCATCTCGTAGGTCCAGTTGATCTCGTTGGGGTTGGTGCGGAAGCGAAAGACCCGGTCCTGAAAGCTCAAGGTGCACAGGCCGCTGTGGGGGCCACCTGGGCTGTTGGTCTTCGGAGAGACCGCACCCAGGTTCATGCTCTGGCCACCCGTGCCATCGGTCTGCAGCGAAGGCAAGGGGCGGGGGGTGAAGACGGCGCTGGTCATGCGCTCGGGTCATTCAGTTGGTAGCCGCCCCGGCCCGCATTGGCTCCCCGCTGAGTAGGGGTTAGGGGAGTGGGGTTAGGGCCTACGACCTGCAACAACTTCGAGGCTGCCGGAGTGAGGTCCAAGGTGACCGCTCCGGTGCCGCCTCCACCACCGCCCCCTCCCCCGCCTCCGGCGTAGGAGAAGATCGGAGCGCCGCCCCCACTGGGGGCAGTGGCCGAGCTGGGGTCAGGCTGAGGAGTGGGCAGCGACTGGCTGGAGGCACCAGAATCGGGGCGCTCTCCTTCGCTTCCGCTGTCTGCCGACATGGTGGGAACCGCCACGTCCTGGGGCAGGGTCGAGCTGCCCAGCAGCTTCTTGTACATCGAGGCTGCCTCGCCGTAATTGGTGGCGAAGGCCTCGTGTGCCATCGGGGTGTTGCGCAACATCCGCATGAACATGCGCACGGCGTTGCGCTCTCCGTTGGGACCGCGACCACGCTGCTGCTGAGCCATCTGGGCCATCCGGCGCATGGCGTTCCACGAGGCCTGGGGCAGCTCGCCCTTGTCCGCGAGGTAGCCACTGATGTTCTCGGGGTCCAGGTCAGCCGGGAGCTGGTAGCCGCCATACATGCGCAGCCACGCCTCACCCTGCACGTCGCTGGACATGTCCCCCATGCCCGAGGCGAACTGATTGGCCAGCACGTGGTCGTTCGCCCCCACACCCTCAGCCATCATGGCGGCATTGCGGGCCTGATCTGGGGAAGCGCCCTGGGCGATCAGCTTGTTCTGCAGGTCCATGACATTGCGGGTCATGTCGGGGGTGGACATCGCTGAGCCCCGGCTCATAGTGCGGATGGAGTCCAGCTCCTCGCGCAGCATGCTCACCGCACCGTTGACCGAGTCGGGATCACCCTTCTGGTTGCCGACGATGGTGGAGCGCAGCATCTTCATCGAGTCGGCCACCGAGATGTTCATGGTGGTGAGGTTCTGCTTCATGAACTCGATGACGTTGTCGGCCCCACCCCCAGAGGCGTCGGCATAGCCCTCGCTCATCGCGGCTTGGAAGATGGATCGTGCCTGGTCACGGCTGATGAACGGGTTCATCGCGGCCATCATGCGTTCCCGGCCTTCGGCCTGGAAGCCCTCACCAGCAGCACCACCGCGCAGCGAGGCCACGTTGCGCATGCCCTGAATCTCTTCGCCACCCTTTTGGATCAGCCCGAAGATGGACAGCGCTGCAGTAGCGGCTCCGGCGATGGGTCCCAGCATCTTGGCCACCCCAGAAAGGCCCATGGCCCCCTTGGTCAGGTCTTCTGCGCCAGACTCGGCTGCTTCTCCTTCAGGACCAGCTGCACTCGGCGATGAGCCCATGCCCGGTGCCCCCGGTGGGGGCATCCCGTCTGGGCGGGTTCCTGTGGTGACCGGCTCAGAACCACGGCCAGGAGCTTGCGGGGAGAAGCGCTTGCGCGCCCACTGCAGACCCTGGACCATCATCTCGCCCATGGCCATGTTCTCCCCGGCAGGACCCATTTCGTGCAGGACCTGACCAGCCAGACCCGCTCCGCCCCTGATCTTGGAGGCAGCATCCTCGATGGGACTGCCTTCTTCATGGGGACGCGGAGCAGGAGGGTGGGGCCGGTTGCCATCGGTCTGCTCGTGCTGGGTCTTCAGCGCATTCTCTCGGCTGGCCAGCTTGTTGGAGAGGTCTGCCACGGTCTGGGGAGTCAGAGCCACCAGGTCGGCGTCCGCCACGTTGCCCCGCACCTGCTGCATGTTGACGTGAGAGCCAGGGCTGCGCTGGGGGTACTGACCCACCTGATAGGCCACGTCAGAGGGGTTGGGTGGCCGATAGCCACTAGAAGACATCCCCATGCCGGGTGCACCCTCAGCGAAGGGGGTCAGGGTGGCACCTCCGGCCACTCCGCTTGGACCCCCGCCGTAGTTCTGCCCGGTCACGCGGCCCTGCAAGGACAGGTAGGTCTGCAGCGACTGGGTCAGATTCTTCTGCATCTCGACGGCCTTCTTGGAGGCGTCGTTCATCTGCTCCAGGTAGCGCGTCATGTCGGCTTCAGCCCGGGTGGTGGCCTCCATCGCGATGCGGAACTTCTCGACCTCTTCGCGAATCTCGCGAATGCCCTGAGACGACCCCTCAGGGATATCTACCGATAGGCGTGCGGCAACGTAGTCCTCACCTGAGGTGATGCCAGAGCCTCCTGGGCCGGTCATACCCGCACCCCCTCACCTTGGGCGAAGCCCAGCAGATGGTCTCCAGAACGGATAGCTCGCTCTGCGTCAGCTCCACTCATCCCGTGGGAGTTGGCGAGGTTGTTGAACCAGTCGTTCAGTTCTTCGGGATCGGTGACGGGCAGCTCGCGCTCGCCCTCGAAGGCGTGGCCGTAGTCCCCGCTGTTGTCGCGGTCCCAGCACTGCTTCCAGCGCTCGTAGCCAGAGAGCGTCCAGGTCTGCAGCTCCAGCTCGGCCTGCTTGTCGTCAATCTGGATGCGCCGGGTCATGTACAGCCAGTACTGCAGCGCCCACTCCTGAATCGGGTTTAGGGATGGGTGCGAAAGCAGACCCTGCTCATGGGCTAGCGCGACCTGGGTCTCGCTGTAGTCGTCTAGCCGTCTAATTTTCCCAGCTTCACGGCTAGCTCCACGAATTCCTTCTCGGCGTCCATCACGGCGCGATAGATGCGGTTGATGACGGTGGGGTACATCTCGCTCACCTTTTTGACCTTCTGGTCAAACAGGGCGTCGTTGGTGGCCTTCTCGTAGAGCGACTGGACCAGCGGGAAGCCGTCGATGGTGCGAATGCCCGCTGCGGCCACACCGATCTGGTAGGCCCGGGTCTCACCCAAGGTGCCCTGGTAGTCCTTGACGTAGAGCGCGATGCGCAGGTCGTCGTCGCCACAGAGCGTCTCCACGACCACGGTGTGATCGAGCACGGTGATGGTCTTGGAGCGCCGCCCACAGGTCAGCAGGGATGCGAAGGTCACCTGCTCCTCAGGACTCAGCTCCACCTGCTCCTCAGCCGGTGGTGCGCTGATGGGGTCACCCACCAGGTGATGATCCTCGGTGGCTACCTGCTGAAAGCCCGTGACCTCAGTGGGGTCGGTGCTCTGCAGAACCTGAGAGGGGTTGAAGGGCTCCGGTGGGTCTAGCCGGGGATCGACCTGACCAGAGGCTGCAGCGTGCGGCTCAGCAGTACGGCGACGCCCGCTCACATGTCCCCCTGGAAGTGGTGCCCACCTACCGGGTTGTCGCCCGTGACATCGTCATGGTGGTGGTGATGAGGCTTGTCGGCCTTGAGCGGGGACTCCCACAGCGCAGCTGGCTGCAGCAGATCAGCGATCTTCTCCTGACTGGGCAGCTCCTGGGCCGGGCGTTCTGGGAGGCCGTAGTAGTCGGCCTGTCGCGTGATCTCCACGGTGCACCTCCGAAATAGGCGTTTCACCTATTTCTGGGACAGGGAGTGCAGAACACTTATCCGATGAACCTATAGAAAAAATCAAGGTTGGACTGGTAGAACTGAAGTGTGCAACTAGACCAGCTCGGCCAGAACCTCAGAATCGCCCGATCCAACCAGGAGAAGGCCTTTGAGCTGGCCCGACTCGCAGCCATTGTCGCGTGTGACAACGGCATGCCCGAGACAGAAGCGGCCCGCCGACTCGGCGTTGACCGGCAGACAATCCGCAAATGGCGGGGAAAGAAGGTCTGGCATGAACCTCGTGTGGCGGCAGGGTCTGAACATGCGGGAACTCACCGACCACGACCAGCTGTTCATCCAAGACCAACTCGACATGAAGCTCTACGGGATGCGCAAAGAGACCGAGCCCATCGCAGGCTTCCGAATCCTGCACCAAGACGAGCAGCGGGGGCGCTCTGATTTCCTGCTGCTACGCCGGAACTTCCAGGACGGCGGTTTCTCCTTCGACCTGACTAACCCCTTGGGCCAGGTCACCGACGAAGAGTCCAATACCCTGCACGAGCAGGTAGAGCGCGTCATCGCAGAGCTGATCGAAAGACACCTCGATGACTCTTGACCCCGCTGAGCGCGCCTGGTGCAAGGACTGTGGCGATGGCTGGCAATACCATCGCCAGCACCCTGACGCTCAGCCTGGATGGCACTCGGAGCGCTTCACCCAGGACTACTGCGTCGGGATCAAAGGCAGTCACTGGGCCGGAGACCGCCATCAGTGTGGCTGCTCTCGCCAGGCCCCACTGCACTACGAGATTCTCACGCCCGCCAAGGACGTGGTGTGCGCGTGCACCTTTGACCCCTGGACACACAAGAAGTCCTGGGAAGAACACTTTGCCGAGGTACAGCAATGAACCCCAACGCTAAGAAGTTCTTCGCCGAGCACCCCACCGAGCCCTACTGGTACTACTCGCCTACTTTGCGGGTGCCGAATCCTGCTCTGAAGCCGTGGCTGAACGAGCCCCGGCATCCCTGGCCCGACGACGTGCCGACTCAGGATAGGGATAGGGCCGGGGGTCAGGATAGCTAGCAACCTTGGTCATCTTGCCCCAGAGGTCCTGGTAGACGCTCCACACCCAGGTCCGCCGATCAAGGGTCTCCACCGGCCACCCGGTCTCATGTAGATAGCGCATCAGCGCCCGTGCCCCCAGGCCCTCAATCACCTGGCCCGTCTCGGCGTTGGTCATGCGGAAAGTCTGGCTAGGCATGAACCTGCCCACGATGTTCCATCCGGCTATCCGCCAGGGAGAAGGGCCGCAGATGCAGACCGACTCCATTTAGAGCTTGCCAGCGAGCTTGGCGATCTCACTTTCGACCAGCGCAGCCAGCTTGGGCTCCAGCTCAGCCAGCACGTGCTCTGCGACCTTGACGGCCAGGGCGTCTAGCTCACTCTGTAGAAAATTCGCCATGGTGGTGCTCCTTAGACCGGAGTGGTGTAGCAGTACTGGAAGGTCAGCGTCTTGGGCAGCGTCATGGTGCCGATGTTGATCTGCTCGCCCTCGTCAATGTCCACGATCACCACGTTGTGGTAGACCCGGGCACGCATGATCCCAGACGGGCTCTTGATGATCTTCTGCATCGTGATGGCACCCATAGCCACCTGTGCCTTGAGCACGTCGATAAGACTGTAGGTTCCCTGCAGACCGGGCAGCATCGACCAGACTGGGTAATTCCACAGCTCATAGAAGGTGCAGCGCAGGGTTCCCACGCCCACGGCCATCGCCGTGACGATCTCCAGGGGGACCGACTCGTCAATAGGCTGGACAGCCTGAGCACTCGCCACCGGAGTCGGCGGGGTGTCCTGCACGATCTGCAGGTACGCCAGCCGCTGGTTCTGAAACAACATGGTGGTAAATCCAGAACCACCAATACGGGTCTGCGACTCCATGGGTGGTCACCTCCTCTTAGACGCTCTGCAGCGTGTTGCTGGGTCCGCCGAAGTCGTTGATGGTCGAGCTGTCCGGCACACCAATGCCGACCGTCGAGGTGGCCGAAGTCGAGGTGACGTTGGCCGAGTTGGAGCCGGTACCCGAGTTGGAGGTCACGTTTCCGGTGCTCAGGGACACCGAGAAGGTGCACACGATGTAGTTCAGCGGGAAGGCCGGGAGCCATCCGAAGCTGACTTCGAGCACGTCAGGGTTGGTGAGCAGCTGACGCACCTTCAGGCCGGTGTAGTCCACGATCAGCCCGTCACGAATCAGCGACTGCAACGCGGCATCTGCGGACCCCTTGACGTTGGTCAAGGTGAACGGGTAGATCGGCTGGCCGATGAGGTTGTCGGACTCCAGGTAGTCCCGCAGCCGGTACACCATGGCGTCCTGCTGGCCGATGATCGACCACTCCCGACTGAGCAAGTCGGTCGGATTGGTGGTCACCCCGTGGCGAACCTGGATGAGGTTGGTGCGCGTCTTCTCGATCACGCACAGCCCGTTCTGGGACTCCAAGGACTTCTGGCCCTCAGGCTCTAGCTCAGCCACCCCGGTGAAGCCCGCGATCACCTTGCGCGTGAGCGGCATGGCGAAGGACTGGGCTACCGTCAGCCCGGCCAGGGCGGCAGCCATGAACTGGCCACCCAGCACGGTGGCCTGGTTGATCTCGGGGCTGAAGTAGTTGAAGGTGGCCGGGCAGACCATCAGCACCCGCGAGTCGGTGATCGACTGAGCGTCGGTGACCCGCTGGGAGCTAGCGACCGGAGTCACGGTGCCATCGACCGCCACAATGGCCCGGCGCTCCATGCGGGCGGCACTTTGCTGATCCACGTGCTCCTGGATGAGCTGGTGCAGCGGCTGGGTGCCGGTGTCGGCCACTACCACCGCAATCAGTTGCTGGTTGGACAGCTTGTCCAGAGCGTCCCCGTAGTCACCGACCGTGGCGTTGCCCGGGGTGGTCGAGGACTTCACCGCACAGGCCACCACTTGGTGCGCGCCGTTCAAGAAGGCGAACTTGGCCATCAGGGTCAGCCCCGACTGAATCGCCCCGGTCTGCAGGTTGTAGGGGAGCCCATAGGCCTGCTGAATATCGGCGTAGTCGTAGAAGATGTACGGGTCGTAGTAGGTGGTGTCGGTGTACTGGTAGGCGACCTGGATGTAATCGCCCTCATCAATGTGGCCACCGTCGATCACCCGGGAGATGGCATAGAGCGCATTGGCCGTGCCGTTGGTGCCTCCGACGTTGACGATGGTGTAGTCGGTGTTGAGCACGTACACCTGCCCCGAGTTGGGGTTGGTCACCGTCAGCGAGGCGGTGTTGATGCCCTGCTGGGCCAGCGTCTGGGTCAGGCTGGGGTGCGTGTCGTCGGTGTCGGGGTTGATCTGGATGGTCTGGATGTAGGTCCGGTAGCCCAGGGTCTGCCCGATGATGCCCACAGCGGTAGGCTGAGACGGGTTCACAGCTAACTGCGGCCCCGGCTGGGGGTTCATGTAGACGCCTGGCGGAAGATAGTGCGAGAAGTCCGTAGCATTGGTTGGAGCGGTCATCAGCAAACTCCTTGCCCGGTCGGTGTACACGCGATAGGCTCGCTGTGTATACGCGAGAAGTGGTTCTCTCACTTCTTCTGCGTGGGGCGAGGTGATTTACATTGATCTGGCAGGAAATCCCGGGCTGGCCGGGCTATAGAGCGTCCTTTGAGGGCGAGGTCATGTCCCTGTTTCTCAGTGAGCCTCAGGTATTAGCCCAGGTCCCTGACCTACAGGGACATCCAGTCGTTCAGCTGCGCCGCAAAAATGAACGCATTACCTGCCGTGTTGCCGACCTGATGGCTATAACCTTCTTGGGGTCTCAACCTGTAGGGCAAGAGGTCATTTTCGTTGACGGGGACCCCCGCAACTGCTATGTCGGCAATCTGCGCTGGGGTCAGGCCCCTCGTGGTGGTCATCCTGAGGCTCGACGCACACGCTGCGACCAGGGGCACCCGTTCACGCCGGAGAACACCATGCGGCGTAGGGGTACCCATGGGGACATCCGTAAGTGCCGCGAATGCCATAGGCTCGCCACAGCTCGCTACCGCGCCCGCAAGAGGGCTGGTTTGGTGTGATCGAATGGCGCGCTGTCGTAGAGGACGAAAGGTTCTCTGTCTCTGATGAAGGGCAAGTGCGAGGCATCAAGGGAGGCCTGCTCAAGGCCACAATAGGCAGTGGCGGCTATCTAGTTGTGTGCCTAGCTGGTCGTCGTGTGCGCGTGCATAAGCTGGTGGCCGAGGCCTTTCTTGGGCCAAGACCTGAGGGGCTGGAAGTCTGCCATGGTCCTGGCGGGCCAACCGACAATCGAGTCGTCAACCTCCGCTATGACACCCACACTGAAAATGTGCTGGATGAAGTGCGAAACGGCTATCACTGGCAAACTGCTAAAACCCATTGCCCCCGTGGGCATGAGTACACCGCCGAGAACACCAGGATTAGTCGTCGGAGCAACGGCAGTACTTTTCGCCAATGTGCCATCTGCACAAATGCCGCCATCGCGAAGTGGCGGGCCAAAAAGAGAGCGGCTAGCGAGAAGGCATTACCCCTCGCCACTGAGTAGGGTCGTAGGCCACGTTGTCGGCCAGCATGTGCGGGTCTCCCCGAATCTCGGCCAGGGTATAGGTCCCATCGGGGGCGTAGCGCAGGTTGAACTGGCCCACGCACTCGATGGCGTAGGTGTCTTCATAGAGCAGCACGTTTTGCGCCCAGGGCACCGAGTTGGTCACCTGTGCCCCGCCCGGGTGGATGATGTCGTTGTTCAGCGTCATCTGCACATAGGGGTTGTTGTCGATGGCGGTGATCAGCCCTCGGAACTGCTTGGAGTCCTTGCGGGGGTCGCGGATCACCAGGTCTGGTGGCCGGGAGAAGGCCAGCTGGGCAATGACGGCATCGGCTAGCCGGTCGCGATCTTTGGCCGAGAGAGCCGCAATGGTGCAAGAGATGCGCCCGGTGAACATCCATGCCTGGATAGCCACCCAGTCCTGGTTGTCGTCTTTGACCCAGGTCTCCATGCCCAGCCCGGCGCGCTTCATGTCCTCGATCTGGAACTGCACCCAGATGCCCGGGTACTTCTCCACGTCGGTGGGATATTCGATCTCGATGTAGAACTTGGAGTCGTCACTGGACAGGCCCAAGGTGGCATTGGCGAAGCCTTGGCGCAGGCCGGTGACCACCGCACGCTTGACGCTCTCGATCACCCCGCCCTGGCTCCAGGCCCGGGGCAGGGGCTCGTTGACCACCGTGGTGGGGTCGGGCAAGGTCAGGTCGGAGTAGAACATATCCGGCCCGTAGAGGTTGCCGCTGGAATCTGATTCGGGGGTGATGTTCACGCCGCTGGTCATGGCTTCTCCTGCTTGTCCAGTGAGCACACCCCGCACAGGCCGGGCTCATCAGTGCCCTCGTACTCTTCGTCTCCGAGCACCGCCCCGCATTGCTGGCAGCGATCCACGATCACGATCACTGCCCGCCGCCCAAAATGGAGCGCACCCAGGCCTTGATCTCGCCCTGATTGGTCTCGATAGCTTTCTGCACGCCATTACGCATGAAGTTCTTGCCCTTGATGCCGGGGTGCTTCCAGCGCTCGTTGCGCCAGACCTGGCCCACGTGGGGGATGTTGACGTAGCCGGGCTCCCCGACGTGTGAGCCCCGGCGAAAGTGCGGGCCGTCGCCTTGCTTGCAGCTCAGCGGGATGCTGCGCCCCGCCACCCACCACATCAGGAACGGATGGGTGCCCTTCTCCTGGTACATCAGGTACTTCAGCGAGGTGCGGATACCCACCACACCCTCGCCTGGCATGGGCTGTAGCGCCTGTAGCGACTTGTTGGACCAGCCATAGCCCTGCATCTCGCTGCGGGCAAATTTGACCGCATCGTTGCTGATCTTGGCGGCGAGCTTAGCCGGAATGGGCTGCTTAGCCATGCACAACGCACCGATAGGCCGCAGAGCCCGGTGCTGAGGCGAAGACCAGGGTCACCGTGGTGGTGGTCGCGTTGGTGACATCGGTCTCCACCACTTCCCCGGTGGACTTGTTGAACAGCCACACGATCACGTCCAGGGTGCCCAGGGAGTGGGTCACGGTGATCGTGGTCGAGGTCCCGTCGCCCACGTCGGTGGCGTACTTCAGCACCCCGTGGGCGGGGTCAATACGGGTAGATGCGCCATCAGCGATGATGCCCAGGCCCGGGTTCACCGCGAAGGTGTTGCCGGTCAGGGTCAGACCATTGCCCGCGCTATAGGGTGTACCGGAGTCGCTGCGCACCCAGGTCTGGTTGGTGGTGCCCACCGTGATGGTGCCGGTGGTGGTCAGGGTCCAGGCAGTATCGACGTTGACCGTGCCGTTGTTGACCCGCACTGTGGCGTTGGTCAGCAGCTCTCCGGTGGCACCGTCTGCCGAGCGGCTCGGTGCCCCGGTGGCGTTGACCGTGTAGATGCCGTTTTCCGAGGCGCTGGCCTGGTTCTTGATCAGAATGCGGTCCCCGAGCACCAGGGTGTAACCGTCGATCACCGAGCCTGCCGCGTAGGCGCTGGCCAGCGTGCCACTGGTGGTGGTAGCCGCCTGAACTGCGGTTTTCCAGGTCAGACCATTGACCAGGTTGTCCACGTAGCTCTTGTTGACCGCGTCCGTGGATGACGAAGGGCTGGCGAGGTTGATCGCCCTGGTGTTCTGCAGGTCGATCCCGTTGTAAAACTTGCGGGCCAAAGCCTCATCCCCTTAGAACGGCGAGTCTTCTATCTATTCGGGTCGCCCCTGGCGGATTTCACATCACGTAAGACGTGCCTTCCCGGCCTGAGGGGTGGAGAAGGTGATGCTCACAACTTGGATGCCAGGGACCTCTACGTCGGCCTCGACCTCTTCATCCCCGATGAAGACCGCCACGCTGGGCTTGTAGCCCAGGGGGTGGGTGATGATCCAGGTGGCTGCCGGGCGGGCTTGGGTATGGATGAAGGACTGTCGAGGCGGGGTGGTGACGGGGACCTGATCAACCCCACCCGGGGCAGGCTGGAAGGGGTAGTAGAGCGTCGTCTCCCCGTCGTTGGGGTTCGTCACACGAGTAGGCATCAGGTCAGCCGCGCTTCCCCGACCTGCGGCGTGCCGAAGGTGATGGTGACCGTGTTGTCGTCGGGATAGGCCACGTCAGCGTCCACCTCTTCTCCACCGACCAGCACCGTGACCGAGGGGTAGTAGCCGAAGTTGTGCACCACAGTCCAGATCGAGGCAGGGTTGGTCTGGGTGAAGACCAAGACCCCCTCGGGTTCTGCCCCCGCAGGGGGCAGCGCAGCGGGAGCAGCTTCGTAGAAGATCACCTTGGTATCCGGCTCTGCCACCAGTGCCGCTGGCGTGGTCGAGGTAGCGGGCGTGAGCTGCACAGAGGACTCGAAGGGCTGGCCCACGATGGGGTAGCCGGTGATGCCCCGGGCGGACTCAGGTACCAGCGAGAGCTGGGCTTTTTGGGCCACTACATCCCAGGACCACTGGCCGAAGCGGTTGCCGGTGCGCAGCGAGCGCCGCTGCACCTGACTCAGCTCGTAGTAAGCGTGCACGAGATTGGGGGTGCCATCTGCGTTCCACTGCCGGATGCGCACCACCACGTCGTGCTCGATGACCTCAGGGAAGGCCTCCAGCTGGATTTCGCGCTGGTCAGGATGGAATTCCCCGCGTCGCCCATGCACCTCGGAGTAGGTCTTGTCCGAGAACATCGCCCAGACCTTCATGGCCCGGCGCACCCCGCCGTCGAACATGGTGCCCCAACAGCTGGTGCAATCCATCTCGGGGCTCTTGTACATGTCGTCACCGCACTGCGGGCAGGGCACCGCTCCTTCTTCGCCCGGGTGCCACAGCGCCAGCAGGATGACTTGCTCGCCGTTGGTCATCAGCGAGTCGCGCACGTCCTTGCGCAATTGCGCGACGGCATAAGGCTGGGGAAGCTGGATGACGGCCATCAGCCCACCGCCTCAGCGGCCTCGCCCAGCTCTTGCAGCGCCGCATTGCTGGAGTGCTTGGCCACGAAGTGCCCCGCAATCAGCAAGACAGCCACCGGCCAGTCGATGAGACTGGTGGCAGCCAGTCCCAGCGCGGTGGCGTAGAAGGCCCATTCGGGGCGGCGGGGTGTGGTCATTACCCAATGAACTCGACCGTCGAGCCGGGTGCTCCTGTACCACTGCGCGCCACGGTGGCGACCACGTTGTCCAGAGAATTCTGCCCACCAGGCTGGGTTGGCTCAATGAACTGAGCCACCTGGGCGGCGATCTGGGTGGTAGGAAAATTCAGCGGGATCAGCATGTTGGCACCTTTCGGAGGTTGTGCTTAATGGCTTGTTGCGCCCCACATGATGGCCGGAGCTGCCGGGTAGAAGCGCCAGGAGCGGACCTGGGCGGCATAGGTGCCCGCCACGAACGGCCCGGTGGCGTTGCCGCCGTAGATGCCACCCGAGACCAGCAGCGAGCCCCGGCCCAGGCCGAGCATGGCGAGCTTGGCATTCTTCACCGCTTGGGTCCACTGCTGTTGCTCGGACTGCAGGTTCTGGGTCCAGCGGCTCCAGTAGTCGCGCCGGTCGTCATAGGCCACGTCCATGCCGGGGCGTGCCGGAATCTCGGTGTAGGAATCGCGGAAGTGGCGCATGCACTCGATATAGGTGCCCCAGGTGACCAGCCCGCTCATGTTGCCCGGGACTGCCGAGGCGTTGGTGGAGCTAGAGGAGTGGGTGTAATAGGTGGTCGTGGTGTTCGACCCATCGGGCATGGTGTGGCTGACGGTGACCTGCTGGCTGGGGGTGACGTAGGTGGTGCCCGATGCGGCCCCGATGCCCCAGCTCGTTGGCGGGTTGCCGTAGTTGCCGATGAAGTTCATCTTCTGCACGGCGAGCTGCTGCATCTGAGCGATGCGCTCGTAGTTCCAGTGGGTCTGGAACTCCTCGATCAGGTGCGGCCCACCCTCCGTGCTGTCATAGAGGTCACCGAACATCCAGGTGACCTGCTCGACCACGTACTTCTCTTGATCCGAGAGGCTGTCATAGAGCGGCATCGGGTCGGTGACCTGCAGGTGGTCGGTAAAGGTGAAGGCCACTCCCCCCACCTGGTAGGTCCACACAGCGGTGATCAGACCCCGGTTGGCCGTGAGCCCCGGCCCCAGGTCGTAGTAGTACTTGCCGGTGTCCACCTTGGTGATGGAGTCAGCAGTGATGGTGGCTACCTGGGTGCCATACGGGTTGGTGTTCTGAGAGTTGGGGGCCGGGTTGGTCAGCACATCGTTGAACCAGATCGCGATGGCCAGGGTGTCGGGGTCGGGGTCCACTGCGGTGGCCCCGTTCTGGATGGAGATGCCAATGTAGCCCTGCCCACCCAAGGAGACGAACTTGCGCACCAGCGCCTGGTCGGCAATCTTGGGCGTCCATACGCTCACGCCAGAGGGTTCAGCGGGCACGGGTCACCTCCTTAGGGCGTGATGAAGTGCATGGCCAAACTGGACTGGACCTTGGCAGCGGGGTTGGCGTAGGACTCCATGAGGTCCTGGGTGTTCGCCGAGGAGGTGTAGTAGACGTTGACCGAGACCACGTCGCCCTCAGCCAGCCGCAACTTGCCCCGGCATGGCACCGAGATGCTGTAGGTCGCGCCCTTGGAGCCTGACCCCTTGGCCCCGTGGCCCATGGTCGGGGTGACCCCGATGCTGTAGGCCGTGACGTTCTGGCGCACCGGGGTCTCTTCCCCGTTGACCAGCACCACGATGGAGCCCAGGTCGGGGTAGTAGGTGGTGCCCCACTGCAGAGTCAGGTCGATGTCGTAGTAGCCGGGCTCGGTGACCACGATGTCGGTCTTGGACGAGTTGGGATGAAAGAAACCGAAGTTGTCTTCTTCGATGGTGTCCCAGATGATCTCGGAGCCCGCGTGCAGCAGCGTCTGCTTGGTGGACTGCAGCAGGTGGATCACCGGGGTGGCTCCCACCGGGAGAATCTGCCACTGCGCGGCCCCGGTGTAGTAGACCACGTCGTTCATCCAGACCTGATTCATCAGGGTGGGGTGCGCGTACTCCTCGCCCCAGCTGGGGTCGCGGCCCACTGTCATGCCGATGCCCCAGCCTCGGAAGCTCGATCCGGTGGTGATCTGGCCAGAGCCGTCCACCACCTTGCCCACGAAGGTGTTGTCGATGTAGAAGTTCAGCGTGTCCCTGATGATGTCCACCTGGTAGGTGGAGAAGGGATCGAAGTGCTTGATGGTGATCTGACCCAGCAGCGTCTCCCCAGCAGGACCAGAGGTGGTGGTGTAGACACTGACCAGCTCGCTCTGCGGGGAGACCGGCACCGTCGCTAAGGCCAGCACCAGCCATTTCTTGTAGATGATGCTGGGGGCGTGGGTGAAGGTCACCTTCACATAGGTCTGGGCGTCGTCGCTCATCCGCAGATACACGTCGTTGGAAGAGGGCGACGGAGGCCAGGGGCTCAAGAATGGCGTGGTGGTCGGCCCGGCCTGCCAGACCAGCGACTGGTCGTCGGTCAGGGTGTGGCGGTCAGCAGCAGCGATGCGCTGAGCAATGCAGCGACCCTGCACGTAAGGCCACGGCCAGCCGTTGGGAGGCCAGGTGATGTTCTTACCGCTGGTGCCATAGGGGGTGTAGTCCATCACCCACTGGGCATTGGAGCCATCAGGGATGGCCATGACGCCACCGACCTTGCCGTCTGGGTTCAGGCTCGGATCGGTGGGGTAGTAAATCTGGTTCCAGTTCGACCCCAGGCTGGTGGTCGAGGTGCGGCCAAAGTCATCAGTGCCATAGACCCCGACGTTGGCCACATTGGACGGGGAGAACTGCGCCCACACCCGCATTCGGTTGGTGTCGGTCTCCCAGATGAGCTTGCCCAAGAAGGGGCTGGCAGGCCGGTTGTCCGACGTGCAGACCTCCACCGCCTTATTGATGATCCGGTCGCTGGTGTAGTCGTGGACGTGAGTCGCTGACGCTGCCGCGTTGGGGATGGACTGGGTGAGGTCCACCGTGTGGTGCAGTGAGGTGGGTGCGGTGTTGGTGTCGGGACTCTGGTGAGTATTGGCCTGGTTGAGCTTCTTACCCGTGGAGACATCGGTGCCATCACCCGAGTGATCGTGAGTGCGCAGCGTTGCCCAGGACTCCAGAGCCTCAATCGCTGCGCCCTCATCGGCGTGCATCTCGGGATGGTCCCGATCCGAGGAGCCCGCTTCAGAAAGCGGGGTGCCCTCAGGGTCAGTCGGGACCGTGAACGAGTCAAAACCCGAGCCTGGTGGATCGCCGGGGTAGTTGATCCCCACTAGTCCTCCTTGGGCACAATCTCCAACACACCGTCGAGCCGCTCGCGGACCACGACGCCGACCGCGAGCACGCGCTCAGCAGCAGTCTTGATCTCGACTAGCTGCTGGCCCGTGACCTCGACCATCAGAAGTGGTTTCCTGAAGCTGCGTCGTAGAAGTTGCGCATCTGGTCGTACTGCTGGTGAGCGTTGTTCAGCGCCTGGTTGACGAAGGCCCCGCTACCCCGGTTGGTTACGGTGATCGTCACGTCGGGATCAGTGCCACCCGTCAGCGCGTTATCGGCCAGCCTGATCTCGTCAATCGGCTCATCGGAGAGCAGGTTGGTGAAGGTCACCGTGAAGGGGCCACCCGTGGAGCCAGTCACCGTGATGTTGGGCGTCTGGGCCACACCAGCGGTGCCGGTGGTCACCGTGACGCTCGGCGTGGTGCCACCCGTCAGGGAGGCTCCCGAAGCCGTCATCTGGGCCACGTCGGTGTCGGCCAGGGTGCCCTCGAAGGTCACCGTGTAGGGGCCAGTGCCGGTCACGGCCACGTCGCCGGGGGCGATGTTGCTCAGCGCTTCCAGGGCGCTTTGCACCGCAGCGGCGTTGGCGTTGAAGGCGATGCCCGCCGTGGTCTGACCCGAGTAGGTCAGCGTGAAGGTGCCGCCAGTCGGGGCACCCGTCACAGTGACGGTTTGCACCTCGTTGGTACCACCCGTGGAATCCGGCACATTGGTCAGCGCCAGCAGTGCCGACTGCACCTGAGTGGCAGTGGCGTTGTAGACCAGCGAGGTGGTTACGTCCCCGCCCCACTCCAGGGTGAAGTGACCCCCGGTCGGGCTGCCGGTCACGGTGATGACCTGGACGGCGTTGGCCGCATCGAAGGCCGAGAAGCCCAGGGCGTGTGCGTCGCTGTCGGCTGCCGTCTCTGCCGCCACACCCGAGCTGGGCGGGGTGACCAGATGGCTGAACACCTGCGAGCCACCCTGGACATAGGTCCCCGTGGCGTACTGGCTGTTCTGGTAACTCGCCGTCACGGCGAAGGGTGGAACGAGCGGCTGCATGGTGACTCCTTTTACGAGGTGGGCTCGTGGTGGGTGGTATCAGGGACGACGGCCACCGCAGTGGTGAGCGCGTCAGGTGGGTTGGCCATGGCGTTCTGGACTTCGGCATTGAGCGGATTGACATCCGCCCCCACGCCGAACTGGCGAATCTGATAGCCCAGACTCCAGCTGTCTGGGTCGTAGTCAGGGCCAAGGTTGGCCCATACGTCAGCGGCCACTAGAAGATGCCACCGCTCTCATTGCCGCCTGCGCCCACGGGCGGGTCAGTGTTCTCGGCGAACACCTTGTCGGGGCTGGTCTCAGCGTTGATCCCCGACTGCGGCGGGGTGGTCAGCGCGTCCAGCGGCGACTCCTTGGGCGGAATCGTGGTGTCGTACTGGCCGTTCTGGTAGCCCAGGGTGTAGGGGTTACTCCCGGCTACCGGACGTGGGGCAGTCATAGCGTCTCCTTAGCGAAGGGTGGAGATGGTCTGTTGGCCCATCTGGAGGCTGTCGAACTCCCAGTGGGTGTCGCCCTTTTCGTTGCTGACCAGGCGCGGGGTGTACTTCCAGCCCTCTTCTTTGTGCTCGGGGCACAGCGGAGGGACACCGTCTTTGACCTCGCGGCGGCTTTGCAGGACGCGGCCCCGCTCGATCACCTGGGTCTGGGAGTTACGCCGACCGCAGGACAGGCAGAGCTTTTCTTCCAGGTCCCGGTGGTTGGCGTTCTCGGTGGTCTTGCCGAGAATTTCGGCCATGCGCTGCTCTCCGACTCCCACCGCCTGCGCATTGAGCAGCATGATCTGCTCCTCCATGTTGGGATCGGTCGAGATGGTGACCGCGCCCTTGAACCACAGCTTTTGCAGGCCCCGCATGTCGAGGGCCAGCTTGGGCAAAAAGGCAATCGAGTCCTCTTCGCCTGCCGGGTCCAGCTCAAAATCGACGGACTTGTCGCCGATCTTGTCGCGGAACGTGATCTTGTTGGCGGTGTTGTTCATGATGAACAGCTGCCCGTCGAACTGACGTAGCTCGGGCAGGGTCATTTCTTTCTTCTCAGCAGCACTCACGGTGTAGCTCCTACAGTCAGGGCGCGTTCAAGGGGTAGCGCCTCTATTCATTCCTGGCGCGTGAGTGCGCAGATACAGGGTCGGAGCGCTACAGAGCCTTGGGAAGATCAGGAGTGTCGGGCGTCGGCACGTCCGGTCCAGGAGGGGGTGGCGGAGGTGGTGGGGCGAACGGGTTGGGTGGCCCGATGGGCTCCGGTGGGGGCTGGTTGAGAAAATCGGGCTTGGGCGCAATGGTCTTGCACTGGGGGTGACCGATCTTGCGATGGCTCCACTCACCGACCGGATCAGGCTGCTCGGCCACGCTCAGATCAGGACACGCCCAGTACTGGCGTCCTTCTAGGACACCGACATTGGGAGAGATGGAGGCGTTAACGCCAAAGAAGGGGGCACTGATGGTGGCACCCACGGTGGCCTGAGCTGCGGCCCCGCCGTAGAAGGCTTGCCAGTGCGCACCATTCTCCTCAGTGGGTCCGTGGCACTCGTAGTGGTAGACCGAAAACTCCATCCCCTGCTCACCCACCATGGGGTAATCACAGGTGCCCGGCCCCGGGGTCTCCCCGCCCACGTCACCATGAGCCAACGGAGCGGAACAGATGCTTGCCAGTAGACCCAGCAGGGCTAGCCAATTCCGCATGGTGACTCCTCTATTTGTTAGAGGATTTCTGTAGGTTCTTTTACAGGGTGTGGGACCTTACGAGCTGAGATGGAGTGGGGGTTGGGCTCCATCGAGCCGGTGCGGGTGGGGTCGATCTTGCCCTTGGCCACCAGACCCTCAATCCAGGCGTTGCCCGCGTCGGTATAGGTGTCCTGGTCCTTGAGGTCCCACAGCTCATCGGCTCGGCGCAGCAGAGCGGTGGCGATGCCCTGGCGATAGTGGTCAGGATGCACGAACAGGGTGCAGCTCCCGGCCTGCTCCAGAGGGTTGCCCTCGTTGTAGTGGTACCAGATGCCGACCAGCTTGTTCTCGTCGTTGTAGTAGAGCAGGCAGTCCACCACGGTCGCTCGGCCACAGACGGTGACTTCAGGAGAGATGAGGTGAATGCCCGGCTCCCAGCTGGGCGGGAACTGACGGGCCTGGGACTCCCAGGAGTGGATGAGCTGAGGGATCATGGCGTCCTCTTCAGAACAGGAGTGCTCTGCGGCACCCCCGGTGGGGGCATTTTCCAGTCGAAGGTCTCGTTGACCGCGTCGGTCAGCTCGGGGTTGATCTTGCCGCGCTCCACCAGGCCCTGGAGCCAGGCATCGCCATGGGTCGTCCAGTCCTGGTCCTCGTATTTGAGGTGCCAGCGGTGCCAGGCCTCGCGCAGCAGAGCAGAGGCGATCCCCTGGCGCTGGTGACCGGGCTTGACCCAGAGGTTGCAACTGCCCGGCTTCTGGAAGGGATTGCCCTCGGTGAAGTGATTGAGGATGCCCAGGAGCAGGCCGTCCTCATTGCGATAGAGCAGGCAGTCGATGATGGTGGTCAGCGTGCTCCCACCGAAGGCGACGGTCTGAGAGACCAGAGTGATGCCCGGGGGGCCTACGGGGGCGTACTGGCTAGCCTGGTCTTCCCAGCCGGTGCGCATCCTGGGCAGGGTCATACCCGGGTCACCCACTCGACCAGGGTGTAGCCGTTACCCCCGGTACCTCCGGTGCCACCGGAAGGAGAGGTGTCGTTACCGCCTCCACCGCCTCCTCCACCGCCGTAGAGGCCACCGTTGCCACCAACTTGGAAAGCAGTCGTGGATGTGGTGGAACCGCCACCACCACCGCCTGCACCACCCAAACCGGCAGCGGCATTGGAGGGGGTCTTGCCGGGAGCAGTCGTAGCGGTGCCACCCGCTGTACCGCCAGCGCCACCCGTCACGGTCAGCGAGTTACCACCTGCACCGCCAGCCGTATCACCGAAGAAGTCAACACCACCACCACCTCCACCTGCGCCGGTGTTTGCCGTGGCGTTGGTCCCGGCAGCACCACCAGTGTTGGGGCTGCCACCACCAGCAGTGCCGTTGTGTGTGACTGCAGCGACACCCGAAGCCGTGGCAGTGCCGCCTGCCCCACCAGCAGTGCCAGAGGATTGGTTACCGCCAGGGCCACCCACCCCGCCGCCAGCGGTGAGCGTGACGCTGCCCGAAGCAAAGGTGGAATCACCACCGTTCGTGCCGGTCACACCAACCCCGCTACCCCCCGTGCCGCTGCCACCACCAGGGCCTCCTGCTCCTACCCCCACCGAGTAAGTGGAGCCCAGCAGGGCAACAGGAATCCACGTGCGGTCAATGCAGCTACCACCACCACCTGCACCACCTCCCCAGCCATCGTTGGGTGATCCACCACCACCACCAGCGCCACCACCAATGAGAGAGACCCAGCAACCCACCACCGGGCCATAAGCGGTAGGGAGTGGCTGGCTGGTCTGGGCGGTGCTGGTCTCGGTGAAGGTAATCGCAGGGACCAGGGCGCGAGGCCCTCCCATGGCAGGAAATAGCGTCGGCATCAGGTCCCCACCGGAATAGCGATAGCACCCCAGGGGGCGGAGCCCGCAGTGGCACTGCAGGTCAGGGTGGGGCCTCCATAGGACCAGCCCATCAGCAGGTCCCCATTGGTGTTGAAGATGCCCCCCAGGTCGTACAGCTGGGTGCCGTTGTAGTTGCTGAAGTCCGTGGCATTGCCCCCGTTGTCATAGGCAAAGGCCTGCAGCACGATCTGCTTGAGGGTGGTCGAGGTTGCCGACACCGTCATGGCTGTCCCCGAGGAGCTGTTATTGGTCAGCGCGGTGCCTATCGTCTTGCCGTTGAGAACAGAGACGCTGTTGCCCACCACCACCTGCCCCGAACTCAAGGTGGCAGTGACGGTCTGCGACCCCGTGGGCGGGGAGAGCAGGGTGTAAGCGGATAGATACAGCGGCGTACCAGCAGAAATGGTTATTGACGCTTTCTGCGTCATGGCGGTGGCCCCAATCGTCACCGACGACACCGTGGCCTTACTGCAGACAAAGCACGCTGCCATGGAGGCCAGCGACGAAATGACGTGATTCCAGGAGATACTGTTTGCCGGAGCACCCCAGGTTCCCGCCCCCGCCGAATCAAGAAGGACCTTCGGGGCGAGGATGCCCCCCATCGGCAAGAGGATTGCTTGCTGTGCCATCAGGACCCCGCATAGGAGAAGTCCAGGACCTCTGCGTCGTCAATCATGTGGGCGCAGGCCTGGTTGTGGGAGAGGCCGATGGGGACAGTGGTGAGGTGGTCGCACACCACACCGGAGTCCACAAAGACCTTGTGCCCCTGCTTTTGGGCCTGGTCGCAGAACCACAGATCATGGCTGCCAACCCGCTTGTCCATGGCGAACATCGGAATGTCTGGGTCCCAGCTCTCCAGGACATGACGGGCAATCGAGGTAAAGCCGAAGCCGACCCCACCGCACTGATACAGCCCCGGGCTGGCACACCAGTCGGCCACCGTTTGCGGGGTGATCAGTGAGTACTCGTCCTTGGGCTGCTCCACGAAGACGTTGGCGTTATGGGGCTCGTCGTGGCAGAAATACATCGAGCCCACCACCGCGTGCTCGGGGGTGTACTGGGCAATGCGATTGAACGCATGGACCGGAGGGATCATGTCGTGCTCGAAAACGACCAGCCGGTCCCAGTCAGGCATCTTCAAGGCCCGGTCCACGATGATCTCCATGCTGGTGATCAGGTAGGCACCGTCCACCACGATGGTGTTGAGCAGCGGCTGCTTCTCCATCGCCAGCCAGCGCACAAAGAACTGCGTGGACATGAGGTGATAGAGCGGGAACGCCACCATGAGCTTGTTGCCCATCAGACCTGCGCCACCGAAATGAAGGCCTGCTGCACGGTGAGGGTGCCTACCGACGTTTTGGCCTGCAGGGTGAGGTAGTTCTGCACCGTGGTGTCGATGGCGTGGGTCGTAGTGCCGACATTGACGTTGGCCGCGTTGAAGGCCGCACCGAACACCGAAGACCCGGCGATACAGCTCCCTGTCGAGCCGATAGCGCGCACCGTCAGCAGGCCCTCCATCGCATTTCCTGCCTGGGCAGTGGTGCTAGAGGCGGCTGCAGTTGCCGCCTGGAAGTCGGCGGTGGTCCCCGCCGTACCGATGCAGATGTAATAGGTGTTGCTCGCGGTGGTGGCGTTGGAGCCGAATGCCATGAACTGGAAGGCCTGCCCAGCGCTGAGCGTATTGGCCGGGATGGTGTAGCTGGCCACCACCGCCGTGGCAGTCGTGGCGGTGGCAGGGCTGGCGAGCACCGTGGGGGTGCCGCCGAAGTTGAACGTCGCCCCATCCACCGCCGACAGGCTCATCGAGTTGTAGACCGACAGTGCCTTACCGCTGACGATGTTGACACCGCCGTACTGCACGTCCCAGTCGGTGGCCGCAGTCGGTGTGTTGACCGCCGCGCTGAGCACCGCGCTGGTGTTGGTGGCCAGGATGATGGCGGTGGCTCCACCAGAAGCGTTAACCGTGACCGTGCCGGTGGACTCGTTGATGATCAGCCACTGCATGGCCTGGGTGACGCTGGTGCTGCCCATGACCACGGTCTGGTTGGCCGTGCCGGTGAAGACCTGGACCTGGTTGGACGACGAGGTCAAGGTGGTGGTGCCGCCAGCGGTTGCGGTGCGCGTCTCAGAGAGCGATCCGCTGCCCCCTGAGGGAGTGGCCCAGGTGCCGTCACCACGCCAGAAGGTGGTGGAGGAGGCTGACGTGCCGCCATTGAGGTTGCCCACCGGCAAGTTGCCTGTGACATCGTTGGCCAGCCGCACCGTCAGGGTGTTGTTAGCTCCACTGATGGTCTTGTTCTGTAAGGTCTCCGTGCCGGTATCGGCGAAACCCTTGGTGACTGCGTCAGTGCTGCCCGAAGGGGCCACACCGAGTTGCTTGCGCGCCAAAACCGCCCTCCGCTCTCCCTAGTTATTAGGGAGGGTGAAGGGCGGTTCTACAGGTTAGGAGGCGGCAGGATCGACAATGGGCAGATGCGCTGCAGCCTTGTCGTCAATCTTGAGTACTTCGGGGTGGTGCATAGTGAACTTCTGACCGTGGTTGTCGTGCACGATCAGGCCACCGTTCTTCTTGGCCAGATCAGTGATGAACTCCTGCATGCCGTGCGGGCACTCGGACTGGACAACGCACCAACCCAACTTCATATCTGCTGAATCAAAGAGGTACAGCAAGTAACTCTTCTTATCGGAGGGTGAAGGGATAGACGGGCACTCGTGGCAGGTCGTCATCTCCTCCTCCTTCCCACTAGAGGGCACTATACGGCTGACTATAGAGCCTTTCTAATCACTCAGCAATGGAACACGCCAAACGACACAGGACCAAGGGGCTCTAGGTCCTGTGTCGCGTGGTGCTGTTGTGAATACCCTAGCGCTTACCCTACTGCTGAACTGGGGTAACCGTGGCGTCTCCCGGCAAAACTCCGGCAGTAGTTGTCGTCGCCCCATCGGGGACAGTGACAGGAGTAACACCTGCAGGAACCTCAACCACCGGGGTGCCGGGGTCCAGCGAGCCCGCATTGACCGGAGCCGCATTCGGGTCCACCGGAACCGGAGCCGAGGCGTCAGTACCAGAGGCAGTGGCGTCGGTGCCATCAGTGGTCGTCGCCGTGCTCGTGGCGTCGGTCTGGTTGACATCGGTGCTCGTGGGCGTGGTGTCCCCACTGTCAGTCGCCGGTACCGTCTGGTCCTGCTGGGCACCCGGGGTCACTGCTCCAGCGTCAGAAGCCGGAACATCACCGGAGTCCGCAGCCGGAGCGTCCGAGGTAGCGTCCCCAGGCCCAGTCGGGGTGGCCGGGATGACTCCGGTCGGGTTGCCCGCGTCATCGGTGGTGCCCTGCTCTGCCGGAGTGGTCACGCCACCGTCAGCAGTCGGGATGGTGGCATCCGGTGGCACCGGAGCGTCAGCCGGAGGCGCGGTGACCACAGGCGGGTTGAGGTTGACCGGAGTCGGGCCAGACGGGCTCGGAGTCCCCTGGGCCGGAGCGGTCGGGTCCACGACCGGAGCAGCAGTTCCATCACCCGTGGTGGTCGTGCCCCCAGCGGGGGCAGTCACCGGAGCCGGAACCTGACCAGCGGCGGTGTTGATGGCGCTGGCGATGCTGTCGGCGGTGGTCTTCAGCGCGGCGACGGTGGCCGGGTCAACCGAGTTGGCCTCGGAGGCTGCCAGCTGGCTCTCCAGGTCGCTGACCTGTTGCTGCAGCGCAGTGGCGTCCGAGGTGGCATTGGAAATGGTGCTGTTGAGGGTGGACAGGGAGGCGTTCAACTCATCGAGTGTCGCCTGCAGGTCGTCCTGTGCTGCCATGATTTTCTCCTGATTGTGAATAAGGCGACGGACCCACCAAGGTGGACGGTCCTGGTCGGTGAGGATTGCGACGATCTCGTCGAAAACTTCTCCCACACTTATTGCCCGCCCATCTCGGGGCTTTTACAGGCTCGACCAGGCTGAGAAAACAGAAAACCCCCTCCCGAAGGAGGGGGCTCTGTTGGGCACGGCTTGATACCGCGTCCAGACTAGCTCTTGCGCAGGATGATGATGCCTCGGGGGTTGAGGACCACCATGCCGACCAGCTCGTCCATAACCCAGCCCTTGTGGAACTGCTCCACCTGGTTGTTCTCCTCCACGTCCAAGCTGTACATCACCGGGAATACACCCAGGAATGACGGCTCCGGCGTCAGGTAGACGGTGCCACGCGGGATGATGATGGACTTACCGATCTGGAACTCACCGAACTGGACGATCTTCTCGCCAGCCACGACGCTGTCCTTGAAGGCCCAGCCCGTCGTCGCGATGTCCCACCTGTAGAAGTCGCGGTATTCCTGCGGGTTGCACAGGAGCCGAGACGAGTCCAACATGCGCTGGTCGGTGAAGGTCACCGCCGTGTACAGGTCGGACGGCATCAGGGTGGACCCAGCGATGGTGATTTCGTTGGGCAGAGAACCTGACCCAGGAACCGCAGTGGTGTCGATCAGCCGGTAGTTAGCTGCCGCCACCTCCAGCAAAGTCACCAGGCGGGAGTCTTCCTGCCGCATGATGGCCTGCTTCGTTTGGTCCTGTGTGAACTCCACAATGTTGCTGCGGAGGTAGTACAGGTCCTCTTTCTTGATCTTCGGGAACGAGGCGATGCGGAAAAGCTGCACCTCAACGCGCTTGCCCTCGAAGGGGGTGATCTTAATTTCACCCTCGTCGCCGTGCAGCATGTATGCCTGCCCGAGGTCGTCCAGCACGTCGTACTGAATCGGAACGCCCGGGGTCAAGGTATCTTCCAGCAAAACATTGCGGAGAATACCTTGGTAGCGGAGCTGCAGCTGAATCGGTCCAATCATGGACTGGCCGAGTCGCATCATCCCGTTTTGGCGGTCGCCCAGGATGTGTGCCAGCTTGGCTTGCTTCTCGCGGTGGGAGAGCTTGCGCCCACCCATGCGGTCCATGACGCGCTGGATGTCGGCGACGTAGTCCTCCGAGTTGCGCGCCACGCGCTGCAAGCCAGAGCCGATAGCCTGCGGAATTGCCGTTGGCATATTCGTCTCCCTTTCTTATGCAGCGCCCACCGCAACGGAGCTGGCGAAGTTCGTCGGCTTCATGCGGATGAGAATTTTGCCGGTGTCTTCCACGTCGATCAGCTCAGCAATCGCGTTCGCGTTGTTGGCTCCGGTCGGCGTGAGAAGACCTGTGTTAGTGGCCGTCAACAGCTGCTCGCCACCATCGGTGACGTTGGCTGCGGTCCAGTCAGCGGCCCCGTCGAACGCGGGGGCCAGGACCTCGAAGACGGCCTGCTCGCCACCGACCCACACCGTGAACAGGTTGGTGCCAGTGGCAGTGACTTCATCGACACCCAGCTGCGGAGCTACGAAAAGGGCAGCAAGACCGAAGGGCTTCTGGTTCCCCGTCCCAGTGAACGGGGTGAAGATTTCCTTGGTCAGGCGGCACATGACCGTACCCGGCAGGATGTCGAAAGAGCGATTCCAGTTGGGGTCCAAGAACCCGCCATAAGTAGTGGCCTGGTGCTGGGCGTAGATCGGTCGGATCGTTCGCTTCAGCCCGGGGTTACTCGCTGGTGCGTAAAACACTGGGATCGCCTCCTTTCAGGTGTGATTGGCTCGGCTTAGCCCTTGAAGAACATGGCCGAGTCGGTTGCGATGTCGTTTGTGGCGCTGTAGTGCTGGCCTGCGGTCAGCTGACGCTGGCCAAGGCCGGGCGGGAGGCCACGTGCGGCACCGCGATTGATCCCAGCGGTGCGGCGTGCTGCAGCTTGCCGACGCGAGTTGATCGCGTTGACGGCATCCAGCAATCGAGTGCGGTCCACAATGGTGCCGTGGCGCATCGTTTGGGCGAGGCCAGCGATCTTCCACTTCTCTTCAGGAGTGTTGTCGGCCAGTCCGGCTTCGATGAAGGCTTCTGCATAGCGAACCGCAGTGATGCCATCTGCTTTCCGGTTGGCGTTCTTGATCGCGTCGCCCTTGTCCGGTGCCCAAATCTGCGAGTCTGTGCTCGTGTCTGGGTCGGCCAAGTTGTCCCCGGCGTTGTTGCCGAAGTCTTTGAGGTCGAACTGCGAGGCCTGTGCGTCGGCGTCGGTCGTGTTGCTGACCGGAGCCTGCACGTCTTGGCGCTCTTGTGGAGCTGCTGTGTCCAGGTCCACGGCTTGGCGTCGCATATTGCCTCCCTCAACCCTTTTGGCTTCTCGCAGCACATTTCCCAGGGCGGGGAACAGAGCCTCGACCGGAAGACCCGATGCCGAGCAGTACCGCGCAGCCTGGCGACGCAGGAACGTCGAGGTGTGCTGGTTGGCCGTGCGACCCGTGGTCTGGGCCAGCCAGTTGTCGAAAGCCCTGAAGTAACGCAGCGAAGCGTCCTTGGGCTGAGTGGTGACCTTGTCCAGCGCGACGTTGTCGAAGTCGTCGCCGGTCAGCTTCTCCCCGTCCGTGCCGCTGTTGACGGTCGGGTTGACGGTGTCGGGAGTGTCCGCACCCTTGACCGACTGCTCGGGCGGGGACGGCCAGTTGTCCGAACTGTCAGCGGTCAGGCGACGCCCGGTGATCTGCTCGTAGGCGATCAGGTCGCGGCGCTGTTGGGCGTTGCGCTGTTGGATGCGCTGGGTCAGGCTGGCGACCAAGTTGTTCTCCGTGTTGGAGATCGGCTTGTCGCCAGGCTGGGGCGGATCGAAGCTCTCCGCCGAAGGCGTGTCCGAAATGAACACGTCCTCCTGCACGCCCTGGTCGTTGTCATCGGTGTGGTATGGCCCGCCATCGGTGTGGCCCGAGTCATCGGCGTAGTGACGACGACGGCCAGCACTGGCGACGCGGTTGCGGTCTGCGAGACTCACCGGCCCTCCTTCTCGGGTTGCCCTTCTCTTATTGCGGGTCGAAGACCGCCGTTTTCCATTGCGGCCTTCATGACGACCGTGTTCTGGCGCGGGGCCAGGGTGGGCACGCTGCATGTGCCCCATCGGGTCGTCGTGGGTCGGGCGGATGTAATCGCCCGTGACTTCGCCCTCGCCCACGTAGGGGTCGTTGTAGTTCTCGTGCTTGCCGCGAGAGCGCGGGTCCTCGTAGTAGGGGTTGTCGAAGGCCTGGCGACGACGGCGAGACTTCTTGTCCAGCCACGGCGGCTTGGAGTCCGAACTGGAGTCCGACTTGCTCGATGAGGACGAGGACGAGCTGTCCGAGTCGTCGTCATCGGAGTCGTCGTCGTCGTCATCCGAGTCATCGTCGGAGTCGTCATCAGAGTCCGAGTAGTCGTCGTCCGAACCTCCGGCATCACTACCGGCGTCATCGGAGTAGTCGTCGCTGGAAGCCTTGTCGGCCTTCTCCAGGTCGTCCTCGGCCTCAGAGATGAGGTCGTCATCGGAAGCGGCGTAGTAGCGACGCCCCGTGCGGGGGTCAACCAGTACATCAGCCATGGAAGTGCTCCTTCGGGCGTAGATGTCACCGGGAGCACCCCGGTGCGGAGGGGATGGATAGTTCTCGTGGTGGGAGGGGACCTTTTGGCCCAGGGCGTTGCCGTAGTCGTCGTAGTCCCAGGCATCAGGAGAGTCATGCGTTTTGCCCTTGCTCTTGGGGTTGGGCATGACGGCATCCCCCCAGGCCTGACGGCGTCGTGCATTTCGGGGCATGGGGGCTCCTCCTACGTCCTCGACATCCTCGACACGACGGCCAGAGTCGAGACCTTCTTGTTCCTGCGCGCGGTCCAGGCGCTTGGTCTGGTCCAGGTCTGGCCCCTGTAGTTCCTTGGGGCTCTCGACGTAGTGCTTGAACTCGTCGTTTTCGTCCTGGTCTTCGTTGCGCAGCGTGTCCACGTCTTCGGGGGCCTCGACTTCCCCGTAAGCGCGGCGACGGCGAGCAGTCGGCATCTGGCCGTAAGGCATCTGGCCCTCCACGATTTCGTCGGGATAGACCGGCTGCTGGGCGGCAGCTCCGTAGTGAGGGCCGTCCTCGTAGAAGTGCTGGTGGATGTGGCCACCTGCACCCTCTTCGCTGTCGGGGTCACCTACCCAGGGGGCGAAGTCGTCAGGCTCCGCGTCGTAGTCGTAGGCGTACTCACTGCTGTGGTTGCCTGCCGCGATCACCCGCGAGACCACGGCGGTCTCATCGGCAGGATCGAAGACGTAGCTCAGCTCAAAAAAGCCCAGCTTGTAACACTTCTCGTAGACCAGCACGTCCTCTTTGGCCCCGGTGCGAGCGTTGATGCGCGGGAGCACCTGGCCCTTGTGGTAGCGCACGTGGCTGCAGAAGTCGGGGACATCGACGGCCTTGTTGCCGCAGTAGGAGCAGATGGTGAATCCGGCCTCGACACCCATCGAGACGCTGTCCAGACCACCCGTGCGAATCTCGTGCGCCAGCTTGGGGAAGCGGTGGGCGTCGATCTCCATGACGGTCTCGATGTACTTGTCGTCCCCGGCCTCGACGTACTTGGCCGCGACCACCTTGCCCCGCGCCTTGGAGGGGTCGAAGTTCTGGTGGTTGACGAACACCGGCTTGCCGATGAAGGTGCGGTAGGACTTCTTCAGCTCGCCCGAGGGCCAGCCGTCGTAGTTCTGGTTGATCCGCGCACTGATGGCGCGCACCTGGGTGTAGATGAAGCCCGGCTTGAACTCGAAGCCCTCTTGGATGCTGGCGTAACGCCCCCGGTAACCCGCCAGCATCTGGCGGGCACCGTCATAGGAGGACGCCGTGCGAACAGAGCGCTGCGGCTCATAGTTCGCAGGGTCAGACGCCGCAACGTAGTGCGGGTCTCCCCAGTCGTAGGCGGCGTCCAACGGCTTCCCTTTCCCTCTAGCTATTGCGGTGCGAAGGGGGATGGTTTACAGGCTCAGAAGATGTAGTGCGTGCCTGCGAGGTCGTCATCGGTAGGCAGGTTGCGTGCTCCCATGGGGTGCGCCTCGGCCTCCAACATCCGCTGTTCTTCGGGGGTGTACTTACGCCCCGCCGTGCGCAGGAATGCCTGAGCGGCTTGGGCAATGTCGTCATTGCCCCGGTTGGAACCACCAGAGCCGACCATCATGGCCGCAGCAGCACCGGAGCGCTGGAAGTTGGCCAGGATGTCACCCCCGCCGCCCATCTCGTCACCGACCGAGAAGTCCTCCAGCGAGGAGCCGCCGTTGTAGCCGAAGTCCTCGGGCAGGGCAGCTGCGACGCGCTCCTTCTCCCAGCCGTTGCGCCGGTCCACCCGAACCTGCTGACGCGGGCCACCGTGACGCTGCACTCTCGCCAGGGCCATCAGCTCGGGAGCCTCTTCGGCCAGACCAGCCTCACCGGCTTCTCCGGCAGCACCGCCGCCACCCTTGCCCATCACCTGATCGAGCACGCCCTGGCCGGTCATGTTGTGGACCTGCTTGCCCACCTCATCCATGAACGGCTCACCCGAGGCCTGCTCCCAGTCGTTGCCGGTGGGGTTGGCCGGGTTGAACATGCCCGACGATTCGTCGTTGGGGTCCAGGGCGTAGTGCAGCAACGAGGCGTTGCGCGGCCCCTGTTGCGGGCTCGACCGCGAGTCGTTGAACTTGATGATGTCGCTGCCGTCGTCCTTGTACCAGTCCTCAGGGCTGAAGTCGGGACGTTCGTGGTCATCGACGTAGCTCGCCGAATCGCTCATGTAGAACTTGGGGTCAGCCCCCGAGCCCGCAAACGGCTCGTCCGCCCAATTGGGGTTGGACATCCCGGCGAAGTTGGCGTCCCCATCGGAGGGGTCGTCGTCGGAACGCTGGCCCTGGGGCACTGCCGTGTGCAGGCTCGCCACATAGGACCCGACCCGGGTGCTTTGTCCTGGCACCGTGGGGGCTGCCGGGTTGGGCTCGGGCCGTGCCTGAGAGGGCACGTTGTTCTGCGGCTGCAGCAGACCCGGGATCAGTCCGGTCCCCATGGGGCCACCACCGGGCAGCATGCCAGGAATCTGTGGCCACAGCTCTTGAGCCGGGCTGTTGATGTTGGGCGACGGGAAGTCCGGTGTCAGGTTGGGCGGCAGCGTTTCCAGCAGGCCCGGGGGCTTAGCCGGATTGTCCACCGGGGGCGGGGTGCCACCAGGTCCGACCGAGTTGGACGGCGGGCGACCCGGGTCAGTCGGGTACGTCGGAGTCGCCGTGTGCAGCGACGCCACAAAGTAGC
>Ga0134128_10001423_pt1 | contig 30848 bp, 32 predicted proteins | sample KB31754_FD_96462 | JGI IMG/M metagenome (GOLD analysis project Ga0134128, IMG submission 96462) | Terrestrial soil microbial communities with excess Nitrogen fertilizer from Kellogg Biological Station, Michigan, USA - KB3-175-4 | ecosystem: Environmental > Terrestrial > Soil > Unclassified ... | reverse complement strand
GGCGCCGACGCCGACGACCCCCGCGCGGAAGAAGCGGTCGCCGAGGCTGCGGACGCGCTTGGGCTTGCGGGCCGGAGGATCGAGCCGCGGCGCGCCGGCGGCGGGAACCGGATCCGCCGAGACGACGGGATCGCCGTCCTTCGCGGCCGGCGGCGTCCGCCCGCCGTCGAAGACGAGTCCCGCGCCGAGCGCGGCGTCCGGAGCGGCGAGCCCGCGCAAGGAGCCCGCGGCGGACGGGGCGGCGGCGGGCGCCGCCGTCGCCGGCAGGGCCGAGAGGGCGGGAAGGACCGCCGGCGGGGCCGACGCGGGAGCGGCAAGCGGCGCCGGCGCGAGAGCGGGCGCGGCCGGGGCGGCGGACAGCAAAGCCGGGGCGGCCGCGGCGGCGCTCAGAGGCGCGGCCAGCGCCGGCGCCGGCAGGACGGGCGCGACCGCGACGGGGGCCGCGACGGGAGCGGACAGAACGACGGGGCGGACGAACTGCTGCGCCTCGACGGGGATTGCGCCGAGGACGAGGGCGAGACTGAGGAAGGCCGCGAACAGGCGCCGCATGACCTGAGTATAACGGTCGAGGAAGGCCTCGCCCCCCGCTGGTTGGGCCCTGGGACCCGGGCAGGAGTCCTAGACGAACTTGGGACCTACAGGCAACGTCCGTCCGCCAAAAATCGCTAGAATGACCCCGTCATGTTCTTCCCCCTTATCTACTGGGTCGTCATCCCGATCCTCATCGGCTATTTCGTCGTGCGCTGGATCCAAAAGTCGGCGCCGCTGGTCCCGAAGCTGGACGTGCGCGACCTTTTCGACCGCAGCCCGATCCAGCCCAAGTGGTTCCGCGCCGCGCGCCGCGACGCGAAGGGCCTGGTCTCCCTCGGCGACTTCGAGAAGCAGCCCGAGGCCGTGGAGGCCGCCTACGCCGGCAAGGAGAAGGCGCAGGCCGCCGGCGAGAAGGCGGAGTTCCTCGTCTTCAACGACAAGGCCGAGCTGCTCGAGCAGATCGACTCGTGACCGCGGCTCGCGCCGGAGCGAGTTCCCACATGTCTGCCCAGCTGAACGTCATCGGGATCCTCAAGTCCTGCTTCCGGGAGAAGTTCGGCACGCCGCGCCAGCCGCACCTCGTGCCGGGAGCGACCGCGACGCTCAAGATCGCGCGGCAGTATCAGCCCGAGGGATCGCTGGTCGGGCTCGACCGCTTCAGCCACGTCTGGCTGCTCTCCTACTTCCACCTGAACACGAACACGCGCTTCTCGTCGAAGGTGCATCCGCCGCGGCTCAAGGGCGAGACGATCGGGCTGTTCGCGTCGCGCTCGCCGCATCGGCCGAGCCCCATCGGGCTCTCGGTCGCCCGCCTCGTCAAGGTGGAGGGCGATACCCTGCATTTATCCGGCATCGATCTGGTCGACGGGACGCCCATCCTCGACGTGAAGCCCTACGTCCCGGAAAGCGACTGCTTCCCCGAAGCGTCGCCGGGCTGGACCAAGGACGCGCCTTTCCCGTCGCTGAAGGTCGAGTTCGAGCCGCAGGCCCTGGCGGACATCGCCGCGGCGGAAAAGCGCCTCAAGGCCAAGGACGTCCGCGCCCTGCTCGCCGACATCCTCGCCCAGGACCTGCGCAACCCGCGCGACAAGTCGCAGCTCAAGGACGGCGTGGAGCTCGGATTCTTTCTGCACGACTTCGACGCGCATTACGTGGTGCGCGAGGGCGTCGCAACGGTCTTGAAGCTGGTGACCGGCACGACGATGCACAAGAAGGAGCGGCGCGTCGCGCCGAAGCAGGTCCGGCTCTAGCGCGCGTCTTCCGGGCTCAGCTCCTGGTCGCCGGACAGGCTCGAGACGTAGGCGCGGACGGGGCCGTCCGAGGACGGGCCTTTGACCGTCCGGGAAAGCTCCACCTCGGTGGTCCCGTCGATCCAGATGTAGGACGCGAACAGGTGCTTGTCGTCGGCCCAGTACTGGACCTTCGGGCTCGAGCCGAGGGCGAGCTTGTAGTCGCCCAAGAGGACGTCGAAGCCGAGCCCCGCGTCGAAGGCCAGCGACATGTTGATGACCTCGCCCTTGAAGTTCAGGTTCAAGGACGCGCTCTGGACCCGGCGCCCCACGCTCATCGCCGCGGGGACGGCCGCGGGCTTGAGAGTGCACGGCAGGATGGTGTGCTGGACCTCGCTTTTCGCGCAGTCCAGGAAGTCGGCCGCGCTGCCGGCCTTGGAGCCGGCGATCAGGCTCTCGGCTCCGACGTTCAGCCGCGCCGCGGGCGCCAGCGCGGCGGCGCGGGCCGCGGCGGGCGACAGCAGGACGAGAGCGAAAACAACGGGCTTGATCACCCTCTTATTCTACTCAGGCGCCCGAGCGGACGCGCGGGTCCAAAGTCCCGCCCGGCGCGAGCAAAGGGCCCCCGGTCTTCGGCGCGGCGTGCAGCAGCACGACGCCGGACAGCACGAGGACGACGCCGGCGATCTCGGAGGCGTCCGGGATGTTCCGGAAAAAAACGAAGTCCCAGAACACGGCGAAGATCGGCGCGACATAGGTGACGGCGCTGGCGCGCACGGCGCCCCACTCGCGGATCAGGTGGAAGTAGATCAGGAACGCGACCGCCGTCGAGACGACTCCGAGGTAGAGGACGGCGGCGACGGCGACCGGCGCGGCGAGAACGCTCTTGGCGGCCGGCCACGGCTCGGCGAACAGCGACACGACGAACAGGAAGGCGACGCTCGCGCAGTTCTGATGGAAGGCGTTGGCGCGGAAGTCGGCCTTCGCGGTCCCCGAAAGGATCGAGCGCGTCATCAGCGAGCCGATCGCGTAGCACACGGACATCAGGAACACGGCCGCCGTGCCGGCGAGTTCGCCGCGGGAGCCGCCGAACGTCAGCAGGGGGCTGCAGATCACGGCGATGCCCGCGAAGCCGGCCAGGAGCCCCGCGGTCTTTCGCTTCGTGAACGGCTCGCCGTGCGGCAGGAGCAAGCCGAACACGAAGGCGAAGATCGGCACGGTGCCGTTGATGATGCCCGCCAGGCCCGGAGAGATCCGCTTCTCGCCCCAGAAAAGCAGGGCGAAGGGCAGGCCCTGGGCGAAAAGCCCGGCGAGCCACATCCGGCGCAGGACCGGGAACGGGACGCGCAGATCGCGCCGCTGATACTGGAACAGGGCGGCGAGGACGCTCAGCGCCACGGCGACGCGCAGCATCGCGCTGAACGTCGACGGGAACGCGAGCACCGCGAACTTGATCGCGACGAAGGAGCCGCCCCAGAACGCGGCGAGGAGGCCGAAGAGGACGCCGTCGACGGACTTACGCGGCATCGCGAGCCCGCTCGAGATCGAGCAGTCGGCGCTTGCGCTCGGGGCCCCAGCGATAGCCGCTCAGCCGACCGGACGCGCCGACGACGCGGTGGCACGGGATGGCGAGCGCGATGCAGTTCGTGGCGATTGCGCGCGCGACGGCGCGCGTCGCGCGGGGCCGCCCGATCTCGCGCGCGACCTCGCCGTAAGTCTTCGTCCGGCCGGCGGGGATCTCCCGCAAAGCGTCCCACACGCGACGCTGGAATGCGGTCCCGCGCGGGTCGAGCTTGACGTTCGAGGGCTTGCCGCTCAGCGTGGCGGTCAGCGCCTTGGCCGCGACGGCGGCCGCCTTCGCGTCCGGGCGCAGCTCCGCGTTCGGGAAGCGCGCCTTGAGGCGCTTCATCAGCGCGGCGTCGGAATCGCCGATCTCCACCGAGCACAGGCCTCGCGCGGTCGAGGCGATCAGCAGGCGCCCGACGGGAGAGTCCGCGCAGCCGTACGCGATGACCTCCCCCTTCCCGCCTTTCGCGTAAGCGCCGGGGGTCATGCCGAGGTAGCTTCGCGCGGCCTCGTACAAGCGGCTCGCGGAGCCGAAGCCGGCGGCGTACTGCGACTCGGTGACGCCCGCGGTGCGCGCGCCCTTCTTGAATTTGTCGAAGCGTCGCGCGACGGAGAACTTCTTGGGCGTCATGCCCGCGTGGCGCGCGAACAGGCGGCTCAGCTTCGACGGCGAGACGTTGAGCTGACGCGCGACGTCCGCGATGAGCATGCCCTCCTCGGCCTCGGCCCGCGCGACGATCAGGCGGCAGGCCTCCCGCACGAGCCTCGCGCCGGCGGCCGGGCCGCCCTCCGAGCGCGGGCGGCAGCGGCGGCACTCGCGGAAGCCGGCCGCCTCGGCCGCGGCCGGGCCGCGGAAGAAGGAGACGTTCTCGCGCAGCGGACGCCGCGCGGGGCAGGAGGGCCGGCAATAGATCCCCGTGGTCGTCACGGCGAAGACGAATTTCCCGTCGGCGCGCGGATCGCGCGCGACGACCGACTCCCAGGCGTCTTTGATCTTGGCGTTCATGGACACACGATATCAGGACGAGCCGCCGGGGCTCTTCCCGTTTCTTGCGTCAAACAGTGTACCTCGCCGCGGGAACTTTTTCGCGGACCGCGTGTCCCATCCCGCATGGACAACAACAAGAGCCTTCTCGACGAGCTGAGGATCGCCTCGCCGTGCTCCGTCTCATGGGCGAGCATGACCGGCGACGACCGGGTCCGCGCCTGCGCCCAGTGCCGCCTGAGCGTCTACAACGTCTCGGAGATGACGCGCGCGGAAGCCGAAGCGCTGATCCGCGAAAAGGAAGGCCGGCTGTGCGTGCGCATCTACCGGCGCGCCGACGGCACCATCCTCACGCGCGACTGCCCCGTCGGCCTTCGCGCGGCGCGCCTCAAGCTCCTGCGCTGGGCCGGGGTCGCGGCCGCTCTGATCGCGTCGGCCGCGGGCGGACTCGGCCTGCGCCGCACGTCCGCGCCGCCGATCTCGGAGCGGCGGCTGATGGGCGAGGCGGCCGTACCTGAGCATTTTCACACGGCCGGCACGCCCGTGTTCGTCCGGCATCAATAGTGCCAGGTGTTTCTCCGCCCCGCGACGCGCTGCGGTCCGGCGTCCCGCGGCCTCAGGACTTGAGCGAGCCCTATTCCCCGGATTCGCGAGTCCGCGCCGCCTTTTGCGCGGCTTCGCTGCGGCCCTCCGGTCCCTTCGTGCGCACCGCCTTCATCGCCGCATTCCGCCGCTCGACCGGGCCCTTGGTCCGAACGGCCTTGCGCGCGGCCGAGCGGAGGCTCGCCGGTCCTCGGCTCCGCGCCGCCGATCTCGTCTGCCGCGAGAGCGCCTCGTGGGAAGCCGCGGCGCGGGGCTCGCGCTTCAGCGCGCCGGCGACGGCTCTTGAGCGGCGTGGGGACGATACTTTCGGCGTTTTAATTGCGGTCATAGGCGCCTCCTCGGATTTCGGCCGTCGCCTGAAAGATAGCCTCCCGCAGCGCCAGCTTCCTATCCGGAACGCGCAAACGTTCTACGAACGCTTCGTATCCGCCGGGCGGAGTTTAAGCGTTACAGACCCGCGATAGAGCGGCCATGGGGAGCGATTTATAATCGAACGGAAAGGAGGTCGCACACATGGCATTTAGAGACATAGTCCCCTGGAACAGGCGGCGCAAGGAAGGCGCGACGAGTCCGTTCGAGCTCATGCGCGAGACGGTGGAACCGATGGAGCGCTTCTTCGAGAAGCCGTGGACGGCGCTCGGGAGGTTTCCTCGCATGCCGGAGGTGAACTTCGAGGAGAAGCCGTCGGAGATCGTCGTCTCCGCGAGGCTTCCCGGGCTGAAGCGCGAGGACGTGAAGATCGACGTGACGGAGGAGACGTTGACGATCCGCGTCGAGCAGGCCCGCTCCCAGGAGCAGCGCAAGCACGGCGTCCTCCGGCGCAGCGAATCGTCCCAGTCGTTCGTGCGCCGCTTCGCCCTGCCGTCGCCGATCAAGACCGGCGAAGTCAAGGCGGCCTTCAAGGACGAGGTGCTGGAGATCCATCTTCCCCGCGTGAAGGAGACTCAGGTCCGCCGGATCGAAATCGAATAAGGAGACACGACCATGGCTAAAGAATTGAGCAAGAAAACGGAAGCTCCGGCGGCGGTCAAGCGCGCGGAGCAGGACCCGTTCCGGGAGATGATCAGCTTTCGAGATACCATTAACGGGATGTTCGAGGATTTTTTCAGCGGGCGGCCGCTCCTCGCCTCCGCGCTGCCGGAGCCGTCCATCCTCGAGCAGCGCGGCTGGGCGCCTCCCGTCGACATCCGGGAGACCGGCGACGAGCTGATCGTCTACGCCGGCCTGCTCGGAATCAAGAAGGAGGACTGCAAGATCGAGGTCAAGGACGACGTCCTGATCCTGAGCGGCGAGCGCAAGGACTCACCCGAAGGCGCGCAGGACTGGCTGCGCCGGGAGATGCCGCACGGAGAGTTCTACCGGGCTTTCACGCTGCCGACGAACGTGAAATCCGACCAGGTCAAAGCCCGCTACAGCGACGGCGTTCTTGAAATCCGCCTTCCGAAGTCGGAAGAGGCGAAGTCCCGCTCGATCACGATCGAATAGGGCAATAAGCGGCCGGCGCGGGCGGCCCCGATGGACGTCCGCGCCGGCCGTGCGACCCTTCGACGACCATCTTGATGGCCATGTCCTGGGAGCCTAGCTGGGCGCCCGGCCGTACAGCTTTCGCAGCTCGCCTTTGGCTCTTTCCAACCGCCGTCTTTGGGCCGCGGGAAGCCTTCCCCCGCCGCGGTTGATGTGATAGTTGAGCATCGACATGGCGGATTGGAACTCGGATCCCTTCCGCCGCTTGCTTGCGTGCGCCGAGCGTTTGAGACCGAGCGCCACGCCGCGAGCGGAGCGGGTGAAGACCCCCTTCGGCAGGTCGAGGGCGTTGCTCGTGCGCGCGACTCGGCGCACCCAGCTTCCGGGCCGCGACATCTTCAGGCGACGACCGGCTGGGAGACTTCCTTCACCACCTCGCTGGCCACGTCCGGCGGGCAGCGGAGGACGATGTCGGCCTGCGCGACGATGCCGCAGCACCGGCCCTGCTTGTCGACGACGGGCACTCTCCGGATCTGATGCCCTTCGAGGATCTCGCAGCATTCCTGGAGCTCGGTGTCTTGCCCCACCGTGAGCGCGGGCGAGCTCATGCAGCTGGCCGCCTTGAGCTCGCGAGGATTCAGCCCTTTCGCGACCACGCGGCAAGTGATGTCGCGATCCGTGATGACGCCGACGGGCGTCTGATTGGACATGCTCTCGACCACCGGGATCTCGCCGCAGTTCGTGTCGCACATCATCGTCGCGACGGCCTGCAGGCCGGTCTCCGGGGTGCACACCACTGGATTCTTCGTCATGATCTCTCTGGCCTTCATCGTTCCTCCGCGGATCTCGATTCTCAGGCTTAGAGAGTAGCGTGCCTATGATTGCGGCCAAACGAATGAAGAAGAAAGGTTCTGTGAACCATGCTGCCAATCGCGGCGCGATCCGAATGGGCAGCAGCGCGGGACCAACTCACCGCGGGAAGTTGATTATATCCATCTACGGACATTCCGTTTGTAGCTGCGATATTCATCGCCGAACTTTGACTCGAGATAATGCTCTTCGTTCGCAATGACAAATTTTCTGATGAGAAGCACCACAGGAATTTGCACAAGCGCTATCCATAAGCTATTGACGGCGAAAGCGATCCCAACTCCAACGATAACAAAAGAAAGATAGATCGGATTTCGAGAAAGACCATAAACTCCTGTCGTGACGATATGGGATGTCGTCTTCGACGGCGCGATATTCGTTTGAGCCTTTTTGAAGAGCCGGGAACAGGAAACTGCGATGCCGACTCCCCCCAGAATAAGAAGTGCGCCCAAGGGCCATCTCAAGCTCTCGGAAACCATCGGAGCAGGCCTAAACCAATTGAGCACAGCGCCGAAAAGAATGCTCAGCAAGGCAATCAATGGCGGAGGAAATTTAACCCGTGCGCTGTCGATATCTGCTTTCAAAAAACTCATCCCAGTTTCCTTAGCAGCAAACTTAATCTGAAAACGCTTCGTTCAACAGATCCTGTGAGGCCGTCGCGCCAGCCCACTGGCCGGTAGAGAGCGCGCCCACGACGGATTGCTGCATTGTGATGCTGTCGCCGGCGGCATAGACGCCAGGAACATTCGTTCTATTTCCTTCATCGACTTTGTAGAGACCTTTTTCATTTCTCTCGCAGCCCAACCTCTCCCCTATGTCAGACTTTATATGAAAGGGCGGTCCACCGCTCAAGATGGCGTCTTGCTCGATCAACTCACCCCCGGCAATCGCTCCACGCAGAGCATCCCCATCGTGGATCAGCTTCTCCACGGGATGCTCGACAATTCTCACTTTTCTGCGCCGAAGGATTTCCGTCTGCTCGGCGGTCAGCATGTTCTTCCCTTGAGTGAATAGAGTGATGTCGGAAGTCACCCCGAAGATCATCGGAAGGACACGCATGGCCAAAGCGCCATTGCCGATCACGCCGATTCTTTTGCCTCGGACTTCAAATCCATGGCAAAACGGGCAGTTAAACACGGACTTGCCCCAAAGCTCCTTCATGCCTGGGATCGGGGGCAGTCGATCTTCAACCCCGTAGGCAAGGATCACCTTCTTGGCCGTCACCGAGCTCTTGGACGAAAGCGTGGCTTGAAATCCTGCATCGAACTTGACGACCGAGGCTACGGCTCCCTCGAAAAAATGGACGGTATCGTATTGCTCGACGTCCTGCCTTGCCTTCTTTCGCCATTCCAGAGGCGACTGACCTTCATTGCCCGCGAAGTTATGCATATGTGCGGCCGCTCGGTTCCTAGGACGAAAGTCGTCACAGACCAAGACCGATCGCCGCAGCCGACCCAATGCCATAGCCGCGCCCAATCCAGCGGGGCCGCCGCCGATGACCAGCGCCTCGTGATCCCAGTTCATGCCTTCACCTCCGTCTGTCGAATCTAAAAGGTCCTGCGCCGCGCCGGTTCGCGAGCCTCTTCGCATCTGTCTATCAAAATAGGTGTTTGAGTTCGGTGACCGTTTCTTGCTGGGTCAATCCATTTGAAACTGTTTGCGAAAGCTCTTGTCGAAGATGCCGGCCGGAACGAAGCGTCGCATCCGGCTGAGAACGACGGCCTGGCCCACCGGATAACGCTGGCGAGGCGAATTCGCCGTCAATGCGGTCCAAACCGCTTCCGCCACGATCCGAGGATCCTCGCCCTGCTCGATGTTGTTCGCCGCCGCGTCGGTCAAGCGACGCCGCTCGTCCGCGTAAGCCTCCAGCGTGAGTTTCGCGAATTTCGACTTCCCGCGGATCATCGTCTTCGTATACGCCGGCTCGACCAATAGCGCGCGCACGCCGAAGCGCCTGACCTCGTGATCGAGCGTCTCCGTGTACCCCTCGACCGCGTGTTTGCTCGCAGCATACATTCCCATGTACGGCGCCGGCAGAAAGCCCAGCGCGGAGCTGATGTTGACGATCCGTCCGAAACCCTCTCGGCGCATTCCCGGCAGCACGGCATTGGTCACGCGCAGGACGCCGAAGAGGTTGGTCTCGAACTGCTCCCGGGCCTCCATCACGCTCGTCTCCTCGAGCGCCCCCATGAGCGAGTAGCCGGCGTTGTTCACGAGGATCATTTCATCCTCCTAATGTCCGGCCGACGGCTCGCCGGTGAACTGGACGCGGCGGATCAGCAGCGCCGCCGGCACGCCGAGCAGCGCGATCCACGCCAAGACCGTGAAGCAGTCCATCGAAGCCAGCAGGGCCGCTTGCTGGAGCAGGACGCGGTGTGCCGTCGCGAGGGCGGGGGCCGCCGCGTCGGCCTGCGTCCAGCCTTGCGCGACGAAGCGCTCGGTCAAGCGATGGATCAGCCCGTCCAAGCGCCCGCTGTAGGCGTCCGCCGCGCCGGCCAGGACGCCCTGGTGATACGTCGTTCGCCGCTCGAGCATCGTCGTGACGAGCGCGATCCCGAAGCTCCCGCCCTGATTGCGGAAGAGGTTCGTCAGGCTGGACGCACTGTTGTTCTTCTCTTTAGGGATATACGAGTAGGCCAACTGGGAGATCGGCACGAAGATCCCCGCGAAGCCCAGCCCCTGCAGCGCGCGCGCCAGCGCGAAGTGCGCGTAATCCGCGGCCGGATTGAAGCTCGCGTACCAGCGCATGGAAAGATAGAGCACGCCGAAGCCGAACGCCACCAAGGGAGCGACGTTCAGCTTCGGCAGAACGCGAACAACGAACGGAGCGAGCACCAAGATGACCAGGGCTCCGGGTCCCAGGACCAAGCCCGCGTCGGTGGCCGTGTATCGATACAGCGACTGGAGAAGCTGCGGAATGAGCACCGTGCTTCCGAAGAGGACGAAGCCGAACAGCAGGTAGAAGACGGTGGCCAGTGCGAAGTTTCGGTCTTTCAAGAGACGCACCTCCACCACCGGATTCGGATGGCGCCACTCCCACCAGATCGCGATCGCGAGCGCCGCCAGCGCCACGCTCAGGAACGCCACGATCAGAGGACTCTCGAACCAATCCAGCCTCTGCCCGCGGTCGAGCACCACCTCCAGGCAGGAGAACCCGACGGCGACCAATCCGATGCCGAGCAGGTCGACCTTTCTCCAACCGTCGGCCCGCGCGGCCTCGACTTCGCGGCGGAACTCCGGGGGGTCGAAGACGACGAGGTTCGTCAAATACAGGGAGATCGCCCCGATCGGGATGTTGATGAAGAAGATCCAGCGCCAACTCCAATGGTCGGTGATCCACCCCCCGAGAGGCGGGCCGATCACGGGCGCCGTCACGATGGCCATGCTATAGAGCGCGAAGGCCGCGGCGCGCTGAGAGACGGGGAACGTGTCTACGAGGATCGCCTGCTCGACCGGCGCCAGGCCTCCGCCGGCGATGCCTTGCAGGACCCTGAAGAAGAGAAGCCAGCCCAGACTCGGCGCGAGGCCGCACAACAGCGAGGCCGCGGTGAACAGCGCCACGCAGGCCATGTAATACGTCTTGCGCCCGATGACGCGACTGAGCCAAGCCGACAGCGGCAAGACGACGGCGTTGGCGACGAGATAGCTGGTCAGGACCCAGGTCGCCTCGTCGTAAGTCGTGGCCAGGCCTCCGGCGATGTGAGGCAGCGCGACATTGGCGATCGCCGTGTCGAGCAGCTCCATGAACGTGGCCATCGTGACGGTGATGCCGATGATCCACGGATTGATCGCCGGCCGCGTTTGAGTGTCCATGTCAGCGCACCTCGACCTCGGCCTCGACCGACATCCCCGGTGCGAGCGGACGACCGGCGTCCGCGTCGGAGTCGAGCGCGATCTTGACGGGGATGCGCTGGACGACCTTCACGAAATTGCCCGTGGCGTTCTCGGCCGGCAGGACGCTGAAGCGTTCGCCCGTGCCCGACTGCAGACTGTCGACGCGTCCCGCCATCTTGCCCGAATACGCGTCCACGGAGATCTCGGCGCGATCGCCGGGCCGCATGCGCCGCAGCTGCGTCTCCTTGAAGTTCGCCACGACCCAGATCTCCTTCGGGACGATCGCCAAGAGGGATTGGCCGACGCCGACGTACGCGCCTTCCTCCACCGTCTTTCGTGTCACCTGGCCGGCCTGCGGCGCCTTGATCCGCGTATAGGACAGGTTGAGCTCGGCCTGCCGCAAGCGTGCCTGGGCGGCCTCTCGCGCGGCCGCCGCCGAGCGCGCATCCGCCCTGGCATGATCGAGCGTCTGGCGCGAGGCCTCGTTCTTCGCCGTCAACGCCTCGTAGCGACGGACGTCGAGCTCGGTCTTGTGCGCGGCGGCGTCGGCGGCGTCGACCTGCGCGCGGGCGGCGTCCCGGTCGGTCAAATAATCCGCCGGATCGATCTCGGCGAGCGGCTGGTCCTTCTCGACGAGCTGATTGTCCTCGACCATGACCTTCAGAACGTGTCCCGGCACGCGAGGACTGATCGCGACGACGTGACCTTCGATGAAGGCGTCGTCCGTCGAAACCCAGCCATGGTTGGCCCACGCGAAACCGCCCGCGACGGCCGCCACGGCTCCGACGGCGATTCCCGCCATGACCTTCGTCCTGAGAGAGTTGGCCGTCCCTTTGGAAGCGGCTCCGTTCGGTTGTCCGAGCAAGCGCGGCGCTTCGGCGCCCTCCCCATGCCTGTTCGATGCCTTCACCTGAGTCTCCATGGTCTTATTCTCCTTTTAAAGCTTGAAGTCCTTCGCCGCTCCCAAAGCGGCCGCGAGATTGATACGGGCATCGGCCTCATGGGCGAGCGAATCCACGACGGCGTCGCGAGCCTGCGCCAGCGCCGACTGGGCCGCCACGACGGCGACGTTGTCGCCGGTCCCCGCCGCGTACTGGTCCTCGGCCATACGCAGCTCCTGGTCCGCGAGCTCGCGGCTCTGCATGTCGGCGCGCACCTGCTCGCGCGCCTCCGATATGTTCTCGTAGGCGAGCCGCACGTCCTCCTCTACTTGAGCGCGGATATCCGCGGCTCGCGCGGTCGAGCCGGCTTTCTCCGCTTTCGCAGCCTCGACGCGGCCCCCGATCAGGCGCCCCGTGAAGATCGGGATGGACAATCCGACCCCGATCGCGGAAGTCCGCCGAGCGGAGGAGTCGGGAAGATTCCCGCTCAGGCCGATATCGGCGTTGGCGGCCAACGAAGGGCCCCGCTCCGCACGCGTGGCCGTGATCGTCAGCGCGTCGATCCGCACCTGCTCGTCCGCGGCGGCGATCTCCGGGCGAGCGCCCTGGGCCCGAGCGATCGAAACATCGACCGGGAGAAGAGCCTCGGAGCCGGGTGCCAAGTCGGCCGTGACGGAGACGTCCTCGCCCAGCGGCCAGCCTGCCACGCGCTTGAGCCGGATCAGAGCGTTCCTCTCGCCTACCTGGGCGTGAAGCAAAGCAGCCGCCGCCACGGAGGCGCGAGCCCTGGCCCGCACCACGTCGACGCCGGTGGCCGTGCCTTGCCTCTCCTGCTCGTGCGCCTGCTCGAGAAGTCTTCCCGCCAAGTCCGAGTCGGCCTGGGCTGCTTCCACCGCCTTGAACGCCCTGACCGCCTCCACATAACTCAACTCGGCGGCCACCGCCACCTGCTCCCTGGCGACCTCCTCGAGCCGGGCGGCCAAGTCGCGCCCCCGCCCCGCCGCCTGCGCCCGCTTGATAAGGCTGTAGTCGAACAAGGTCTGCGTCAGGCGCACCCTTGCATCGAACGTGTCGAAGGGCCCGATCATGGCCGGCACGGGACCGCCCGACAGCCCTTGCGCGGCCAGGTTCTCTTCGAACGTGCGCTTTTGCGACGCGCCGGCGATTACGCTGGGTAGGAGACTCGCGGCCGCCTCGATAGCCCGTGCCTTCGCGGCCTCGGTATCCGCCTTGGCCAGCTTGACCGTGAGATGAGTCTCGACGGCGGCGGACACGGTCTCGGCGAGCAGCACCGTCTTGGCCGCTTGCGCCGCTGAGCCGAGAAAAATCGATCCCAGGATTGCCGCGGCCGTCTTCACCGTTTTCATGGTCGAACCCTCTGTAGATGTATATACATCTATTAACTAAAAAATTATTTCGCGACCGCCCGCCGCATCTCCAAGAGTTCCGCATGCAGATGCTCCAGCCGCTGCGGATCGAATCGAGATCTGATCTGCGCTTGAGCCTTGCGCCACAAGGGCAGGGCGGCCTCAAGGACAGACCGGCCCTTAGGCGTCAGGGAAGCCAGCCGCTCGCGCCGGTCCTTGCCTTCCTCGATCTTGATGTAGCCATCCTTTTCAAGGAGGCGCAGGTTGCGGGGCAAAGTGGTCTGGTCGAGCACGAGGAATTCGGAAAGACGCTGGAAGGTCACAGGGCCGAGCTTATGGATCGCCCCCAGCATTGAGAACTGGGTATTGCGGATGCCCGACGGACGCATGACGTCGTCGTAGAACTGGCTGATCGCGCGCGCGCTCATACGCAAGTGCAGGCACACGCAATCCGGTTTCAAGCCGTCGGCGCCCTTCTCGGATTTCATAATCTAAGTATATACATGTATTTGGCTGCTGTCAAGGGCCCTGCAGCCGGAAGCGTGGATTTCCCTTAATTCCTTCGGCCGAGATTTGGACTGTGCACTTGAGTGTGCACTTTTCCAAACACCTGTCCACTCGACTGTCCACTTTTCGCCTAAATTGGGCGAAATGCGCAAATTAGACGAACCCGGTGAAAGTCATCTGCCTTGATGGGACAGCGAAGCGCGGGGCACACTCACCGCGAAATAACTTAAGAGGCGCCGCGGTTTCTCGTCGAGAAACCGCGCCTCCGTTCATAGCCGTCACCGAACGAAAGCCCAGGTCCACCAAAGCGGCCGAAAGACCGATCATCCGCTCGTTCTGATACGGCCACGGAATCAGGAAATCGACATCCTGAGTCCGCAGAGGCAGCGCGCGAACGCCGAGATGGCGCTGGTAGAGCAAGAACGACCAGCTGCCGATCAGCTCGACGCCGTCCTCCCAAAGCCCCAGGTCGGCGAAGATCTTAAGTATTCTTTGAAAGAGATCGTCCATTCTTCTTGCGCTTCTCGAGCCTTCGGAGCAGGAGCAGATTTTCCCGGACCTCTTTCATCTGCTTCTTGATGAGACGGCGCTCCTTGATGTCCTTCTCCATCTGGATAGGCTCTTCCTTGCCCAAATAGCGGGAGATGACTCGCCCCCCGCTCCGGTAAATCAGGTAATAGTAATCCTTGCGGCCGATGCGCCGCTTGAGGACGCTTCCAATCGGAAGCTCCTTGAGGCGCGCTCTATACCGTTGGTCCAGTTCCCGGTAATAGTCCAGGCCGTCCTTCAGGATGCCTTTGAGTATCGCCATAGGGGTTTACACTACATTCAGTATTACAGGACATCAGTGTAGTGTAAAGACATTCTTACACTACAACTTATATATATTCAGACATTGCAGTGTAACTGCAAACCCAAAGAGGACTTGGGCGCGGCCGCCCGATTCGCCTTGACAGCGCAGTTCGACGCGCCTATCCTTGGCTTCATGAGGCTCCTGCTGGCGCTTCTTCTATTGGCCGGAGCGCTCCCCGCCCGCGCCGCCGACGCGCCTCGTGATCCTCTCGCGGTCCTTGTCGAGCTGCTGTCGGCCCCGATCGACGAAATGGCGGCCGCAGCGCCCGGCGCTCCGGCCGAAAACAGCGAGCATCTGGCGCGCATTCAAGGCGGCTTGATCGCGGCGGCGGAGGGCTACGAGTCCCTGCGAGCGCCGGCGCATGCGGCGGCGGCACAAAGCGCGCTCACGAAGGAAACGGATCCGGCGCTGAAGCCTTTCTTGAAAAACCGGGACGCGAGCCTTGACGCGATCTATCGGACCTTGGCGGTCGTCGATTACACCTGGGCTCTGCGCTTCCCCCCCGCAGCCTGCGCGGCGACCGAACGGCGACGGGCGCTCCTACAAGCGCCCGATGGGCTCTTCGTCGATCCGGACGTGGGCGATTTGTCGCCGTGGATGGCGCGGCTGCTGGGGCCTTCCTCGTTCGGCCGCTCCCCTGAGGAAGCGCTGGACCAGGCGTCTCAGTCGCTCAAGCTGACGCCAAGCACCTACGAGAAGCTCCGGGTGCGCGCGTCCCACCTCACCGAGGAACTCGCAGCGGGCTCGACACCGGGCGAGGCTCGCGGACGCCTCTACTGCGAGCGCGCCGACTTATTCGAACAGCTGGCGCGGGCGCATCGGGTCGAACACGGACCCACGCTGGCGTCGCTCAAGACCGGCAGCGAGGAGACAGATGCGGCGGCCTCGGTTTTTCTCGTAGCGGCGCCGAACGGGAGCGATTATCGCGCACTGGGCGCCGGATTCCTCATTCAGACTGAAAAGGGAGCCAAATTCGTGACCGACGCGGCGATCGCGCGGGGACACGAGAAGCTCTACGCATTCGCTCATCCGGCGTCTGATGGCAAGCTCGGCGAGCCGATACCGGTCGTCATCGAGCGAATCGCGAATGGGATTGGGCCGGCCGTCGGCAAGTTTGACCGGGCGATTGATGCGCCGCCACTCAATCTCGCTGAGACGTCTCCGGCGCCGGATGAGCTCGTGCGCGGGCTCGGGCCGCTTCGCATGGCGGGACCGTGGACGGTGACGCAGGGCTTGGTCACCGGAGCCGGATCCGCGACGTTCCAATCGGACGCGGTCTTGAGCGCCGAGATGGCGGGTAGCCCAGTGTTGAACGATCGCGGAGAGGTCGCCGGGCTGATGATCCGCCGTGGAGAGGACGTGACGGCGCTTCGGATCGAGAAGCTCCGCGCGTTCCTGGAAGGCAGGTCCGGCGAAGCTTCCGACGCGGAGTTCATCGCCTCGCGCAACAGCGGGAGCGCGTCACTGCTGACGACGGCACGGCCGATGGATGAATACGCCTGGTCAGCGCCGGGAGCGTCGGCGATCGAGTCGGGGCTACCGACGAATCTCGGCGGCGTAAGCTGGGAGGGCGGAGGCGGGGTGGGCGGATTCCGGCCGACGGGGTATGCGGGACCACCTTCGGGTTACTCGTCCGGCTTCGCGCCGCGGTCATCGGGCTACTCGGACGGCGGGTCCGCGGAGAGGATCGGCAACGACCTCGGGTCGGCACTCGGCGACGCGGCCGGAAAGCTCATGGTGTATGGGATGCAGAAGCTGTTCCAGGGGATTTACTCGCTGTTCCATCCCCAGCCGAGCGTCACGCGGGACGTCGTCGTGAAACAGAAGAAGGCTATCCCACCGCCTCCGCCACCGCCGCCGCCTGAGCCGAAGATCACCGGCCTGGAACTGAGCGTCGCCCCCCCTGATGCCGCACCTGGTCAGCAGGTGACTCTCGTTGCTCAACTCCTTTTTCAGGGAGACTATAAGCAGAGATCGAACATCTCGATCACCTTTACCGCCGGCGGAGATAAGTCCTACTTCGGGACTCAGGACAATAAACAGAAGAGCACGACGGGTCAGACCGACGCCGGCGGCCGAGCAACGGCGATCCTGACGCTTGAGGAATCTGTGGCGTTGAATTCAGAGAACGAATTCAACGACCTGGACCGCGCGCATGATCGCCAGGATGGCCAGGACACGGCGCCCGTCGCGCACGCGGCGTCCGTAAGCGCGAACGAGACGCCGACACGGAAGGTAAAGGATCGCTCAGCGGCGGAACTCGATGCGCTGGATGCGGAGGGCTCGGCGAGCGAGCCGGAGCAAGTGAACGATAAGGAAGCCCGGCCGTCGGATTCTCCGACGGAAGCGGCAATCGCGCTGCCTGCGGCTCCCGCGCCGGCAGCCGCGCTCCCGGGAGCTGCGGCCAGAGAATCTGGTATCAGGAATTTAGGGACGATTCGCGTAACGGCGGCTTACGCCAGTTTCAGCAAATCGAAGGACATCGTCCCGCGTGTCGGGCAGAGTCCCGGTCCCGGGTCTGATTGTCTTGAGCAACTCAAGCTGCTCTTCGCGCAACAGAAGGCTACGCAACAACAGCGAGATGCCGCCATAACGGCCCTCCGCCTGATCCTCGACAAGTACGGCATCGGCTTCGACCAATTCCAAGCCGCATTCGCGGAGATACTCTCGATAAGTGATTCGGACAGTTGTGATGCGAGCGTCGCGATCTGCCTGCTTCGAGCGAATCCGGACGACTGGGCTGCTGCAAAGGCTTTTTATGGCCAAGCGCAGGTCCTCGAGAGAGACCTTCAACATGCATCCGGCCAGGTCGCCAATCAGCAAGCGCTGTGCGCGTCGCTCGGCAAGAGTCCGAACGAGATGGATGGGAAGGAAGATTCCAACAGCCCGAATTTGAAAAAGGCAGATGAATCAGGATCGCCTGGGGGCTCTTCGGGCCAGTCACTCGAACCAGTTAAGATTTTCGAAAAGAATGTGCCCCATATTTTCAGAGATGAACCGGGCCATCTCCCAATCGATACACCTGAGAATCGTCAACTGCTTGAGAGCACGGCTTCGGATATGAAGAATTTTATCCGCAAGAATCAATTTGGAAACTCCATCTTTGCGAAGATCCGCTCAAACGGCCAAGAAGTATGGGTTGAAGTGAGAGATGGCTACATCAGAAACGGTGGGATCAACGAGATCCCGCGTTATTTGATTCCACCGGGGAAACAATGAAACTACTTACATCCGAACAAGCGTTTGAGGCGATGCGATTATTTCTCAAAATATATTACGAGCAGACTCATTCAGACGATGTCGCTGTAATATTGACGGACACGGAAAAATTGCCTGACGGCATGACTTTAGATCCTGCGGCATGGCACGACTGGATCGAATGCGTTGCCAAAGCTAGCGCCCAGAACCCACGCTGAGGCCCAGCGTTTACGCGGCTCGGCCCCGAACAACATAGGACAGCAATGGAATTCGTCGACCTAAGTCGTGCCTTCGGCAATCCATCGCCTCCTCGGACGATATGGCAGAAAACCTTCGAGGGCAGCTCAAATCATCTGAAGAATTTGTGCGCGGCCCGACCAGAAAGCGTCGCGGCTAAGGATTTGGTGACTTATGCCCTCGACTTAATCCATATTGACGCTTTCCAGCCGGACCTAACGACATATCTATTTCCGATATGTCTGGAAATGTGGCGAAACGTTCTTTTCGACAAGGTCGATTCGACTTTCAATGAGCACTTTCACCACGCACTTGCGCGCCGCGATTTTCTAGGAACGCAATTAACATCCGATCAGCGTTCTGCCGCCGTCCAGTTCATGCGCGAAGCACTGCTTGATTGTATGGATTTGGAAATTTCTCATGGTGGCCCTCCAAGATCCCATGCAAATTCAGCATGCCACTGGATGATCGCTCTCGCATCGCATGGAACTTTTGCGACTGATATCGAGAGCCTGTGGCTCTCTTGGTGGGAGCTCCCGACGCCTGGACGCGCACTGGCCGCCCTTCGATACGCGTCGACGCTGATTTATCTCGACGGGGAAAATCCGCTTGATTCCACCCTCCCGTGGGAATACGAGAGTCTCGGGTTCGGCGAACGATGGCGCGACGAGAATATCAGCTTTCTAGCGCGGACTTTAACGATCGCCTATTTTGAGGAAAAGATTGAGGCCGCGCTCGCAAAGATCGCTTCCTCCATAACCGACGCTGATGTTCTGAAGATGCGATCCGCCCTCAGAATCAATCGCGCCATAGCCGAAAAGAGGATTATGCAGCTGCCCGAAGCTCTGGCGACGCTATCATCCCCGGAACCCGTTCAGTGGGATGATTTAAAACCGAATCGTTGAACGTTTTTTTGACCGTGCACTTGAGTGTGCACTTTTCCAAAGTAATGGCCACTCGGATGGCCATTTTTGACGTAAAGCGCACGTAAAGCGACGAAATCCGCATCCGTTTGGAAACATCTGCCTTCACTAGGGCAGCGAAGCGCGGGACCAACTCACCGCGGAATTATTCAAGAGGCGCCGTCGTTTCTCGTCGAGAAATCGGCCTCTCGAAATAAAAAAAAGCCCCAAGCCGTCCATTGCGCTCGCCGGGAATCGAACCTGGATATCTGCCTTCGCAGGGCAGACGAATCGGGAATTTCCGAAAGCGACAGACTTCAAAAGGCGCATGATTTATAAGTATTTTTCGAGACTTAGGATTAATGGTCCGAATATTCGTCCGATTTGACTGTCCACTTTTTCGTGCGGTTTTCACCCCAGCGCAGCGATACGACGCGCGATATCAAGCCAGCGATCAAGACGATCCCGCACGTCGGGGCCAAAACTCAGATGCCCCTCAAGCCCCGCGAGAAACAACCCGTCCGCCAGCAACTTCCGAAATTCTCCGCTCAGGTACTTGCGCACGTGAGCTGGCGCGGCGAGAATCCGCGCCTCGGCGTCAGGGCAGCCGTCCAGCAACGCGACGATGTCCTCGATGTCCTTGCTGCCCATGAAGTCGCCCTGGCCGCGGCCGCGGAAAGCCTCGAGTTTCGTCGCGACCAAGTACGGAAGTGAAAGCACGGAGACGCGCTCGCCGTTCGGGAGCCTGAACTCCTCAGCGTGAGCCATGCCGTCTCGATACCATCGATTGCTGAACCCGAGAACGGACGCGTCGGTCGGCATCACATCGACCGTGATCCCGCAGAACTTCCAACGGCACAGGACCGGCTTCTCCTCATCCATCGCGTTCTGAAAGCCGAGAGCGCGGAGCTTTTCTTCCAAGGCGTAATACTTCGCCTTGCCGGCCAATTCGATGACGCAATCCACGTCGTCCGTTTCCCGCGTCCTCGGAGCCGCGGGGTCCGTGATGAAAAGATCGACCGTCGCGCCGCCGACGAAGACGACCTCGTCCTTGAGCCCTTTGAGGCCTTTGGCGACGACGCCCAGCATCTCGACGTTGCGAGAAGACTTTCTAGGCGGCATGCAGTCGGCGCGTCAGCTCTTCTCCGGCGATCTGCCGCTCTCGCGCGCGGCCGACCCGCAGGGCGTCCACCAAGGCCAGCAGCTTGTAAAGCTCCGGATCCTTGCCGACCGCCAGGGGAACCGACGAGTAGAGCGGCTCGATGGCCTGGCCGCGAACCGTTCCTTGACCCGACGGCCACACATATTGGTCATCCTCTTCGGAGACGATTTTCTTCGAAAGCGGCGGCGCGGAATGAGCCGTCGGCACTCCGCGGCAAAGCGCTCCCGGCTCGGCCGGATAGGCATACTTGAGTCCGTGGAGCACGAACTCGAGCAGAGACGGCCAGATGATGTTCTTCTTCGAACTGTCAATCAGCCGCGCCCGCTTGGCCCGCTCCAGCGCCATGCTGACCTCGGACAGGGAGAGGCCGAGTTCCTGAGCCAAATCGACAAGCCTCCAAGAGCGATCCTTGGATGCCGCCATTTTCAGGAGGACGAGCACATCTTGGGGTTTTAGGCCGCTGGGCGCGTTCATAACTTCAGTATAACAGGTGTTTTCGCATTTCGCAAATCGCGAAATGCGATATGCTTTACGGCATTCTTACACGACTCTCGAGAAATATTTCGATCTTGTCGTGTAACTACATCCGGCAACCCCGATCGTCGCGTCGGCTCTTTCACTTCGCCAGCTTCGCGAGAGTCTTGCCGTGCCTTTCGACGACGCGCTTGAACGCGGCCTTGACCTCTTTCGCGCGCGCGGGGTCCGTGACAGGCGAGACGATCAGACGGGAACGTCTTTTCCTTTCATGGAGCGCCCGTTTCAGGAACACGATCTGCTTCTTGATATCCGCGATGAGACCGCGGTACTTCGCTTTCTGGCTCGCCGCTTGCTTGTAGCCCGCCACTGCTTCGGCGGAGAGCTTCCCTTTGTAATCGAAGCGGACTTTATCCGCCTTGCGGTAGGCCAAGTAGTAGAACACCCCGCCCTTGATCTTCTTCGGGACGAGACTCCCCTTCGGCAACGCCGCGATCGCCTGCTGGTATCTCTTCAGCAGACGCTCGGAGTTCTGAAGCTCCTCCGAAAGCACGCTGCGCACGGGGTTCTTGGTCGCCATGGTTACCAAACAATATGCGTTATTAGTATAAATTGTTTGGTAACCAACCGCAAGACCCGATTCGCCTTGACAGCGCAGTTCGACGCGCCTATCCTTGGCTTCATGAGACTCGCCGTGGCGCTTCTTCTGTTGGCTGGAGCGGTCCCCGCCGGCGCCGCCGACGCGCCTCGAGATCCTCTCGCAATCCTTGTCGAACTGCTGTCGGCCCCGATCGACGAAACGGCGGCAGCGGCGCCCGGCGCTCCCGCCGAAAACAGCGAAAATCTGGCGCGGATTCAAGGCGGCTTGATCGCGGCGGCGGAGGGCTACGAGTCCTTGCGCACGCCGGCGCATGCGGCGGCGGCGCAAGGCGCGCTCGTGAAGGAAACGGATCCGGCGCTGAAGCCTTTCTTCAAAAACCGGGATGCGAGCCTTGACGCGATCTATCGGACCTTGGCCGTCGTCGATTACACCTGGGCTCTGCGCTTTCCCCCCGCAGCCTGCGCGGCCACGGAACGGCGAAGGGCGCTCCTGCAAGCGCCCGACGGGCTCTTCGTCGATCCGGACGTAGGTGATTTGTCGCCATGGATGGCGCGCCTGCTGGGGCCCTCCTCTTTCGGCCGCTCCCCGGAGGAAGCGCTCGACCAGGCGTCCCAGTCGCTCAAGCTGACGTCAAGCGCGTACGAGAAGCTGCGGGTGCGCGCAACCCACCTCACCGAGGAACTCGCCGGGGGCTCGACCCCTGGCGGGGATCGCGGACGCCTCTACTGCGAGCGCGCGGACCTGTACGAACAGCTCGCGCGGGCTCATCGGGTCGAACACGGGCCCACGCTGGCGTCGCTCAAGACCGAGGGCGAAGAGACGGATGCGGCGGCCTCGGTTTTTCTTGTGGCGGCGCCGAACGGAAACGATTATCGCGCACTGGGCGCCGGGTTCCTCGTTCAGACTGAAAAGGGACCTAAATTCGTGACCGACGCGACGATCGCGCGTGGACATCAGAAGCTCTACGCCTTCGCTCATCCGGCGTCTGACGGGAAGCTCGGCGACCCGATACCGGTCATCATCGAACGAATCACGAATGGAAATGGACCCGCGGTCGGCAGGCTTGGCCGGGCGATCGCTGCGCCGGCGCTTAATCTCGCTGACAAGTCTCCGACTCCGGATGAGCTAGTGCGCGGACTCGGACCGCTGCGCATGGCAGGACCGTGGACGGTAACGCAGGGTTTGGTGACGGGAGCGGGATCCTCGACGTTCCAATCCGACGCGGTCTTGAGCGCCGAAATGGCGGGAAGCCCGGTGCTCAATGATCGCGGCGAGGCCGCCGCGCTGATCATTCGCCGCGGCGAGGACGTGACGGCGCTTCGGGTCGAGAAACTCCGTGCGTTCCTCGAAAGAAAGCCCGTTGAGCTTTCCGACGCGGAATTTATCGCCTCGCGCAACAGCGGGAGCGCGTCGCTGCTGACGACGGCGCGGCCGGTGGATGAATACGCCTGGTCAGCGCCGGGAGCTTCGGCGATCGAGTCAGGTCTCCCGACGAGCCTCGGCGGCGTGAGTTGGGAAGGCGGAGGTGGAGTGGGCGGATTCCGGCCGACGGGATATGCGGGTCCGCCATCGGGATACTCCTCCGGATTCGCACCGAGGTCCTCGGGTTACTCGGATGGAGGCTCCGCGGAGAGGATTGGCAACGATCTCGGGTCGGCGCTCGGCGACGCGGCTGGGAAGCTCATGGTGTACGGGATGCAGAAGCTTTTCCAGGGGATTTACTCCCTGTTTCATCCGCAGCCGAGTAGCGGGCAGGATGTCATCGCGAAAAAGCAGAAGGCGGCCACGCCTCCTCCGCCACCGCCTGAGCCGAAGATCATCGGTTTGGCACTGAGCGTCGATCCTCCTGATGCCGCGCCGGGCCAGCAGGTGACGCTCGTTGCCCAACTCTCGTTTCAGGGCGACTATAAGCAGAAATCCGATATCACGATCGGATTTACCGCCCAGGGAGATAAAGCCTACTTCGGAACTCCGGACCACAAGCTGAAGAACACGACGGGACGGACTGACACCGCCGGACGCGCAACGGCGCTCCTGACGCTCGAGGAGTCCGTGGCGATGAATTCGGAGAACGAATTCAACGACCTGGATCGAGAGCGGCGGCGCGAGAACGGTGAGGACGCGGCGCCCGTAGCACATCTCGCGTCCGCAAGTGCGAAGGAGTCTCCGACGCGGAAGGTGAAGGATCACGCGTCGTCCGAGCTTGACGCGATCGATGCTGAGGGATCATCGACCGAACAGGAATCCGAGCCCGAGGAGCGATCACAGCCTCAGGGCGCGGTAACGGAGGCGGCAGCCGCGATTCCGGGATCGGCTACGCCGCCAAGCTTCATTGCAACGCGTTCAGCATTGCCGAAACTCGAGCCGATCCACTTGACTGCGGCCTACTCTGGGTTTAGCGACTCAAAGGACATCGTTCCCGACGAACCGCAAAGAGTCTCGCCCGCGGGCGGCGAAGGAGATCAAGCCAGCGGTGATTTTCCCTACCCGAAACCGAACGATCAGGCGAATAGCATCATGTGCCCGGACGGGAAATCGAACCCGCCCAAAGATCCATGTGATGATTGGAAGAACAAGCTGAAAAAATTACTCAAGGCGATCGCAAAGACCATGGCGAACATTGATGAACACGAAGATTGGATTCAAAACGGAAAAAACGGAGATCGGAGTGGGATATCGATAGATCATTGGAAGAAGGAGCAGAATGCCTTCAAGAAGAATCTCAAGGATTTCAACGGTGCGAAGGACTATCTTGAAGACGAGTGCGACGGGAAATAACAGCTATGCAAAATAAGACCTCTTACCTATCGGCGCGGACGATGAAGCGGCTTAAGACGACTGAAGCTTCAGTTGCAAAGAAGCTCCGAACGCGACTCCAGGCCGCCGACCTGGGAGACACGGCATCCTATCACTCGACGATTTTGGCGGAGAGTTGGATCACTATGTCGACAATCGCCGAATGTATTGAGACGTTTGCCGAGGAACGAGACTTCATCGCTGCCATGGAAAGGGAGCCGATGGATTTTTTTACCGAACTCGAATCGGAATTAACGCTCCTGAAGAGCCGGACTAAAGACCTTGAGAGCAGTCTCAAGGCTCTGCTCGCGGCATTCTATCGACAGAAAAGGAAATCCGAATAGCTCCGGAGAAATTAAATCGGCTAGGTGGAATCATGCGGGGAACAAGCGCTGAGTCGGCACCCATGATCTTCGCCAATTCGGTAACGGTCGTAGGCATCGCCCTTTGTATGAGCATTCCTATTTTCCGAGCTCCCCACACGAGTGATCCCGTTAAGTATTCGGCACTAGTTTTTTTCCTCGCCGGACTTGCGTCAGCAATACCAGCCGCAACTTTCCGCGCGGCACTGTGGGGAATGCTACCCGCTGTTTTACTACCGTTTCTGATTCTTACAGATCTCAACTCAGGCCACGCAGGAAAAGGCGATGCGGGACTGGCGGATGGTTTTGCGCTCCTTGGTTCAATCGGCCTAGTAGCATGCACACTCGTTGGGATCGGCTTTGGCCATACGTTCGGGGAGGTTGTTTGGGGTAAACCCTCGGATCATGCGCTCGGGCCGCAGATAATTAAACGGCGAACGAAAGCAGCCGTCGTGATAGGAGCAATAGGCCTGATTGTGCTGATGATCTTCAGCAAGTCATGAGTGACGTCCACTCAGAAATCTAGACCGAATTGAGTGTGCACTTGAGTGTGCACTTTTTCAAAACTGTCCACTTGACTGTCCACTTTTCGCCTAAAGCGCGCGTTAAGTGAACTATTCTGCTTCTATTCTGAGACATCTGCCTTCCCCAGGGCAGCAAAGCGCGGGACGGACCCACCGCGAAATTATTTTGGAGGCACGGCGACTTCTCGTCGAGAAACCGCGTCTAGAAAATAAAAAGCCCCAAGCCGTCCATTGCGCTCGCCGGGAATCGAACCTGGATATCTGCCTTCGCAGGGCAGACGAATTGGGAATTTTCGCGAGAAATCGATCTAAATTTATGCAGTTGTCAGAAGCATTTTTCGAATTCGCCGAATTAATGCCCGAATATTCGTCCGATTAAACTGCCCACTTTTCTGTTCGGATTCTCAAGGCACAACTCGGAGCCTGGACACGCGGGGCGGGGTAGCCTATACTCCAGCCATATGCCGTACAAGAGACGATTCTTGCGCGCCGCGGCCGTCATATCGCTCGCCCTAAACGCCTCCGCCGCCGATGCATACTGGAGAACTGCGAAACTCGAGAATCCTCCCCCACTTTCGGCACGCCATGCCTGCAACGTCGCGCGTTGGCACCAGGACATCGTCAAAGAAAATGGCCACGAAATCGTCGATCCGCTCTGCGCGGACCTGCGCGAAGACGGGCGAGAACGCATGTACGCGTCACTGCACGATGGACCGGTGGTCGAGATGGAGTTGAAGTCGGATGGGCCCCGAACTTCCGAAGTGTTGAAGAACGAGCAAGACCCGGGACTTGCCTCCGTCCCCCTCTTCATCGCCCCGACTAAGCCCGACGCGCGGCCTTCATTGTTTATCGGCGGCGCATCGCGCATCATAATCATGACTTGGGTCGGAGGGCGCTGGCAGCGGGAGGTTATCCCAACGGAAGACGGCCGCGGGCTGAGCGGCCTCGTCGTCGGGGACGCGCGCGGCGACGGGCGTGCCCGGATCTACACAGCTTTCGAGGGCAGCCTCGCCGAGTACTCGTCGACTCCCGTCGGCTGGCACCACCAGCAATTCTCGCCCCGACTCGGGATTATTCGCAGGCTGGAAATCGGAGGGGCCGCTGGACAGTCCGACTCGGCGCTTCGCCTGACAACTGACAGCGGCGTTTACTCCCTGCGCTGGCGCGACGAGGGACGAGTCGCGGTTCTGAACTTCGCCGCCCACAGCCTGCCTCCGGGAGAGGCCGTCGGATTCTCGGATCTTCTCCGGACGCGCCTCTTCCAGATTGGAAACTGCCGGATTCTGGAGCGTTCCAACGTCGATGACTTGTTGCGGGAACGCGACCTGCAGTCTTCAGGGCTTCTCGATATAAATTCGGCCTCGCGAGCCGCTGCGTTATTAGGCGCAGACCGCATTATCATCGGCTCACTCGGGCGCGAAACAGGACGAAGCTTCGCCGATGTCCGCATCGTCTCTTCCAAAACCGGGTCCGCTCCCCGAGCCGAATACACCCGCTGGACTAATGCGGGCGAGATGGAGAAGGCGATCGAAGTCCTCGCTCAGGCGGCCTGTCCGGATACGAGCCGATCCCCATGAACCGCCTCCTGCGCCTGACGACGCTGGTCTTCGCGGCGATGTTCTCTGCATCCGGAGCACACGCGGAGTGGGCGCGATCGATGATCGCCGAGTTCCCGCAGGGCGCTCAGCGCGCCAAGCTCCTGCGCCTGAACGACGGCCCGGCACTCGCGGTGTTCGAGACCCCGAAGACGCTCACTGTCCTGCGCTGGCGCAACGGCGACTGGACACGGGTCAGCGTGCCGATCCCCTACGACGGCCCGACGGACGTCGAAGCCTGCGCCTGCCGCGGCGACAGCATCGTCCGGCTCTACGTCGCCTATCAAGGTGACCCGCGCGTGACCGAACTCACTCCGGGGACGGACGGCTGGGAGGTGGAGGACTTTGCGCCCGACGGCGAACGTGAAGGAAGCCATCCTATGTCGGCCTACACGGACGGGATTGCATGGACGATCTCCCGGGTCGATCACCGTCCGAGCCTGTTCATCCGCCGGCGCTTGGTCCAGAAAATCCTCGAATGCCGCTACTGGAGCAGCGGGTGGCGCTGCGCTCCATCCGTCGAGACCGCCGCCTTCGGCTCATGGGGAGATCTGAAGACGGCCCCGCGAGGTTGGTCCGACAAGGACATTCTGATCGACGGCACGGCCCTGCAGGTACGCGAAACTTCGGGCTGGAAGAAAACCGTCGATTTCCATGGCATCTCGGCGATCCCATCGATAAGCGTTCCGCGCCGTCTGTACGTCTTCGCGACGAAGAATCAGATGATCGATTTGGACGCCGGGCTCTTGCCGGCCCGTTCGGTCCCGATGCTCGAAAACGAATGGGCGCCGGACAATCCGCGCGCCTCTGGGCGCGAGAGCGTGCCGGCCGATTTCGTCTCGCAACAGGTCGCGATCAGCCGCACTTACGACGCCATCGGTTCGCCGCGCGGAAAGGGGGTTGAGACCCTGTTCGGAAAGCTGGAGGATCGACAGATCCACGAGTTGCGCTGGACCAACGCCGGCTGGAAGGACGAGGCCGTCGCCGCATTTGCCGGCGGCAGTCAGGAGGCGATCGTCGGCGACGCGCGCGGAGACGGCCACGATCGAGTCTACGCGCTCGCGGACGACACGCCGGACTCCTCGCCCCGAACGGCGCTGTGGGAACTATCCTATTACCCTCGGCGCATCGTCGTCCTTGTGCCCGACCCCGCGTCAGAGTCCGTCGAGCCTGCATCCCGACGCCTGCTCGGCGAGATGATACGCGCTGAGATGGGGCGGCACGGCCATCTCGCCGTCGTCGACGCGCGCAGCCAGGACGCCGCCAACGACGAGAGGTCGTTAATGAAGCAAACGGCCGGCGGCGGCGCCGTTCCAGATGCCGCCGTGAAGTATCGAATCGAGGAAAAGAGCGGACTTTACGAGATCTCCGCGGTCCTCTCGACCAAGCGAGGGACGGCGGCACGCGAGTTCCTTGAACGTCCCGTCGCCAAAGCCGAACTGTCTCAGGTCGCGCTGGCGCTCGCTCGACGGGTGGCCGAAGAATGGCCGCAGGACTTCGTGGGCGACGCGCGAACTCCGCGCGCCGCGCCCACCGCCGAACGCGCCTCGTCGCCGCCGGCTTCTGCGGCCTCCGCCGGAACCTGCGACGTTCTGCAGGTCCGCTTCAACGCGGTCTCCTCCGATCCCAACGTCGCCCGAGCGATCGATGTCGCCCTCAACAGCCGCTCGCGCCCACAGCGAACGGCGGCGAGCGTCGCTTCGATGGACGCTCTCGGGATCCCAAAGAACCTCGACGGCCTCGCTCAAGCCCGTGCCCTGATCGCCGCCCCCATGCCTTGGTGCCGCTATTGGGGCTATCAGATCGTTTCTTACTTGGAACTTGCGGGTGTGCGCGACGCCGAGTCTAAGCACGACCTCGCTCGCGGGCTTCACGACCCCGACGCGTCGTCGCGGCGCGGGGCCGTGCTCGCCCTAGGCGCCTACACGGACGAGGATCTGCTGCCCCCGCTCTACCGCGTCTTCTCCACCGACCCCGACCCGCCCGTAAGAGAAAGCGTAGCCATCTCGCTGTCGTCCTCCGGACTCTACACCGCCGCGCAGCGGCAACGGATGCTGCCGATATTTCTGCGAGTCCTGAAGGACGAACGCCAGGATCAGCAGACCCGCGGCTGGGCGGCTCATGCCCTGAGCGACATGACAGGGCAGGACTTCGGCCTGGATACGGCCCGCTGGCAGAACTGGATCGCAGCTCATCGTTGAGGGTCCGTCTCGCGCATCAATTACGCGACACCATCACTTCGATCCTGGCGCGGCCGGTTTTTTCGCGATATTGAACAGCATAGGGCTTCAGCCGACTTACCTCCGCCATGAGGAGAGTTCGCGTGCTGGGCGTTCCAGCGAGCACGGATGAAAGGCGGCTCACCTCGTCTTCGAGAAGTTGAGATTTATCGGCGGCCGCCGCGTGCGTGCGTTTGCCCTCGGCATGGATGTTCCAACGCATCATCGTTCCACATTGTCCGATAAGATCACGTGCCCTTAGCAGGCTCGATTCGTCCCCGTCGAAGACGAGGACGGTGCTCGCAACACTCGATGCCGGTTTGCCGGCCGCAGGCGAAAGGACGACACGATAGTCGGATGTCTTGAATCCAGCTCGATTCGCCGCTGCCGCAATCGCCGCGGTCGAGCGGGCGACGTCCGGCACCTTCAGTTCGAGCATACCTTCCAGAAAGGGCGGATCGAATACAGGCGCGCGAGCCCAATAATTCTCAGGGAACCGGCTGGTGGATGTGGATAATGCGAATGAGCTTTGGTGGCCCTGGAACAGGAATATCGGCGGAATCCCGAGCCGTCCCGGAGGTATGTCGACGAAAGGCGGTAGCTGACCGTCGGGCGCGATCGTCAGCAGAAGCGCCGATTCCTTGCGTCCCATGTCGTCGAGGGATATGTTGTCGTTTAGGACTCCAAGCTCCATCTCGAGCAGGCCTCGAATGACATCCGACTCAATGAGTTCCGGATGGGCGCTCGATTCATCCAGGAGAGCTTGGCGCTTAGCCAGCAACTCATCGCGGTATGGAGGCGTGATATCCTGATCGTGAATCGCCAGCTTCGTTTCGCGCTGCAGTGTCAGCCTCAATGCTTCAACGGCCGGCGGGAGCAACGCCCAGAGGGTTTGCCCCTTCCCTGGCCAGTCGACGAAACTGCCCTTTAAAAGGCGCTGTTGATGAAATTCGAGTTGTCGGGCTCCGAGAGCTCGCAGTTTCGCCTCCCATTGTCGTTGAGTCGAATCCACATTGCTCGACGGAATAGTCACCGTGACGCGTCTGTAGTAATCTGGAATGTTGTAGGTTCTCGTCCAATACGAAGTATTCTCGGACTCGAGCGGCGCTGATTCGATGGCGCCCGCCGGCGGGGGACGTCTTGTAACTGTCGGCTTCACCACTCGACGCCCCAGCGCCGGCGCCGAAAACCTCGCGCCCGCGCTTTGCACCAGAAGCACATACGTCAGCTCGTAGCCTTTGGTCCGCCGGATCACGCCGGCCCGCGGCGCGAGCTCCTTTAGCCGATCTTCGGCGACCCGGCGCTTGATCGAATCCGAGAAGGTCGCGGGATTCCCCGACAGCTCCCGCTGCAGGCGCTCGAACTCCTCGAGTTCGCCCGGATCGATCCCTTGGAGCGGCCTCAACGAGCCGTCCCGCGCCTGCAGCCCGAACTCGTCGGCGACCTGGGGCGAGCCGAGCGCGAACAAGTCGCGGCGAAGAGATGCGCGGGCGGCCGATGGAACCCAGAGGCCCTGTCCGTATGTCTGGGATGCGTCCTCGATCCCCGGATCCCAGCGCGCGGTCACTTCGCAGCCGCGAGTCAAGTCCGTCGCGCCGGCGGCCGTGAACGCCGCGACGAGCCCGCGCTTCGCCGCGGCGAGATCGGCGACAGCGATCTGATACAAGAAGGGCTTCACGCTGGGCCGACAACCATCGCGGTCGTAGGTGAGGGCGAAATATCCGCCTGGTTTCAACTGCTGGCGCGCGCGTTCAGAACCCTCGCTCGCGGAGGCCCCGACTGCTCCGAGCGCCAGCGCCGCCCCCGCAAGCGCGACCGTGAAAAGCGCCTGGGCGGACTGGCGCATCGAGAATTCAGCGCGTGGGGAGGGAGGCACGCTCACAACGCTGAGCGTAGCTCGCAGGTAGCTAAAGCGCAAGGGCGATTAGGGGGGCCGAACCAGCTTCGCTGAAGCGCTGACGCGGACCCTGTCAACTCATTAAGAGATGTTACCGTTGCCGTTAAGCCGTGCCTCCTTTGTCCAAGATAGACCTGGTTCCGTTACCAGGTCCGTAGAGCTGTTTCTTTGGCCTTGAGTCGTTCGAATCG
>Ga0134128_10001421_pt1 | contig 30873 bp, 25 predicted proteins | sample KB31754_FD_96462 | JGI IMG/M metagenome (GOLD analysis project Ga0134128, IMG submission 96462) | Terrestrial soil microbial communities with excess Nitrogen fertilizer from Kellogg Biological Station, Michigan, USA - KB3-175-4 | ecosystem: Environmental > Terrestrial > Soil > Unclassified ... | reverse complement strand
GACAAGCGCCGACTGAACTCGGTCAGTTCCTCACGGTTCATCACCGGTTCCCGTTCCGGGCGGCGTGCCATGCGAAGCCAGAATAGCAGATTCGCTTTTTATTCGCCACCGGATTTTTGCCGTCTTGCGGCTGCGACACGGGTCAATGCGTCGTGGGTTCGGTAGATGACCCCGGCGTGCCCCAGAGGTCATCGTAAGCAGCAACCTCAATGGCGTCACGTGCATCGTTGAAAAGCCGAAGAACGTCCAAAGAAACGGCGTGTTGTGGATTCAGCGAGAACAGCGGCGGAAGTTGTCTGTCCAATTCTGTCAATATCCGCCGAACCTTATGCGTGGCTGCAAGTGGAGCGAGATGTAGGTAACGAACGAACGATGCCGATGCTGTCTTAAAGACGGCGTGATACTCATCCATTCTCCCTTGCCATAATGCGTTGGCGCTCTGAGTGCCTTCCGGGAACAGTGTTTTAATCTCATGTAGTCTTCCTAGAGCGGCGGTACAGTCGGTTATGGAGGTGACTAGATTCACGTAGATCTCTTTCCGAAACTCCCACCGATTGTCCCGGCCCTTCGCTTCGGCAGCGAGTTCGTGTTTGATTGTTTCCACGGCCCGTGCGATTTGCTTCTGTTCTTCAATGAGCTTTTCGATCTGAGAAAACCGGGCGTCAATTGAAGCCTTCTGCTGTGCGTAGCCGCTTGAATAGGAGTTCAAAGCTGCCCAGATGGGCTTCACGAGAGTCTTTACGATCACGACTACGGCGGCGCTGGTCAAGACCGTCGAACCCAAAGCGGCAAGAATCCAATCGAATGTGGCTGGCATATTACTATTTTGGCCGGTTCATCCGGCAGACGGCTTTCTGACCGTATCCGTCACCCGGTTTGACCGATACTCCAATTTCCGGTGCGGCTCTAACGTAGACCTTGTACCCATCCCGGCGCTTTAGCCGTGATCTCCCCGTCCCATTCCGTAGCGCTGTCAGCACCGCATCCACGAACATGAACTCCGACATTCGCTTCGAGTTGTCGGTTTTCTGCGCTAAATGCGGTCCTTCATCGCCACCAACGCTCCGCTTGTGGCGTTGAGCGTTAACACCTTGAGGCAGGTTTCGGTAGTGACCCCGCCGTACTCCCCCAAGCCATAAGCGGTTGCAAAGAGTGTCACACGCCAAAACTTGCTGTCCTCGATAAGTTCGACTTCTCGCACCTCAATTCTGAAATCGAACGTGGGTCGTTTGATGTCACGAAGGTATTTCTCAGCGAATGTGACGGCGGTATTGGCATCAATCATTTTGTTGAATCAAAACAAAACGTTTTGTTCGTCCTGTTTGCCCTTCTTCTGAAATGGTGCTCTCTTGTAGCTCTCAGTCGGGGAGTAGTGCGTTCGCCCGATTTGATCGCAAATCAGATTCTACCGATTCGTTCGGGGTTTCATGCCGAAACGTTCCGATGCAGCCAAAGGTGGCGGCTCCCGGAGCGGAAACGTAGCAATCCGTCTTGGCTTTCAAAGTCTATACCCATGCTGCCATGTCCACGATTTTGCGCTCTTCCGCATCCGTCCGATATCCGATTGCATGAATCTGGAAATAGATCGGCAACTCTCGCTCATCTGGGTTCAGACCTGTCCGAATTGGAATTTCAAGTATCGGACGGACCTTGCCCATTGACGGCGTGATGACGGGTCGCAAGATGGGCTGAGTATTTCCGCAGACCCCCCGGTTCGAGTAGCAGAAGTAGGAGATATAAGGGACGCCATTCCTCGAACCACCTGCGATCTCAACAATCCCGGACATGCCGCCCATGTATTCTTGCGCCAGCACGGATCTCGGAACATGTACCTCGAACATCAACAGTTCGAGATCCACGTTGCCGACGTTCTGAATGTCGAACCAAAGCGAATTTCCGCTTGGTACCGGCTCAACTTTCAACGATCTGTAGATCAATGCCGTCTCCGCTTCTTCCATCTCCTGCGAATACGCCTTCGCATCAATAGCACCCGGACTGATGCCAAGCCGATTCCCGATGTCATCCAAGATCAGTCCGATATCGTCAACGCTCCGAGCCTGTATGCCAGCCATCGGCCATGACATCTGCCCAACCGACATGTGCTTGATTGCGACCGGGACCACAAGGCTTTCCATCCCCTCACCGAATCCAGCCTCAAAGTTGATCCATTCACGGCCCTTTGATTCCTGAGAGACCAACACGAGCACGATCTCGCTCAAGCGCAGATTCTCAATGATGTGGTTGTACCATTTGCGCCCGCCGCCGATACTCTTACCATCGGAGGAGACGAACACGGGAACCTTGTCTCCGAACGCCAACTTTACGTATCTCTGCAAGACGTGTGCGACCGGCTTTTCTTCAGTAATGTGGCTGATGAACACTCTCTCCCGTTGAGGGACGTTGAGCTTTCCCCAGTGGCTCCGTCCCTCCTCGGTGATCGTCGCACCGAACGGACCAATGAAGAAAAAGCCCTCATCGTCTTCTTCTGAACCTGAATAATCCCAAGGTTGCCCGCCGCTATATTTCCAAAGCTGGAGAGTCCCACGTTTCCAGAGGCGTTTGAAGGCAGCTTTGAGTTCTGCGTCATCCGTCAAATCGTGAACCAATCTCCTGACGGAATTGCCCCATTCGCCCCACGACGCTTGGTGCTTGCCACCTCCGAATGACATCACGATCTGGAGGATTGCGAATTCCAATCGGTCGGGTAGCGGCCCTTTGACCATGAGATCACCTTATCGGAGCTAAACGTCGGTGGCAGGGCACACCCACCGCAATCGGCCCACTGGCATCCGCTCTCGTTGATCCAGCGATGCGCCCCGTGGCGTGATTGCAGCTTCGATTTTGTTATGTTCCCGCAAATCGGTCAGGATCGCTTGCGCCCGCTCACCAGAGCAAGCCAGCACGTCTTGGATCGTGCGGACGCTGACGGCTTTGAGGGCATCTACGTTGGGCGCTTCGGGAAGCGCTACGAGCGCATCAACGATTCGGCGTTCCTGATCCCGATTCAGCCCTGACATCTCCTCAGAATAACAATCGAGAATACGCCGTTCGTCGGCGTCCGACCTGCACCGGAACCGATCCTTGCCGTTATCGGGTCGGCGCAGGCCGGGGCTTCAAGAGCGCCCGATTGTGTTCCGGTTGTCGTGGGATCGAACCTCACGACGTTGCGGACGCAGCGCCGATTTAAGCCGGTTCGCCGGTCAAGCCCTCCACGACTCGTCTGAATTCGCTCTCGTATCGTCCATCCCGCATCGCCATCAGCACGGCTTCCACGAACATGAATTGGACATGCGCTTCGAGGGTTCGGCCTTCTGCCGCAAATCCGAGCGCTTCACAGTTCAGCCGCAACGCCCTTGCGAAGCCATCTCGCTCTGCCGGTGACCTGACGTGGAGTTTTTTCAGTTCTGCCTTCTGCATATCGAAAATCGAGTACCGCATATAAACTGATTCGACATTTGGTGGGAAAAGCTCCAGCGGTCGTGGCTGGAACGTCGGACGGGACGGATCGGCGTCGGCTAGGTACTGGTTCCGAGCCTCCAGCGATGTGTAGCTTATCCGAGCAATTTCAAAAATAAGCTACAAAACAAGCTACAGGGGTCATTAAAATCGTTGTAGGCTTTTGATGGTAAAGGAGATGAATGGCGGGGACGACGGGGCTCGAACCCGCGACCTCCGACGTGACAGGCCGGCGTTCTAACCAACTGAACTACGTCCCCGCGATGTCACGCAGATATTTAGATGCTAGCACGTCAGTTGCGCCGTGCGCAAAATCCGCGCGCAAAAGTTGCGCCCGTGCGCTGTCCCCGGAGCGACGCGCACGCTGCTACCGTGAAGGTATGAAATTCCGCCTCTGGGCCGTCGCTCTCTTGATCCCCGCGGCGTTTGCCCAAAAACCGACGCCCGAAGCCGCACGTCGCTTCATTGACGACGCCGAACAGAAGCTCCTTGTCATGGGAGTCGAACAGTCGCGCGCCGATTGGGTCCAGAACACGTACATCACCGACGATACCGAAGCGTTGTCCGCCAAAGCCGACCAGCGCGTCATCGATGAGACCGTGAAATACGCCAAGGAATCGACGCGCTTCGACGGGATCAAACTCGACCCGGTTACCGCGCGCAAGATCAAGCTGCTTAAGCTCTCCCTCAGCGTCGCGACGCCCGCCGACCCCAAGCAGGCCGAGGAACTGACGCGCCTGATCGCGGCGATGGACGGCATGTACGGCAAGGGTAAGTACTGCCCCAAAGGGCCCGATAGCTGCCTCGATATCGAGCAGATCACGAAGATTATGGCCGATAGCCGCGACCCGAAAGAGTTGCTCGACGTCTGGACCGGCTGGCACAACATTTCCAAGCCGATGAAGAACGATTTCGTCCGCTACGTCGAGCTCGCGAACAAAGGCGCAAAAGAGCTCGGCTTTGCGGACAACGGCGCGATGTGGCGCTCGCAATACGATATGCCGCCACAGGATTTCGCGCGCGAGGTCGACCGGCTGTGGCAGCAGTTAGAGCCTCTCTATAAATCGCTGCACGCGTACGTGCGCTGGAAGCTCCGCGAAAAATATGGCGATGCCGTTCCGGCGAACGGTCCGATTCCAGCACAGTTGCTGGGCAATCTCTGGGCGCAGGACTGGAGCAATGTCTACCCGCTCGTCCAGCCGAAAAATGCCGATCCCGGCTACGACCTTACGGCTTTGCTGCACCAGCACAACGTCGACTGGAAGGGGATGGTGAAGTATGGCGAGAATTTCTTCGTATCGCTGGGCTTCGCTCCGCTGCCGCAGACATTCTGGGAAAGGTCGATGTTTCTCAAGCCGCGCGACCGCGACGTGGTCTGCCACGCCAGCGCCTGGGACATCGACGCGGTGGACGATCTTCGCCTGAAAATGTGCATACAGATTACCGGCGAGGATTTCCTCACCATCCATCACGAACTCGGCCACAACTTCTATCAGCGCGCCTATGACAAGCTCGCGCCGACCTTCCGCAACAGCGCCAACGACGGTTTTCACGAAGCGGTGGGCGACACGATCGCGCTCTCGATTACACCGGAATACCTGGTGAAGATTGGGCTGCTGGATCGCGCGCCGGATACCAGCAAAGACATTGGGCTGCTGCTGCACAAGGCACTGGAGAAGATCGCTTTTCTGCCGTTCGGCCTCGTTATCGACCAGTGGCGCTGGAAGGTGTTCTCGGGCGAGATTCCGCCTGATAAATACAACCAGTCATGGTGGGATCTGCGGCTCAAATACTCGGGCGTCGCGCCTCCCGCCGGGCGTACGGAACAGGATTTCGACCCCGGAGCGAAGTATCACGTCGCGGCGAACGTGCCGTATATGCGCTACTTCCTTGCGGACATTCTCCAGTTCCAGTTCCATCGCGCGCTGGCGCAGACGGCCGGGTGCACGGGACCGCTGAACCGCTGCTCCATCTTCGGCAACAAGGCGGCGGGCGCGAAGCTCAACGCCATGCTGGAGATGGGACAGCGCCAGCCGTGGCAGGATGCGCTTGAGAAAATTGCGGGCACAAAGCAGATGGACGCCACTGCGATCCGCGACTACTTCGCACCGCTACAAAAGTGGCTGGACGAGCAGAACAAGGGCAAGCCGGTGGGCTGGTAGCAATCAGGCTGCTGTTCCCGTAGCGCTCCATCCGCCTTCCGGCTCCCTCACGGGGTTGTAAAAAAAATCCGGCTGCTGTTCTCGTCGCTCTGCATTCGCCTTTCGATACACCTTTTACCGCTTCCGACGGTCGCGGCTCCGTTAGTAGTATCAATTACATACGGAGCCGTGACCGTAAGGGAGCGGTAAAAGGTGCCGGGGATACGGAAGCAATTCGATATTTTTCACAGCCCCTGACGGTCGCCAGCCATTAGCGGAGCAGCGGGTTCGTGGTCCACACGGGCGCCGCTGAAAAGGCTGCTTCCACTTTCGCCTCCCACTGGGATCGATTCCCCCACGTAGCGATTTCCAGCTCTGCGCCGTTTTCCTGAAAAGCCTTGAACACAAATCCGATCGAGAACGCGCCGACCCCATTAGGGCCGGAGCCGCTGGTAACCATCGCCAGCAGAATGCCCGCCTGATTATAAACAGGCGCCCCGGAGTCGCCTTCCGCCCACTTCAACCCTTGTTGAAGCCCGGCTTTGGAGGGAACTATTTTGAAACGCCCCGCATACCCGGCGTCGTTCATCTTGCCAGGTTTGGGAGTCGGGTCGGCGCCGGCCGTGCGGGCGCCGCGCACCATGACATCCAGGTTCTGGGCCGGAACTCTGAACATGTTCACCATTCCCGTCAACGGAGTCCGGGTGCCCGCAACGTTGAAATTCTCCGCCGTCATTTCATGTGCCTTGGTCACTTTAGCCAAGCCGGCGTCCATTCCTTCCAGGACCTTTTCGTTGAACAGCAGGTCTCCCCCGGAGATGACTCCCGTGGGGTTCTTGTCGCTGTCGTAAACAATCGCATTCGCTCTCTGCTTCCCGGGCGGACTAAGGACGTGTCCGCAAGTTAGGAGATACAGTTGTGACTCGCCCTTCTTGAACACGAAACAGCAGATTGTCCCGCGGACAAATGCGACACCTTCACCCGCTGAAACTTGCAGCTGAATCGTACCACCGGGGCAGAAATCCGATGCCAAGGCCATAAAAGTTTTCCTCTTGCCGAGTATAGGAGCGATTCCGGCTTCAGGACTATCATGCCTTCAATGGATGCGCCCGGTTTTTGCGCGTTTTCGAACGATGAACCGGAGTGACGGTTTCAGACCGTTGTCTGTTCCGTGCGCGCGATGATTTCGTTCTGCAGGGCGACAGTGAGGTCGCAGAAGTAGTCGCTGTACCCAGCCACGCGCACGATCAGGTCGCGATGTTTTTCCGGCTCCCGCTGCGCGGCGCGGAGCGTATCGGCGGTGACCACATTAAATTGAATGTGGTGGCCGTCCATGCGGAAGTAGGAGCGCACCAGGTGAGCCATGCGATCCAGTCCTTGTTCTCCCTCAACCACCTTGGGCGTGAACTTCTGATTCAGCAGCGTGCCGCCGGTGCGGGCGTGATCCAGGCGGGCCGCCGATTTAATCACCGCTGTGGGCCCGTGGCGATCGGCGCCTTGCGCGGGCGAAATGCCGTCGGAGTGCGGCTCCCAGGCTCTGCGCCCGTCAGGGGTCGCGCCGGTCACCGACCCGAAGTAAACGTGGCACGTGGTGGAGAGATAGTTCACGCGATACGATCCGCCCTTGGTGTTCGGACGCCCGTTGATGGTGTCGAAGAACAGGTCGAAGACGCGCCCGAGAATCTCGTCGGCGTACGCATCGTCATTGCCATACTTCGGCGTCTTGTTCCACAGCATGAGGCGTGTCTTTTCGTGGCCCTCGAAATTCTCCGCAAGCGCGTCGAGCAGTTCTCCAATCGTGAGCGAGCACTTCTCGAAGACATGATGCTTGATCGCGGCGAGACTATCCGTGCAGGTTCCCGGCGCAACACCCATAATGTACGTCGAGTTGTAGCGCGGTCCGCCATCGTTGTAATCGCGGCCATTCGGCATGCAGTCGTCGATCAGCAGCGAGAGGTACGGCGCGGGCATCAGGCGGGCAAACAGGCGCTCGATCACGTTGTTGCCGCGAATCTTCACTTCCACCAGATACTGCAACTGCCGGGCGAAGGCGTCCATCACCTGTTCAAAGGAGTGGAAGAGGCGCGGATCGCCCGTTTCGATGCCCACCCGCTTTCCGGTGCGCGGATCCATGCCATTGTTCAGCGTGATCTCGAGAACTTTCGGCAGATTGAAGTAGCCGGTGAGGACGTACGCCTCCTTGCCGAAGGCTCCGGTTTCCACGCAGCCGCTGGTGCCGCCGGCGCGCGCATCCTCGATCGATTTGCCCTGCCTGAGAAGTTCCTCCACCACCATGTCGGCATTGAATATGGACGGTTGACCCCAACCCTTGCGCACGATCTCCAGGCCGCGCTTCAGGAAGCGGTCCGGACTCTTGCGGCTGAGTTGCAGATTCGTTGAGGGCTGCAGCAGGCGCATTTCATCGATCACCTCGAGCAGCAGGAAGGTGAGGTCATTCACCGCTGATGAGCCGTCGGGGTTGAGTCCGCCGGTGTTGATGTTGCAGAAATCCGTGTAGGTGCCGCTCTCGGCCGCCGTGACTCCCACCTTCGGCGGCGCGGGCTGATTGTTGAACTTCACCCAGAAGCACTGCAGCAGTTCGCGAGCCTGGTCTTCGGTGAGTGTGCCGGCTTCCAGATCCTTCTTATAGAACGGGTACAGGTGCTGATCCAGATGGCCCGGGTTGAACGAATCCCAACCGTTCAGTTCGGTAATGACGCTCAGGTGAGTGAACCAGTACGACTGAATCGCTTCCCAGAAATTCCGCGGGGCGTACGCGGGCACGTGCGTGCAGACCTCGGCGATGCGCAGCAGTTCCTCGCGGCGGCGGCCATCGGGTTCGGCGGCGGCCATGCGCGCGGCGGCTTCGGCGTGGCGTTCGGCGAAGTTCATGACGGCGCCCGCGGCGACAAACATCGCGCGCAGTTCCTGCTCCTTGTCATAAGCTAGCGGATCGTTGAAGTAATCCAATGCGTCGATGGCGGCGCTCACTTCCCGCTGCATTTCGAGCAAGCCCTTGCGATAAATAATGTCGCCCAGCACCGTGTGCCCGGGCGCGCGCTGCTCCATAAACTCGGTGAAGACGCCGGCTTCATAGGCGTTCTTCCACTCCGGAGTCATCTCCGCGAAGATGCGATCGCGGATGCTGTGACCCTGCCAGAACGGAATCACTTCCTCGCACTGTATGCGGCGCGTCTCTTCGTCGACGCAGTAGGAAATCTTCTCGCGCGTGTGCAGAATCTGGAGATCTTCCATGCTATGGCAGCAGAGCTCGGGATACGTTGGCGTCGCCTTGGGTTTAGGACCGCGCTCGCCGACGATCAACTCTTCGGCGCCAATGTAGATCGTCCGATTCGCGTAAATGTACTCCAGGCTCTTCGCGCGCAGCATCGGCGGCGATAGCGGACCGGCCGTGCGGTAGAAATCCGTCAAGAGCTTCGCACGTTCCAGAGACACGTACGGCTTGGTATTCAGGCTTGCTTGCCGTAGTCTTTGCACTCGTTCCGTCATGGTCAACCTCCTACTGTTACCGGTAAGCCCGCGCGCTTTAGAGCCTCGCGAAAACGCGCGAGGTCCGCGGCTGCGGGTTGTGGCGTGCCCGCAAGTTTGTAGGCCAAGCCGAGGCGGGCATATTTCCCGGCGCCGATATCGTGATAGGGCAGCAGTTCGATGGCGCGCGGCCGAACGCGCCCCAGGTATGCAGCGAACTCCGCCATGTCCTCCGCGGAATCGTTGACGCCGGGGACCACCGGTATGCGCACGCTGACGGCGCGTCCGGCTGCCACCGCTTCTTCCAGGTTTGCCAGGATGCGCCTGTTAGAGACGCCCGTAAACCGGCGGTGCTTCGTTTCGTCGATCAGCTTCAGATCGAAGAGCAGCAGGTTCGCGTGGGCTGCGACCGCCCGAAAAACTGCGGGGTCCGCGAAGCCGCACGTTTCGATAGCCGTGTGGATGCCGCGACGGCGGCACGCGGCCAGCAACGCCGTGGTGAACGCAGGACGCGACAGAGGCTCGCCACCCGAAAGCGTCACGCCGCCGCCCGATTCATCTAAGAACAGCAGATCGCGCTCTACTTCGGCTACCAGTTCGCTGACGCGGTACTCCCGTCCGGCGATTTGCCGGGCCTCGGCCATGCAGACATCCACGCATGTCCTGCAAAAGTCGCAATCTTCGGAGGTGCGCAGCGCGCCGCCCTCCTCGGAGATCGCGTGCCGCGGGCAGGCGTCCACGCAATCCAGGCAATGGCGGCAGCGGTCCTCGAAGTACAAATGGTCGGGGAGGAATCGCTGGCTTTCGGGATTGTGGCACCACCAGCAGGAGAGAGGGCAGCCTTTGAGAAAAATCGTCGTCCGTATGCCCGGGCCATCCCCGGTCGCGAAGCGCATGACGTTGAAAACGAGGGCCGAAGGGTCGGGCGATGCGGCTGGTTTCGCGGCACCCCGCGCCGTGCTGGCCTGTTTTCGGGTCAATCGGATCTGCTTAACCTAATATTAGCAATTTTTGCCCCGCGCGCTACAATTTCAGTAATGGCCAACGAAACTTACGCAACGTTCGACACGACCGAAGGAACGTTTAAAGCAAAGCTGTACGCCGACAAGGCTCCCAAAACCGTGGAGAACTTTGTCACGCTCGCGGACGGCAGCAAGACGGGCAAGCCCTTTTACAACGGCACCGTTTTTCATCGCGTGATTCCCGATTTCATGATTCAGGGCGGTGACCCGGAAGGCACGGGCCGCGGCGGTCCCGGATACAAGTTCGGCGATGAGTTCCACCCCGATTTACGCCATGCCAAGCCGGGGCTGCTTTCAATGGCGAATGCCGGTCCGAACACCAATGGCAGCCAGTTCTTCGTCACCGTAGCCGCGACTCCGTGGCTGGACAATAAGCACAGCATCTTCGGCGAAGTCACCGAAGGCTATGACGTGGTGAAGAAAATCTCCGAAGTGCCGCGCGGCGCGCAGGACCGCCCGCTCAAGGAAGTTCGCATCAACTCCGTCACCATCGAACGAAGCTGACGCGAGCCGGCTGGCCAAATGAAGCTGGCAATTTTCGGCGGCACGTTCGACCCCATTCACGATGCGCATCTGGAGGTCGCGCGGGCCGCCTCCCTGCATTTCCACCTCGACCGTGTGCTGTTCGTCCCGGCTGCCAGTCCGCCGCACAAGTCGGCAGGCGCACGTGCGCCCTATGAAGATCGGGTGCGGATGGCGGAGATTGCCTGCGCGTGCGACCCGCGCTTCGAAGTCTCGCGCCTGGAAGAGGGCACGGTGCGCAGCTACTCTATCGACACCATCGAGAGGGTTCGCGCGCGGCAGCCTGAGGGCGAACTGTACTTTTTGATCGGCGCCGATGCATTCGCCGAAATCCGCACCTGGCATCGCTGGCGGGATGTTGCTTCCGCGGTGACATTTCTCGTGGTGAGCCGACCGGGGAAGATGTATGAAGCTCCGGAGGAAGTACGGCTGGAACGGCTGGACAGTCTGGAGTTGCCGGTATCGTCCTCCGAAATTCGCGAGGCTCTGGCGGCGGGCGAGCAGCCGGCCGGAGTGCCTGCTGGTGTGCTTGCGTACATATACAGCCGCGGCCTCTATGGCGCTCACGTGGCCGCCTGACGTGGCCCCCCGCTACAGGAGGTGTGTCGCGGTGCTCCGAACCCCCGCCTTTCCGCAATCCGGTCCGGTGACTCCCATTTCCCTGTAAGTCGCGATTTCTCTTGTATATAAAACAAATGTGGTGGATTATGTTTTTGGGCTAAAATCGCATGGCACCACCCGTGCAATGAAGGAGACACTGAGGCGTGTCCCCTCCGGGTGTGCCTCTGGAGCTTGCATGTTGAAAAAACTTAATTTTGTATTCATTGTCATAGCGCTTGGGCTGGCTGCGGCCGGCTTACAAGCTCAGACGCTCGCGTCCGACCAGACGTCTCTCACGTTCTCCGCGCAGGCAGCGGGACAGCCCAGTCAGCAGAGCGTGAACATCAGCTCGTCGAACGGAACGGCAATCTTCTTTATCGCGTCGACGAGCGAACAGACCGCACCCGGCACGCAGTGGCTCAAAGTGAGCGACTCCAGCAATCCGACGCCGGCGCCCGGGACAACCGGAACCACTCCTCAAGCCTTGACCATCACTGCCGACCCGACGGGTCTTTCGGCCGGCAATTATACCGGCCAGGTGGTCATCAGTACGCCTGCCGGCGGCAACACGGTAACCATCAGTGTCACGTTCACCGTGAGCGCGATTGGTGTGAGCCCGTCCTCCCTTAGCTTTTCCTATCAAATCGGTGGAACCGTGCCGAATGGCCAGAGCATCACGCTGACCGGCGTTCCCACGAACTACACCGCGTCCGCGTCAACCGCGAGTGGCGTCAACTGGCTGCAGGTCGCCCCCGCGTCCGGAGCATCGCCCGGCGCCGTGACGGCTCTCCTCGATCCGACGATTACGCCGACTCTCGCAGCCGGCACTTACAAGGGCACGGTCACCATCACGCCAACCGGCACCGCGAACAACACGCCGGTGACGGTCCCCGTCACGTTGACGGTTGCGGCTGCGCCCACCGTGACGGTGGGCGCATCGGGCGTCCAATTGAACTTTCAGATCGGCGGCGCGAACAACCAGGTGCAGCAGAGCATCACGCTCAGCACGAACTCCGCGCAGCCTGTGAATTTCAGCATCGCGGCAACGGTGGCGAACAATCCCGCCGGCCGCAACTGGATCGTAGTCAATCCGAGCAGTGGAGTGATCCCGGCGAACGGCAGCACTACGGTCACCGTTACTTATGACACGACGGCGAACCTGCCGGCGGGCACGTGGACGGGCTCCATCACCGTCTTCACTTCGGGCACCGCGCAGACACAGCAAACCGTTCCGGTGAACCTGCTGGTTTCGAATCAGCCGCTGTTGAGCGTGCCCGTTTCGGCGCTGAATTTCACCTATGAGCTCAACAGCACGGCTCCCCCTGCGCAGACCGTCACGGCGATCTCCACTGCCGTCGCGGCGAACGCAACCACGGGTCAGATGCCGATTACCGTTGCAGTCTCCAGCAGCGCCCAGAGCTGGCTGACGGTGAATCCGCCGAGCGGTGTGACGAGTTCGCAACTCACTACCGGAATGCCGTTGAGCATCGCGGTGAACGGCGCCGGTCTCGCTCCCGGCAAGTACACCGGCACAGTCACGATTACGGGCAACGGGGCAGGGAACGCTCCGCAGACCATCACCGTGAACCTCACGGTAGCGAATGACCCGAGCATCGTGCCGAACAACCCCGCGTTGACATTTGAATTTCAGATCGGCCAGAGCGCGGTGGCTGCCTCGCAGCTTTCGCAGACCCTGACGCTCGCCAGCAGCAACGGCGCGACTCTCAACTTCTCCACCGCGGCCACTACGAATAACGGAGGCAGCGGATGGCTGACGCTCAGCGGCAACACCGTCTCGGTGAACCCCGCGGGATTGACGGCCGGCACGTACACGGGCCAGATCACGGTGACAGCTACGAATCCGGCAACCGGCAACGCGGCCATCAATAGCCCGCTGACCATTCCGGTGACGTTCTATGTCAGCAACAACCCGCTGCTTGTTCCGGTGCTGCCGGGCAATCCGCCGGCGCCTCCTACGTTCACGGCACAGGTCAACGGCAATGCGCCCGCGGCGCAGAACATCACACTGCTGAGCTCGGCGCCCGGCACGGCTCTCACTTACAACGTGACCTTCACCACCGCCAACGGTGGAAACAACTGGCTCTTCGTAGCTCCGCAGAGCGGCAGCACGGCGAACGGCGCGAACGTGGTGACCATCTCTGTGTTGCCGGGCCTGCTTTCGCCCGGCACGTATACGGGAACGGTGTCGATCGTCGCTAGCGGTCCTGGCGGCACCACGGTCCCGGACGCAACGGCGGCCAATCCGCTGACCATCCCCGTCACATTCCAGGTGACGGCGGGCAATCTGGTGCTCAGCCCGACTTCGCTGACGTTTAGCCAGGTTGCGGGTGGCTCCGCGCCGGCCTCGCAAACGGTTCAGGTGACCAGCAGCACAGGCACGGCGCTGAACTTCAGCGCGGTCGCTTCGGAAAACAGCGGCACCTCGGTCAACTGGCTCACGGTGACCCCGGCCAGCGGAGCGACGGGCAGCAGTGTTACCGTCAGCGCCGCTGCTGGAACTCTTCTTCCCGGCACGTACACGGGACAGGTCACGTTCACCTCATCGAACGCCGCGACCGTCACTCTTCCGGTGACCTTTACGGTAGCGGCGGGAACCATCGCCGCCACTCCCACCACACTGACCTTCACGCAGACGGCCGGCGGACCCGCGCCGCAATCGCAGACGATCAGTTTGACCAGTACGCCGGCGCCGGTGAACTTTACGGTCACCGCAACAGCCAACAACAGCGGCACGTGGCTGACGGCCACGCCCGCTACCGGAACCACTCCGGGTAGCGTTACGGTTTCGGCGAACGCCGGCACTCTCGCTGTCGGATCGTATACCGGAACGGTGACCATCGCCTCGCCAAATGCGACCGGCAGCCCGATCTCGGTTTCCGTCACGCTCAATGTCGTGGCGCCACAAACTCTCTCGGTGACACCGGCGGGTGCGCTCACGTTCAACTACGTGATCGGCGCCAGCGCTCCGGCGACTCAGGGGCTCTCACTCACTTCCAGCGGCAGCGCGCCGTTCACCGCCACCGCCTCAACCACCAGTTGTGGCAACGGCTGGCTCACGGTGACTCCTACCAGCGGGACGGCCACCGCGAGCCCCACCGTCGTGACAGTGTCCGTGAACACCGCGAGTCTGACTACCGCGCAGAACTGCACCGGCGCGATCACGATCGCATCGCCGAACGCCGCGCAGCCGATTACGATTCCGGTGAACCTTTCGGTAGTGGCGATTCCGGCTCCCGTATTCCTGAAGGTTGCCAATGCGGCCAGCTACATCTCGAACGCGATTTCGCCCGGTGAGCTGATCATCATCGGCGGCACAGGCGTCGGACCGGCCGGAGCGCCCGTCTTCGGAACGGTGTCGAACAACTCGCTCTCCACGCTGGTGGCCGGGACGCAGGTGTTCTTCGACGCCACGCCCGCTCCCATCTACTACGCCTCCGCTACCCAGACGGCCGTGTTTGTGCCGTACGACGTAGCCGGACGGCCGACCACGAATATCACGGTGAAGTTCCAGGGGCTCACGTCTAACAGCCTGACTTACACTGTGGTCCCGGCGGTGCCGGGTATTTTCACGCAGAATTCGCAAGGTAGCGGACCCGGATCGATTCTCAATCAGGACAATTCCATCAACGGACCGAACAATGGAGAGTCGGCCGGCCGCGTGGTTCAGGTCTTCGGGACCGGTGAAGGCCAGATCAGTCCCGCTGGTGTGACCGGAACGGTGATCTGCCCGACGGGCCAGGTCTGCACGATCAGCCAGATTCCCACACCGCTGCTGCCCGTGACAGCAACCATCGGTGGAGTGGCGGCGCAGGTAACCTTCGCGGGTGAAGCCCCCGGAGACGTCAGCGGCGTCCTACAGGTCGACGTGGTTGTCCCGGCAGGAGTACCAGCCGGTCCGCAACCGATCGTGATCAACATCGGTGGGAACCAGACGCAGACAGGCGTCACCGTACAGGTGAAGTAAAGACAAGCGGCGCTTCTGAACCACAGAGACGCAGAGCCAACAACAAGAGGGCACAGAGAAAATCAATTCTCTGTGCCCTCAACTTTTTCAAACCGGCGAGGCCCTCACGAAAATCTCAGCGCCTCAGATGGTAGTCTTGTCTTCTCCGTGTTCTCTTAGTTTTTCTTCCAACCTCTGTGGTTAAGAAGCAATTCCCCTACCCACGCACTAAGCCGCCGCCAGCTTAACCACCTTCTCCGCAGCGTCCCGCATATCCGCTCCCACCGTGAAGTTCAGGCCCGACTCCACCAGAATCTGCCGGCCTTGCTCCACGTTTGTGCCTTCCATGCGGACCACGATGGGCACTTGAATATTCAAATCGCGCGCCGCCGCTACTACTCCGTTCGCCAACGTGTCGCAGCGCAGAATGCCGCCGAAGATGTTGATCAGCACGGCGTGGACGCTCTTATCGCTCAGCAGAATACGGAACGCGTTCTTCACCTGTTCCGCGTTGGCGCCGCCGCCGACATCCAGGAAGTTCGCCGGACTCCCTCCCGCGTATTTAATAATGTCCATGGTCGCCATCGCGAGACCCGCGCCGTTCACCATGCAGCCGACCGTCCCATCCAGCTTGATGTAGTTCAGGCCGTACTTCGAAGCTTCCACTTCCAGCGGATCTTCTTCGTTGGTGTCGCGCAATTCGGCCAGTTCCTTGTGACGGAACAGCGCGTTGTCGTCGAAATTGATCTTGGCGTCCAGCGCGTACACCTTGCCGTCCTTCGTCAGAATGAACGGATTGATCTCGGCCAGCGACATATCCATCACCACATAGGCACGCGCCAGCGCGATCATCGCGGCCACCGCGCCATTCACGCTCGCCGCCGGAATGCCCATGCCGAAGGCCAGCTTGCGGGCCTGATACGGGTCCAGGCCGACTCCGGGCTGCAGCGTCTCTTTGAGGATCAGCTCCGGCGTCTTCGCGGCCACCTCTTCGATCTCCATGCCGCCCGCCTTTGACGCCATGAATACGGGCTTGCCCTGCACGCGGTCCAGAACGATGCCGAGGTACAGTTCCCGCTCGATGGGCAGCGTCTCTTCGATGAGCAGTCGCTGCACGACGCGCCCTTCCGGACCGGTCTGGTGCGTCACCAACGTCATCCCGAGCATCTTTTCCGCGATAGCACGCGCTTCGGCGGCATCTTTGGCGACCTTCACGCCGCCACCCTTGCCGCGGCCCCCGGCGTGAATCTGCGACTTCACGACAACGCTGCCGCCCAACTCTTTCGCCGCGGCTTCCGCATCGTTTACATTGAGTGCCATCTTCCCGCGCGGCACCGGAACTTTGTGCTGGGCCAGGATGGCCTTACCCTGATACTCGTGTATTTTCATGAGAAATTGCGCCTGTATTGTATGGCAGACTCAAATATATCATGTCCATTTTGCCTTACCTGGAACGCTTGGCGGCTCGCGAAAACCTGGGTTCGGAAGCCGCTGAACAGGCCATGTACGCCATCCTTTCCGGCGAGGCCAGCCAACCGCAGATCGCCGCCTTCTTAATGGGGCTGAAAACCAAGGGCGAGACCGTCGAGGAGTTGGTGGGATTCGCGCGGGCGATGCGATCAATGGCCGTTCAAATCGATGCCCAAACGCCCGGCGCCCCGCTCATCGATACGTGCGGCACCGGCGGCGATGCTGCGGGCACGTTCAACATCTCTACCGTGAGCGCGTTCGTGGTTGCCGGCGCCGGCGTGCACGTTGCCAAGCACGGAAATCGCGCCGCGTCCAGCGCTCCGGGTTGCGGTTCCGCGGACCTGCTGGAATCGCTTGGTATCGAGATCGCGCCCGCTCCGGAAGCCGCCGCGCGCGCCATCCGCGAAATCGGCATAGGGTTCCTGTTCGCTCCGGCCATTCACACCGCGATGAAGCACGCGCATCCCGTGCGCACGGACCTGCGCTTGCGCACCGTCTTCAACCTGCTGGGTCCGTTGACCAATCCAGCGGGAGCCGATGCGCAACTCGCCGGCGCTCCGAGTGAGCACGCCGCGGAGTTGATGGCGGGCGCACTGGCAGCGCTCGGCCTGCGTCACGGCTTTGTGGTGCACGGGTCGGACGGGTTGGACGAAATCACCACCACCGGACCGACCACTGTCTTCGAAGTTCGCGACGGCCAGGTAGAGCGCCGCACGGTGGAGCCTGCCGATTTCGCGATTAAACAGGCGACGTTGGAACAGCTCCAGGGCGGAGCAAAAGACCGGAATTGCGAAATCGCGAAAGCCGTACTAGGAGGCGAGCCAGGTCCGCCTCGCGACATCGTGCTGGTGAACTCCGCTGCCGCGCTAGTCGCAGCCGGCCGGGTTGCCACGTTCCTGGAGGGCATGGCAATCGCGACTGTTTCGATCGACAACGGCGCGGCATGGAAGAAGGTAGAGGAGTTGGCGGCGTTCGGTAGAGGATAAGGCCACATCGAAGACGCGCTCCTATGGTGCCGCGTGTGCACCGCTGGGCGAGCTCCGTTACTGCAACCGGCCTGGAGGAGACCGGCCGCTACGCCGGAGTTGCCTTGCGTTCTTTTGCCGTCGCCCGCACCAGCACAGCCCACAGCAGGATCGCTGGAATGGCCAGCAAGCTTCCCTCGGGCCCCACGCTGCCGCCCGAGAGCCATGCCGCTCCGTGCGGGTGTCCCGTGAGCCAGTGATGCGACGACGTGCCGCCGCTATCCGCCACACCGTAGAAGAAACTCTCGCCCCAATCCCAGCTCGCGTGGCACCCGATGGCCCACCATAACGATCCGCTCCATCTCAGCGTGTACGCGAACACGAGCCCGGCGAGCATGGCGTTCACGACACCCATAATTTCTTCCCCGCGATTGCCGATATGGCCGAGCCCGAACAGGACGGCAAAGATCACCGCCGCGGGCCAGAATCCGATTCCCTGGCCAACCGAGTACAGGGGGTATCCGCGCATGAACAGCTCTTCGAACAATCCGACAAGCAGAAAATCGACGGCGAGGAACGCGCCCCAAGCGAGTATGTCCACCCCGTGCAGCCCAGGCGCGCCAAACGAATAAGATCGAATCGCGACCAGCCCGCCCACGAGCGCGCTGATTGTCAGGAAGCCGCTGCCGATGCCAGCCGCGAAGTTCCGTCCGCGATCGGCCGGCGACAATCCGAACGCCGAAACCGGGCGGTTCTCCACGCGCGACATCACCCACATTCCCACCAGCACGCACGCAAGCGCCAAGGCCTCCCTCAACATGTCGATAGCGTAGGCCGGCAAAATGGTGAGAAGGCGATACTGCACGAGCGCGGTCTGCGCCGCAAGCAAAAGAAGCACGACAACCGCGAACAGCGCGAAGCGCCAGCCCGCCCGCAGGCCGTGAGGTCCTATGAAGATGCGATCGGCATCCACACCCTCAGGTTAGCTCAGCGCTCTGGCGTGATTCCCTCTGCGACCCCTCTGCGCTCTAGGCGTCTCCTGCGGTGAAGCGTTCCTTCGTACTACCGCAAGTAAACGACGGCGCCGAATTGCTGAGGCACCGCATTGCTTAATCCCAGATTGAATAAGGTAACTCCCGCCGTACACAACGTCGGCGTGCATGCCATATTCTCGGTGGAAGAAGGCGCCTGCAGATTGACCTTCAGCACATAAGGGCTGTCCTGCGACGAACTTTCCACGCTCCAGCCACCGCCTGCAAACAAGAGCGGCCTCTGAGTAGGGTTGGAAAGTCCGTTCACGAAGACCGAGATTACCGACCCAAGCTGCGCCGGATTACTTGCCGAATTCAGCGAGCCATCGGCATTTCGCGCGACCGCCGCAAACTCCGCGAAGCTCGGTATGTAAAATCCCGGAGTGATAAACACGGCCGGCTTCGCCTGCGCCACGGCAAATTGCAGACCCATGGAGGAGTGACCGTCCACCGTAACCTGCATCGGGCCCGGGAACGGCGGCACGGCGACATTGATCTGGGTTGCCGACGAAAAAAGGACGGTTGCCTGCTGATTGCCGAAAGTGACAGCGGCGCCGTTCAACCCGCTGCCGAAAATAGTCAGCAGTTGATTGGCAGCGATGGGCCCGGCCGGCGAGAAATCCGCGGCATCCACTACGCACACCACGTGCGGCGTCCCGCCAGGCGGCGGGGCCGCGCCAAAATCGACCGCACCCACAAAGGCTCCCGGCGCCGTATTTGGCCGGAAGACGTCGAAGTTGGATCCGTTCGATGTGAGGGGGAAATTCGGCCCGGCCGTTCCCCCGGCAGTCCATAGCATGCTTCCTGCCAGCGCTGCACCGGCCAGCGTAGTACGCGCTCCGCCCAGAAACTGCGTGCCTGCCGGATTCCCCGCTGCATCCACTTCGGAGACGTATGCGGACGCCCCCGGGCCCGTCGGGTTGGGCAGGCATCCGGACGGCACCGCGGCCAATGCCGGCAGAGCCGCGGCTACATCGTATAGTGAAATTGTTCCGATGTACCCTCCGGCATACGCGTTGCCCTTTGCATCCACCTGCACTCCCAGACCTCCTACCGGGACGGAGTAAATCAGCTTCTGACCCGCCGCATCCAACTTAGTCAGAAATGGCAGCGCCGGCGTTGACAGGTTGACAAGGGCGGGCGCCTGCGGAATATCGGGCGGCGTAACGGTATACGGATATCCTGCACCGGCGACACCGGTCAGATACACGTTGCCCGCGCTGTCCACCGCAAGGCCTCCGTTGACGGTGCCACTGTTGCCCGACACGGCAGTGGAAAAAATCAACTTTGAGCCTGTAGGGTCCAGCTTCGACACGTATTGATTGGCCCCCTGAAACGTCCCGTGGCAGGGGGCGATGCAGGTTTGAAATGCGGGAAACCCAGGCTGATAACTCCCCGGAGTAGTCGGGTAAGTCAGCGACCCGGTCGAGCCGGCAACATAGATGTTACCAACCGAATCCACTGCGAGTGAGTTACCGCCAATTCCGGTTGTCGAAAAGAGTAACTTCTTTCCCGAAGCGTCTAACTCGAGTAAGTAAGGCTGGAATGTTGTATCGGGCACGCTATATACACCGGTCGTCGACGGGAACCCGGCCGCGACGCTGGTCCCCGATACCAGCGCCTGGCCGGACGCATTCACCGCCACCGCCAGCGCGAAACTGTTCGTGGACCCGCCCAGCAGCGTCGAATACACCAACTGCCCGGCGGCATCGATCTTCGCCACCCAGGAGCGTTCCGTGCCCGCGGCGGGCGATGGCGTCGTGGCCAAAGCCGCCCCCGAGGTCACCGGAAAATCGGGCGATTGCGCCACGCCGGCGACATAGGCGTTTCCGGCGGCATCCACGGCAATGGAGCTTGCCGAATCGTTTGCCGCGCCGCCGAGAATGCGCACGTATATATAATTCGTGCCGCCCGGATCAAGCTTCACGACCATGGCGGAAGTTTGGAACGTGAGGGGATCGACCGTCACGACGCCGGCGATGTACACGTTGCCCGCGGCGTCGGTCGCGATCCCTTTCGGCGTAAAGTTGTCGCGCAGGTAAGTGGAGTAGGTGAGCGCGGGTGAAGCGGCAAATACAAGACCCGAGCACAGAACGAGTAGGGCTATCCGAATGTGCATGAAAAAGGAGTACCTCAGGTGGGCGCGGACAACTTCAGAATATCATCCCAGGAGCATTCACGCCGTCCCAAAATCGGACAATTTACATATTCGAAGTAGTATCCTAACTGATTGATGCGGAACAAAATGTCCTTTGGTACGGGAACTGCCCCAAGCGAACCCTTACGATGAGATCGACCGACAACGGAACGGCCACCATCCTGATCGCGGACGACCAGCCGGACGTCCTTGAAGCCCTGCGCTTCCTGGTGAAAGGCGAGGGCTATCAGGCGGAAGCGGTCACTTCGCCCGCAGCCGCCATCGACGCAGTGGAATCGCGTGACTTCGACGCGGTGCTCATGGACCTGAATTACACGCGCGACACCACGAGCGGTCAGGAAGGACTGGAGTTGCTCAATCGCATTCAGGGCCTGGACTCCAACCTTCCCGTCATCGTGATGACCGCGTGGGGTTCGGTCGAACTCGCGGTGGAGGCCATGCGGCGCGGCGCCCGCGACTTCATCCAGAAGCCCTGGGACAATGCCCGCCTCTCCGCGATTCTCAAAACGCAGATCGAGCTCGGCCGCGCCCTCCGCAAAGGCCAGCGCCTCGAGGCTGAAAATCGTGCTTTGCGCGCCGAACGGTTTCCGCAGATCATCGCGCAATCCGCGGCTATGCGGCCTGTGCTCGACGTTATTTCGCGCGTCGGCCCGAGTGACGCCAACGTGCTGATCACGGGCGAAAACGGCACAGGCAAGGGCTTGGTCGCGCAGACGCTGCACTCCGTTTCGCTGCGATCCACGCGCCCCCTGGTGACTGTGAACACCGGCGGTCTCGCCGAAGGCGTTTTCGAAAGCGAACTGTTCGGCCATGTGAAGGGAGCGTTCACGGACGCCAAGGCAGACCGCGTCGGCCGCTTCGAGATGGCCGATGGCGGAACGCTCTTCCTCGACGAAATCGCCAACATCTCGCAAGCGCTACAGGCGAAGCTACTGCGCACCATCGAGACTGGTGAATTCGAACGCGTCGGCAGCAGCAAGACGCGGCGCGTGGACGTTCGCGTGTTTTCGGCAACGAATGCGGATCTGAACGCCTCCGTCGCGGAAGGCAAGTTCCGGCAGGACCTGCTGTTTCGTCTGAACACGATCGAGATTCGTCTGCCTTCGCTGCGCGACCGCCGCGAAGACATTGCTCTTCTCGCCGTCCATTTCCTGCGGCAGCACGCTGAGCACTATCGCAAGCCGATCACCGGCTTCGACGAAGGCGCCATGAAGGCCCTGCTGGCGCACAGTTGGCCGGGCAATGTCCGCGAACTGGACCACGCCGTGGAGCGCGCCGTACTCATGGCCCAAGGCGAAACGGTGCGCGCGGGCGATCTGGGTCTGCGCGCCGGCCGCGAAGGTCCGCTGCGCCTGGAGGAGATGAGTTTGGAGGAAGTGGAGGCTCTGCTCATCAAAAAAGCGCTGGCACGCTTCAACGGCAACGTCAGTCACGCAGCCAATGCGCTGGGCCTTAGCCGCAGCGCACTGTATCGCCGGTTGCAGCGCTATGGACTTTGATCCGGACGCTCCAGATCCCAAGCAGAGACCCGCGCGCGTCGGCTACGAAGGCCGCATCGTCGGACTGGCGGTGCTGGCGGGTCTGCCCGGCTCGGCCACCGCATTGCTTATGTTGTGGAGCGGCAATTATGCGCTCCGCACGCAAGCCACACTCACCGTCATCATCGTAGCCGCATGGCTCGGGTTTGCGTTCGCTGTCCGTGAGCGCGTGGTGTTCCCGCTCCAGACTTTGTCGAACTTGCTCGGCGCACTCCGCGAGGGCGACTTCTCCGTTCGCGGCCGGGCTCCACGACCCGACGACGCACTAGGCGAAGTCATGCGCGAAGTGAACACGCTCGGAGCGACCCTGCGCGAACAACGCCTCGGCGCGATGGAAGCGACAATGCTTCTGCGGACCGTGATGCGCGAGATCGACGTGGCCATCTTCGCCTTCGACGAGAATCGCCGCCTGCGTCTGGCCAACCGCGCCGGCGAACGCCTGCTTGCCGCCGACCCCGAACAACTACTCGGCCAGACAGCCGAAGACCTGGCGCTCGATACGTGCCTGGATGGTCCGGAGCAAACCACGATGCAGTCCGTATTCCCAGGCGGCGCCGGCCGCTTCGGCGTGAGGCGCACGCGCATCCGCGAACGTGGCATGCCGCTGGAATTAGTCGTCATCAGCGATTTGACGAAAGCCCTGAGCGAACAGGAACTGCTCGCGTGGCAGCGCCTGGTGCGCGTGCTGGGTCACGAGCTCAACAATTCGCTGGCGCCGATCAAATCCATCGCCGGCAGCCTGGAGAGCATCATCATGCGCGATCCGCTGCCCGATGACTGGCGTGAGGATACGCGGCGCGGGCTGCAGGTCATCACATCGCGCAGCGAGAGTCTAAGCCGCTTTATCGGAGCATACGCCCGCCTTGCGAAGCTGCCGCGGCCGCAACTCCAACCGCTGGACGTGGCGGCGGCCGTCACTCGCGCGGCGACTTTCGAAACGCGCATACCGGTGCAAGTGGTCCCGGGAACCGATCTGACCGTGCAGGGCGATCCCGACCAGTTGGAACAGGTGCTGATTAACCTGCTGCGCAACGCGGCCGATGCATCGCTCACCACGCATGGCGGAGTGCGCACTGGCTGGCGGCGCGACGGCTCGATGCTCGAAATATGGATCGAAGACGATGGGCCGGGCCTCTCCGGCACGGCGAACCTGTTCGTCCCGTTCTTCACGACCAAGCCCGGAGGGTCGGGCATCGGGCTGGTGTTGAGCCGCCAGATTGCGGAAGGTCACGGCGGAGCCCTGGCGCTGGAGAATCGCACGAATGGTCAGGGCTGCGTCGCGCGCCTGCGGCTGCCGGCTTAAGCCGACGCGCCTTAATCTGACTAGACTAGTTAGCAGGTGCGGCGATGAAAAAGAAACCACGGCAGGGAGCCAGCGTGACGAAGCAAAAGGCCGTTCCGCTCATTGCGGCCGAGGAGTACGCTCGGATCACCGATCCTCAACATCCGGCTGGTACCTTTGCCCAGTTCTTCGCGAAATCACCGCTGCGCGGCTCCGGCATTAAACTGGACCGTGAGCGCGACTTCGGCAGAGAGATCGAACTGTGAACCTCTATGTACGCGATGTTGCCGGAACCGCCGTCTCAACTCTGAACCCTTGGTCGTGACGACAGGGCTCCGACCGGCTCCGACCCTGTCGTGGCGAGCGCACGCTCGCCTATCCCGAGCGAAGCGAGGCTAATCCAGATGTCTCCATCGCGACTCCTCGCCAATCGTGCTCCAGGAACCCTCCTCGCCGCTGACGCCGTCCACAATCCGACCTTCGACACCCTCCGCGACCACCTCCCCGAAAACCCGCAATCCGCCAAACAAACCGAATCCGCATCGGCGTTCATCGGCGTTAATCGGCGGCTAATCCCTAAGCCCTATCAGCGCCACCCCAGCCAGCCCAAATCGAACCCACTCGTGCAACTTCTAGTACTTACTTATCTAAAGTAAACATGGCGTCCCCTCATGCGAGTTAGATCTAATGAGTCAGTTGTAGAGGAATGCGGGCAGTACTAACTCATTCGGTACTATTACGGATATCTAACTCATGCCGGCCCCCGATTCACCCAGTTTTTACCCTCCCGAGCCCGAATCGCTCGAGCAGACCGGACTGCCCGAGTCCCTCGTCGAGCAGCTTATCCTCAAACTTCTCTACTTTCGCGGGGACTTATTCGGCCAGGACCTGTCTGTCGCGGTTGGCCTGAAGTTCAGCGTCATCCAGGACATCGTCGAATCCCTCAAGCTGCGCCACCACCTGCAGATTAAGCGCTCACTCGGCGTCGGCAACGTCAGCGCACTCCTCACCCTAACCGAATCCGGCCGCAGCCGCGCACGCGACGCTCTCGAAACGAATCAATACGCCGGGCCCGCGCCCGTGCCCCTCGATCAGTACATCGGGGCCGTCCGAAAGCAGAAACCTGTCGATGGCTGGCTCACCAAAGAAGGCTTGCGCCGCGCACTCCGCGGTATGGTGCTCACCGAGCAGGTGCTCTCGCAGATCGGCCCGGCCGTCAGCTCCGGAAACTCCATGCTCGTCTATGGCAAGCCCGGTGACGGCAAAACGTTTCTCGTGGAGTCGCTCAACGGCGTTGAAAGCGCGCCGATCTTTGTCCCTCACGCGCTCGAATGCCAGGGCAACATCATCCAGCTCTTCGATCCCATTTACCACCAGCGCATCGAGGATGAGGAGCGCAGCGTTCTCACAGTCGCCATCGAACGCACCTACGACCATCGATGGGTCCGCTGCAAACGGCCCTTCATCGTCAGCGGCGGCGAACTTTCGATGTCCATGCTGGACCTCAAGTTCAACGGCGTGTCGAAGGTTTACGAAGCCCCGCTGCAGCTCAAGGCCAACAACGGCATGTATCTCATCGACGACTTCGGCCGCCAGCTTGCCACCCCCGCCGAGGTCCTCAACCGTTGGATCGTGCCGATGGAGCGCCGTGTCGATTTTCTGAGTTTCCTCACCGGCGGCAAGATGACGGCGCCGTTCGAGACTTTCCTCGTGTTCTCCACGAATCTGAACCCGGCGGATCTGGGCGACGAAGCCTTCCTGCGGCGCATTCAATATAAGATGCTGCTGCAAGGTCCCAGCGAAAGCGAATTCGTGCGCATCTTCGAAGGTTTTTGCGCCTCGCGCAAGCTGCCATGCCCGCAGGGACTCGCCTTGCGCTTCTTGGAAAAGCACTACCGGCCCATAAACAAGCCGATGCGGCGTTGCCATCCTCGCGACGTGCTTTCCCACGTGCTCAACCTGATCCACTTCGAGAAGCTCCCGTATCAAATCACCGAGACGCTGCTCGATCGCGGCTACGAAAGCTGTTTCGTGCAGGAAAATCAAGGATCCGCCCCGGTCGAGAGCGTCATTGTCCCGGCCGAGATCAAAAGCTGTGCCGACCATTGGGGCGACCGCCTCGCACAGATCGCCACCGCCTTCGGAAGCCTCGCCTTGTTGTCCGAGTATTACGACCGCGATACCGGCCGCTATTACGAGCTGACCTCCGCACGCGAATACGGCGAAGCCGAAACCGGCCGGGCCCTCGCGCGCCTGCACAGCCAGGCATTTCGCGATTGGCTGGGGCTTAATCTGGACCAGAAAAAGCGCGACCTGCTCCTCTACACGGCTTCGACGCCGGGAGCGGCGGCGCGTCTGCGGGGACTTCCCGAGGACCTCGCCGCCACATTCACACCGTCCTCTGCGACGGCCGATGAACGGGCCCTTTTCGCCCACGATCTCGCTATGGTATTGCTGGCATTACCGGGCCGCGAAGAGCCCTCCGCGCCCCCAGCGGATCCGGAATTGGCCGAACCGATACGGCGCATCGCTTAGCGCCGGTATATACTAATCCTGAATAATGCCTCGGAGGTTCGCTGTGTACCTGAAACGCCTCCTCCCTATCGCGGCCGCTTTGGGCGCGGCAATCGCCGCCGTGGAACCTGGTTCCCGGCCGGCGCCTAACTTCGACGCCAAACTGAATCCCGAAGAACGCATTCAACATGCTCTCAGCCGCCTGACCTTCGGCGCGCGTCCCGGCGACGCCGATGAAGTGCGCCGCATGGGAGTGGATAAGTGGATCGAGCTGCAGCTCCATCCCGAGCGCATCGCCGAAAACCCCACGCTGGAATCTCGCCTCAAGCCGCTCGAAACACTGCGCATGGATGACGCGGCAATTTACAAAGAGTATTACCTGAGCGGCCGGGGGATGATGATGGTCACGCCGCGCAGGATAAACCTCAACGAAATGCTGCCCGGCGAACAGTTCAGGAAAGTCTTCAACGGCACCGCCGAAGAGCGCCACGCGAGCCTGCTCGCTCTCCCGCCGGAGAAGCGGATGGAGGTCCTCACGGTAGTGCCGCAGAACGTTGTGGATGACCTTCCGGACATGAAGAAGGAGCGGGAGGAGGCGGTACGAAAACAGAACGAGGAGCGCCAGGCCGAGTTGCGCCGGATGCGTCCGCCGCTTACCGACCTCCTGGAGCCCGCCCAGGTCCACATTGCGATGAGCGGATCCGCCGCCGAGCGCGATGCGCTATTAGCATCGCTCGATGCCGGCAAACGGGAACAAGTCATTGCGGTGATGCCGCCCAACGCGCTCAGCGGCCGCCCGGAGCTACGCCGCATGGCCGCCATGTCGCGCAATCCTCGCGACGTCCCTTCATCCGACCTCCGCGAGGCTAAGCTCTATCGCGCCATCTACTCCAACCGGCAGTTGGAAGAGGTCCTCACCGATTTCTGGTTCAACCATTTCAACGTTTACGAAAATAAGGGTCAGCAAGGCCGCAGCGTGCTGGTGTCCTATGAACGCGATGCCATCCGCCCGCACGTGCTCGGCAAATTCAAGAACCTGTTATTGGCCGTCGCGCATCATCCGGCGATGCTGTACTACCTCGATAACTGGGAATCCATGGCGCCGGACGCCCTGGAAGTCGGCCCGTTTGCGCCGGTCCCCACCGTGACTGGAAATGGCGTTATAGGCGGTGGACGCGGCGGGCCGTTCTCGCGCCTTTCTCACGGGCTCAACGAAAACTATGGCCGCGAGATTCTCGAACTGCACACGCTCGGCGTCAATGGCGGCTACACGCAGCAGGACGTCATCGCCGTGGCGCGCTGCTTCACCGGCTGGAGCATTCGCCAGCCGGTCGGCAAACCCGAGTTCGTCTTTGCCGGCTTCATGCATGACGACGGCGAGAAGGTCGTGCTTGGCCACAAGATTGCAGCCGGCGGCGGCGAATCGGATGGGCTGCAGGTCATCGATATCCTGGCGCACCATCCCTCTACCGCGCGATTCATCTCCACCAAGCTGGCTCGCCGCTTCGTCGCCGACATGCCGCCGCCCGCGCTCATTGACCGCATGGCGCGCACCTTCCTGAAAACCGATGGCGATCTGCGCGCCGTGCTCGAAACCATGTTCACCTCCCACGAGTTCTTCAGCGAAGGGGCGAGGAACGCGAAAATCAAATCGCCGCTCGAGTTCGTCGCCGGAGCCGTGCGCGCCCTCAACGCCGACGTGGAGGACACGTTCACGCTGGCGCAGAACGTCGCCGATATGGGCGAGCCGCTGTACAACAAGGAAGTGCCCGCGGGTTATAAGGACACCGCCGACGCGTGGCTGAGCACCGCCAACGTCGTCGCCCGCATCAAGTTCGCCGAGAACCTCGCGACTGGCAAAGTGCCCGGCGTGAAAGTGGACCTCTCGCGTTTCGATAACAAACCGGCGGTGCAGATTGCCCGCGAAATACTGGGACACGAACCTTCACCCGCAATCGTCAACCTGTTGGATGCCGGCGTGAATCACGCGGCGTCTGTCCCCGGCACCGTATATTGTGCCGTTTGCTCGTCACCGGCTACTGTCGTCGGCTCGATGTTGAGTTCACCTGAATTTCAGAGGAGGTAACCCCGATGCTCACCAGGCGATTTTTCCTGCGCGGATCCGCCGTGGCTCTTGCCGGAGCCGGAACCGCTCCCATGTGGCTGTGCCGTGCCGCCGCCGCGACTCAAACCCGCCGCAAGGTGCTGGTCGCCATCTTCCAGCGCGGCGCCGCCGACGGCTTGAACATCGTCGCGCCTTTCGGCGATAAGCGCTACTCTGAGCTGCGGCCCACCATCGGTCTTCCAACGCCCGCGCGAGCAGCAGGGCAGGGAAACGGGACGCTCGATCTTGACGGGTATTTTGCTCTCCACCCCTCCTTGCAACCGCTGAAGGAACTTTGGGACCGCAAGACGCTTGCCGTGATCCACGCAGCCGGGTCGCCCGATCCCTCGCGCAGCCACTTCGATGCGCAGGACTTCATGGAATCGGGGACGCCGGGCGCCAAGCGCGACGGCTGGCTGAACCGCGCCCTTCCTGCGCCCGGACCCGATACGTCGCCGCTGCGCGCCGTCTCGCTCGGCGCCACGCTGCCGCGCACTTTGCAAGGCGAGCGATCGGCCATCGCTGTCGCCGATCTGCAGCAATTCCGCATGCAGGATTCCAGCGCCTCGCTGATCGAAAGCATGTACGAAAGCTCCTCCGATCCTCAACTCGCGCACGCCGGCAAAGACGCGTTTGCCGCCATGCGCATGTTGAAATCCATCAGCCGTCCCAACGGCCCGAACGGGTATCAGCAGGGCGGCGAGCTCGGCCGCAGCCTGCAACAGATCGCCGCTCTCATCAAAGCCGATGTGGGTGTGGAGGCCGCCTTCGCCGAGATCGGCGGCTGGGATCATCATCAGAACGAACCCGGCCAGATTGGCAACGTGCTGCGCCAGTTCGGGTCGGCGCTCGCCGCCTTTAGCAAGGATATGGGCGACCGCATGGAGGATGTCGTTGTCGTTACCATGTCCGAGTTCGGCCGGACAGCGCGCGAAAACGGCAACAGCGGCACGGACCACGGACACGGCGGCGCCATGTTTGTTCTCGGCGGACCGGTATGCGGCGGAAAAGTATACGGCAAATGGCCCGGCCTCGAAGACGAGCAGCTCTACGAAAAACGCGACCTCGCCGTCACTACGGATTTTCGCGCCGTTCTGAGCGAACTGGTCACAGCCCAACTCGGCGGCTCCGATATGGCGAATGTCTTCCCCGGTTACCACCCCGGCGAACCTTTGGGAATCGTGAGATCCTAGATCTCACCATGAAGCATCTCGCTCCTGTTCTGCTCGCGGCTCTCTTTGCCGCGGGGTGCGCTGCGCCTCAACATCCCGCCGCTGCCGTTTACTTCGATAACACCGGTCGCGATGACGTGCTTTCGGGCGGCGTCAAGATGATTCCCATCCAGACTCCGAAGGGCACGTTCAAAGTGTGGACCAAGCGTACCGGCAACAATCCCACCATCAAAGTGCTGCTGCTGCACGGCGGGCCCGGAGCAACCCACGAGTACATGGAGGCCTTCGACAGCTATTTCCCGCAAGCGCAGATCGAATATTACTACTACGATCAGCTCGGCTCGGCCTATAGCGATCAGCCCGATATCCCCGAGCTCTGGGACACGGGGCGCTTCGTCGAAGAAGTCGAGCAGGTGCGGCGGGCGCTCAAGCTGGACAGCAGCAACTTCTACCTTCTCGGCCAATCCTGGGGAGGGCTGCTCGCCACCGAGTATGCGTTGAAGTATCAGCAGAACCTCAAAGGTCTGATCATTTCCAACATGGTCGCCAGCATTCCCGAGTACAACCGTTACGCGCACAACGTGCTCATGCCGGCGATGGATCAGAAGGCCCTTGGCGAGATCCTAAAGATCGAAGCCGCGCATCAATATGATTCGCCGCGTTACGAAGAGTTGTTGATGCAGCACTTCTATACCGAGCACATTCTTCGTATGCCGGCCGAGCAGTGGCCTGACCCCGTGGTCCGCGCATTCGCCAAGATCAATAAGAAGATCTACGTCCCCATGCAGGGGCCGAGCGAAATGGGCGCTTCCGGAAAGCTTGAAAACTGGGACCGTACGGCGGACCTTCCGAAGATCACCGTGCCCACTCTCGCCATCGGAGCAAGGTACGACACGATGGAGCCCGCCGGGATGGAGCGCATCGCTAAATCGGTCAAGCACGGCCGCTATCTCTTCTGCCCGAACGGCAGCCATCTGGCGATGTATGACGACCAGAAGACGTACATGGCCGGAGTGATCCGTTTCCTCACCGATGTGAATACAGGACAATTCTAGTCCTAATTGTGAGAGAATAGGGTTGGGTTATCCGATATGACGAAGTTCCCGATCCACCCGCCTCATCCCGAGCGCATCTGCTGGGGCTGCGAAAAGTTCTGTCCCGAGAACGATATGTGCTGCGGAAACGGAACCATCCGAGCCCCCCACCCGGTAGAACTCTTCGGAGACGATTGGTTCGAAGTCCTAACCGCGGAAGAAGCCAAGTAGGTACCGGCCTCCCGGCCGGTACCGTGACCGGTCGGGAGACCGGTTTGCTACTGGCCTGTGCCCGTAAAGTTCAGCGTGATTCGCGTTTCGTTCTGTACCGGGACTCCGTTCAGCAGCGTCGGACGGTACTGCCACTGCAGGATCGCGTCGGTTGCGGCTTTCTGCAGCAGCGGATGGCCG
>Ga0134128_10001420_pt1 | contig 30879 bp, 22 predicted proteins | sample KB31754_FD_96462 | JGI IMG/M metagenome (GOLD analysis project Ga0134128, IMG submission 96462) | Terrestrial soil microbial communities with excess Nitrogen fertilizer from Kellogg Biological Station, Michigan, USA - KB3-175-4 | ecosystem: Environmental > Terrestrial > Soil > Unclassified ... | reverse complement strand
TCAAAAAGGGGCGATCTTCCCGTGGACGATTTCGGATTACCCGCTCAAGCAGGCCATTCTCGACAATATCGTCAAACGACCCATGAAAGGGATCGCTAAGATCGAAGAAGCAAAATCGGATCACGCCAGCGTTCGTTATCGGGGATATCTTGCCGCTGGCGTTGAGCGCTGGCGCGAGTATCGTCAACAATTGGAGCCACTCAAGAAAAAGCCTGTTCTTTTTGTAATGATGAACAGCACGGAAGACGCGGATGACGTAGCGGACTGGCTGCGCACGAGATATCCCTCCGAGTTTGGCGGCGAGCGAACCCAGGTGATTCACACAAAGAACAACGGAGACATTACGGAAACGGATTTGGATAAGGCTCGCAAGGCGGTCCGCGAAGTGGATGAAGAGAAAAGTCCCATCAATGCCATCGTCAGCGTGTTGATGTTGCGCGAGGGGTGGGACGTGCAGAATGTCACCGTGGTCGTCGGTTTGCGTCCCTACACGGCCAAAGCCAACATCCTGCCCGAGCAAACAATCGGGCGAGGCCTTCGGCTTATGTTCCGTGACCTGCCGACGAGCTACACCGAGCGCGTGGACATCATCGGCAACAAAGCATTCCTGGACTTTGTGGACGATTTGGAGAAGCTGGAAGAGTTAAAACTGGACACATTCGAGCTTGGCAAAGACAAGCTGCATATCATCACGATCCTGCCACTCGAAGGCCGCAAGGAATTCGATATTGGCTTGCCGGTGCTCACGCCGTCTCTTGTGCGGAAGAAGAGTTTGGCGGAAGAGATTGCTGGATTGGAAGTGTTGGGCTTCCAATCAATCGTCCTGCCAAAAAGTGAAGACGACCCGCGCTCGAAGACTTTCACGTATGAAGGCTACGACATCATCACGCTCAAGAAGGAATTCGAGCGGGAGTACACGATACCCGAACCGCAGACTTCTCAAGAAGTGATTGGATACTATGCGCGGCGCATCGCAGAAGCGGTAAAACTCCCGGCACAGTTCGCGGCTTTGGCTCCGAAGGTTCGAGACTTCTTCGACCAAAAGGCGTTCGGGCACCTTGTTGACCTGAATGATCCGGCCATCGTGAAGGCAATGAGCACGCCCGTCGCACACTACGTGTGTGTGGACGTTTTTAAGAAGGCTTTGCAAGCGTTGACAATCGAGGAACAAAAGCCGCAGCTTCTCGAACCGGCGCGAATGCTTTCTGCCTGCCAACCGTTCCCTTGGTCGCGCCCCGTGTGGGAAGGCGAGAAATGTATTTTCAATTTGGTGCCGTGTGACAACGACTTCGAGCGCGAGTTTGCTAAATTCTTGGACAATGCAAAGGACGTGAAGGCGTTCGCAAAATTGCCGCGCGCATTTGGCTTCACCATCGAATACACCGATACCTCCATGAACCTCCGAAACTACGAGCCTGATTTCGTCGCTGTGGATAAATCAGGAACTCATTGGCTTCTTGAATCGAAGGGGCAAGAGAATGTAGACGTTCTGCGAAAGGACGTAGCTGCGATACGGTGGTGCGAAACAGCTTCTACCCTCACAAAAACAAGCTGGAAATACATCAAAGTGCCGCAGAAAGAATTCCAAGCTCTGCAACCGGCGCGCCTGAGCGATCTTGTTGCCTTGCAGGTCTCCGCATTCTCCTAAGATTTGGATTTAACCCGACATTGCTGCCCTTGCCAGATCGGGTTGATTCACCAACGCGCGAAGTACTATAACAATATTTCCCATTGACAGACCTACACGCGAAGTATACAAGCTGTTCAATTTAGCTCGTGGAGGGTGTGCGATGCGCCGTTCTGAGAGGAAACCAGCTTCGACCTGCTTCTTGCTTCAGGGAATCGCCAAGATCGTTGCGACGGACCTCATGTGCTTATCCCGCATCCGCGTCCATGTTTTCCTGATAACGTTGCTTGCCTTGTTTCTGCCCTCCCTCGCCTGCGGACAAGCGGCGACGAGCGTCAACAACAGTGAATCCACCCCGGTCCCAGGCGTTGGCCATAACTACATTAATTTCCTCTCAGAAACCGTAGACCCTGGTAACGGCTCCTTGAATGTCCAGATCCAGGTTCCGGTGCCGCCCTCCCGTAGCTTGACGATTCCGTTTAGCATCGCATACGATTCCAATGGAAACTTCCATATTCAAGACAGCAATCCGCCGGGCAGTGTGACCGGAGCCACTGACGCATCATACGTGTCGTCAAACGGCTGGTCGTATAGCGCACCTTTGTTGAGTTATTATAATACCTATAATTCCGCCAAATGGAAGATACAAAATGGTTTCCAGATCTACAGCACCTGCGAGTACCTCGGGGATTTCATTTTCACCGATCCGTCAGGTGGACGTCATTCGCTTTATCTCGCGTATCTTCTCCCCAATCAAACAAACTTTTGCAATCAACCGACAACTCCCACTTCGAGTTCCCTCTCGGATACTGGGGTTGAGGGCGGATATACGGCCTATATGGTGATCGCTAACGGTTCTTCTGGACAGGTTTACGTCGCCTCTCCGGACGGGACTGTTTACGTTTTCGATGTAAATACCTTTAATATGCCGCAGCTAAACGGCGACGGCACGCCACAAACCCCCCCGACTACGTCATATTCACTTCCCTCTTCCATCGAAGATCGAAACGGTAACCTGACCAACGTTGTCGCCTCCGGTCCGAACACGAATTATGACGCCACCAGCACGCCTATCTGGTTTCCCCTCGCTTACACAGATTCGGCCGGCCGGCCCGCAGTTAGCACGTCTGGATTTGGAGCCAATGGAAATACGGTTACGGTCTCCGGTATTTCGATCCCGTATACGGTTAGCTGGGGCACGAACCCTTTCAGTGACTCCCCGTCCTACACGCTCGGCACACAAAAGATCGACACGTTATCGGCCTGCCCGACCTCTCTAGCGGATCCGGCGACAGGTAGCGGCAGCGGTGTCTCTGCTGTTACATCCATCACCCTCCCGAATACCCGAAGCTATCAGATCTTTTATGATTCAACTTCCGGCCGAGTGGGGAAAATCATCTATCCTACGGGTGGCTGGGTGCAATACGTCTGGGGGCCGAATCGCCTGTCAGACGTCGTGCTGTTTCCTAGTTCACAGGTAAACCCCGTCACGGGACCTCTTTGCGAGGACAGGTACGACACAGTTGCTGTCATTCACCGTTATGTGAGCTACGACGGCACGACGATCGCCCTCCAACAAGATTTCTCGTATTCCACGACTTGGGATACAAATATTCCTTTCACATGGGACAGCAAACAAACAATCGTTACCACCCACGACTTGGTTGCCGGAATTACCTACCAGACTGTATACAATTATTCGTCATCGAATCAGCAGAATCCGCCAAACGATCACTCCAGTTTTGCGGCGCAACTCCCTATCGAGCAATCCATTATCTATAAAGCGCCCAACGGCACGGTACTGAGAACCGAATACAAGTCCTGGCGTACTAGGTCTTTGCTGGCCAGTAGTTGCCAGACACTCGATAACAACATGACTTCGGGGGTCTTTTACGCCTACAGCGCCGGTGACCAGCTCGCTGACAAGAAGGAATATGACTTCGGCGTCGTGCAACCTGGTGTTTGCACAATCCCGAGTGCGACTCCCACGCGCGAAACTGTGATCAATTATCAGAGCTTCGCAAATACGCCCATCTACACGAATGGCCCCTCCATCTTTGATCGCCCATCCACAGTGGTCATCAAAGATGCTAATGGGAATACTGCGGCCGAGACGGACTATTCTTACGATCAGGCCTCGGTCGGGTCCGCATCAGCGACTGACCACGACGAGACCAATTACAGTGCAAGCTCGGGCGCTCCTCGCGGCAACGCCACGACCGTCACGCGAAAATGCTTGCAGAGTTGCACAAATCAGGCGGCAACCTACACCTTCGACGAAACAGGACAAGTCACGAAGATGACGGACCCGAATGGCAATGTAACTCAGTATTCGTACACGGACAACTACACGAGCGGCACGCCCCCGGGCAACACAAATGCGTACCTAACTCAGGTGATTATGCCGGTTACGAACGGCGTCAGCCACATTGGGAATTTTTCATACGGGTACGCCGACGGGCAGCTCACGCAGTCTAAAGACCAGAACAGCCAAATCACCCGTTACACGTACGCCGACAGTCTTGGCCGCCTCACTGAAACGGACTACCCCGATGGCGGACAAGTTTTAGTGTCATACAACGACGTACCTCCAGCACCAAGCATCACGACACAGAAACTTATCAAGTCCGGCCAGTACATGACGGCGGTCAGCGTGATGGATGGAATGGGTCACGTCACGGATTCTGAGCTCACTTCCGATCCGCAGGGCGTCGATCAAGCTCTCACGAGCTACGACGGCATAGGGCACCCACGCACGGTCACGAATCCGTATCGGAGCATGAGCGATCCGACGTACGGAGTCACGACGTACACTTACGACGCGCTCGGGCGCACGACGCAAATTGGCGAAGCGGACGGCAGTTTGGTCAATACGTCGTATTCCGGCAATTGCACGACCGTAGTGGACGAGCAAAGTAAGAACCGCGAGAGTTGTTCCGATGGTCTTGGGCGATTGACCTCGGTGATCGAGAATCCCGGCGGGCTGGGATACACGACCAATTATACGTATGACGCGCTCGACGATTTGACCTCCGTGGTGCAAAATGGCTCGCGCTCGCGCAGCTTTGTCTACAATTCGCTTTCCGAACTTACCGGCGCGACGAATCCCGAGTCCGGCACGGTCAATTATGTCTACGATGCGGACGGAAATCTGATTACGAAGGCAGACGCCCGGGGCCTACCGGTCAGCTACTGCTACGACGCTTTGAACCGCGTGCAGTTGAAAGCGTATACGTCCGTGACCACATGTCCTTCGCCAGTCGCGACGTATTCCTACGACCAATCGAGCGCCAACGGCTTGACCATCACCAACGGTATTGGCCGCCGGACCAGCATGACGGACGCTGCGGGCAACGAGGCATGGTCGTACGATTCCATGGGACGCGCGTTGACTGACAAGCGAACCACGAACAGCGTGACAAAGAGCATCGCTTACACGTATTTGCCCTATGTCGATGGCTCGATAGGCAACGTCACCTATCCGAGTGGACTATCGTTGACGTATACCTACGATGGCGCGGGACGCCCCTCTTCGGCCACGGATCAGCACGGGACGAAATATGCGAATGCGGCCACGTATGCACCACCCGGCGAACTCCAGACAGCAACAATGAATGCGACCTCGAACTTCGCCGGATTCACCGTAGTGAACAGTTACACCAAGCGTCTTCAGCCGAATGAACTGAAGATATCCTCTTCGGCGGGCACAGCGATGGATTTCAGCTATTGTTTCTACGCGCCGAGCGGCGGCACGTGTCCATCCACTGGAACGACGGACAATGGCAACGTGATGGCCATCATCAACAATATGGACGGCACGCGCTCGCAGACATTTGGTTACGACGCATTGAACCGCATTTCCACCGGTGCTTCGCTAAACACAAGTGGTACGAATTGCTGGGGCGAGCAATACGGTTACGATGCGTGGGGCAACTTGCGCACCATTTCTCTGCCGTCGGGATACTCAGGATGTGCGCAACCTGATAATCTGAACGTCAGCGTAAGCACTCAGAACCAAATAGCCGGATACACTTACGACGCGGCGGGGAACGTGAGCGTCATACCGGGTACCGGCGGAGGGACGTATACGTACAATGCCGAGAACCAGATGACTACAACGGCGGGAATAACCTACACCTACGATGGGGACGGGAAGCGCGTCGAGAAGTCCAACGGGACGTTGTATTGGTACGGCGCAGGAAGCGATGCGCTGGAAGAGACCAATCTGACCGGCGGCTGGCTGCGCGATTACGTTTTCTTTGATGGAACGCGCATCGCGGCACGCACGCCGACATCAACGATCCTTGCTTTCTTTGACGATCATCTTGGCTCGACCCGCAAATTGGAAGAGATTTCCTCGACAGGGAGCGTCACGTTGGGCTACGACGCGGACTACTATCCATTCGGGCGGGCACACTCATTTCTCGACAGCTACGATCCAGGATTCAAATTCACGGGCAAAGAACGGGATAGCGAATCGAACCTAGACAATTTTGGTGCAAGGTATTTCGGATCAAGCATGGGGCGGTTCATGAGTCCCGACCCCGACAACGCTGGGGCCGATCCAACTGGTCCGCAAAGCTGGAACATGTACAGCTACGTGTCGAATAACCCACTCAACGCCGTCGATCCAACTGGCCTCGACTGCGTCTATCTGAACAGCGCCGGGGACGCGGTTGATCACGTACTGACGGGCGGGAATCCGGACTGCACGAGCGACACAGATAGCGGCTACTACGTGAACGGAACGGTCGATCAAAGTTCCATTTCATTCGGCAGTGGCTATATGGCCTATCAATATACAGCTGCCCCTGATTCGCCAAACGGCTCAATGCCAAAGCCACAGCTTGGCGCGGCTTGCGTGGACACCTGCCCGGGTACCTCTGTAACCGTGAACGCAAGCGTTGGCCCCGACACCCCAACGATGAGCGCGGACCCCTCTCGCAGCCTTTTCTTGCCGCTCCAGTTTTCGTTTACGCCGATGACGAATCCTTGGGAGAGGTTCTTTAATACTGCGGCTTGTGGATTGGGTTTGGATCCTGCGCTCGCTGGACCAATGCTCAATTCCGGCACGCCGAATCAGGATCCCGGTAATTCTACACGTGAAACGGAAGGCCAGACGAGAGCCCAAATTATACAGTCAAACGGTAAGCCAGATAAGTACGGCAACGGCAGACTCAAATCCCTCAACCCCCAGGGAAATAGGAACGCTGGCACGGCTAGCGCAGCAGCGGGAGCAGCCACACTTGCTGCTAATGCGTTGCGCTGCGCCGCGAACGCAAGACAACAATAGAATCCCCATTAGGCAAACCTAATGACGAGCCACGTTCAAGAAGCCAGCCCAGGTTCCCGTCTTAAGTGGGTGCTGACGTTTATAATGCATCAATTCCTAGGAACCTGGGGCGTCGGGGTGTTCGCCTATTATCTCGGCACTGCGACGCTCGAAGTTTTCAAGCTGTTCGGTTTACCTCACTCCATGCAGCCTCTTTACTGGATATTAACGGAGAACCCGTTTTTCCCCCTGCAAATAGCTTTGGCACTTTACTCTGGCTGGTATCTGGCCCGCCGCCTAAAACATGAATCTATGGTTTGGGTCTGGGTCATCCCAGGACTGATCCTTTGCTGTGCCATATTAGAGATGACGGCTCACCGGTCCTCCGTATTCTCTCGCTCCGGAGGTTCTTTCTCTCATTATTTGGGATGGGGCTGCCAACCGAAAGATCACTGTATAGACCAACTTCTCATCACAATGCCGTTTTATGCCGCCACTGCCTACTCGATTGGAGCACGGTTGGGCCTAAAGCGTGTTGATTCAGGGTCGCTTACTTTGGCGGGTTAGCTTCTGTGATCTCGCGTACGATTTCACGCGCCCGATATTCATCGTGTGGCCTCACGAAAACACTGCGCGAACCATTGGCGCCGTCACCGGTACGGATGTAAATGTCATTCTCGCGCAAAGCCAATTCGATCATCCCACTCTGTTCTTGTGAGCTCTTGGAAAAAACCTCCACAGTTGCATCTTCTTTGTGCCAACGCGGTCCAGAGCCAGTGTCCGTGTTCTCATCGGATTCTGAATCATCCTCCGCAGGCAACTCCATGATGCGCTGATCTTCCTCAGTGTCTGAAAAGTCTGATTGACCCTGTTTTATGAGCTCCTGGGCCTGTTCGCGGAAACCTGGCGGCACTTCAATCGCAAAGTGTGCGTCCACACCCTTTAGGAATTGCTGCTCGTGCTGAAGCACCTTGAACGGAATTCCAGCCTTTCTAAGGTTTTCGCAAATGCCAGCACAATCGTCCTCAGACTCAGTCGTATACACCGTCGTCAGATTTCCGCCTAATGGATCTACGTCCAAGCCAGGACCCGGAAGACTGTCCACCAAATCGACATCACAGTCAGGGCAGTGAGTGAAACCTGCGCGATACGTCGCCTTGCATTCAGGACAGAGCATGAGAATCTTAAGCTTACTAAAGGCGAAGAAATAATGTTAGTCGTTACCTTCCCTAGGTTCGAGTCTCTTACGGGTAGCGCAAAGCATTCGTAGACGGCCAGGTTTTGTTTTGGAGACGGGGACAAGGGAAGGGCGCGCCCCTTCCCTTTTCCACATCCCTGTGAAAGAGTTTTGCAGTTTCATTGCACCACTCTAACGCGCTCGGACCACAGAATCGTGAAGTGGTTCAGGCCCTCGCGCCAACGGTGAAATGGCCCATGCTCGATTTTGCGAGCGCGCGCTTTTTCGGACCGTTGTTTGCCATTGTTGACGTTACTGGCTCCCTCCTTGGTCCGCTCCACGAGTGTCAAGTCACCTTGAGCGTGTGACAGTCAAGTGCGCGAGGGGTCAAAATCAGCCGACTGTCACGAAATTGTCACACTAAACCACGTAAAACAGGCAAAAATCAACAAACTCCAGAAAATTGAAAACGGCGCTATCTGACGGCTGGCAAAGGGATTTAGTTGAATTTTCCGTCAGTTACCAAAAGGTGAAGTTAGCGTTAGCAAACCGCCGCCTTCAGCCTCTCGGCCACCTCTCCGCGGTCAGGTAAAACAGGCTGGCGCACAGTATAACATTATCGGCTGGAGCGACTTCGCACCTTTTCGATTGAACATCAGGGCCAGCTTCCTCGCGCAGGCTGACGCTATCGCGATGTAAACTAGTGCGGTTTGACGCGGGGGATACAGTGAACTCGCCAGCGGACGAATATACGCAGCGTCGCGAAACGCGGCTGAAAGTGCGCGCCGAACGCGAACGAGTTCATCTGCGCATCGGAAACTTCAAGCTATTGGTCATCGCCGCAGGCCTTGTCCTCGCTTGGTTTTCGCTCATAAAAAATACCCTATCAGATTACTGGATGATTCTTCCCGCGGCGGCTTATGGGGCGCTGGCCGTGTGGCATGAGCTTGTGATTCGCGCGAGGACGCGGGCGGAGCGAGCGGCGGCGTTTTACGAGCGCGGGCTGGCGCGGATCGAGGACCGCTGGGCGGGAACCGGCGAGGCGGGCGAGCGATTCCGCGACGCCAAACACGTCTACGCCGAGGATCTTGATCTATTTGGAACCGGTGGATTATTTCAGTTGCTCTGTTCCGCGCGAACCGCGATGGGTGAAGAATGGTTGGCACGGTGGCTGCGGGCGCCCTCGGCTGTGGCGGCAATTCACGAGAGGCATGAGCTGATCGCGGAACTGCGCGAGAAAATCGACTTGCGCGAGGACGTGGCGCTGAAAGGCGAAGGTCTGCGTGCCGAGCTGAATCCGGCGCGGCTGGCGGCGTGGGCCGAGGGCACAGCGGAGCCGGCAAATTCATTTGTACGAGGTTTCGTCGCGGCGCTGGCGACTGCGTGCGTGGCGACGATTGTTGGGTGGGCGATAACGGGCGAAGTCCTTCCATTTCTGATCGCGCTGCTCGTGAATCTGGGCCTGTATGCGCGACTAAAAAAACAAGCCGACACGGCGATGAAAGGGTTCCAGTGCAATGAAGATGGCTTGATGCTCTTTGCCGAAATTCTGAAGCGCATCGAGGATGAGCCATTCTCCTCAACGCGGCTGCGGTGCTTACGGGAGGAGTTGCTGAAGGCCCGCGGCGCCGAACGCGCTTCACAAGCGATGCAGCGACTGGCGCACATGGTTACGTGGATTGATGCGCGCGACAGCTACTTCATGAAGTTGATGGAATTGCCGGTTCTTTACTCGGTGCAGCTAGGTTTTATCGTGGAGGCGTGGCGGCAGAGATGGGGACCGCGCATGCGTGTTTGGATTGACGTGGTGGGCGAGATGGAGGCGCTGCTCTCGCTCGCGGCGTATGCCTACGAGCATCCGGACGATCCATTTCCTGAAATCGCGGAAGCGAAAAGTGCGGACGCGCATTTTGCGGGAGAAGAACTGGGGCATCCGTTGATCGCCGCAGCGCGATGCGTGCGGAACTCTGTGCGGCTGAACGCAAAAACGCGCGTGCTGCTCGTGAGCGGCTCGAACATGTCAGGAAAGAGCACGCTGCTGCGCACCGTCGGAGTCAATTTAGTGCTGGCCATGGCGGGCGCGCCGATCCGCGGGAAGTCGCTGCAATTGTCGCCGCTCGCGCTGGGAACGAGAATTCGCAGCACGGATTCGCTGCAGGAAGGCCGGTCGAACTTCTACACGGAAATTCTGCGCATACGACAAGTATTCGCGCTGGCGGGAGAAAAAACGCCGCTGCTGTTTCTCTTCGATGAATTGCTCGAAGGGACGAATTCGCACGACCGGCAAATCGGCGCGGAGGCTTTGCTGCGTTCCCTCATTGGCAGCGGGGCGATCGGCATGGTCACCACACACGATCTGGCGCTCACGGAAATCGCGGCATCGCTTGATGGCTCGATACGCAACGTCCACTTCGAGGATCAGATCGCGGGCGGAGAGATGCGTTTCGATTACAAACTGAGAGATGGCGTGGTGCCGAGGAGCAACGCACTGGAGCTGATGCGTTGGATTGGGCTGAGAGTGTGAAGGGCGAACTGTACCTTTCTGAAACGTTCCCGAATTGAAAATGTTTTTCTTGCTGCGCGCGGAAACGGCGGCTAGCATAGCGCGCAATGCCGCTGGCCATCGAACATATCAGGAGAATGCGCGGCGGCGCGCAATCGCATTTGCTGCGCTGCGAGGACGAGAACTACTACGTCGTCAAGTTCCAAAATAACCCTCAGGGAACGCGGATTCTGGCGAACGAATTGCTTGGAACAAGACTGGCGGCGCGGATTGGTCTGCCTGTTCCGGGCGCGACGGTGGTCGAGGTGCGTCCGGAGATGGTGGCGCTGACCGAGGACCTGGTAATTCAACTGGGGCGCGGGCGTGTGCCGTGCACGCCGGGGCTGGAATTTGGCTCGCAATATCCCGGAAACCCCGCGGCGACCGTGGTGTACGATTTTCTGCCCGACGATCAACTGCGCGACGTCGAGAATCTCTCCGATTTTGCGGGGATGATGGTATTCGACAAGTGGACGTGCAACACGAACGGCCGGCAGGCCATTTTCCTGCGTGAGCGCGGAGCGGAGCGCTATCGCGCCATCATGATCGACCAGGGATTCTGTTTCAACGCGGCGGAATGGAATTTTCCGGACGCGCCACTGCGGGGAATCTATGCCCGCGCGCACGTCTACGATCGCGTGCGTGGATGGGACGCGTTTGAGCCGTGGCTCGAACGCATTGAGCGGCGCATTACCGAGGACGTGCTCGACGAGATCGCGCGGGAGATTCCGCCCGATTGGTACAATTTCGATCAGGACGCACTTTACCGCATGATGGAGCAGCTCCTGCGCCGGCGAAAACTGACGCGCGAGTTGATCGAGAGCGCCTGGAAATCTTCCCGGACGCCGTTTCCCAACTGGACGTGAACCATGCCTGAGACGAATCGACGCGACATGAGCTACCGCGTGCTGCGCTATACCCCGAACCTGATCCGCGACGAGTGGGTGAATATCGGCGTGGTGCTCGAAGACGCGAAGAAACAGCGGGCACGCGCGAGGCTGATCGAGGAACCATCCGAATTCGCGCGCGTGCGCCGGCTGCACCCGAACGCGGACGAAGCGCTACTGCGCCGGTTGCCGCAAGAGTTCGACGTGCAACTGGCGGCCACGGGCGCGAGCACTGCATGGATCGAGAAGATGGAGCAGACGCTGTCGAATACGCTGCAACTGAGTCCCCGAGAAGCCGTCTTCGCGGAGGATTTCGACGCGGAGCTCGACCGGCTCTATCACGACAAAGTGGCGCCGCCCGCGCGCCAGGGCCGGGCCGCTGCGATGGTCGAAAGCACCCGTGCGTGGATTCGCATGCGGTTGAACGACGTCTTCCGGCGGCACCGGATTCTCGCGAAGATGGAGAAAAGCGTGAAGGTTGAGCAGTTCACGCAGGCAGGCGACCCGATGCGCATCGACTACGCCTATCGCTACAACGGGACGCGCGGCTATCTGCAGGCGCTGTCGCTTGGGCGCGATCCGGCGCAAGCGAAGGTGCTGGCGTATACGGCCGAATGCATTCGCGCGCGGCAAAAAGACTCGGAATTCACGGCGATTACGGAAGTTGCCCCGGAACGCGAGAACGAGCGGCACCAATTCATCGTGCGGCTCTTCGACGAGCAGAAAATCACCATTGTGGCGCTGCCGCAGGTGGAAATGTTCGCGGAACGTTTGCGGCCAAGACTGCAGTGATGGTCGAGAGTTGACAGTTAAGCGCTAAAGCGCAACCAACCCATTTGGCCTGAGTATCCGTCTTCCACTTTCGACCGTAAACGATCGACTATCAACCGCCTTACAGGACTCCCTCGCTCCAATCCTCCAGGATGTGCTTGATCTTGCTCATAAATTGATGCGCGATGGCGCCGTCGACCACGCGGTGATCGTAACTCAGCGTGAGATACACCATCGAGCGAATCGCAATGGCGTCGTCAATCACCACAGGGCGTTTCTCGATTGTGCCCAGGCCGAGAATCGCGACGTTCGGCTGGTTGATCACCGGCAAACCCATCAAGCCGCCAAAGACGCCAGGATTCGTAATCGAGAAAGTCCCTTCCTGCACTTCCTCGGGCTTGAGCTTTTTCGTGCGCGCGCGCTCGGCCAGATCGTTGATGGCGCGCTGCAATCCCAGGAAATTCTTCTCCTCGGCATTTTTGATGACGGGAACGATCAGTCCCCAATCGAGCGCCACGGCGACGCCGATATTGCACTCGTGGTGAAAAACGATGTTCGTGCCGTCGATCGATGAGTTCACCGTGGGGAACGCGTGCAGCGCTTCCACCGCCGCGCGGATGAAGAACGGCATAAACGTCAGCTTCGAGCCGGTCGCGCGCTCGAATTCGTCTTTCTTCTGGCTGCGCAGCTTGACGATTCCCGTGACGTCGGCCTCGTCGATCGAATAAACGTGTGCTGAAACGCGCTTCGAAGCCACCATGTGCTCGGCGATTCGCTGGCGCATCACCGTCATGGGCTCAACGGAGTAATTGCCGAAATACATGCGCTCGCGCGGAACAGCGGAATCAAACGCCGAGTAAGCCTGCCCGCCCGTCGCCGCCGGTTGCGGAGGAGGAGGCATTGATGGACGCGATGCCACCGCTGGCGTCTGCGCGCCGGGCCGAGACTGGGCGCCACCACCCTCGATCGCCGACAAAATGTCGCGCTTGCTCACGCGGCCGCCCGCGCCCGTGCCGGGAACTTGCGTCAAGTCGACGCTGTTTTCTTTCGCCAGCCGCCGAACCAGCGGTGAGCTGCGAACTTTGTCTCCGCTGGGGCGCTGCTGTGCAACAGCCGGTCTCGCCCCAGTTTGCGCGGGAGCCGGTGACGGCGCGGGCTTCACTGAATCCGCCTTCGCCGCTTCGGCGTTCGTGGGCGCGGACGCCGGCGACGGTTTTTCGTCGCCCTGTTTCGCCGCTGGACGCGCCTCTTGCCTGGCTTCCGGTTTCGCTTGCTCGCCTGGGCGAACTTGCGGTTTCGGTTCTGCCTTGGCGGGTGCGGCGGCGGCAGAAGCCGCGCCCGCGCCGTCGGCGTCAATCACACCGACGACCGTTTGTATCGGCACAGTCTGTCCCTCGGCAACTTTGATCTCCTTCAGCACGCCCGCAGCCGGCGACGGAATCTCCGCGTCGACTTTGTCGGTCGAAATTTCGAACAACGGCTCGTCGCGCTCCACTTTCTCACCCGGCTTCTTCAGCCATTTCGTCACCGTGCCTTCAAAAATGCTTTCCCCCATTTGGGGCATAATCACATCAGTCGCCATTGGTTCCTCTCCTTCGAAATTCGAATGCGGTGCTCAATAACGCGCGAGTTCCCGCGCCCTTTCCACCACATCATTCCTATTGGGCAAAAAACGCTCCTCAAGCGGAGGCGAAAACGGCACGGGCGTGTCCTTCGCCGTAACGCGCAGAATCGGCCCGTCCAAGTCCTCGAACGCGCCTTCGCACGCGACCGCTGCGATTTCTCCGGCGATGCCGCCGGTGCGCGTGTCCTCGTGAACGATCAACAGCTTGTTCGTTTTTTTCACCGATTGCAAAATCGTTTCCTTGTCGAGGGGCAGCAACGTCCTCAGGTCCACAACTTCCGCCTCGATTCCTTCTTTCGCGAGGTCCTCGGCCGCCTCCAGCGAAGTGTGCATCATCGCCGCGTAGGTGACGATGGTCAGGTCGCGCCCTTCGCGCCGCACAATGGCTTTGCCGATCGGCACGGTGTAATCCTCGGTGGGCAGTTCTTCTTTGATTCGCCGGTACAAAAATTTGTGCTCGAAGAAAAGCACGGGATTGTTGTCGCGAATCGCCGATTTCAACAGCCCCTTCGCATCATAAGCGGTGGAGGGATAAATCACCTTCAGCCCGGGTGTGTGGACGAAATACATTTCCGGATTCGCCGAATGGAACGGGCCGCCGTGAACGCCTCCTCCGGAAGGCCCGCGCATCACCATCGGCACCGGGGCGCCCCAGCGGTAATGCGATTTCGCGACGAAATTCGTGATCTGGTTGAAGCAGCACGCGATGAAATCGATGAACTGCAGTTCGGCAATCGGGCGCAGTCCTTGATAACCCATGCCCACCGCCGCGCCGATGATGGCCGTTTCACTGATGGGCGTGTCGATCACGCGCTCCCAGCCGAAGCGTTCGAGCAACCCCGCCGTCACCTTGAACGCGCCGCCGTAAACGCCGATATCCTCGCCGATGGCGACGACGGTGGGGTCGCGTTCCATCTCCTCGAAAATCGCCTGGCGAATCGCTTCGAGCATCGTGACCGGCGCCATTATTTTCTCCCCTCTTTGCCTTTCGGCCCTCGGCCAAAGGGGACACGCGCTACGGCGCTCGGTTTGTCAGGCTGGCCATTCGTTTTCTGACCTGAAGTTTTCTGGCCCTTGAATTTCTGTCCCGCCGATTGTTGCGCTGATCTTGACCCAGATCGCCCTTCAAAATTCCGCGCCGGATGCTGCGCCGATTTCGCAGCGCCGCCATTGGCTCCCTGCTGCGGCTTGTGCGCGGAGGTTTTTTGCGCTGCTGGAGCAGTTGCCCTCGCATCTTTCCCGCCGTTCGCGCCCGCGGCGGATTGCTTCGCCATCGTCGACGCCAAATCGAAGCCACCGAAGTCCGCGACTTCCCATTCCGGCTTGACGCTCGATTTCGGAGGCGTCACTTCCGTTTTCGAGCGCTTCCAAACCGCCTCAACCGTGTGGCAGCCGTCGCAGTAAACGCCCTGCTCGGCAAGCTCCGGCGGCGGAAGCGGAGATTTCTCGGCGAATTCGAGGTCCTCTTTCAATTCTTGGTCGATGCGCGCGTCGAGATCCTTCTTCGTTTTTTCATCCCAGATCTTATTTTCACTCAGGTATTTCTCGTAGCGCGCAATCGGGTCGCGCGCCTCCCAGTATTTGAACATCTCCTTGGGAACGTATTCGGCGGGATCGTGTTGCGCGTGGCCCTTCATGCGCATGGTTTTCGATTCGATCAGCACTGGGCCATTGCCCGCGCGGCAGAGGTCCACCGCGTCTTTCGCCGTCCGATACACAGCGACCACGTCATTGCCGTCGACAATGGCGCTCGCGATGCCATACGCCTTTGCGCGGTCGGCGAGATCGTGGATCGGGACCTGCTTCGCCACCGGAGTGGAATACGCCCATTGATTGTTTTCCACGACGAGCACCAGCGGCGCGTGTTGTGTCGCCGCAAAGTTCATTCCTTCGTGAAAAGCTCCCGTGGACGTCGCACCGTCGCCGACCCACGTCATCGCCACGATGTTTTGCCCCAGGTAGCGTCCTCCAATCGCGACGCCCGCCATCACTGGAACCAAATCCCCCAGCATGGAAATTGGCGAAACCACGTGACGCACTTTGATGTCGCCAAAATGGCTGGTGCCGTCCTTGCCCATCGTCGGCGAATCGACGCGCGCCATGTATTGCATCAAAATGTCCCGCGGCTTGTATCCTTTAACCAGCAATCCACCCACGTTACGGATCATCGGCGCAATCCAATCGCGCTTTTCGAGCGCATACGCCGTGCCAACCGAAGTCGCTTCCTGTCCCAGATTCGAATACAGGCCGCCCACAACCACGTTCTGCCGGAACAGCCGCACGAGTTGCTCATCAAGCATCCGGTTGAGCTTCATGTAGTAGTACAGGTCGAGATGCTGCTCCCGCGTGAGCGGCTGGTTCATTTTCTGCTCCCTGCGCGACGCCCCATTATCCCACTGCGAATTGTTTCGCGACACTGGCGAGTTTTCCGAATCGCTGGCATGAATTTCACGCGATCGCGCGCGCTGCGGGCGTTTCACATTCCTGCAATGCGCTCTCCAAATTTTCGCGCGAGACCGGCCGCATGTCGCGTTCGAAAACATCTCCCAGACGCGCGGCGATTCGCGACGCCACCTCTTCGCGGCGCACCGCGCGACCCAGCAAACGTTCGAGCGACGTAGCGCGTTTGTCCGCAATGCCGCATGGAACGATCAGCTCGAAGTAGCGCAAATCGGTTGACACATTGTACGCGAACCCGTGCGACGTCACCCAGCGGCTCAAATGCACGCCGATGGCCGCCAGCTTTTCCGCGCTCGCATGATGCGCGGCGTCACCATTTGCTGCGGCATTCACCGCGCGGCCAAAATCGTCCACCCACACGCCGGTCATTCCTGCTTCGCGTCCTGCAATTATGCCGAACTCAGCCGTCGCGCGAATCATCGCTTCTTCGAGCTGTCGCACGTACCACACCACGTCGCGCCGAATTGCCGCCAGATTCAAAATCGGATAACCGACAATCTGCCCGGGTCCGTGATAGGTAATGTCTCCGCCGCGATCGCTCGAATGAAATTCCACGCCCATCTGCCGCAGCAAACGTGCTGATGCCAGCAGATGTTCCTGCCGTCCATTGCGCCCCAGCGTGATCACATGTGGATGCTCGCACAGCAGCAATACGTCCGGGATCGCGCCGGATTTACGCGCCGCGACAACCCGTCGCTGCAAATCAAACGCCGGCTGGTACGCCTTCAGCCCCAACTCCACCACCCAGCACGTCTTTTCGCTCGCGTTCTTCAAATGGCCGCGCCTTCCCTCTTGTATCGAACTGCTACGCGTTGATCGTCAGGCCCATCACGGAATTGAATGCGTCGCCCATCGCTTCCCACACTGTCGGATGGGCATGGATCATCGCCATCATGTCGTCAATCGTGCCTTCGAGCTGCAAAGCCGTCGTCGCCTCGGCGATAATTTCCGTCGACAGCGACCCGATCGAATGCACGCCCAGCACTTCGTTGTACTTTTCGTCCGACACCACTTTGATAAACCCTTCGTGATGACCCAGAATCGACGATTTACTGTTGCCAACGAACGGAAATTTCCCCGTCTTCACTTTGTGCCCCGCGTCGCGCGCCTGCTTTTCCGTCAGGCCCACCGAGCCAATTTGCGGCTCGCAGAACGTGCAATTCGGGCAGCGGTTGCGGTCAAACGGCTGCACAGCTTTTCCCGCCATGCGTCCCACGGCGATAATTCCCTCCATCGATGCTGCGTGCGCAAGCTGCGGCAGCCCCGCCACAATGTCGCCGATGGCGTAAAGATGCGGCTCGGCCGTTTCCATGTACGCCGTCGTGTGAACGAATCCGCGTTCGACTTTCGCCTTCGTTTTCTCGATGCCCGCATTTTCCGTTATCGGCCTGCGCCTAACGGCAATCAAAACTTTCTCCGCGGAAATCGTCTGCGATGCGCCCGATTTATCCTTGAACGTAACCGTCGCGCCGTTCGCATCTTTCTTCACCGACTGAACAGCAGCCTCAAGCTCGAAACGAATTCCTCTTTTCCGAAAAGCCTTGCCAAGCTCGGCGGAAATTTCCTCATCCTCCAGCGGCACCATCCGGGGCAGCATTTCGAGGATGGTTACTTCCGCGCCAAACGTTTTGTAAATCGACGCGAACTCCACTCCCACTGCGCCCGCCCCAACAATCACCAGCGACTTCGGAATCGCCGGCATATCGAGCATCCCGCGATTATCCATGATCACTTTGTTGTCGATTTCCACGCCGGGCAGCGAGCGTGCATCTGACCCCGTCGCCAGCATGATATTCGTCGCTTCGATTTCCGTTTTCTTCCCGCCGTTTTCCACGGAAACGCGGCCCGGCCCCGCGATTCGCCCCCAGCCCTGCACCCATTCCACTTTATTCTTCTTGAACAGGAATTCGATGCCCTTGGCGTGTTTGTCGACGATCTTCGTTTTCCGCGCAATCATCGCCGGCCAATTCACTTTCACGTCCTTCACTTCAAATCCAAATTCCGACGCGCGCTTGAAATCCTCGTATAGGTCCGCATGGTGCAGCAGCACTTTCGTGGGAATGCATCCGACGTGCAGGCACGTCCCGCCGAGAAACGGATCCTTCTCGATGCAAATCGTCTTCAATCCCCACTCACCGGCGCGAATCGCAGCAACGTACCCGCCCGGTCCGCTTCCAATAATCGCTAAATCATATTTGGCCAAACCCGTCCTCCTGCGGACATCACGTCCGCGCGCGCCATTTTGCCAGCACTATTCGAATCGGCAGGCGCGGATCGAAACCTGCACGACACAGCGCCACACGATTCGACTCGCGCAAATTGTCGATTCTATCAGCCGCACCGAAGCGCCGCAACCATTGCAAACGTGGCGTCATCTAAGAAGCGCTCGCGTATCCGACCGAATGGGGTCGAATTGACACAACGGACGTTCGCCAGTACAATCGGTTGTTTTATTCGAGGGCAAATAGTCCCCTGAGGACCTGAACTGTGGACAAGAAGCGCCTGGATTACTACAAGAAGAAACTGCAAACACGTCGCGAAGAACTGCTCAATACGATCGCACGCACCGGACAGGAAGGCCGCGAGGCTGACGAGGACCCCACAGTGGACCTCGCCGACAAAGCGGCGAACTCCTATACAAAGGAATTCCTCTTCGGCCAAACGCACAATGATCGTGCGCTGCTGCAATTGGTCGACGACGCCATGGCCCGCATTCGCGCGGGAACGTTCGGCATGTGCACGCAATGCCAGGCGGAGCTTCAGCAGAAGCGTCTGGAAGCCGTGCCATGGACTCGCTACTGCATCGTCTGTCAGGAAAAGCAGGAACAAGGGTTGCTGTAGCCCCTCGCGTTTTCGCTCGAATCCGAGATTCGACACTCATTACTGCTCGATGGCGCAAACGATAACTCTGCGCGAGCGGATCGCGAGCAGCCCGGTATCGTGACCTCTTCTTGCTTTCCTCCCATTCCGAAATAGTATAGGTTTAAGCCGTTCCTTCCCGGTAAATAGTGCTGTGATTTTGCGCGAAACACTCGAAGCGCTTACGTCGGTGCTGTTCCCGGCGCCATGTCAAATCTGTGACCGCGTGTTGACGAACGCGAGCCTGCTGCCCATTTGCAACGGATGTCTCGCCTCGCTTGCGCCGTTCAAAGGTCCCTGCTGCGCCACATGCGGACGCCCATTTCTGTCAGAAATTGCGACCGACGCGGCGGTGCCCTTGTGCTTCGCGTGCCGGCGCAACACCTACGGTTTCGACAGCGCGCGGAGCTACGGCGAATACAACGACCAAATGTCGCGCGCCATCGGACTGCTGAAATATGAAAGATTGACGCGCCTGGGTGGCTGGTTCGCAGCCCGGCTGGAGGAAAAAGTCCGCGCCGAGCCGGAATTGTTCGCGGCCGATGTCGCCGTACCCGTTCCGCTCCATCCGGCGCGCCAGCGCGAACGCGGATACAATCAGGCAGTGCTGATCGCGCGCCCGCTGGCTAGAAAACTGAAATTGCCCCTTGGCACGTATTTGCTGGTAAGGACAAAACCGCGCCCGCCGCGTCTGCTGCTTTCACGGCGCGAGCGTTGGCAGACAGTGCGTGGCGCTTACGAAATCCGGAAAGGCACGCGAGTTGACAACCTCCGCGTCTTGCTGATAGATGATGTATTTACGACGGGCGCGACTCTTGACGCGTGCGCGCGGGCTTTGAAGCAGGCGGGTGCGAAAAGCGTGGCGGGAATCACCGTCGCGAGGGTGCTTTCGCGCGGCAGTGCCTTCTCCGGCAGGCCCGCCGAATTAAACAAGAACCGGACGCCCGTCGGCAGCATCTAAGGTACCGGAAGCGAGAGACGGTTCGAACTGAAAATGGACTACCGCTCCAAGTCGAAGAACGTGCTCCGGCCCCGGCCGAAGATTTCGATCTCGGCCGGCCACGCCGCGGCCGCGTTAACCAACAGAGACGCAGCCCCGCGGCGACCGGCGCTGATGCAGGCCCCGGTTCTCGTCCTCAACGCGACATTCGAGCCCATCAACGTGACCGCGGTACGGCGCGCGCTGGTACTGATGCTCAAGGGAGTTGCGCAGGCCGAGGAAACGCAAACTACCGAAGTTCATTCGACCAGCAAGTCCGTTTCCGTGCCTTCCGTAATCCGGCTCCTTAGCTACCGGCACATTCCGCAGCAGAGCCGCGCGCTTTCGCGAAAGAACATCCTTCTGCGCGACCGCAACACATGCCAGTTCTGCGGTCAAATGCTGTCGGCCTCGGATTTGACTCTGGATCACGTGATGCCTCGTTCGCGCGGAGGGCGCTCGTCCTGGGAAAATTTGGTGGCGTGCTGCTACCAGTGCAACAACCGCAAGGGTGACCGCACGCAGGAGGAAGCTGGCTTGACTCTGGCGCGACGGCCTCGTCCATTCACGTTGCACACTTCCCGGCAACTCATGCGCCTCATCGGGCATAAAGACGAGAAGTGGCGTAAGTACCTCTTCTACTAACAATTTCGTTCGATATCCATGGCACGCCTACAGATTTTTCCCGACAATGGATGTACGGGCTTCTCCTTTTTGAGCAACCTTTCGAGGACACCAGCATCTATTCAAGTAATTCACTTCTAGGACACACCCCGGGAAGTGGCTTAGGGCAACCTAAGGCTGCTTCCCTAATTTTTTTGCCCTCATGCGTTGAAAATGAGAATACTACTGCCGGAAAATAACGCGCACACCTCGCCGCCAACTTTCGCTCAGACCAATGCGGCTCACCTGCAAATCGGGTGTAAGGTAACGCGCAACGACTTCGTTGGCAGGATGAAAGCGTAGGCTGGGAGCAACCAGCCAGACAAGGGGCGGATCGGGCTGAAACTCAACTCCCTGAAAATAACCGTAACTCCGGAAATCCCCTTCGACGAGATGGCGTCGAACGCGCAGCCAATAATCGACAGCTTGCAGCGGCAGATGCAGATCCTCGGACGCCTTCAGCTCGATGACGACGAGACGCCCCTGGCGCGTCACGCCGAGCAAATCAATCACGCCGCGCTCGCCGGCTGCAAGCGCCGGGACTTGCGAATAAAAATACCGTGGATCGAGACGCGCATCGAGTCTCGTAGGATCCGTGCGGATCACTGATTCCAGCCAGCGCTCGGGCGCTCCGCGATAGAGTGGATCGTGCGTGTCACTGGCGAGCGAGCTGCGTTTTAGCGAAAGCTCGCGCAGTAGAGCCTTCAATTGTTTCAAATCGCCGCCCGGGAGAAGACGACGATCGTCGCCTAAGCCGAAATGGATGCGACCGTCAATCCAGCGGGCAAATTCGAGACCACGAAAGCGGAAAGAAACCTCGCGAGTGGCCGGTGGGACGGATGTTTCAATCGCTTCAGGCTCATTTGGGAGTAACGAACGAATCTGATCAATCTCGTTTCGCGCGGCGGCGAGCGTGAGTTCGATTTCTTTGCGCGGCGTCAGCCAGCTTTCCACGTTGCCGTGGCTGGATGCCTCCTTGAACCGCACGCGCCAATCCCGCTCGCTGAATTCGTAAACTTCCAGCCCCATGCCTGGGCGCAGTGCGTGCGCGCGCTCGAGCGTCACGCGGCACTGCCCTCGGGCAGAAATAATCGCAAGCCTTCGATTGTGCGGCGTTCCGCGCGCTGGCGCATCCAATCCAGCCACAACAGCCCGAAACTCAGAATTCCTTCGAATGTGGCCGCACCTTCGGCAGGCCCCGCGCCCATCACGGCCCACGAAGACCGGCCCTCCGTCATCACCCCTCGCGTGTATAGCGCGGAAAAAGAGTGCTTCAGATCCGCGGCCGTCGTCAGCGACTCAACACGCGCATCGGGAAATTGCTCGGCAAGCATGCGGGCAAAGCGTTCACGGAATTGCTCGCGTCCAATACGCGCCGCGGGACGCCGAGTCGTCGTGCTCAGAAATTCCAGGCGGCCGGGCTTGGCCCGGCCGAAGCGCTGCACTTCCAGTTGAATGCGGGCCGGCTCACACGCGGAAATGCGCGTGATTGTGCGGACCAGGTTGCTTTCCGCGGACCAGAGATGGATCAGCGCCTGTTTGCCCTTGCGGCGGACTTCGCTGCGGAAACCGTCGAGACCCGCAAGCCATTCGCCATCTTCGTGAACTTCGACGGCGCCGGAAGCGGCGAGATGCTCGATGGCCTGCTCGAGATTGCTCCACTCGTCCATGGAAGGGGCGCCCAAAATTCACGTCACGCGGGCGCAAAAATTATTCGAGATCGAGACCGGTCAGATGCATCGCCGGAAATTTGCGATCCCAGCCATCTGGCAGCGTCTCAAATCCAATCTGGAAATCGCGCGTTTCGCCGCTTTCCAGAGGCCGCGTGCCGTTGCCGACGATCCGCCGTGTTTCGTGTAGCACGACTTTGTGCGCGGGATCGTAGAACTCAATCGTGACGTCGGCGGCGCGAATCGTCCGCGTCCCTTTATTCGAGATGTCGCCATTCAAGTACGTCACTTTCTGGTGCAGCATGTTCTCGAAGGCCGACATTTCGAGGTTCTCGAAATCAACGTTCGCGACATACGCCTGTTCCGCGGCGCCAAACGCGAGCGGTTGCTCCGTCACTGGTTTCGACTGGCTGGAGAAACGCATGGCAAAGTAGAAGCCGCCGAAGATCAGCAGAACGATGACAACCCCTACTGCGAACGAAACGCCGAGCCGGCTCTTGTCTTCCTGTTCCAACGCGTCCTCTCCGTTAAACGAGCAAATCTGCGGCAAAAACAATCGTCATTAGCGGCCGAACGAAAGCCGCAAAATGAGTTGCTCGGGCAGCCCAGCCTTCTCCATCCGCTGTTGCACGGATTCCACTTCATAGGGCACGCGCCAGAATTCGACTTCGCGCCGCCCTATATCCGCGATGGCGAATCCAGCGCGCGGATCGCCGTCGCGCGGTTGGCCGACCGATCCGGGATTCAATAGATAGCTCGTCCCTTTTTTCAATTCCAGTTTCGCAAATGCCTCGCCATCGGCCGGCTTGAAACGCAGCGCATGAATTGCATTGTCTTCCGCGAGCGAAAATCCGCCCTGCAAATGCGTGTGGCCGAAAAAAGTGAGCGGCGAAGGCGCTTCGAGCAAGGAATCGAGCGCCTGGGCCGGCGCGACAACATATTCATCCTCATCACGCAACGCGCCGTGAACCAGCGAAAAGCCGTTGATGGAAACCGGACCGACTGGAAGTTTTTCGATGTACTCGCGATTCTCGGGGCGAAGTTGCTCGCGTGTCCACAGGACGGCGGCGCGTGCGACGGGGTTGAAATCATCGGCGCTGGTGAGGCCGCAGGCGACCTTGTCGTGATTGCCGCGAATCGTCACCGTAGCAAGTTCGCGTATGCGGTCAACCACTTCATTGGGATCAGGACCGTAGCCCACGATATCGCCAAGGCACACGGCTTTGTCCCATTTCCCTTTCGACACGGCCAATGAGGCTTCGAGCGCCGTCAGATTTGCATGAATGTCGCTAAGAATCAGAAAACGCATTCGCTCTCGGGCTCCCGAATGACGCAGGGATTATAGACGATGCCCCTGCACGTTGCACCAGCCGGATCATCGCCGGCGGCTTCCGGCTGTACCGCTATCGAATCCACATGCAGTCGCCATAGCTATAAAAGCGATACTCTGCCTCGACCGCGTGCCGGTAGGCTCGCAGTATATTTTCGCGGCCTGCGAACCCTGCAACCAGCGCGAGCAGGCTCGAGCGCGGCAAATGAAAGTTTGTGAGCAATTGGTCGACAACGCGAAATGGCTTGCCGGGAAACAGAAAAATTTCGGCCTCCGCGCGACCCGCGAAAATGGCCGACTTTCCCTTTGCATCCGCGCGGACGTCGGCGTCTCGCTTGCTTGCATGTCTGGTCGCAGATTTCTCCGCCGCGTCTTCGAGCGCACGAACCACAGTCGTGCCCACCGCAAGCACCGGCCTGCGCTCGGCGTGAGCTCGAATGATGGCTTCCGCCGTGTTCGCCGGAATTTCGTACGACTCAGTATGGATGTGATGGTCCTCCAGACGCTCGGTGCGCACGGGCTCAAATGTCCCCAAGCCCACATCGAGCGTTATCTCGGCCACTTCCAGCCCGCTCCGCCGAACACTCGCAAGAATCTCCGGAGTAAAGTGCAAACCTGCGGTCGGGGCGGCAACAGCCGTTCCGCTCCGCGCAAAAACAGTCTGATAGCGCTCGCGATCGATTGCCGAGTCGTCGCGCTTGATGTAGGGAGGAAGCGGAATATGCCCCAGCCGTTCGATAGCCGCGATTAGGCTGTTCGCACATGAAAATTTCAGACGCCGCAATCCGAAGCCGGCCCGGCTGACAACTTCAGCTTGTAATTCGCCATCGCCAAAAATAATCGTTTCGCCGACGGGAATTTTCCGTCCGGGACGCACCAGCGCTTCCCACTCTTCCGCGCCGCACGCCCGCAGCAATAAAACCTCGACCGCCGCGCTCAAGTGCTCCCCACGAATAGGGCTATTCTTCCCAATCGGCTGCGCGCGCACGCCTTTGCGATGGCCCCAGAGACGCGCGGGAAGAACTCGGGCATTGTTAATGACGATAAGCTCGTCACCGCGCAGGATGTTGGGAAACTCGCGGAACTGCCGGTCCTCCCAAGCGCCGGAACGCCGGTCAAGCAGCAACATACGCGAAGCGTCGCGCTCTTCAAGCGGCCATTGCGCAATGCGCTCCGGCGGCAACTCGTAATCGAAATCGCTCAGGTTCAATTCGCTCGCTTTTCCCGTGACGCACAGCCAACAAAAATATGGCGAGATATTGGCGCGCCGCGGCAAATTATGCTATGACAGCAATCAAGTTCAACCGGCCGCACCGGTCTCCCATCTGCAAAATGCATCCGTAAACGGCCGTGCGAATCCATTGTAACGAAGAACCCGTTCGAAACTCAGCGGTGAGGAAGGCAATGGCCGAAGGACAGGTCAGCATCAGCCAGCGAGGCGCCGAGCGTCTGCGCTCCGGCCATCTATGGGTCTACCGCAGCGACGTTCGCAGCGCGGAGGCCGAGAGCGGCGACATCGTTCGCGTCAAAGACGAGCGCGGCAATTTCGTGGGACGCGCCTTCTTCAGCAGCCGCTCGCAAATCACGGTTCGCTTGCTGACGCGCGAGGATGCGCCCATCGACCGCGAATTCTTCAAAGCGCGCATCCAGGCGGCCGCCGAATATCGCAAAATCGTCGTCGAGGACACGGAAGCCTTCCGCCTGATTTACAGCGAAGCCGATCTACTGCCGTCGCTCATCGTTGACCGCTACGCTGACTGGCTGGTCCTGCAAACGCTCAGCCAGGGAACGGAACGCCGCAAAGAAGAATTCGTTTCGATTCTCACCGAGCTTTTCTCGCCGCGCGGGATCCTCGAACGGAACGATCCGCGTGTTCGCGAGCTGGAAGGGCTCGAGCGCAAGGTCTCGCTCCTCTGTGGCGAGGTTCCGGAAGAAGTCATCGCTTCGCGCAATGGCATACGCTTCGTCCACGATTTGTACAAGGGTCAAAAGACAGGCGGTTTTCTCGATCAGCGCGAAAACCAGCGGGCAGCCGCCGCCTATACGTCTGGTGAAGTTCTGGATTGCTTTACATACCACGGCGGCTTTGCTTTAACGGTGGCGGCGCAGGCGGCCAAAATCGAAGCGATTGACCTTTCAGGTCCCGCCATTGAAATCGCACGGCGCAATCAGCAGCTAAACGGTATTGGCGACATCATTTTTCGCGAAGCCAATTCTTTCGACGTTTTGAAAGCCTATGACGACTCCGGGCGCCGGTTCGACGCAATCATTCTTGACCCGCCAGCTTTCGCAAAGAATCGCGACAGCGTTGCCGCCGCCCTGCGCGGATACAAGGAAATCAATCTGAGGGCGCTCAAACTCCTGAAAACGGGCGGCTTTCTGATCACTTCGTCTTGCTCCTATCACATTCCCGAACCCCTGTTCCTCCAGGTGATAGCCGAAGCCGCTAACGACGTCCGCCGAGCCATACAAATAGTCGAGCGCAGAACGCAATCGAGGGATCATCCAATCCTGTTGACCATGCCCGAAACACACTACCTCAAGTGCTTCATTCTTAGGGTTATATAAGATACGTGCCGCGTTGCGCGTGAAGCCATGCTCTTGCAATTAAATAGTTGACAATGATTGGCTAAGATTATATAAGTGTGATGCGGTTATATTGCAAGGAGGCTACAAAATGCACAGCATCAGTCGCTGGGAACCTTTCAGGAACGTTTCTTCTCTGCAAGAACAGGTAAATCGGCTTTTCGAGGGCACTTTCTCGCGTAAGGGCGATGACTCCACGTTGACGGCTTGGGTGCCGGCAGTGGACGTCTACGAGACTGAAAACGAGCTTGTGATCAAGGCGGATTTGCCGGATATCACAGAGAAAGACCTGGACGTGCGCGTCGAGAACAACATGCTCACGGTCCGCGGCGAACGGAAATTTGAGCAGCAAGTGAAGGAAGACAGCTACCTTCGCATGGAGCGCTCGTACGGTTCATTCAGCCGCAGCTTCTCGCTGCCGAACACCATCAACACCGAAGCGATTCAGGCGGATTACAGAAACGGCGTTCTGACCGTCACATTGCCGAAGCGCGTGGAATCGAAGCCGAAGCAAGTGAAGGTCAACGTCACAAACGGAAAGAACTAACTTCTCCTCGTGGAACCTGGGGGGCCGGACCATTTCGGCCCCCTTTGTGTCGCCGGACGGGATTAAAATAGACGAGAATGAGAACCTGGGAGTTTAGGAGCAAGTACGCATCATGCTGCGCTACGACAAATTAACGGTGAAGGCCCAGGAGGCCCTGCAGGCCGCGCAGGAGATTGCCGCGTCCGCAAGTCAACAGCAGATAGAGCCGCTGCATTTGTTGGCCGCACTGCTCGCGCAAAGCGAAGGCGTTGTGGCGCCGCTTCTGGCCAAGTTGGGCGCTGCGCCCGAAGCCCTCATCGCCGAGGTGCACCGTGAAATCGAGCGGCTTCCCAAAATATCCGGCGCCGCGCAGCAATACATGAGCCCAGCGTCAAATGACGCGTTGAGCCGCGCCTTCGATGAAGCCGCGCGCTTCAAGGACGAATACGTCTCCACCGAACACATTCTTCTCGCTATCGCGCAACTCGACCGCGATCCGGCGGGCGCGTTGCTTGCGCGCAACGGCGCGAGCCACGATGCGATTCTGCAAGCGCTTGTCAGCGTCCGCGGAAGCCATCGCGTCACCAGCCAAAATCCCGAAACTACCTATCGTGCCCTGGAACAATACGGCCGCGACCTGACGGAGCTCGCGCGCCGCGGCAAACTTGATCCTGTGATCGGCCGCGACGAAGAAATTCGCCGCGTCATGCAGATTCTCGCGCGCCGCACGAAGAACAACCCCGTCTTGATCGGCGAGCCCGGAGTTGGCAAAACCGCCGTTGTCGAGGGCCTCGCGCAACGAATTATCGCCGGAGACGTACCGGAAGTCTTGAAGCCGAAAAGAATTGTCGCGCTCGATTTGGCGGCGCTGGTTGCCGGCGCGAAATATCGCGGCGAATTCGAAGACCGTCTGAAAGCCGTGCTGAAGGAAGTCACCGAGTCGGATGGCCGGGTGATTCTGTTCATCGACGAATTGCACACCGTGGTCGGCGCTGGTTCCGCGGAAGGCTCGATGGACGCCTCGAACATGCTGAAACCGGCGCTGGCGCGAGGCGAACTGCGCGCAATTGGCGCCACCACGCTCAACGAATATCGCAAGTACATCGAAAAGGATCCCGCGCTCGAACGCCGTTTCCAGCCTGTGATGATCCCCGAACCTTCCGTTGAGGACACGATTGCCATTCTGCGCGGCTTGAAGGAACGCTACGAAGTCCATCATGGTGTGCGCATTCAGGACGCCGCCATTGTCGCCGCCGCCATACTTTCGCAGCGTTATATCTCTGACCGTTTCCTGCCCGACAAGGCGATCGACCTTATCGACGAAGCCGCGGCCGGCCTGCGCATGGAACTCGATTCCATGCCTTCGGCGATCGACGAAATCGAGCGGCGCGTCATGCAGCTGGAGATCGAGCGCCAGGCGCTGTCAAAAGAATCCGACGCGCACTCGCGCGAGCGGTTAAAGGAAATCGAAAAAGAACTCTCGGCGCTGCGCGAAAAATCCAACGGTCTCAAGGCGCAGTGGCAAGTCGAAAAGGAAGCCATCGGCCGCATTCGCAAAATCAAAAGCGAGATCGACCAGCTCAAAACCGAAGAACAGCGCATGGAGCGCGCCGGCGAGCTCGCGAAAGTCGCTGAGATTCGCTACGGCAAGCTGGCCGCGGCGGAGCGCGAATTGCAAAAAGCGCAGGACGCGCTCACCCAGCGGCAAAAGGGTGGCCGCGCCATGCTCAAAGAAGAAGTCGGCGAGGAAGACATCGCTCGCATCGTCGCCAAATGGACGGGCGTCCCCGTTGGGCGGCTGCTGGAAGGCGAAGTGCAGAAGCTGGTGCACATGGAAGAGCGCCTGCGCCAGCGTGTTGTTGGACAGGATGACGCACTTTCACGGGTTGCGAATGCCGTTCGACGCAGCCGTTCCGGCCTATCCGATCCGCACCGTCCCATCGGCTCGTTTCTGTTCCTCGGGCCTACTGGAGTCGGAAAAACAGAATTGGCGCGCGCTCTTGCCGAATTTTTATTCGACGACGAGCGCGCCATGATCCGCCTCGACATGTCCGAATACATGGAAAAGCATTCCGTGGCGCGAATGATTGGCGCGCCTCCGGGCTACGTGGGATACGAGGAGGGCGGCCAACTCACCGAGCAGGTCCGGCGGCATCCTTATTCCGTCGTGCTGCTCGACGAAATTGAAAAGGCACATCCCGATGCGTTCAACGTCCTGCTGCAGATTCTTGAAGACGGCCGCCTGACCGACGGCAAAGGCCGCACGGTCGATTTCCGTAACACGGTGATCATAATGACCTCGAACGTCGGCTCGCACGCGATTTTCGAGCTTGCCGCAACCGATCCGAAGCGCGCCCGCACGGAAGCCATGGAGGCTTTGCGGCAAACGTTTCGCCCGGAATTTCTGAACCGCGTTGACGATATCGTGCTCTTCCTGCCTCTCGGCAAAGAGCAACTACAGCACATCGTCGACATGCAACTGGCGCACGTGTCGAAATTGCTCGAAGGAAAGCACGTCACGCTGAAGATGACGCCTGCGGCGCGCGAGCTCCTGCTCCGTGAAGGCTACGATCCGGCCTATGGCGCGCGGCCCTTGCGTCGCGCCATCCAGCGGATGATTCAAGATCCTCTGGCTCTCGAAATTCTCGACGGCAAGATTCTGCCCGGGGATGAAGTGCTTGTCGACGCGGACGCCAAAACAGGCGAGATGCGTTTCAAGCGCGAGAAACCCAAGTCGAGCGCAGCGCGCTAAGCATCCAACAAGGGACGAAAACTGGCACGCCAAATTATTGCGGAGAACAAATGAAGACCATCAAGACCACGCTGTTGCTGACCGCACTCACGCTGCTCCTGATTCTCGGCGGACGCGCCATTGGCGGCCCCGGCGGCATGACCATCGGTCTGATTATCGCCGTGGTGATGAACGGCGTTTCCTATTTCTTCTCGGACAAAATAGCTCTGCGCTCCGCCGGCGCACAGCCCGTCACGCGCGAACAGGCCCCACGCCTCTATGCCGTCATGGAGAGCCTGGCCGGCAAAGCCGGCTTGCCCATGCCCAAGCTTTACATCAGCCAGCAGGCAGCGCCGAATGCCTTTGCTACTGGCCGCAACCCGCATCATGCGGCTGTGTGCGTCACGGCCGGGTTGATGCAATTAATGGACGACGAAGAGCTCGAAGGCGTGATTGCGCACGAACTGTCACATGTCCGCAACTACGACATTCTCACTTCGTCGATTGCCGCGACTCTCGCTGGCGCCATCATTTGGGTGGCGAGAATGGGCCGCTGGGGAATGATTTTCGGCGGCTTTGGAGGCGGGCGCGACGGTGAGGGCGAGGGCAATGCCATCACCGCAATCCTGATGCTGATCCTGGCACCAATCGCTGCCCTGCTGCTGCAGCTCGGCATTTCCCGCCAACGCGAATATCAAGCCGACGCTTCCGGCGTGCGAATGGTCGGCCATCAGTATGGCCTGATTCGCGCGCTTCAGAAGCTCGAGGCCTACAATCAGAAAATCCCCATGCAAATCTCCCAACCGACGGCAGCGCTGTGCATCGTTGCACCGCTGCAGGCTCGCCGAATGCTCGCGGGCCTCTTCAGCACGCACCCGCCGCTCGACGAGCGCATCGAAGCCCTCAAGAACATGCAAATCACCCGCTGACAACCAGTGCCACTAGGCTTCCGCGAATTCCGGCGTGCTATTATGCGCTGAGCGCCTTGCTGCCCCCAACCGCAAATCCCAAACAAAGTTGATTAAGCGCGCTCTTCCGTCTGCTCTTGTTTCGCAGTCTACGTGACACGCTTTGTTTCAGCGCCTGAATTGTTTTTGACGGATTGCCTTTCTTCGGCTCGCCGATCAATAAATGCACGTGCTCGGGCATCACCACGTAGCCCGCGAGAGAAAACT